>SDBV01012244.1_pt1 | contig 11002 bp, 7 predicted proteins | sample 2277081 | NCBI WGS metagenome assembly SDBV01 (sample SAMN10402039, study PRJNA504765) | marine sediment metagenome | isolation source: marine sediment core GS10_PC15, 223 cmbsf | place: Arctic Ocean: Southern Knipovich Ridge | collected 2010
CGGGCACCAGGCTATATCAACGTTTGCAACGGGAGAACCGCTTATTAGGAGATGTTACTGGTGACAATACCGACTGCTCACTCAACTTCGTTCCTAAAATGAGCTATGAAACACTCATTGATGGCTATAAGTATATCCTAGACACAATTTATTCTCCCAACTACTATTACGAGCGCGTCAAAACATTTCTAAAAGAGTATAAACCTCGGGAAAAAAGGACGAGCAAAATACAAGTTTACCATGTTAGGGCAGTTATTAGAACTATGTGGATTTTGGGTATCAAAGAAAAAGGAAGAAGGTATTACTGGGAGCTGTTCTTTTCAAGTTTATTAAAACATCCGCGGACTTTTCCTCTATCCATCACTCTCGCCATCTATGGATACCATTTCCGCAAGGTTGTTGAGAAATACATCAGTCTGCCAATTAGGGAGGGAATGTCGACTTCAGGCGGCTAGAAAAATGGGGCTCGGGCTTGTTCTCCTTTGCCTCCTCGGAGGTGACTACAAAGTTAAGATAGCCTTCCTGACCTAGTTCACCAGCAGATACGCAATATTCTTGGTGGCATTGGTAACCAGGCCTAAAGTCAGCCCATGCCCTTTTAACCTTTTCGGGGTTGATAACATATCGTCGGATTGTCGAACCAATGGGCTATCTTTTCTCTTCAGCAGCAAGTTCCGCCAGCCGGTTCAGCACCGCCTTCAGAGCGTCCAGCTCTTTCCCATAGCCAGCCCAATCACCATCCTGGAGGTGCTCCTGAGCTTTGTTATAGTGTTCCTGAGCCTGCTCAATCAGGTTGGCTATGTCAGCAGCTACCGGCTCCTCCGGCCCTGCTGGGACTGGCGGTTTTGGTTCAGTTGGCGGTAGCTCAGCACCAAAAATAGCGGCGATGCTCTCCTTCAGTGTCGGTTCCATTGCTATCTGCTCCTTAGTAGCCACAATAACCCGTTTCAGTTGGGGAAGCCCACCAGTCTCTGCCTGGAGGAAGACCGGCTCCACATATAGCAAGGATTCGCCTAAGGGAATCATCAGCAGGTTGCCGCGGATAACCCGAGAACCACCACGACCCCACAGGGCAAGCTGCTCGGTGATGACGGTATCCTGCCCGATTCGGTTCTCTATCTGGCTGGGACCATCCACCGTCCGCTCCTTTGGAAACAAATAGGCAAGCAGCTTCCCATAGTTTTCTCCATCACTGCGGGCAGCCAGCCAGCCAATGGTATTATTCTTCCTCACCGGGGTGAAGGGCAACATGAGCAGGAACTCTTCCTTCTCCTCACCGGGCAGGCGCATGATGATATAGTAGGGCTTCATAAGCTGTTCACTACCGAAATAGACCTCTCTGGGCACAGCCCACGGGTCTTCCTTATTGTAGAACACCCGGGCATCACGCATGTGGTAGGTCTGGTATACCGAGGCCTGGATATTGAACATGTCTTCGGGATAACGGAGGTGGACTCGTAAGGACTCGGGCATCTGCTCTACGGGAACGAAGAGCTTGGGGAAGATGGCCTGGTAGGTTCGTATCAAAGCATCCTCCGGGTCAGTAACATAGAAGGTCACGCTGCCATTGTAGGCATCAATAACTGCTTTAACGCTGTTGCGAATGTAGTTTAGCCGACCCCCAAGCGGCTCAGAATAGGGATAGCGGTCAGTGGTGGTATAGGCGTCCTGTATCCAGAATAGCCTTCCCTCTATCACCACCAGATAGGGGTCGCTGTCCAGCTCCAAAAATGGCGCCAGGTGGTTCACCCTCTCTCTGATGTTCCGATAGTAGAGTACCCGGCTCTCAGGGGTTAACTCGTCACTGATAAGGATATTCAGGTCATCAAATTGCCAGGCATAGACCAAGCGGCGCATGAAACTGCCCAGGCTAACTCCACCCTCGCCCTGGTAGTAACCGTAGACATTCTGCTCACCCATAGGAAAGTCGAATTCCTCGGTGTTTGTTTGCACAATCACGTAATGATTCGTCTTCTCCCCAAAGTATATCTGGGGCCGCTCTACATTGAAGGCACCCACTGGGGGTATATCCTTTAACAGCAAATTGGGCTCCCCCTCAGGGGTGACCTCATTAACCGGGCTCAAGACAACGCCGTAGCCATGGGTATAAACTAGCTGACGGTTGACCCAGGTCTGCGCCTCAGGTTCCAGTTTCTCCACAGATAATTCTCGAGCCGATAGCATGACCTGCCGGTACTCGCCATCGATAACATAGCGGTCGACATCGACATCATTAAAGTCATAGTAGGCCCGAAGGGACTGGCGCTGGTTATAGGTGTCTTTTAGCGGGCGCGGGTCCCAGAGCCTGATGTTGTTTATGGTCACCTCGTTTTGTAGTACATCCAGGGGGCTTGGTGCTTCCTCCGCAGGGACGGTCTGCTCCTCCATCCGGTCCAGAGCGAAGGCCTCTCTGGTAAATTGAATATTATACTCGATGTAGGGCGTCTCCCGGGCCAGCTCGTTGGGCTCCACCTGAAAGCGCTGTACCAGGGCGGGGAAAATGCCCCCGACGATGATGGCAGCCACGACCCATCCTACGATGCCGTAGACGGGCCAGCGAGAGTTGCGCCGCAATACCGAAGCCAGAATGATTCCCATAAAGATGACCACTACCACCAAAAGTATCCACTGTGCTGGAAGCTTGGCATTCATATCAGCATAGCTGGCTCCGAAGACTACCCCCTGTGTGGAGAAGACCAGTTCCCAGATACCAAGCCAGTAACCCCAGGCAAAAAGGCCCAGGATGGCTATGACCAGTCCACCGACATGGGCTAACACTGGCCGGGCAAGGTCGAACCTGAGCCGCTGTACTGTGTAGCTGAGAAGATATACCCCGGCACTGCCCAGAAGGGTAATTATCAGCGCGCCCATGAGCCAGCCTTGCACCAGGTGAAGGAAGGGCAGTGAGAAAACGTAGAAGCCAATCTCCCTGTAGAAAACCGGGTCGGTGATGCCAAAGGGCTGGCCGTTGAAGAACTGAAGCACAACCAGCCAGTTGTCCTGAGCTACCAGACCAAATATCAGGCTGAGCAGTGCTGTTCCCATGATAACGTTCACCTTGAGTATCTGCTGTAGCGGGCGCACTATAGCCCAAGGCCAAAAATGTGTTTCAGTCTTGGGTGCCAGGCGCGTAGCCAGCACCAAGTTTCCCAAAAACAAGATGCCAAAGATGATAGCCGCCGAGAAGAAGATTAGCACCTTGGTCTTCAGGATAGTGGCGTAGACACTGCCATAACCCAGGCTGTTGAACCAGAGCCACTCAGTATAGAACCCCTTCGATATATTTATGAGAATAAATAGGATCAGAACCCCAGCCAGCAATAGGAACACCCTGCCAGTTGTCCATCCGTGCTTGGCCGGCGGCACAGACTTTTTATTCTTATCTTCAGGAAACCAGCGCTGCCATTGTCGGTCAAATGAACTCAATTCTAATCACCTCAACCTAAACCACGATTTTAGCTTATAGTAAAAAGCCTAACAGAAATGCGTGCGTCAGTCAACACCGTGCTCAGTGTAAAGTATTCCGGTTAGTAATACCGGCTTACGCGGCTGGATTTATGGTATTATTTAGCTATCTACCTTATCCCCTTTATCCCCCTCTCCATGATAGGGAGATGTATTCTTTGCATGAGGGGGAAGTAAAGAAAGAGGGGCGCCAGCCCCTCTTAAACACCCATATATTTGGTTCATATCATAAAGGAAAGAAGAATGGTTGGTGAAGGCGTCTTACAAAAGATTCGTATCCTTGACTTTACCTGGGTGCTGGCGGGACCTTATGCCACCCGCATCCTGGCTGATTTTGGAGCGGAGGTGATTAAGATTCAGCCGCTTCTGCCTGAGGCTCAGGACAAGTTTAGTCGGGGCTATTACAACACCTGGAATCGGAATAAGCTGGGCATTACCCTGAACCTGAATAAGCCAGAGGGGGTGGCTCTTGCCAAAAGGCTGGTAAGCATTAGTGATGCTGTGGTGGAGAACTTCGCCCCGAGGGTGATGGCTAACTGGGGGCTGGATTATGATAGCCTCAAAAAGGTGAAGCCTAACGTAATTATGCTCAGTATGTCAACTATGGGTCAGACGGGACCGTGGCGAGACTATGTTGGCTTTGGTCCCACGGTGCAAGCCTTTTCCGGCGTAACCTACCTCACTTCCTTTCCCGGTAAGCCACCGCTGGGATTGGGCTTTTCTTATGCCGACCATGTTGCCGGTCTAATGGCTACCCTCGCCCTGCTTGGGGCTTTGGAATATCGTCAAAGGACGGGGGAGGGGCAGTATATTGATATTTCCCAGGTGGAGGCGATGGCAAGCTTACTGGGTAGTGCCATTCTAGAGTATGCGGTCAGCGGCAGGGAGGTGGAGCCGGTGGGCAATAGCTCAACTGAGGCGGCGCCTCACGGTGTCTACCACTGTCGTGGTGATGACCGGTGGTGTGCTATCGCTGTATTCAATGACGAAGAGTGGCAGGGGTTTCAGCGGGCTTTAGACAACCCGTTATGGACTGGGGACGAGAAGTTTGCTACCTTATCCGGTCGGCTGGAAAATGCTGAGGAATTGGACAGGCTGGTGGAGGAATGGACAAAGGAGCACTCTGCCGAGGAAGTTATGGCTCGGCTGCAGGAGCAGGGGGTAGCCGCTGGGGTAGTGGAGGATGCCAGCGATTTGGCTAATGACCCTCAACTCAAAGCGCGGGACTTCTTTGTTGAGCTTGAGCATCCTGAGCTGGGCAAAACTATATCTGATGCCACACCAATAAAGCTATCTGATACCCCGGCTAGGTATAATCGGGCGGCCCCGGTTAGGGGTCAGGACAATAACTATGTATATCATCAGCTGCTAGGCGTAAGTGAGGAGGAGTTAGCTAAGCTTAGGGAGCAGGGGATAGTATAAGATTATTTATCCTATTACGGAGGTGGCAGAATGAACACTGAACTAGAAGATAGGATACGGTCTTCCACAGTTGATGGCAGACTACCTTGTGCCGTTGCCTTTCAGATTGCTAAAGAATTCAAGGTTAGCCTGCGCAAAATTGGGGAGATAGCCAACGAGCTTGAAATAAAGGTCTCTAGATGTCAACTTGGCTGCTTTGAGTAGAATCCCGGTAAACTCAGTTCACTTGATAAATATCTGCCCGATTTTGTTGTATTCTAGATATTTCCTCTCCATTACCCCCTCTTGGCGGTGTATTTCTGTAAAAATATAGCGTGTACTTGACGAAATTGTTTAGGTGTGTTATTGTAATAACACGATATATCATATTATAACTTCAAGGAGGCTATCATGAGACATCGATTTCCTTTTGGTGAGGGTGGCTCGCCTTTCTTTGGGCGGGGAAATGTTAAGTTCATAATTCTTGAGTTGCTAAAGGAAAAGCCCAAGCATGGCTATGAAATCATGAAAGATATCGAGACCAAGTTTGGCGGCTTCTACTCCCCTAGCCCTGGTTCCATCTACCCCACCCTGCAAATGCTGGAAGACCAGAGCTATGTCACCTCCTACCCCGAGGACGGTAAGAAAGTCTACCAAATCACCGAAGCAGGTCGCACTTTTATGGAGGAGAACAAGGAAGCCATCGAAAAAATGGACAAACGCTTAAAGCGGTCATCTATCCCCCTATTCCACCGAGATATGCGACGGCTGGGAAGGGAGATACATGATCTGGCATCCACTGTGTTTCGTGATGTTCGCCATGGCCGCTACCACAGCCCTGAGCAGCTCCAAAAGGTGCAGGAAGTCCTAGCCCGAGCTCGAGAAGAAATAGAAAACGTCTTGGCTGATTGATATGGCGTATTTCCAGCCTATTGATACTATCAAAATTTCTAGATAGGACACGGTATTGTCTCAAGTAAAGCTATACAAGGACAGGAATTTCCAAATCATATGCCTCGTTACCCTGATGGCGGCAGTAGGCGTATCCAGTATTACCCCAGCCTTTCCCAAGATTGTGGAGGAGTTGCACATATCGGAAACAGAGGTGGGGATGCTAATTGTTGCCTTTTTCTTACCTGGCATGGTGCTAGCCCCGTTTCTTGGCGTATTGGCGGATAGATTCGGCAGAAAGCGACTATTAGTCCCTTCCCTTTTCCTGTTTGGACTGGCTGGTGGGGCTTGCGCTCTGAGCCGAGACTTCAATACTTTAGTAGCCCTGCGAGTGCTCCAGGGGGCTGGAGAGGTGGGGCTGTGGTCCCTTAGCTTTACCATACTGGGTGACCTGTTCTCAGGAAGGAGTAGAGCCGAAGCTATGGGACTGAATATCAGTATATTAAGCACAGGTTTCGCCTTCTATCCAATAATCGGTGGAGCCCTGGCTCTGTTTGCCTGGAACTATCCCTTTCTCTTGCCATTAGCTGCCATACCTATTGGTTTTTTTGCTCTCTTCTCCTTGCACAGCCCCGAACCCCGAAATGGACAGAGCCTTAGAGAATATTTGGGTAGTGCCTGGAGCTACCTCAAGAATATAAAGGTCGTCAGCGTTTTTATAGCACAGATAATGGTCTATATGATCCTCAATGGTGCCTATCTACTCTATTTCAGTCTTTTCCTGGGAATTTCTTTCCGCCTCTCGCCCTTTGTTATAGGCGTCATTCTTGCCAGTAGCCCGCTTAGCACAGCACTGGTTTCCTCGCAATTAGGAAGGATAGTGAGGATTATGTCTGAAGGGAGTTTGATTAAGCTTGGTTTTGTGATATGTACCATAGCTTTGGCAATGGTTCCATTTATGCCACGGCTGGAATTGCTATTAATACCTACAATTATCTTTGGCGCCGGTCTGGGGTTAGTCATGCCTTGCTTACAGAGCTATATCGCTGGATTAGCTCCTTTTGAATACCGTGCTGCCATTATGTCCATAAACTCGACGATGGTCCGGGTGGGTTCGACTCTGGGACCATTGATTTTTGGTCTAGCCTATGTTTATGCTGGCCTCAATGGTGTATTCTTTTTTGCAGCGGGTCTGACATTAGCTACGGCTATCGTTGGTGTTATCGGTGGGAAAATAATTCGCTTGCAGACTACTAATTAAATTTTGCGTGGCGGTAGTTGGGGGTATTGACAATGGTAGCCAAGGGGTGTAACTTGATGTAACTATAAGTCAGGAGGTGAATAAATAGCGCAAGAACAAAAAGCCTATTCGGTGTCTATCAAGATTAGAGCTAGAAAAAAGCGTAAGGAGGGACTATCATGGTAGAAACTTCAGACAGGTACCCGATGAGTTTGTCTGTAGACTATCCGGAGAAATTAAACAGACTAACAACTTTTTTCAGAATTTTCACGGTAATTCCAATTTATATTGTCATCGGTTTGATTGCCAGCGGCTTCGTTAGCGCTGGCGGTGGCGGCGGGCAATCGGGCTGGGGCTCACTGGTTACTGCCGGGCTTGTCGTTCTACCCCTGGGATTAATGATTCTCTTCCGCAAGAAGTATCCCAGGTGGTGGTTTGACTGGAATTTAGCCCTAATCAAGTTCAGCACCCGTGTCGAAGCTTACCTGGCGTTGCTCAGGGATGAATACCCATCAACTGACGAAGACCAGGCAGTCCATATCGAGATACCATATCCGGACGCGTCAAAAGACCTTAAGCGCGGTATGCCGCTGGTAAAGTGGTTCCTGGCCATCCCGCACTATTTTGTTCTTATTGCCCTGGGTATTGCGGCCATAGTATCGGTGGTAATCGCCTGGTTTGCTATATTGTTTACCGGCCGTTACCCCCGTGGTCTGTTTGATTTTGTGGTCGGTGTATTCCGGTGGACCCTGAGAGTAGTAGTATATGTTTTCCTGTTGACCACTGACCGCTATCCACCTTTTAGTCTTAGCGACTAGAGTTCCGGCTGGCATTTGGGGCAGAAGTAGGTGCCGCGGTTGCGGACAGTTATCCGCTTGAGTGGGGTGCCGCAAATTGGACAGTTCTTGCCACGCTGATGGGCAACCTGAAACTGAAAGTGGGCTGTCCCCACCTCACCACCGGGGCGGTAGTAGTTCACAATGCTAGCTCCCTTGTTACCAATAGCTGCCCGAAGTACCTCTTTAATGGCGCGGTGAAGGCGGTCTATCTCACCCGGGGATAGGCTTCCCCCTGGCCTTAGCGGGTGGATTCTGGCCGCAAACAGGGCTTCATCGGCGTACATATTGCCGATGCCGGCAACAAGTGTCTGGTCGCAAAGGAGAGCCTTAATCGGTGCACTGCGGTTAGCCAGGATTTGAGCCAGGACTTGTGGGGTAAAGCCGGCTTCTAGAGGTTCCGGACCAAGTTTACCAACAACATCATTTTCGTTCTCTACCAGCCACATCACCCCAAACTTGCGCGGGTCACGAAAGTAAAGGGTTTTCCCGTCCAGATGTAATATAGCACGGATAAATTTATTTAGTTCAGCCGAGGCTGTCTTTAGCAGTAACGAACCGCTCATCTTCAGGTGGATGATTAATGAGTCGCCGCTATCTAAGCTCAAGATTAGATATTTGCCACGCCGCTTAATCCCGGTTATCCTTTGCCCGGTGAGGCGGGAGCGGAATTCTTCAACCGAGGGCTGGCGCACTATTTTTTCCCAGAACAGGGTGACACCGGTGAGGCGGTGACCGACTATGTGGGGCGATAGCTCATTCTTTATTGTCTCTACTTCAGGAAGTTCAGGCATTTCCGGTTACTCCATCCCCCCCCACTTAGTGCCGGTTTTGATGTCTACCTTTAGCGGCACGCTAAGCTTTAGAGCTTGTGACATTACTTCAGGCACCAATGTTTTCATTTCTTCCAGCTCCCCTTCGGGCACCTCAAAGATAAGCTCGTCATGAATCTGAAGCAGCATCTTGCTTTTCAGTCCGCGTTGAACGAGCTTCTGGTGCAGGTTGATCATAGCCACCTTTATGATATCGGCTGATGTGCCCTGCACCGGCATATTTATTGCCATGCGTTCGGCGGCTTGTCTCACCTGTCCGTTGGGGGAATTAATCTCGGGAATAAAGCGCCTTCTGCCCAGTAGTGTTTGAACACAGCCTGTTTCCCTTGCCTGCTGTTTGGTGGCCTCGATATATTGCTTTACCCCGGGGTATTTTTCAAAGTATGAGGCAATGAACTGGACAGCCTCCTCCCGGGATAACTCCGTTGCCTGTTCCAGCCCGTAATCGCTCATACCATAGATGACGCCGAAATTAATCGTTTTTGCCACTCGTCGCATATCCGATGTTACCTGTGAGGCATCCACACCGAAGACTTGGGCAGCAGTAGCAGCATGAATATCCTCATCCCGGTGAAAAGCATCGAGCAAGCCCGGGTCTTGGGATAGGTGAGCCAGGGCACGGAGGTCAATCTGCGAATAGTCTCCAGCTAGAAGGTAAGAACCAGGCGGAGCAATAAAAGCCTGCCTTATCTCTTTGCCTAGCTTACCGCGGACGGGGATGTTTTGCAGGTTAGGGTCACTTGACGAAAGCCGACCGGTCGCCGTTCGTGTCTGGTTAAAGCTGGTGTGCACCCGGCCCGTTTTGGGATTGATTAGAGCGGGCAGGGCATCAATATAGGTTGACTTGATTTTGACTAACTGACGATAGTCGAGGATTAACTCTATTATAGGGTGGGTGCCGCGGAGTTCCTCCAGTACCGGAGCTCCGGTAGAATAGCCGCCCTTAGTTTTGCGGGATGGTGGTAGTTTTAGCTCCTGAAATAGGACGGAGCCCAGTTGCTGGGGCGAGTTTATGTTGAAACGGTGACCAGTATTGTTATATATCCCGGTCTCCAGCTTCATTAACTGCTTGCTGAGGCGGTGTGACATCTGTCTCAGCAACTCTGTATCCAGGGCTACCCCGTTTCTCTCCATACCAAGAAGTACTGGCACCAGTGGCATCTCAACCTGAGAGAATAGTTGCCAGAGTCCTTGCTGCTCTAACTCTGGGGCGAGCAAGTTCTTCAGTTGCCCGGTCATATCGGCATCGGCGCAGGCGTAATCGGCGGCACGGGCTATCTCAACCTGGGACATAGAAATCTGCTTTGTCCCGGAGCCAATGAGGTCACTGATAGGTATCATTTCGATGCCTAGCTTGCTGAAGGCGAGGGCTTTCAAGCCTAAAGATTTCTCACTCAGAAGATAGGCGGCAACCATGGTGTCAAAAGTCAGGTTGTTGACGGTTATCCCATATTCCGCCAGCACCGTCATATCATACTTGCCGTTGTGGGCGAGCTTGGCTAGTTTAGGGTCTTCCAAGGTGGGCTTGATTCGGTCGATGACTTGCTCTAGTGGTAGTTGTTCCACCTGCCCCCAGCCAACATGGCCGACGGGGATGTAATAAGCCTCGCCCGGAGCTGGTGATAGAGATATACCTACCAGTTGGGCTAACATGGCGTTTAAGCTTGTCGTCTCCAGGTCAAAGGCAAAGGACTTAGCTGCTGACAAGCGATTTAGTAGCTCATCAAGGGCTGAGGTAGTATTTATGATGTGATAGGCTCCCTTCGGTCGTGGCTTAGTTTCCGCCTGGGTGGGGATTTCAGATGCTATCCCTTCTGTTTCTACCTCGGGCAACTTGGGCAATAAGCTAAAAAACTCAAGTTTACGGAAGAGCTCGGTTACCTGATGGCGGTCGTACTGGCTAATCTGGCAGTTATCCAGGTCAAGGGTAACCGGTATCTGGGTAACAATAGTCGTCAGCTCCTTGCTCTGGCGGGCAATGGCTTCATTTTCTCGCAAAATGTTGTGGAGCTTAGGGGGTGTTACTTCATCAATATGGGCATAGATTTGGTCTATAGAGCCGAATTGCTGGATGAGCTTGGTGGCGGTTTTGTCACCTATGCCGGGGACGCCGGGGATGTTATCGGAGGGGTCGCCCTTCAGTGCCTTGAAATCAGCAACCTGCTCAGGCTTGATGCCGTACTTTTGAATTACCGCCGCTTCGTCAAAGAGCATGGTATCACTGAAGGTTCGCCCCGGTTTGGGGTAGAGCACTTTGACTTTGGGTGAAACCAGTTGCATGATATCAGCATCACCGGTAACAATGATGCTATCAATGTCATGCTGGCTTGCCTGGT
>SDBV01012245.1_pt1 | contig 11001 bp, 7 predicted proteins | sample 2277081 | NCBI WGS metagenome assembly SDBV01 (sample SAMN10402039, study PRJNA504765) | marine sediment metagenome | isolation source: marine sediment core GS10_PC15, 223 cmbsf | place: Arctic Ocean: Southern Knipovich Ridge | collected 2010
GTCGTTTCCGGGGGGAACATCGGCCTGCCCCCAGTCGTTGTCACCCCACCCGGCCAGCGAGCCATCGGCCCTCAGCGCCAGGCTGTGTTCTGTGCCGGCCGAGACGGCGACAAAGTCATCGCCGGGCGGGACGTCGGTTTGCCCGTAGCGGTTGTCCCCCCACGCCCGCAGCCAGCCGGCCTGCGACGTGGCCTGGCCCCCGAAGCAGACCAGCAACACCCCCACGACCGCCACCGTCCCTGCCCGCCACGACGTACTCGACCCGTTCATAGCGCACCCTCTTTTCTTGAAGTCAGTAACCGACAGTCATTTTGAACCGACAACCGATAACCGCTAACTTACCACAACTGGAGACTCTGTCGAAACTTTCGGGTGGAAAAGTGCGGCCCCAGAGATGGGACCCTTCCGACATTTTTATCTGTCGCCAAACGCCACCCCTGACATGGATATTATGGCGCAAACACACGATGGCCATCTGGGTGGCCGGCAAACACCTCCCCAGGGAAACAATGGGGGAAAGGTATCAGGAACCGATTGGCGGCTTCGCAACGCATTCGCGGCGCTCACAAAAGGGTCTTTGCCGCAAACACGGGTGCATCTGCCGTGACGCCTTTCTCCCCCGACAAGCTGGCCCGGTACGGCGGCAGCCGGTCTTCGAGTTGATGACGGATCGGCCCCATGGCGGACCCCACGGACCGCAGTCCGTGGGCGTTTTGGCAATTTACCATGATGCAGCAGACCCGACCCTACTGCGTCCGCCAGAACGCCGGCACGCACAGCACCAGGATCACGAAGATCTCCAGCCGTCCGAGCATCATCAGCCAGATGAAGAGCATCTTGGTGTGCCACTCGAAGTCGACGTAGTTCTTCGTGGCGCCGATCACGCCCACGCCCGGGCCGATGTTGTTCAGCGTGGCGGTGACGCAACTGGCGGCGTCGATCAGCTTGTTCCGGCCCGCCTCGGGATCGCTCCAGGCGCTGCGCTCGAAGGTAATCGTGAACAGCCAACTAGCGGCGAAAATGGCCAGGATCAGGCTGAAATAAACGAGGATGTTCTTTCGCAGGTCGGGGTCCTCGACGGGTTCGCCGCCGATGCGCAGAGGCCGGACGACGGTGGGATGAAAGGCCTGCTCGACCTCCAGCCGCAAGATCTTCACGAACAGGATGTGGCGGATCACTTTCAGCCCGCCGCCGGTGCTGCCGGCGCATCCGCCCACGAACATCAACAGCAGCAGCATGCCGCGGCCGAAGTCGTTCCAGAGATCGAAATTGTCGGTACAGAATCCCGTGGTGGTCATGATTGAGACGACTTGGAACAACCCGAGGCGCAGGGCCGTTGCCAGGGGTTGCCCCTGCGGGTCGCCGGCGTTGGCCTGCTGCCTAGCGGCCTCGGTGGCCGCCATGCCGCTGAAATCGCCAAAGTCGTGAAAGAACAGGCCGACCGCCACCACCAGGATGGTCACGGCCAAGATGATGCCGACGTAAGTCCGCCATTCTATGTCGGCAAACAACCGCCGCGGCTGGAAGATCGCCACGCAGTAGAGCAACATGAAGTTGGTGCCGGCCAGGAGCATGTAGAACGTGATCGTCCATTCGATCCACGGCGCCATCGGATCGCCGACCTTGGCAAAATGGCCGACGCTGGCGTTGTAGGTGCTGAATCCGCCGGTGGCCATGGTGCCGAAGGCGTGGCAGAGGGCGTCGAAGATACTCAACCCTTCCAGCCACAGCAGCACGGCCAGCGAGGCGTTCAGCCCGGCGTAGATCAAAAACAGGACCCAGGCGGTGTGTTGCATTCGGGCCTGGGGGGTGGACTGGCTGGGGCCGGGCATCTCGGCCCGCATCAACGCCTTGCCGGCCGAGCCCTGGCCCAGGATCGCCACGAACAGCACGATGATCCCCAGTCCGCCCAGGAAGTGGGTGCTGCTGCGCCAGAAGAGGATGCAGCGCGGCACCAGGGGCGGCTGGCCGTCGTGTACTTCCAGATCGGTCAACACGGTGGCCCCGGTGGTGCTGAAGCCGGATTGGGCCTCGAACATCGCGTCGACCGGTGTCATCGGGACCCTAGGTTCCCGGAAGGTGGCGCTGAGAACGTAGGGCAAGGCCCCCAATATGGTAGCCAGCACCCAACTGAGGCCCACCACGGCCATGGCCTCTTTGCGAAACAGTTGTCCGTTGCTGCGACGTCCAAAATATCGCAGTCCCCCGGCCACGAGGAAGCAAATCGCCATCGACCCCAACAGGCCGAAGAAACCGAACGATTCATGTTCCCAAACCGCGCCGGGAGCCAGCCAAACCCACGGCAGGCTAAAGGCCATCGATCCGCCGATCAGCACGGCCACCAGGCTCAGTAGTTTGCACAATAGGGATTTGTTCATTGTCGGTGGACCACACCATCAACTCGCCCGCAGCTACGCTCCGTTGGTACTGAACATCTTCAGCGTCGGCTCGACCGCCGACGTTTCGACCAGGGCTACCACCGTATCGCCGGGAGCGAAGTGGTCGTCGGCCCCCGGCACCATCACGTAGTTTTCGCGGATCACGGCGCCGATCAGACACTGCGGCGGAAGGTCCAGATTGGCCAGCACGTGCTCGGTGGCCGTCGAGCCTTCGAGCACGTCGATCTCGAGGATTTCGATTCCCGCCCCGGCGGCCAACGGCGTTCGGGAGATCACCGCCCCGGTGTTCAAGAAGCCCAGGATCTGCCGGGCGATCACGTTGCGGGGGCTGACGGCGTGGTCGATGCCCAGTTTTTCGACCACGTTGGCGTAGTCGGGCCGGGTGATGATGCACATGATGGTTCGGGCCCCGAGCTCGCGGGCCTCGACGCAAGCCATGATGCTGTCTTCATCCTCGCCGGTGGTGGCCACGAACACGTCGGCGCTGCCCACCCGCTCCTCTTCCAGGCTGGCCCGACGTTGGGCGTCGGCGTTGACCACCGTGGCGTGCTTTAGGTGGGCCGCCAGGAACTCGCAGCGCTTCCGATCCTTCTCCATCAATAGCACGGCGAAACGGCGGCCCTGGAGCACGCGGGCAAGGTGGTAGCCGGTCTCGCCGCCGCCGGCGATCACCACGCCTTGTTTCGGCGGCGGCTCCTTCTGAAACATCGGTCTCACGTCGTCGATGTCGTCGCGGGTGCCGATCAGCGTGATCCGGTCGCCGCTGGCCAGCCGATCTTCCGCCTGGGCAATCGTCATTTTGCCGTTTCGGGCGATCGAGCCGATCCGCACGCCCGCCGGCAACTTGAGGTCTTTCAACGCCACGCCCACCGCGGAAGTTTCCTCGGCCACCAGCAGTTCCTGCATTTCCAGCTCGCCCCGGGCGAAGTTCTCCACGGCCACCGCGCCCGGATGACGGATCTCCCGGGCCAGCTCCATCGCCGAGAGATGTTCCATGCTCAACAGCCGGTCGATCTGGAAATGGCGCTGGTAGTCGAACGTGCTCAGGTCGCGGAACACCGGAGCGTAGACCCGCGCGACGGTCCGCCGGGCGCCCATCGCCTTGGCCATGCTGGCGGCGATCATGTTGACTTCGTCGCTGCCGGTGACCGCCAAGCAAAGGTCGGCGCCGAGCACCTCGGCCTGGAACAACACGCTCGACTGAGCCGCCGAGCCGGTCACCACGCGGACGTCCAACTCGTCGTTGACGCGGCGGGCGTGGGCCGAATCGTGGTCCACCACGGTCACGCTATGGCCTTCCCGACACAGCAGGTTGGCGATCGACGTGCCGACCGTACCGGCCCCCAATACGACGATTCTCATCGGAACTACCTCACCACCATCGAGCGATCGGCGGAAATGCCACCAGGATCACGAGATCAACCAGCTCACCAAGGAGAGTACCGCGAAAATCACCGCCATGAAACCGACGATCCAGATTCCGATCCGCACCGCGTGCGTAAACAACGGCTTCGCCTGTTCGTGCCGCGTAGCCGAGTAGACCAGGCTCACCGCGATCACCAACGGAAAGGCGTACCACATGTAGTTGGGCTCGGCGGCGGCCAAGAGGATATTGTGCATGGGTCGGGTTTCTTCCCAGTCGGGTTCTAAACAGGGGCTTGTAACGGGCAGCTAAGACGCCTCTTCCGGCGACTCGTCTTCCTGGTCTTCGTCTTCGTTCTCTTGGTCCTTTTTCCGGGTGGTTTCGCCGAACACCGGACCGCCCCAGGCATCGTACATCGCCAGGATATTCAACAGCCCGGCGATCATCGTGTACACCGTGCCCAACTCCCAATACCGGCCGAGTTTTTTGTTGATGGTGTTCAGCGTGGGCCGGCCGTCGATCCGTCGATCCGCAGCCAGCGGCGGCGGCGCCATGAACTCGCCCCACACCTCCAACCCCCGGCTCGCCCGAAGCGACTGCACCATCGCCGGGGTGGCGGGCAAACCGACGCCCACCTGGCACAGATACGGCAAGCGCTTGTCCCCCTTACGCCAAGAGCAATAGACCACCCGGGCCCAGCCGAGATCCCGGTCGCTGCCGAAATACGATCCGGTCAGGAACGTCCCCATGATGCAGACGAAAAACAGCGCGGCCTTGGCCGTGCGTCCCTGGTACAAGTGCCCCAGCCCCGGCACCAACCACGCCAGCAGCGCCGCCAGTGCAGGGTCCTTCAGATCCACGGTTTCCCGGAACTGCACTTCCTCCAGTGTTGGGACGGCCGGTTTATTCTCCTCCAAGGCTTCACTCCAGAGCACGCATTACAAGGGGTACAGCCCCCCTAGTTTCTTCCCGCTTCCACCAAGCTTGTTTATAATTCTAGCCCCCCCCCACCACAATGCCAGGGGCATCTCAAATACATTCAGATAACTCCTTTAGCCACAGCACGTTCTCCGGCGGCGTCTCGTACGGCAGCGCCCCAGTACCCAGACACACGTTGTCCCGGCCGGCGGTCAACCGTCGGATGCGATCCAACTCGGCGCGGAGTTTCTCCCGTGTGCCCCGAACCATGACTTCCGCCGACGTATTCACCCGCACTCGTACGTCCGTCCGGTTCCAGACCTTCCTGAGAAACGCTTCCTGGTCCGTTTCGATCGGGCAGACCACGTAGCCCGTGCCGGTTTCCAGGATCGATTCCAAGATCCCCGTGGTGTCCCCGCCGATGATGCAGGGAACCGGGTGTCCGAGAACTGCCGAGCTACGCCGAATGATGCTCCGCAGGGCCGGCAGTTCCACGTGGCGAAACATCTCGGGCGAAAGCAGCGGCGGGGCGGCCGCCGACTCGAAAAAAGCGATCTCCAGTCCGGCGCGCTGAATTGCTTTGCAGAAAGCCACTTGGCCTTCCACCAGGTGCTGCAAGGCCGCGGCCGTTGCCACCGGGTCGGCCAGAACTTCGCACAACAGCGCCTCGGTGCCCAGCAAACTGCCGGCAATCGAAAAGGGTCCGCTCAGCGGCACACGGACGTCGGCGTCGGGAAACTCCTCGGCCAGCCGCCCGGCCGCGTCGATCACGCCCGGGATTCGACCCGCGGTGGCCGGATCGAACGGTTCCAAGGCCGCCAGTTCGTGTACCGACGAGCAGACGGGCCTGCGGATGGCGGGGATTCCGATCCCGTGCGGCTGCTCGATCATCCCTCCATAGGCCTCGGCTTCCAGATTGTAGATATCAATGCCCACCACGACCGGCGCATGTCGATAGCGTCGAAACGCCTCGGCGTGCGCCTCGAACAACAGGCCGGTGTCCCGCGAGACCTCCCACGGCGTCCGCCCGATCAGAAACGCGGCGTGTTCGTAGACGGAAGGGGAAAAATCCATGGGGCAGAGGTCCGATATTCCTGTGGGAGATGCCTCCCACGTCAAAACCCTCGGTTCTTCAGCACGTCGGAGCCAGGAGGCCCATCATATTCTACGCCGCCGCGCAGAAACCTCCAACCGCTGCACGAAGATCGGCTCTTCCGTTTCTAGGTGCAAGCGCCCGCATTTTTTGTACGATTGCCCTCCGAGGCCGTCGGTTTTCCCGCGTCTCGACGGCCTCGGAGGGCCATCGTACACATGGAAACGGAAGATCCCGAAGATCCGACGCCCCCCTGCGGGAGGACTGCGCCATCTTCGTTTGAATGGGATTCTCCAACGGCCCTGAACTGGCAGGGGGAGGGACCTGTTTGATTGCCGTGAACTCTCGGGAGAGAACGGTTCCAGTAAACACGCAAGAACTTGCAAGTCTAGAGATCTCTAATAATAATAGGGGCTGATGCGCTTCCAGGCTTTTCTCCACCAACTGAGGATGAATCGTGACGCACTGCCTATGGACTCGTCGAACCGTTTACCGCTGTCTTGCTGCGATGTTTGTTTTGGGGTCACGGTATCGCTGATAGGTTGGCTTCCGGCCCGTTGTGATGCGGACACGTTTGCCCCCGGTAATCTTCTGGTGGCCAACGGATCGACCGTCACGGAATACACCATGGCGGGAGAGACGGTCCAGGTAATCGATATCGAGCCGCACGGCGGCCACACGTCGGTGCTGGCCCGAGACGTGGTCGTCGACCGGTTCGGCCGCATGCACGTGATGACGTTTTCGCCGGGCGTCTTCATGGCGACCGAACAGGCGTACCTCAGCACGTTCGATCCGGCGTCCCACACGTGGCAGCACCATACGATCGACGGATGGTCCTTGTCGGGGACAACCTATTATGGCGGAATCTCGGTCAACGACGACTACCTTTATGCCCCCGACTTGCAGACCGGCGGCGGCGACGGCGACGGCATCATTCGATTCCCGCTGAGCGACCTATCCGCACCGGAACGTTTCCACGAAGTGCCCGGAAGCGGCTACAATCTGTGGCACACGATCAAGGTGGGACTGGACGGCTACGTCTACGCGCTGGAGCGGGGCCCCATCCCGGGTGACGTGGACGAGCTGCGCCGCTTCGACCCGGTGTCGATGGAAGAGCTGGCTTCCTTCTCAGTCCACCACGGCGCGTCGGTGATGAGCGTGGCGGTGGCCGCCGACGGCGAGATCTTCACGGTCGATATCGACGGGGACATCCACCGGCACGACGCCGACGGCGTGCTGCTTGAGACGATGGAAAACGTGGTCGGCGGGGTGGACATGGAGTTGGCCCCGGACGGGACGATCGTGGTCGGTTCCGACCGGGTCCCCGGCCCGCCGGGCTCGACCGGCGCTATCGTCCATGGTGCCACCGTGAAACTGACCGATCCCTCGTTCGGCTCATTTTCCACCTTCGACGTGCCCTACGGCGTTGGCCCGTTCGACGTCAATTTCGTCGCATTCATCTCGCCGGTGCCCGAGCCGCCCACCATGGCCTTGGCCGCGACGGGGCTGCTGACGCTGCTGGCTCTGCTTTGGCGGAAACCAAACCGTCTTGCTTATCTTGCGAAGCTTGCCCGGTCGGAATCTCTTCGTCCACCGGTATCCTCATCGACCGACGCCCCCTGACGCCTCCCCGTAGCCGGACCATGGCGGGCGCGGGTATAATGGAGTGCGCGGCGTGTCGGCTGCGGCGCCGTATCCGGGGAAACGAGGGGAATTGCGGGGATGACTGGTCCGGAAATGCGCGAAGAATCGATCGAGGAAGGGCCCTTCACAATGAAGCGGTTCGAGTCGGCCTGGACGGGAGGCTGTCCGGAGCCGATCGAGCGATTCTTGCCCGACGCCGAAGACCGCTGCTTTCTGCCGGCCCTCGAAGCACTGGTTGGCATCGAGTTGGCGTGTGCCTGGAAGTCGTGGCGGCAGGCCGAGCAACGCACCGAAGGAGCGGGACAGGCTTTCTTGAAAACCATCGTCCGGCCGCCTTCCGTCGAGGCCTATCTGAAGCGGTTTCCGCAGCTTGACCAACCGGAAATCTTGTTGCGACTGGTGCAACAGGAGCGCACCGTACGGCAGCAGTGCGGCGAGCCCGCTTCGATCGACGACTATCGCCAGCGTTTTCCCAGTCTGGAGATTGACGACTTACCACAAAAAGAGGGGCAAGCCCAGTCGATGCTGCCTATGTTCTCCGAGTGTAGCGTTGACGCGCAGTCGGCCGATACCCAGGATTTCCACACCCCGCGTATGGACGCCGGCGGTGGCGCGGCCGACTTGGGGATCCCGCCGGGACAGTTCGGCAATTACGAGTTGCTCGAAGAGATCGGCCGTGGGGGGATGGGGATCGTGTATCGTGCGCGGCAACTGACCGCCGACCGCATCGTGGCCTTGAAGGTGATCCGCCGCGACCGGCTGGAGTCGCTCCCGCGGGATACGCAGACGGCCACACTGGACCGCTTCCGGCACGAGGCCCAGGCTGCGGCCCGGCTGGAGCACGAACACATCGTCACGGTATACGAGGTGGGCGACGTCAACGGGCAGCCGTTCTTTTCGATGCGTTTCGTCGACGGCCGCACGCTGGCCGAGATGCTCAAGGACGGCCCGATCGAGAACCGCCGCGCCGCCGGCTACCTCGAGCCGGTCGCCCGCGCCGTCCACGAGGCCCACAGCCAGGGCATCCTGCACCGCGACCTGAAACCGCAGAACATCCCGGTCGACGCGAAATCGGACCGGGCGCTGGTGGCCGATTTCGGCCTGGCCAAACTGGCCGAGGGCGGTGAGGAGTTGACTCGCGAAGGGGAGATCATGGGCACCCCTTCCTATATGTCTCCCGAACAAGCCAAGGATTCCGCTGGCGTAACGGCCCATACCGATACCTACGCGTTGGGCGCGACGCTGTACCACATCCTCACGGGCCGTCCGCCGTTTCAGGCCGCCAATCCGTTGGAAACGCTGCGGCAGGTGATCGACGAGGAGCCGGCCCCGCCGCGGCAGGTCAACCCGTCGATCGACCTGGACCTGGACACGATCTGCTTGAAGTGCCTGCAAAAGGAACCCGCCCGGCGTTACGCCACGGCCGAAGCCCTGGCCGACGACCTGCGGCGGTACCTCGACGGACGGCCGATCCTCGCCCGGCCGATCGGCACGCTGGGACGGACGTGGCGCTGGTGCCGTCGCAACCCGGCCATGGCGACCTTGGCCGGCCTGTTCGTGACGATGTTGATCGTGGCGCTGGCGGTCAACATCATGGCCCGGCTAAGGACCGAAGCCGCGCTGAACGAGTCCGAGGCCAGTTTCATGTTGCTGCAAGGAGCGGTCAACGATTTCTACCGAGACGTGTCCGAAGAGACGCTGTTGAACCGCCCCGGCATGCAGCCGTTGCGGCGGGAGTTGCTCGAGAAGGCCCAAAGCTATTTCCTCCAGTTCATTAAACTGCGCGGCAACGACCCCAAATTGCGCGATGACCTGGCCATGGCCCACTTCCGCATCGGCTCCATCGCCTTTGAACTCGACTCGCCGGAAAAGGCCCTCGGTTCCTACGAAGTTGCCCTGAAGTTGCAGGAGCAACTTGCCTCAGACCATCCCCACGATCCGCTTCGGTCGAAGCGCCTCGGCGATACACACAACGCCATCGGCCGGGCGTGCTTTCGGATGGGAGATCTGCAGCGGGCTCACGGCGCGTATGAAGACGCCAGGAAGGTTCGAAAACCACTCGCCCTGGCCGCGCCGAAGGAAGGGGAATTGCAGCGGGGGCTGGCCAACACTTACATGAATCTCGGCCTGGTAGCCCGAGACAGTGGCCGCTTCAAGGAGGCGCGAGACTGGTACGTGGATGCGCAGGAAATCCGCAGCAAGTCGCTCGCCGAGGGTCACCAGGATCCGCAAATCCTGCGCGACCTCGGCATGGGCCACTACAATCTGGGAACGCTGGCGGTGCTCGAATACGAGGCATTGTTCAAGGAGGCATCGGCCAGGGGGGAGAAGCCGGATAAAGACGTACTTGCAGACCTGTTTACCAAAGCCATAGACAGACTGGACAGCGCCAAGACGGACTTTGTGGGTTTGCTTGATAGGGATCCCGAAGACCTCGAAAACCAGCTTGCAGACCTGTTTACCAAAGCCATAGACAGCCTGGACAGCGCCAAAACGGTCTTTGCGGGTTTGCTCGATAGGGATCCCGAAGACCTCGAAAACCAGGAACACCTGGTGGTTTGCTACCGAATCCTGGCCGACCTGATATGGAAGGTCGATAAGGACGCGGCCATGGAACTGTATCAAGAGGCGCTGCCGTGGCAGCAGAGGCTTGCCAGTGAGAATCCGGCGGTCTCCGATTACCAGTTCGATTTGGCCCAACTCCACCTGAACATCGGGCTATTGGAGGATGAACTGGGTGATTCCGAGGCCGCGCTGGTTTCTCTCGAAGAAGCCAAGGAGTCGCTGGCAACGGCGGTGGAACGGCATAAGAACGTTCCTGAAATCCGATTCCAGTGCGCCGTGGCGCTCGGCGCGATCGCTCAATGTGAGGCCAACGCGGGCCAAGATCAGGAGGCGCTGGCCAACCTGGAAACTGCGGTGGAGCACCTCAACGCCCTGGTGAAAGAGTTTCCCGACGCCGACAAATATGCCACCCGCCTGGAGCAGACAAGGGCCCTGCGGGACAAGTTGAAGGCTCGTCAGGCCAAGGAAGGCCAAGAAACTGGGGTGTCTGGGGGAAGTTCAACGGCCCCTGCCCCTTCGCCCAAGGAAAGAGAGCCATAACCCTCACCGCTTGGGCTCCCCGTTCTGCGCACTTTACCTGAATGTCGCAGATTGCTTAACCCGATTCTCTTCGATGCAGTTGATTCGCACGTTCGAAAACGACCGATACTATCCGACGAACGGGTATACTTTCGCACCTTTCGGCCGCGCCGCCGACCTTGTTGTGCCCTACAAGGTTTGGGCGTGCGCCCGAAGGCCGTGACCCGTGGGACAGATGGCATCGTTTGACGCGTTGTGATGAGGGTGGCCACTTTTCCCTTGTCTCCAATTGCTACTGGGAGAGAATCATGTTTGGTTTCGCTGGCGGGCGTTTGTGGGCAGTTCTGCCACTTGCCGTGGCGCTCTATCTGCCGATGACCTGGCCGGCGGCCGGACAGGAATCCGGCTGGTCGTCGAGTTCGGATAGGTCGCCGCCGGAGGAACTCCTGCTGGCGCGGCAGCCGGGCGATGCCCCCGTGGTTGCCCCCGCCCCCGCCGCC
>SDBV01012246.1_pt1 | contig 11001 bp, 8 predicted proteins | sample 2277081 | NCBI WGS metagenome assembly SDBV01 (sample SAMN10402039, study PRJNA504765) | marine sediment metagenome | isolation source: marine sediment core GS10_PC15, 223 cmbsf | place: Arctic Ocean: Southern Knipovich Ridge | collected 2010
TGTGACGGTTCACGATCGACAAGCACTGTATGACATCCCTCTCCGCTAAGATGCAGCGCGATAGCCCTGCCAATGCCACGAGCAGCGCCCGTTACAATCGCTGTTTTATCTTCTAATCTCACAGATCACTCCTTCCGCTATATCTTTGTCGTGCTAACCGTGAATCCATTGAGAAGTAGTTTCTCTTTATAACTGTATGGTGGTTTAGAAAATTATCGGCTAATACTTTATAAAATCTAGCGAGCTCATCTAATTAAGCTTCGGACTTTCCTTTGACTAGATTAGATAGCACTCTCATTTTCGCGTGTTCGATATGGGATCCAAATGCATCAAGCGCCTTCTCCACATTTCGTGTACAAAGAGTGTCAATAATATTTAAGTGTTCTTCCGTGACAACATCTCTTTCCTCTTGGTTCCTAAATCCTTCGTTCCGAAAAAATTCGATGAGGGCTCCCTGTTGCTCCAAAATTCTAATAATTTGTCGCCGCGAGCTGAATTCAACAATATAACTGTGGAACATTCTATCCGTTTTCGTGTGTTCTAGATAGTCACTCGAACGAGAGCACTCTATTACCGAGGCACGAATTTCTTTCAAGCCATGTATACTCAAGGACGGGGCCGAATATTTTAATGCCAGAAGCTCAAGTGATTTTCGAATCTCGTAAATATCCTCAACGTCGTCGGTTGTAAAAGGTATTACAGTTGCTCCTTTTCTTGGAATAACCTTTACCAAACCATCATGCTCCAAGTTACGAAGAATCTCACGAATAGGTGTTCGGCTTATCTTGAACTCCTCGCTTAGTTCATCTTCTTTAAGACGCATATCCGCAGGGTAGTAAGACATGGTTAATCGTTCGATCATGGTTTTGTAAACACCATCCATTATCATAACAAGGTTCACCCCCCCCCAATTAGCTGAAAATCCGTTTTAACTTTTTCTTTTAATACGCTTTATGCGTTTAATGTTTATGGACATCAAGGCCCTCGCCGCTTTCCAGATCTTTTAATAGTTCGTCTAGGTAAGCTTTACTTCGGGCAGCAAAGCTCAAAAGGTCGCCAGGTCCTGCGCCTTCAATACTCAGGTAACCGTTAAAACCGCCTTCAACGAACTTTGATAACGCCCATCTGTAGTCAATATCACCTTCGTTCAAGGCCGCATGAACAAACGCGGATCTCCCTACTTCTGGCACCGAAACGCGCTGAACGTTCTTGACATGCCAGAATTTCACGTGACCCAACAGGTTCTCCACAGCCTCATACCAGGGTTCCAATGGTTCGTCATAGGCCCAGTACAAGTTTCCTAGATCGGGATTCGCGCTCAGGTTTGCATGATCGGCAAGTTTGAGAATTTCCAGCAAATTTACGCTGCTGTCTGCGATACTGCCATGATGAAGCTCCAATGCAACACCTATGTTTTCTTTCGAAGCGTTTTCAGATAGCTGATGCAAAAAGGATGCAACTTCTCGAAAATCTTCCTTCTTTGCCCCTTTACTTCCACCTGGCGGTTCTTTCACGCCCTTCACCCAGTCCTTACTTGTTCCGGTCACGCTTGGATCTATAGAAAACGATACACTCACAACTTTCGGATGGACTATTTTGGCTACTTCGATTATTTTCATTAAATCCTGTTTGTTTCTATCCGCCACCGCGGGATGGGTTATGCATCGCCTCAGGCAATTGAACCCAGCCAACTCAAGACCAAAATCTGCCATCTCATTTTTAATCTTAAGCAGCTCGTCAACGTTTTCATTGGGAAAGTCGAACCACCAGTCAGCGATTTCGAGACCATCAAAGCCCTTCTTTTTTGCCCAATTGAAAAGGTTAAGACGGCCTTGCCGCTTGGGCATTCCCCCCCACTGCGGTGGATAACCTCTCAACGCATGTGTGGCTAAAACAATTTTCATGTTCACAATCCCCTTTTATGCAGCAGATTTCAGTCTTCGACCCACGGGCAGCATCGCCACCCCACACCTTCAGTAAAATTAACCGAAATGGAAGCATCTTTGCCGTGTCGCCTCAGTGCTCGCGATATCGCGTCATCAAAAGATCTTGTGGAGTAAGCGAAGCCGAACTCCGCAGCATCCTCATCGGAAATGCCCTCTGACACCAGAAACACTTTTTTCTTTTTCAAATATCTCTTGGCCGAATAGATCATAACCATTCCGCGGACATAGCCGTCTTTGCGAACGATTCTTTTTGCGATCTCTTCTATCGGCAGCTTGAGTAATTCTGGCCCGCAACTCTCTCCGGGTATCTGTTCTTGTGGAGCCCAGCCGCCCGTTCCTGATAATACAAGAATTATGGTGCCGTCATCTTTCGTGGCCCAGTCTGAAGATTCAAGCGGGCCGAAAAACGACCGGGAAAGGTATCGCTCCCTGTCCTCATTGGGGTGAACAACCGCGATGTCTACAGGCTCCATTTTGGTCATCCAGATCTCTCGTGCTTTGGTGAGAGCAGCTCGGTGCTCTTTTCGAAAGTCTCCCGCGTAGATTGCCACAATCTCTTCGCGGCTATTAATAAGGATATCCATCTTCATATCTAAGCCAGCGAGCTCGGCAGCTTCCTCCATATCCAGCCGCATGGGATTAGAGTTCGCTCGCCCCCAGGTATTCAGCGGCGCCAGGGTGAGGGCGTGGTTCGCTTCAATGGTATCCTTTCCAGCAACTCCCGGTAGAATTATTTTCCCTCCTCCACACCAGCCTCCCTGAGTCGTCGGACTGATCTCTCCGAAACCAAGAATGAAATCGGCGTCCACTACGACACGATTGACCCAGATCGGTGTTCCTCGACTGGTTACACCACAGAACTTCAGATTCGCTTCATCCCGGGGGTCATGAAGGATCAACTTGACCCGACTGAGCAAATCGGGTCCGAACCGCTCCTCGATCTTGTGCATGGCGTGCAGGCCGGCAGCGTAGACAATCGTGACGTCCTGGTCTTTTATTCCTATCCCGTTGAGATAGTCGAGTAGCTTTACGCCCAGGTTGTCTCGAATGCCGAGCATCCAGTCTGTCACCCTTGAACCCACCGGAATTGCTATTTTGAATCCCGGTTTTAATTGCTTTGAAAGAGGCTCACAGCCAATCGGATTCTCTAATGCCTCGAAAAACGCTTTCTCCAAGTCGTCTAGAGCTGGAAAATCTGTAAACTTAATTTCCGACTTCACATTATGCGCGGGCAAACAGATCGTTTTTAGGCCTCCATTAAATTGGATCTTGTATTCTTTTGTTTTATTTGTTCCTATCGCCATAACACTCTCCTTCTGGCGGACCTAGATGCCGAATAATATATAGGTGATTACAATATGTGTACACGATGACGCACTCTAAACACTGATGCTAGATTTTTGTGCGCACCGGTTTGTCGGAAATATGATCAAATACATAAAAATGCAGGATAGGGTTCAGATACGACCCCATCCTGCGCGGATATCACCTCGTAACCAGTGAGTTACTTCATAACTTCAGCATGAAGCTCTTTAAGTCTCTTTACCAACTCATCGACGACAGCTTCTGGAGATGAATCTTCAAGAATATACTTAGCAACTATATGCTGCAATTCCTTGCTACCATAGAATTCGGTAAGAACGGGATTGACTTCACCCCAGGGTCCGACCTTTGGTTTGGCAATAGCCAACATCTCATAGTAGAGCTTAGTGGTTTGGGGATGTGCCTTTATTATAGGATGATCCATGTACTCTGGCGAATTAGCAAGACTCTTTCTAGGTGGTGAGAGATGCAGAGGAACCGTGTGCAGAAAGTCTATATATTCGGGGCCACTCACGAGCGCTTTAATGAGCTTTTTAGCGACTTGTGGATTCTTCGCTCCTTTCGGAATAGACCATCCATCTGGAAAAATCATCTGATGTATTTTCCTGTTGTAAGGCATGGTGTAACCTTCTGTAACCGGGGCAAGCTCTGGTCCATATTGATGTACCTGGCTTAATATTCGTGGACCATAAACGGTAGATGCGAGCTTTCCACTATAGAATCCTTGTAAAAGATCCTTATATTCATAGGTCGGCGCTCCGGGGGGCACAAAGGGACGCACTTTCTTGCGATATTTCAGCGCCTCAATGAATCGTTCTCGATTAGGAGACTTGTCGAGAACCACTCTGTGTTGTGCATCGAACATGTACGCCTCGTTGCTCCATGCCGCTTGGGCCATATGGGTAAAAGCTGCGTTGCTGGTGCCATAGGAAGTGCCATGGCCGTAAATATCGACTAAGCCGTCCCCATTTTGATCTTGGGTTAATTTTTCTATTGCTACCAAGAATTCATCCCACTTTGCAGGAAAGGACAGTCCCTGACCCTTCAAAAGGTCTGTGCGCCACCACATGAGGTCGGTACTGGTAGCATAAGGCACCCAGTGTATCTCACCACCGGTTGAGTACATTAGGGCCTCAAAGTAGTCGCCTTTTCCTCCGGTTTCTTCAATAACATCGGTTACGGCTATCAACATACCCTTTCGGGATAGCCGCACCAAACGCTCCATGCCCATCACGATTACATCGGAGGGCGAACCTGACGCTATCTCTGTAGCTATCTTTGCGTCCGTGCTTTCCCACTTAAAAAACGTGGGTGTAACCTTTATTCCCGGATTCTCTTTCTCAAACCATTCACATCTCGCTTTTATCCACTTTTGCGATTCCGCGTCGGTTTCATCCGTCATCAACCGCACGGTAGCAATTTCAGTTGACGCCGTCTGGGCCTCGTCTTTGCCTCGCCCGAAAGTGCTCAACGTGAAAAGAAGCATGACGCTGAGCATTACGATAATAGTTTTTGTCTTCATTCGTTTCTCCTTCAAATTGTTATAATTAGAAAAAATGATCCCCTTCGCCCGCTTTGTCTATACCCTCCTTTCATAGGGAATTTTAACGCTAGGCCAATTATACTACCTTGCGTTTTAATTATGCTGTATACACTATAGCATGTATGAACGGCTTTATGCAACAATTTAATCTTATTTGGTATGCAATTTGTAGCTTTTTTTTGAATTTTATTCAAGAGCATTCAAGAAATAGCCTTTTTTGTTCAATCTTGAATACAAAATAGCGATAAAATCTTGACTATCCTTTCGAGGATCGGTACACTTTTGCTTAATTTACTGACCTTTATAGGCCAAGAAATGATAGGAACGCTGCAGTAAGATACCTTGGAGAATTAAGATGCGCAGTACAGATAAACGGCTTGCCTTTTTATTCATCCTACCCACCTTATTGGCTATCGGCGGCATCGTTGTATTTCCAATCGCCTACGAGGTGATGCTCAGTTTTACCGATAAGAACGCCTTTGCCACCACATTCAATTTTATAGGTATTAAGAATTACGTAGATTTATTGAATAGTTCTGAGTTTTGGCACTCTCTTTATACCGGATTGGTATTTGCAGGAGGCTCTTTGTCACTGCAGTTTATAGTTGGTCTTGTTGTAGCGCTCGCCCTGAACAAGGATTTTGTTGCCAAGGGAATTATCAGGGGCTTGACTCTTGTACCCTATATGGTTCCGGCTGTTGTCTGCGCGGCTTTGTGGAAATGGATGTACAACGACCTGTACGGGGTATTCAATTATTTGTTGCTCGAAATCGGAATCATCAAAGCCCCCGTACCGTGGCTCGCTAGCAAGTCGACGGCAATGTTATCGATAATAATCGCGAATGTCTGGGAGTATTTTCCATTTGTTAGCATTAGCCTGCTAGCCCGGCTAACCACAATACCACCGGAGCTCTACGAAGCGGCGAAAATAGATGGCGCATCAGCTTGGCAGCAGTTCCTCCATGTCACTCTCCCCCAGTTGATGGGAGTAATTCTTATTGTAGTCTTGCTGCGCTTTTTCTGGCAATTCAGAAAGTTCGATGCTGTGTGGCTCTACACGCAAGGAGGTCCTATGAGAGTCACGGAGCATATACCTATCTTGCTTTATCGACTCGGATTTGCACGCCTAGCGCAAGGTGTCGCTGCCAGCGTTGCGACTGTGATGCTAGTGTTTCTCAGTGTTTTCACCTACTTCTACTTGCGAGTAGCGAAACCGCTGGATGAAAAATAGCGCTACTAACTTTGGCTATCGAATATAGATGAGGAGAAACTGGAATGAGATTCAGATCGCTTAAATATCTCTCACAGCGAGTCGGCTTATATTTACTTCTCGCTTTTTTTGTATTAGTAGCGACTTTTCCACTATACTGGATGGTTATCTGTTCGATACAGCCGTTGAGTGATTTGTTCGATTATCCCCCAAATCTCTTTCCTCGCAATGTACTTTTAACCCATTATCGGGATCTGTTATTCAACACGTCTTTTCCCAGGTATTTTCTCAACAGCTTAATTGTCGCATTTACTACGACCGCTGTTGCAGTGACGATAGCATGCCTGGGTGGATATAGCCTCAGCCGATTTGATTACAAAGGAAAGCGAATTCTTGTTATCGCTATTCTTCTCTGCTATATGCTTCCTCCGGTAGTTCTGGGAATACCACTTTTCTTGTTTTTTCATACTTTGAAGCTTATAGATACACTGTTAGCGGTTATTATTGCGTCGGTCAGTTTTACACTTCCCTTCGGGCTGTGGCTTCTATGGGCCTATTTCAACGACATCCCCCTGGAATTAGAGGAGGCATGCATGGTTGACGGGGGGACAAGGTTCCTCAGTTTTATATATGTCGTTATTCCAATGGCTTTCCCTGGTGTTCTGGCGATAAGCATTTTTAATTTCATTGTAGTGTGGAACAACTACATATTTCCGTTTCTGTTTATTTCTTCTCAAGACAAGATGACACTGCCTATAGGGTTGTCCTACTTTTTTGAAGCTACAGCCAATCAATGGGGATACATAATGAGCGGTTCAGTACTGATGACGGCTCCCATTCTTGTGTTATCTATACAGACTTTAAAATATTTGATTAAAGGATTCAATGTAGGAGGCGTAAAAGGCTGAGACGAAATTACGCGGGGCGTTTTAAAAACACATATATGCAATTCAGAGCAAGGTTCTTAGATGAGTCTTTTGTTTCGATTTGAGCTAAAACAAACGTTACGGCTATCCAGATGACCTAAAGGGAGCGGATTTATCAATGACCGATAAGAAAAAGCTGAGTTTGCTCTCAAGTCCTTTCGTACTGAGAGGCCATGTACTTAAAAACAGGGTAATCTTTGCACCCATAAGCACGCGTATGGCCACAACCGATGGGTGTGTAAGTGAACAAATGCTCAGATACTATCGAGATAAAGCCATGGGTGGGAGCGCTATGGTGGTAACCGAGACCTTCCATGTTGACAACCTGGCGAGTAGATTTACGGCCATTCAACCGGCGATCTATCATGATCGGTTTATGCCCGGTTTGAGCAATCTCGTCGATGAAATCCATAAAGCCGGATCCATTGCGATAGCGCAGATTGGCCATGCTGGCAGACAAACGTCATTCGTACCAAACGGATTGCAGCCCGTGGCACCCTCCAGGATACCAGGAGGGCCTACGGGAAATTGCCATGAGCTCACAATCGGGGAGATTGAAAAGATCACGAAAGAATTCGGGTCGGCAGCGAAAAGAGCGGATACGGTAGGCTTTGACGGGGTCGAGATCCATGCCGGAAACGGCTATCTTCTCAATGAGTTCCTTTCCCCGTACACCAATCGAAGGACCGATGATTATGGTCTGGTTCGGAATCGCTTCCTCCTAGAGGTAATCGAAGAAGTATCGAATAACATAGGCTCCGGATCCATTGTAGGAGTTCGACTTGGCTGCGGTGATTTCGTTGAAGGTGGCCTGCTCCCAGAAGAAGCTATTCAGATCAGCTTATCAATACCCCGCGACAAAGTAGACTATATCCACACATCCGCGGGTACCAGCGAGAGCAATGACTACACCATACAGCCCCTATACCAAGAACGTGCGCTCCTCAGACATACTTCCGCGGAAATGAAAAAACGAGGCAATATGACGGTGATTCTTACCGGCTCTGTAAACAACATCTATCTTGCGGAAGAGATATTGGAGAAACAAGATGCAGACCTTGTGGGCATGGGGCGCCCTCTCCTTGCTGATCCTTATCTTCCTTTAAAAATACAGAGCCACAGAGAAGCGGAAGTGTGCCCTTGTATTCGATGTAATCAAGGATGTCTTGGCAGGGTGCGATTGGGGAAAACGATCAAATGTACCGTTAATCCTATGGCAGGATATGAAGAATCCGATGGCTACTGGCAGATTGCGATGAGTAGCGAAAATACGAATCACAACAAGAGCGAAGGAGAGCGCAACCAAGCGAAAAAGAGAACAAAGGTACTCATAGCCGGTGCTGGGCCGGCAGGAATTACTGCGGCGACCAGGGCTAAAGAGATGGGGTGCCGTGTTTACCTTTACGAAAAGGAGGACATCGCTGGTGGACTTCTCAATACAGCGAGGTATGAAGACTTTAAACAGGAGGTTATGGAGTATCTCGAATACCTCATCAATCAGCTGCAAGTGCACAAAATAGAGGTCGTAAAGTCTTCTCACGTCGATTATTCAGTCATTGGTCATGAGAAACCGGACATCTTTATTGACGCCACAGGTTCTGAGGCTATTGTTCCCCCGGTTCCCAATGACGTGTCCTACCAGATTATGAGTGTTCGTGACGTTTTATTGAACCTGGAAAGACACTACAACCACAGAAAGGTAACGATAATCGGCGGGGGATCCTCTGGATGTGAGCTGGGCTATTCGCTTGCTAAAAGGGGAGTTACTGTTACTGTTATCGAACAGGATTCGGAGATATTGTCAGACCTCGATCCGGTATCTGCGCTTGGATTGAGAAGGCTTCTGAAGAATACCGATATTGAAATTTTGCTGGACACTAGATTCCTCGAGTTTGATAAGAAGGGAATCCTAACAAGTAGATCCGGAGATCCGATCACGACCGATCTGGCAGTACTCTCTTTAGGCAGTCGTAGCAGAAAGGAATTAAGACAGGAATTATCAGGTACAAAGTGGAGCGAACCATTCAACTATCTGCGGGTTGGTGATGCGAAAAAAGTCGGAAAGCTATATGACGCTATCCATAGCAGTTATTGGGATGTAACAACACTTCTTTACAATCGTTCGAAAATGTATCAGCAACATGATTTTTAGGTATTCAACCGAGCACGAACTGAGCAAGCTGTACACCGGATAGCGCAGGTGGACTATCTGAAAAAATGCTCAAATTAGTTATGTTCTTTGCACCTTTTAATAGAGATTTTTTTATTTTTTCGTTTGGAGCTAATTATGATACGGGCAACCAAGAAAAACCACATGCTTGCGGTTAGAGGATACAAGCCTCGAGATTACCGCTTGGAAGAAGTCCCTATACCCGAAGCGGGGCCTGAAGAGGTAGTAATTAAGATAAAAAGAGTAGGCATATGTGCCAGCGATGTAAAACGCTATCAGGGAGCTCATTTGTATTGGAAAGGAATGCTTGCGTCGCAACGCAAGTCTCCATTTATTCCTGGCCATGAATTCGTGGGAGATGTGGTGGAGCTTGGAGCTAACGCTTCTGATAAGTTCAATTTGCAGATTGGGGATAAAGTGATCTGTGAGCAGGCTGTACCCTGCTGGAGCTGTAGGTACTGTATTAGCGGTAAGTACTGGATGTGCGCACATAAGAGAAAGCATGACGGAGCCATGGCCGAATATATGAAGTTTCCACTGGGCGCTATCATCCATAAGATACCGATGAGTATGTCCGATGAAATGGGAGTTCTGATCGAACCCCTATCCTGTGCGATTCATGCCGTACAAAGAGCAAACATCGAGTTAGAAGATATTGTGGTTATTGCAGGTGCCGGCGTAATCGGATTATTTATGTTGCAGGTGGCCAAATTAAAAACTCCAGAAATGGTTGTGATGTTAGATGTAAGAGAGGACAGGCTCAATTTGGCTCGAAAATTGGGAGCAGATAAAGCTATCAACGTAGGCAAGGACGATGCTGTCGCAATAATCAAGGATTTGAGTGGCAACTTCGGATGCGATATTTTTATAAACGCAAGTGGCTCTCCTAAAGCGGTCATTGATGGATTAGAAATGATAAGGAAGCTAGGCACCTTTGTAGAGTTCGGTGTATTCGATCAAGAGGTAAAGGTGGACTGGAGTATCATTGGTGATGTAAAAGAATTAGATATACGAGGCGCACATCTAGCCCCTTTTTGCTATCCCGTGGCCATCAAATATCTAGATAAAGGCATCGTAAGCGCAGATAAGCTCGTTAGTCATGATTTTCCATTAAGCGAATTTAAAGATGCCTTCGAGTTAGCTTCGTCCCATGACCGTGATGTTCTTAAAGTAACGCTGAATCCTACCTTATAAGTGGTAGTGAGATAACTGGTAGCCAAAGAACCCTTCGATATTTTTCCTGGATATCAGCCGATCGGGACATTGTCGATGCACTGTGTGAATACGCCATAGAAACCTTTTTGAAGCGACCGTGAGCTAGCCGTTAGCTGGTTATGGTGGGGGCTAATGCTAGTCCCGGGATCGTGGGGACCCCCAGATTGGGACGATCCGGGTGAGATCCGTTCTAGACTCCTGATCCTCGCCCCCAGGGCTGGAGGTGCCCGGCGTCCTTGCCGGGCACCTCCAGCCTCTTCCAAGCGGAGCGCCCCAACAGGACGTTGGAGCGCGTCAGCCTGCGCATAGCTCTTGGCCGATTTGCTACCGACCTACCGGGATCTAATTTTTTTCGACAACCAATCCGCCTGCACCGTAGCAGTCCGTCTCCTATATCGGCCAGCCGGATCACAATTACACGGCTTTATTGTTTGCGAGCCGGTAGTCGGCGTAATCAAAGCCGAAGGTAAACGGACCGAGCTCACATTGGCCAAGCAGGCGATCTCAGGGCCGCCCTTCCCCTGCTCTTTGCTTTGGGGAGATGAGAGGTGCCTCTGCCCTTTCGCCCTTTCCAAATGAAGGGCTCCTTAGGGTAAAAGCCGGTGAAGCAGTCGCAGGGTATTGCCGGTGTTGCGAAGCAACTCCCGCGTCTGCTTCATAACTTCGAG
>SDBV01012247.1_pt1 | contig 11001 bp, 11 predicted proteins | sample 2277081 | NCBI WGS metagenome assembly SDBV01 (sample SAMN10402039, study PRJNA504765) | marine sediment metagenome | isolation source: marine sediment core GS10_PC15, 223 cmbsf | place: Arctic Ocean: Southern Knipovich Ridge | collected 2010
AAAAATATGGGAAAAACTTAGTTATTAAAGCAGTTCCTGCTATTGGTGATATTATTCCTCTCTGGACGATTACTATTTACACCGAACTTAAAAGTTAAGTATAATATATATACAAAATAAAATGTTGAAATTTAATAAGAAAATTATATTAGCAATTATTTTAACCTCTGTTTTAGTATTACCAACCATTCGTCCGGCATTAGCAGAAAAAAAGACGATAAACTTAAATTTAGAATACCCAGCACTTGGCCCAGAAGATAACAAGTTCGACTTAAATGAGAATCAAGACATTAATGAAATAGTAGCTTGGCTATATTACTTCATTGTAAGTGTTTCTGGCTTTGCAGCGTTTGCAATGCTGGTAAAAGGAGGTTTTATGTGGCTAAGCTCAGCTGGGAATCCATCTGTTCTTGCTGAGGCCAAAGATGTAATCACTTCTGCTATCTTAGGATTAATGATAATACTGGCATCATTTCTCATTTTACAAGTAATTAATCCTGAGTTAACTACCCTTAATATAGAAAAACTAATGCTTTCAGGGACTTAAAAAGAAAAAGACTTCAAGGCTTTATATAAGAATTCAATATCTTCTATAATTTTGAAGCTTTTTTTATTCCCTCTTTTGCAATCTACCTATTAAATTATGAATACGGCTTGATAATTATTTTTCTTTCCGGTTCTTTGCCAATACTATCGGTAACGATATCTGCTCTTCCTGATAATTCCAAATGAATTATTCTGCGTTCATAAGCTGGCATAGAAGGCAATATTTTTTCTTCTTTCATTAAAGCAACTTCATCAGCAATTGATTTTGCCAGTTCTTTTAAATACTCTATTTTCTTTTTTTTATAACCATTAATATCTAAATCAATATAGAATTCCTGGTCAATTTGCCTTCTTAACATTGACTTTAGCAATCTTTGGATTTCAACTAAAGTTTGTCCTCCTTCCCCAATTAAAATTTTAGGTTCATCGCTTTTTAAATTAATTGGAATAATCAAATCTTGTTGCGGTAAAAATTGAATTTCTACATCAAATGTAGCTTTTTTAAAAAACTCTTTGGTAACTTGTTCAATTGTCTCTAAATTATTGGGACTCAACATAGTTTTTATTTACAAAATATTGCTGCATTATTGAAAACGAAGAAGTAGCTATCCAATACAGAGCAATAGCTGCTGGCAAACGCAAAAGAATCATAACTGTAAAAAATGGCAGAAAATACATCATTTGTTTTTGCATAATATTTGCAATTTGATTTGTTTTATTATCTCCAGCTTTTTTCATTTTTGGATTCATTGATTTTGCTTGAAAGTATTGAAGAGTGCCTGCTAAAATTGCTAAAAGCATGCTGGCCTGGGAAAGATTAACTAAACCTAAAAAACTAGGATTAATTATTCCTGCATTAGGAACAAAACCATACAAACTACTCATTGCTCCTGGCTCAAGCCCCCTCCAAAAAACCTGATAAAGAGCAATTAAAAGAGGTAATTGAATTAAAAGAGGCAAAAATCCGCTTAGTGGATTTATTTTTGCTTCTTGATAAATCTTTAATAATTCCTCAGTTTGTTTTTGCTTATCATCTTTAAACTTTTTTTGAACTTCTTTGATTTTTGGCTGAAGCTCACTCATCACTCTTTGAGACTTTAAAGACTGGCTCATTAAAGGGTGAAGAGCTATTCTAATTAAAACTGTTAGAACAATTACAGCTATACCAAAATCATTGCCAGGGAAATAATTATAAATTAAAACCAGCGCATTAAATAATGGTTGATAAAGTACCTTATTAAAAACTTCCAAAAGAATATTCATATTATGTTAAAAGCTTTGATTTTTTTAATATTTTTTCTACTAAGCTGTTTATTTGTTCAAAATCTTTTTCTTTGATTTTTTCAAAAGTAACAAATACAATGTCAAACCCCTTTTTAATACTATCTAACTTTGATCTTACTGATTCACGAAGTCTTCTTTTTACTTTATTCCTTACAACAGCTTTTTTAGACACTTTAGATGATACTACAAATCCAAATCTAGAATTTTTCAAGTTATTTTTATTGAATTTAAGAGCTAAAAAATCCTGCTTTACACCCTTTCCTTGTTTGAACACTTTTCCGAAATCCTTTTTCTTTTTCAAGCGGTTTAATTTAGCTAGCATTTTATTAAACAGTAAGTTTTTTACGGCCTTTCTTTCTTCTTTTTTTCAAAATCTTCTTGCCTGAAGAAGTTTTGGTTCTTTTTAAAAAACCATGTGTTCTTTTCCTTTTTCTTTTTTTTGGCTTGTAAGTGAATGACATATTTCGTTTATAATATCTTTTAAGGTGCTTAAAGTCAATATTTTAAGTTAAATCTGTATATTTATTGAGCATAATATTGTTCTTTTTGTCAAGGAGAAATCCACAGTTTTTACCCAGTTTTTACTCATATTTTAAACAAAAGTTGGAATTTTATACTCATTTTACATTCGTTTGACTTATAGTTATAATGATACATTAACCTTATACATATAATTATGACTGATGAAGAGCTTTGGCAAGCAGTGTTAGCCCAACTCCAGCTCCAGATTTCTAAAGCAAGCTTTCAAACTTGGTTCGGAGACACCCGTATTGTTTCTAAAAAAGAAGGCTCTGTATTTGTATCTGTGCCTAACTCATTTGCAAAAGAATGGCTTGAGCAAAAATACAATAAAACCATTTTTAAAGTATTGCGCGGACTAGATATAAAAATCAAGGACGTGAAATATGAAGTTGGAAAACCAAAAACAGAAATTATCAAAAAAACTGTTCCTTTCTCGATTGAAACTGGTCAATTAGAATTTCAGGAATTCAAAGTTGATAAAGATACAAACCTTAATCCTAGGTATACTTTTGATAACTTTATTGTTGGTCCATTTAATGAATTATCTCAGGCAGCTGGATGGGCAGTAACAAAAAAACCTGGCAAAGTATATAATCCATTTTTTGTATATGGAGGCGTAGGGTTGGGAAAAACTCATTTACTTCAAGCAATTGGTAATGAGGTTATTAAAAATTTCAAAGATAAAAAAGTAAAATACATACCTACAGAAAAGTTTGTTTCTGAAGTGATATCATCAATTAGAAACAGAGAAACTCAAAAGCTAAAATCAAAATATCAAAAGATCGATGTTTTAATAATAGATGATGTTCAGTTCTTAACAGGAAAAGAAAAAACCCAGGAAGAGTTCTTTTATACATTCAATAGTCTTTATGAAAAAGACAAGCAAATCATTATTTCTTCTGATAGATCTCCAAAAGCAATTCCGGCACTGGCTGAAAGGCTTAGATCTCGTTTTGAAGGAGGAATGATAGCAGACATTTCTTTTCCAGATACAGAAACACGTATTGCAATATTAAAATCTAAATGCCAGGAAAAAGAAATTGATATTTCAGATGATGTTCTTAATTTTATAGCATCTAAAGTACAGAGAAACATTAGAGAATTAGAAGGCGCTTTAAATATATTAATTGCTTATCAAAAATTAAATAACTCTGCTGCTGATTTAAAGATCACTAAATCACTGCTTAGGAATTTAACATCATCACCATCTCACACTATTAATGCAAAGAAAATCATTCAAACTGTAGCTGAATTCTATGATCTTAAAGAAAAAGATATGTTATCTAAATCAAGGAAAAAAGAAATTGTAAAACCTAGACAAATTGCTATGTTTTTATTAAGACAAGAGTTGAAAGCATCATTTCCTTTCATCGGAAGAAGGCTTGGAGGAAAAGACCACACAACAGCAATTTATGCGTATGAAAAAATCATGAAAGAAGTAAATAAAAGTGAGAGTTTAGATGAGGAAATAGAGTTGATAAAACAACGATTAATGTGTGCTTAAATAGTGGAAAAGTTCTGTAAAAATCATATAAAAAAATAAGTGTTGAAAAATCCCAAGATTATCCTATGGAATTTCCATAATTAATTAACAGGCTTTTCCCCAATTCAAATATATTCAAAAACCATAATTAATATCATTAGACAACAACAACAATATGAAAATAACTATATTAAAAGAAAAATTGAAAGAAGGCATTGGTGTGGTCGAAAAGATTTCACAAAAGTCTTTAACATTGCCAATACTTCAAAATATTCTTTTTAAAACTGAAAAGAATTTTTTAAAACTATCAACCACTAATTTAGAGTCAGCTGTTAATTGGTGGGGATTAGTTAAAATTGAAAAACAAGGAAGTGTCTGCGCCCCAACTAGATTTTTATCAAGTTTTCTGTCGTTCTTACCTGAAAAATCTATTGATTTGAATATTGATAATTTTACTATGGATTTAGCTTGTGAAAATTATAAAACAAAGATTAAAGGAGTTAATCCTGAAGAATTCCCTATTATTCCTCAGATTGAAGAAGGACAAAGTGTTGTTATTGATAATATTAAATTTTGCCAGTCTTTATCCCAAATATTGAATGTTCCATCGCCCTCAACTGCTAGGCCTGAAATTTCTGGGATTTACTTTGTTTTTGAGAATAATTTAATTAAAATGGTTGCCACTGATAGTTTTAGATTGGCTGAAAAAAAGATATTCTTAAACACCAAACTTTCAAAAAAACACTCATTAATTCTGCCTCAATCTGCTGCTAAAGAAATGGTTAGTATCTTTGGAGAAAAACAAGGCGAGTTGAAGATCTCTTTTTCACCAAATCAGATTTCGTTTGAATACATGATGAATGAAGCTAACCATCCACAAATTCAATTTATTTCAAGATTAATTAGTGGAGAGTATCCCAATTACGAAGAAATAATTCCTAAAAAGTATAAAACTGAAGTAAAAATACAGAAAAAAGAGCTTCTGAATCAAATCAAAAGTGCAAGTCTTTTTAGTGGAAAAGTGAATGAGGTGAGACTAAAAATTAATCCTAAAACCAATAAGGTTGAAGTTTTAAGTCAGAGTCCTGATTTGGGCGAGTATAAAAGTTTTTTCGTTGGCGATATTAAAGGAGATGATGTTTTAGTTTCTTTTAATCACAGATTTTTAATTGATGGAATCACTGAAATCAGAAAAGACAAATTAACTTTTGAACTGACAAATGAAGATGGTCCTGCAGCTTTAAAACCTGAAGGAGAAGAAGATTATCTTTACATTATAATGCCGATTAAATCTGCGTAAGATCTTCTTGAGGCATCTCTGGTTTTTGAAAATCTTGCTTTGGGAATTTTAACAATAGACTATTCATTATTCTGTAGAATATTGGACCAGCGAGAACAACTCCTGGTTCTTCTTCCATTGATTCATTGTTATTGTTTCCTACCCAAACACCTACAACTACATTTGGATTATATCCTATTGTCCAGGCATCACGAAAATCCTGTGTTGTTCCAGTTTTAGCAGCAACATCAAAATTCCTGAAGTATAAAAGAGAGGAAGAGCCAAACATAGGAGAACGAGCTTGGTTGTCTGATAAAATATCATTTATTAGCCGGGCTGACTGACTTTCTAAAACCCTTTGAGGGGTTTTTTTATTCTCTTCAATAATATTGCCTTTTGAATCTTCAATTTTTAAGATTGAAACTGGCGGAACTTTTAATCCATCATTTGCAAATACTCCAAAAGCTGAGGCTATTTCAATCAGTTTAACCTCCCATCCACCAAGCACTATTGAAGGACCGTAAGGCGGTGTCAGGGTGTTTATTCCCAGGCTTTGTGCGGTTTTAATACTGTTTCCTAATCCTGCTAAATCTAATAAAACTTTTACTGAAGGAACATTTAATGATTGAGCTAAAGCTTGTCTTAAAGTAACTTCACCTCTAAATATCTCATCATAGTTTTGGGGAATATATTCTTCTTCTCCCCACATTCCAAAATTAGTTTCTTCATCTATAACAGTATGAGTGTCGTTATAGCCTTGTTTAAATGCAGTTGCATAAACAAATGGTTTAAAAGCTGAACCAGGCTGTCTGCCAGGGTTTTTTTGTGTTCCTACTACAACATTGAATTTTGGATCAAATAAGCAGTCTTTGCCTGGAGCGCAGCCTTCTGGAAAAGGATCATCATTATAATTTCCTGTTCCTATTGCCATTGCCAGCACTTCGCCATTTTTAGGATTAATAACTATTGCACCTGCATTATGAGCATTAAATGCTTTGTTTGATTCAATGCCTTGTTTTGTGATTTCTTCAACATCTTGTTGTATTTCCCAATCTAAAGAAGTATAAACTTTTAACCCCATTCTTCTTAAGTAGTCTTCGCCGTAATTTTCTTCTAATTGCTGTTTGACCCAGAGAGTGAAATAAGGGGCTTTGATTCGAACAGATTTTTCAACAAAAACTATATCTTCACTCTTTGTTGAAGAAGCTGTTTCTTTATTTATGAATCCTTCGCTATTCATTCTGTTCAGTACATAATCTTTTCTAATCATAAGCTGGTCTTTGTTTTCTCCATAAGGAGACAATCTCGATGGTGCTTGAATTAAAGATGCTAATATCGCTGATTCAGATAAAGAGACTTCAGAAGCAGATTTATTAAAATAGGTTTGACTGGCTGATTCTACTCCATAAGCATTTTGGCCAAAAGGGACCTGGTTTAAATACCATTCAAGAATTTTATCTTTTGGATAACGTCTGTTTAATTCTAGAGCTAAAACAATTTCTTTAATCTTTCTTTCAGCTGTTTTATCAAGAGTCAGAAATGTTGATCTTATTAACTGCTGGGGAATAGTAGAACCTCCATAGGTTGGTTTTCCTATTCTTAGATCGGCTAAGACAGCTCTTATAATACCTTTAATATCTACTCCAAAGTGATTGTAAAAATTAGCATCTTCAGTTGCTATCACAGCTTGCTTCAAATGTTCAGGAATAAATTCCAAAGAAATCCAGGTTCTTTTTTCTTCACCATAAATCTCATATAAAAGAGTTTGGCCTGTTTTATCATAAATCTTTGTTGATTGAGCCAATTGCCTTTCATTAAATATTTCTGGTCTTGGGAAGTCCTTAACATAGTAAGAAAATGCAAGGATAAAAAGCAAAGAACACGTCACTGCAAGTGTGATAAAAGGTTTAACAGGAAACTTAAATAGTTCTTCGTTCTTTTTCTTTTTTTCGTATGTTTTTCTGTAGTATTTTCTTTTTGCCATTTCTTACTAATTTTAACTTATTTATCAAAAATCTTAAATAAATCTTATTCTATTGTCAAAGATATAAAATAATTATAAATTTAAGAAATATGGATAAAGACAAAAGAATTGATCAAGTTTTGACAAAAGGAACAGAGCAGGTTTTGCCAGATAAAAAAGGTTTGGCAGAATTAATGAAAAAAAAGAGAATAAGGTTGTATTTTGGTATTGATCCAACAAGTCCAAATATTCATATTGGTCATGCTGTGCTTTTAAGAAAATTAAGAGATTTTCAAAAATTAGGCCATGAAGTGATTTTATTGTTCGGCACTTTTACTGCTCAGATTGGTGATCCTTCTGGCAGGGATAAAAAAAGAGAACCCTTAACTTTAAAGCAAGTTAAAAAGAACATCGCTACTTATAAGAAACAGGCTTCAAAAGTATTGGACATGTCAAAAACTAAAATCAAACAAAATCATGTTTGGCTTGAGAAATTAAAGTTTGATGATTTAGTTAAAATGGGTTCTAATTTTACAACTTCAAGATTACTTGAAAGAGACATGTTTCAAAACAGACTCAAAAAAGGACAGGAAGTATGGCTTAATGAACTGCTTTATCCTTTAATGCAGGGTTATGATTCTGTTGCAATGAATGTTGATTTAGAGATAGGAGGAACAGATCAATTATTCAATATGTTAGTGGGTAGAAAGCTTCAGAGAATCTATAATAAAAAAGTAAAATATGTTTTGACAATTCCAATGCTCACTGGTTTAGATGGAAGGGAAATGAGTAAAACCTATAGTAATTTTGTTAATTTAATTGATGTGCCGAATGATATGTTTGGGAAAGTTATGTCTTTGAAAGACGAATTAATTATCCATTATTTTGAATTGTGTACTGATCTGGATTTAGTAGAAATCAGAAGAATGGAAAAAGAATTAAAAAGTAAGGTTGTAAATCCACGAGATCTAAAAGCAAAATTAGCAAAAGAGATTGTTAAGATTTATCATGGTGAAAAGCTATCTCAAAAAGCTGAGGAAGAATTCAACAAAGTTTTTAAAGAAAAAAAACTACCATCAGAAATTAAAAAAGTAAGGATATTAGAAAAAGAAATTGATATTTTAGATCTTTTAGTAAAAGCAAACTTGGTTTTATCAAAATCAAAAGCAAAAAGATTAATTGAACAGAATGCAGTTGTAATTGACAGTGTTTTGAAAACAGATTGGCAGGAAAAAATTAAAATTAAAAAAGGAATGATTATTAAAGCTGGCAAAAGAAGGTTTGTTCAAATAATGTAAAATTTAAGTGAAATTTCAAAAACCCCTTAAAAGGGGCTTTTGTTTTGTTTTAAATATTGTAAATTATTCTTCCTCAAACTCATCATTGAAATTATCTTCTTCGTCATTGTCAGAATCTTCATCATCCACATCTTCGTCGCTGTCTTTATTATCCATTTCATCCATTTCTTCCTCGTCAGCGAAAAGAGTTGAGAATTTCTCTTCGTAGACCATATTATTAAGTTTTCAATTCTTATCCGCGACCTTTGATTTCGTTTTTTTTGAAATCTTAAAGACTATTATATGTAGCGGACAAGTCTTGTCAAGTGTGGAAATTAGATTTCTTTTAAAAGGTAGGTGGCAGCAACAGCTAAGGCATCAGCAGCATCATCTGGCTTTGGAATTTCTTTGAGTTTGAGCAGTTTTTGAATGCTTTTTTGTACTTCTTTTTTATCTGCCCTTCCATGGCCAGCAACGGTTAATTTAATTTGAAGAGGAGTATATTCCCAGACAGGGAGTTTTTTCTTTGCAGCTGTCAGTAAAATTGAACCTTTTGCTTGAGACACCGGAATAACTGTTTTGAAGTTTTTAAAGAAAAATATCTTTTCTATTGCTAAAATATCTGGCTGGTATTGTTTTATTATTTTCGACAACTCATTATTGATTTGCTTTAATCTTTCTCCAGGATCCACTCCAGGAGCAGTACGTATCACATTATAACCTAAGCACTTTAAAGATTTTGTTTTTTCAATAATTCCATATCCTGTACTTGCTGTTCCTGGATCTATTCCTAAAATAATCATAGTTTTAGATTGGAGTAAATATCTTGAACATTGTCATTTTCATCCAAAGCTTCAAAAAGTTTTTGACAAGCTTGCCTTTGTTTCTCATCAATTTCAACTTCTTCTTTTGGTTTCCATTCTAGTCCTGATGAATCAATTTTAATCCCTTTTTCTTCCAAGCTTTTTTTAACTTTTTCTAAGTCTTCTATACTTGTATAAGCGTCTAGGTCGTTATTATTCCAAACAACATCTTCAGCCTCAGCTTCAATTGCAGTAAGCTCTAGTTTTTCTTTGTCTTTTAATTCTTCGCTTTGTGCCTCTAGTTTAATTGTTGCGTATCCTTTTCTTTCAAACATCCACTTAATTGATCCTTCCTGAACAAACTTGCCGTTGTATTGAGCTAGGATTTTTTTAACTTCTCCTAATGCTCTATTTTTATTATCAGTAATGCCTTCAATTAACATTGCAATATTGCCTGGGCCATAGGCTTCAAATAAAAACTCTTCAAGCTTTCCTTCTCCTCCTTCTCCGCTAGCGCGCTTGATTGCTCTTTCAATATTGTCATTCGGCATGTTAAAAGAACGAGCGGTTTCAATTGCCATTCTTAATTTAGAATTGGTTTCTGTATTAGGGCCTCCTTCTCTTATAGCAACAGTAATAAGCCGGTTTATTTTAGAAAACATCTGGCTTCTCTGCTTAGCGCCAGCTTCCTTTTTACTTTTTACGGTTTTAGCGTGTGAATGACCTGACATAATATTGTCTTTGTTTATTTGAGGTTATTGTGGTTCAATATTAGCTCATTTTTCTTTAGAAATCAATTTTCGCTTATTCATTACTTTTTTCAGCATTAAGATTGCTATGCTTGAAAAAACAGCAAAAATGAGGGCAGTTGAAAAGATTTTCAAAAAATTATTATTCGTTTTTGTAGTTGGTCTAACAACAGAAGCCATCATTTTTTCTCTGTCTTTTAAAATTTCTTTGCTTTCTGATTCTTGAGCTGGTTCTTTAATAATGAGTTTTTTAAGCTCTTTCTTTTTCTGTTCTATTATATTGTCATTTTCAGGAGTGGGTTTTTCGCTCCAGAACCAGCCAGAACCTGTTAGATTATATGATTGTGCCCTCGGAGCTTTTTCATAGCTTACAGTGTCAATTATTGCGTTATTGGGCTGAATTAAATCTAAGCTGTCAGCATCATTGTTTAATGTAATGCTTGTTTCAGGCCTTAAAACAACTAGGTAGCTTTTGCTTTTTATTATTGTATTTATTGGAAAAGTATAAGTTGTGATACTGCCAATAGAGTCTTTTATTTTCCAACCATTTAAATCAATATCAAAGTCATTATTATTAAAAATTTCTATGAATTCATTCTCAGAATCTGGTCCTTCTGGCGAAGGAAGAATTTCACTAAACATAATATCTAAAGAATAGAACATTTCTTCAATCTCTTGGGTTGGTTCTTGTTCAGAAACTGGTTCTTGTTTAATATCTTGTTGAGTAAAAACACTATTTATTGTGTTTGGAGTGCCTAGTGGATTTTTGCTTGTTTGCCAATTTAATGAAGCAGGGTTGATTCTTTCCATTGTTTGCTTGGTTGTATTATCTCCAGATAACCAGCCATCTATAGAATTTATTTCATCAATTAAATCATCTTGGTTGTCAAAAAGCTGTAAATGTTCTCCTTTATTACTTAATGCGCCTGTATAAATTTGATCTGCAATTATATTTGGGATAGTTGTGTCGTCAGTTCTTTCTAAAATATAAAAACCATTCGATTGAATGGTCCCTGATAGAATTATTTCTGGTGTTCCGTCAATAGCTTTTAATGTCCAGCCATCCAGATTAATTAATGAATTAGTGTTATTGTA
>SDBV01012248.1_pt1 | contig 11001 bp, 13 predicted proteins | sample 2277081 | NCBI WGS metagenome assembly SDBV01 (sample SAMN10402039, study PRJNA504765) | marine sediment metagenome | isolation source: marine sediment core GS10_PC15, 223 cmbsf | place: Arctic Ocean: Southern Knipovich Ridge | collected 2010
GGATTATATGTTACATAGCAAGAAAAGACAATAGAGTCGAACTCCACCTGAAACAATTTTAACCAGTTTGGGAAGTCTCTGTTAGATTTGTGCTGATAAACTACAATAACCTCGAGTCGTTCATCCTCAGCCGTTTAGTCATATCTTTGCCATTTCCTGTATATCTGTCAAGTTCAGTCCAGAATTTCTTGCTGTGGTTGTGTATCCGGGTGTGAACTAGCTCATGCAATATTACATAGTCAATAAGTTCTTTGGGCAGCAATACCAGTTTCAAGTTCAGGCTAATGTTGTTTTTATGAGAACAGCTTCCCCACCGTGTTCTTTGTTCCCTGATGGATACATTATTACACGTAAATCCGTGTTCTTGAGCTAGATGATGTAATCTATCTATTAGCACATTTTTTGCATCTGCCTTATTAATGTCAAAAAAACGATCTGTGAAAGCCTTCTTCCGATTATCATTTTGCTCGATTTTCACTAAGTGCCTTTGAATCCATTCCTTCTTAAGGTAGACAAGTTCCAAGGCTTTCTTGAAAGAAGTTCGCGTTGGAACAGCTACTCTGGTGCCTTTTGAGGTTCTAACAGAGATGATTACACGCTTAGCACGTCCGCTTTTTTCGAATAATACTGGCCCAATTCCGTCTATGTTGATTGTGAAATAATTTGTCATCAGCTAATAATGGGAGAGTCGAACTCCACCTGAAACAAAGATTTTGCGTTTTGTGTAAATAATTACTACTTTTCTTGTTTTAACTCGTACTTATTTGTAATGTGCCAAATTAGGGGGCATCAGCTCTTCATGTTGACAAATTGCAGAGGAATGTTATAATCCTGCTCCTTAAGCAGCCGCATGATTTTTTGGAGGTCATCGATCTTCTTACCAGTGATCCTGACCTGGTCGCCTTGAATAGCTGACTGGACCTTGATCTTAAGACCCTTGATGAGTTTGACGATTTTCTGGCCGGTCTCTTTGGGGATACCCTCCTTGATAAGGATATCCACCTTTGCCGTGCCATGGGAAGTGGGTTCGATCTCCTTGAGGTCCAGACACCTGGGATCCAATTTAAGCCGAGCGCATTGACCAAAGAGCATCTCTGTAACTACTTTAACCTTCCAATCGTCTCCAGTAACAATATGTATATACTTAGCTTTTCGGTCGAAAGTGACCTCAGACTTCACGTTTTTGAAATCGAATCGCGTGGAGATTTCACGCTTCACGTTGTTGATTGCATTGACCAGTGTCTGCAGGTCCACCTTATTCACCACATCTACCGATGGCATCTTTACCTCCCTGGTAGTGACGCTCCATCCGATTAATTTTACCACGAAAGTGACAATGACTCTGAATAATACACGCTAGCATCTTCCGGGAATAATATTCATAGCTTGAGAGTCGAACTCTACCTGAAACAGGAGCTGTGTTTTATTGGTTGAGTCTTAGATGGAGAAATCTGGAACGTCTCAAATAATATCAGGCTCTATTAATATCATAGGTCTATTACCCTCGTGAAGCCTAAAGGAAATATCGTAGCTATCGGTATCATAAAATGGATCTTCCACTCTCAATATCTTCCATACCAACAAGCGTACTATTTGGCTATCATCGTTGAGCAGAAAACGGTTATCGCCCTTTCGTTTCTTTAGAGCATCACAGATGACCTTCGCTATATTATCGGTATCTTGCCTTTTTAACCTACCTGGGCTCAGTTTGATAACAATCGCCAAGTCTATCTGGCTTTCTCTGAACGGTTCAAAACTGTCATTACGCATCCAATTGCTTAGATTCGTTTTGATTGTGTTAATAGTCTCTTTTCTATATTTGCTTCCCGTCTTTAGTTCTCCAAGATCTCCAGAAACCCCTTTGCTACCTTCCAATTGGAGAAAAGGGGTTTCTGGAGATCTTGTCTTTCCTATCTTCTCCAGAGTCATCACTATCTTCCTTCAAGCGGTAGAGAGTCGAACTATACCTGAAACAATGCGATGGTTTGTGTGAAGAGGATTGTATTATCTTGATTCGGAGAGTGCTGTAGAAATATTTCTTCGGTATTCGTCTCGTTTTCGGACCGATGCAACTCTAGAAAGTTCACCCAATAGGCCACTTAAGATTGGTCCAGCAAGAAACTCTGGCTCAACATACCATAATGGATATCTCCCTTGGTTTGGATAGCCATGGGGTTCATCGTCGTCATTCCCGTTCCAGCGAACTCCAAGGCACCTTTGACTATCTCCATCGTAACTGCCCCAAATAGCTGAATAGTTACCATCGTCGAACAAATCAATTACTCTAGTCCATTTATGCGGTCTAACTTCTAATCCTGGCGGCATACTACCTCCCTCCCTTTTAACAAATTGCTATTAATCTGCCAGACGCCGTCGAACTCTACCTGAAACAATGCTCCTATGTTATTACAATCTCCCTTAACTTCTCAACAATCCAAACCATCCCCTCGGTATCCAGGGCGCAATACATTTCGAGGTCCGCTCGTACCTTATTTCGCTCTTCTTTCGTAGCCTCGTTGTAGGTAACGGTGTAGAACTTGATGCTGGCCTCCCCTCCGTCGGAAATCTCCATGCCGTCGTAGCTTTTACCAGTCAGTGCCGGAAGCACTTTCTTGATGGAAGCGCTGCCTTTCTGTTGGGGATGGTAATAGCAAAAGCCTCTGAACGGCTGGAGCAGATCGACAAGCCGATCCCGGACGCTGGTTATCCAGTCATCGTATTCGGGAAATACCACAGCCAATCCTTTAAGAATGCCTTCCTCGAAACCCTGATTATATACAACGATACTACCGGAATCACCTATTACTTTCTTCAACTCGGACAAGAATGCGAACTGAGGATCATCCGAGCTACCGGCCAGGAATGAAAAATGCTCAGTACTGGCTTTCTCGTCACGGACAACGTGAAGAGAGAACTGGAAAGGGATCGCCTGGTAGGGGCGGGTATGGTCGAATAGGGGTACCCCTGGCCCGATGGTCTCGAAATCAAGGTAGTAGAGAGGATATTGCAGAGTGTTCAAGAAATCGGTGATCGCTTCCTTGTCCACGTGGGGTTGACCGCTAACCTCGCAGTTTTTTTGTATGCTCTGTTTCCCGTTAAGCTTGTAGCTATCCGGGATTTCCTTAACGGTAAAAACGCCGCTATCATAAAGTTCGAAACATTTCTTACCGCCATAATACAGGTTGAAGATATTTTGTTCCGGGAGAAAGTCCCAGCACTCGGCCAAGGCACATTCGTAAGGGTCTTGGCAGTGTAGCCCGATTCCGATATCAGGGCATTCTTCGCGAGCCATATCCTCGAACATGTTATCAATTCTGTCGTGTATCCCTTGGCTGGCCTCCTCAACAAGGTCGGTGATGTCATCGATTTTGAAAAGTTCCTGAGGATTAATCTCTCCGTCTCGGATATACTGGTTGTTGATATAGGCGAGGTAACAATGGTTTATGGATAGACCCTGGCTTTCGCAGCAGTGTCTTTGGAAGGCAACGTCGTGGATGTTCACCTTCTTGACTGAAGTTGAACTCTTCACCTCGATGATGTCCCATTGGTCTCCATTTGCCGGTCCTAGGACATCAACCCGGGAATAGATCCGGCCAGCCAGTATACCTGCCTCAAAGAGTATCCTCCTTTCATTCAGCAGCTTCTTGGTTGTTGCTGCAATGTTCTCCATGAAACCATCGTTGGGGACGTCGATTCCCTCGGGAAGGAGCTTCTTGGCCAACTCGCCGACGACGTGTCCCTGGTCGAAGATGAACTGGGTGGAAAGGTCGACCTGCGGTAGCTGTTTGGGATCGTTAATCTGTAACCAAAGCAGTTTCGGGCACTGAAGGCCGGTGAGGTATTTCGACTTGGAAAGGAGTCTTCTTTTCATCCTGTTTACGTCTAACCTCCGAGAGTCGAACTCCACCTGGACTAGTTTTTGGTGGCAGGTCAAGCGGACCGATAGATATGCATATCGCATATGATTATAATCCAACGTGACAAGTAGAACAAGGATCTAGAATCGATGTCGAAGTAGCTCTCATTTCGGGCACAATGGTTACTCGGGTCTCTGTTGAAGAATGGATGTGACTAATATAGAATGAACATAACCACCGATTGAGGATGCTTATGACCGCTGATATCTGGCATAAGATTGAAAACGACATTTTAGACCAATACTTGAATGATGAGAATCCTCGCCCTTGGATTATTGCTTTTAGCGGAGGTAAGGATTCCACAACCGTTCTGCAGTTGGTTTGGAATTCGTTGAAAAAGATAGAACCTGAGAAGCGTAAACGTCCTATTCATATTGTCTGCAACAACACTCTTGTAGAGAATCCGGTGATCCTTTCATATGTGAAAAAGCAGCTTGATTTAATCAAGGTTGCAGCTATTGAACAATCAATGCCGGTATCGGTGGAACATACCATCCCGAAAATGAATAACACTTTTTGGGTAAACCTAATAGGCCGTGGCTATGTAGCTCCAAACACCTTATTCAGATGGTGTACCGAAAGACTCAAGATAAATCCGACTACTAAGTATATTAGAGATAGGATTTCACAATATGGAGAGGCAATAATCTTATTGGGCACGAGGAAGGCAGAAAGTAGCACGAGATCACGATCAATCAAACGATATGAAGTAAAGGGAAAGAGGCTTAGTAAGCACCAACTTCCAGGAGCATACGTGTATGCACCGTTGAAGAAACTATCCACTAATGATGTCTGGTGGTATCTGGCGGAAAATGCTTCTCCTTGGAACTCAAATAATAATGATTTGGTTCATATCTATAGAAATGCTAGTGATGACAATGATTGTCCTCTAATAACTGACACTAGCACTCCTGCATGCGGACGAAGCAGATTTGGATGTTGGGTATGCACCGTTGTTAGTAGTGATAAATCCATGCAGAACCTGATTACCACAGGTGATACTTGGATGGAACCTCTTTTGAAATTCAGAAATATGCTTGCAGAGACAATAAATCGAGACAGCCCTAATTATGAACCACAGAAGTATCGGATGCCCATAAGAAGGAACACACAGGTAGGTCTGGGACCATATTGGCCTAGATGGCGACAATATATTCTCGAGCAACTTTTATTGACTCAAAAAGAAGTCCAAAAAACAATGCCAGGGATCCAACTAATTACAGAACAGGAGTTGGTAGCAATACAAGTTATTTGGGATAGAGATTTCATTTCTGAATACGGAGTTGATGAAACTTATTCCAAAGTCCTTGGTTCGAGGATAGATTCGTTAGACTTTGCCAATAATAGTTACAAGGAGAAGCGTCTGTTACAGGAAGTATGCGTAAATCATAAGTCGGATGTTGAATTGATTGGTAGCCTTTTAAGAGCTCAGAGGAACAAAATTCTTTTGCGAAATAAGAGAGGCCTACAAAAAGATATAGAAAGCGTGTTGGATGAATATATAAATCCCACATTCACTGATGTATATCGAAAAGATAAAACTCAATAATTATAAGATCTACTTTGGTGACAACACCATTGTATTCCCTGCTGTTTCTGCTAGAAACGTCAGCATAATAAGCGGAGATAATGGCTATGGGAAAACAACTTTGTTAACAGCTTTGGTCTGGTGCTTATATGGCAATCAACTTCAAGATGTAGACGAATTTTTCAAAGAGAGGATAAATACTGATGGTGGTTATCGGAAGTATTTAGCTTCGGCCATGAATAGGCTAGCTCTGGAACAAGGAGAAAAACAATACAGTGTTAGCATAGATTTGAAGGGCGTAAAATTACCCGGCATCAGTTGCGATACAATCAGAATTGAGCGAAGTTATATACTTGGAGGAGTGTCTGATGCTCTTACAATCACCTTAGATGGTAACCATAGTGAGCTTGTTAACGATATGGGCAAGCAACTGTTTATACAAGATTTTGTACTACCAAAAGAGATCGCCAAATTATTCTTTTTTGATGCTGAGAAAATTGTCAAACTAGCAGAGATACGTTCTCTTCAAGAGCAACAGTGGTTGAGTCAAGCATATTCTGAAGTTCTAGGTATAAAAAATATGAAGATTTGAAGAATACCCTAAGGGATATTACAATTCGTTTTCGAAGAGAATCAGCCACTGAAGATGAAAAAACTCAATTCGGGGAACTGCAGAACGAAATATATCGGATAGAAAAACTATTATTAACAAGAAGCAAACAAGAGAGCAATTAATTAAGAATAAGGCCGAACTTAGGTTTGAATCGGATGTGATACAAGAAAAACTGCTTCGTGAAGGAACTACTTTGTCTGTTTCTGAGATAAACGCACTTCGCTTAGAGAAATCTACCCTATTAGAATTTCGTAAAAAGCTGATGAATGACTTTAGAGAATTATTTGAACTAGCTCCGTTTGCAATTGCAGGCAAAGTTTTAGTAGAAGTTGAGAATCAACTTGATGTTGAAGATAAAAGTCAAAAACCTCATGTTGACAGCGAGATAATAAATACAAAAATCGACAAAATCATGGAAGACTTTAAAAATGACTCGAGCGAACAAGCTAAAAATATAAGCGATAAAGTTAAATTATACTATCAGGACAGAATACGCGATATTATAAATGCGCATTTTGCTGAAGAAGATACGAAATTACAAAATATTGAGCCACTTCATCACTTTAGCAGTGATGCCCACAAGCGGTTCCAAGCGATAATATTAAACCTGAGGACAACATACAGAGAAAGACTCCAATCCTTAAATCGAGATTTGAATGAGAATAAAGCCGCCCTGTCTGGAATAACAAATAAACTATCTGATGCTGAATCTATTGAGAATGACGAATTAATTACTAGTTATAGACAAGAAAGGGAGGGAGTAGAGAATAGCATTCGGGAGATAGATGGAAAAACACATGAAATTAGTCAAGAGATTGGTGCATCTGAAAACTCTCTGGTGTCAAGGCAAAAGATATTCCAGCAGGTAGCTGAGAAAGTAAGGGTGAATGAACAGTATTTAGACAAGGACAGGTTGGTAACCCGGCTCATTGGAGAGCTTGATGATTTCATAACGAGAATTAAGACTCAGAAGAAGGCCTCTGTGGGAAAAAGAATCCTTTCAAACATCCAAAGACTAATGCACAAAAAGGATTTTATTCAAAATGTATCCGTTGAAGTGAAGGGTGATCTTCTTGATATTGTACTCTATGCCAAAAAGGGTGTGGAAATATCAAAGAATGAGCTATCCAAAGGGGAACAGCAACTGTACGCTACGGCATTGCTGAAGGCACTTGTGGAAGAATCTGGAGTCGAATTTCCAGTTTTCGTCGATAGCCCTCTGCAAAAATTTGATGACAAACACTCGAAAAATATCATCCGGGAATTTTATCCGAATATATCGAAGCAGGTGGTAATCCTCCCTTTGTTAAATAAGGAACTTAGCGAAGCTGAGTATCAGCTACTGATGGAACACGTTGGGTCTGTAAATGTGATTGAAAATACCAGTAAAGACTCTTCTGGATTTAGGCCAATAGATCCTCAAGAGCTTTTCACAAAGGTAATATGATCAAGTCAATCATAGCTGTAAAACCGAAGCCGCCTTTTAAACCTGTATTCCAGGTGGCGGCTTCGCGTGAAGGGTCTGATATCCGTATCTTAAATGAGCCTCTCGAAGGCTCATCTGTGTTTCTGGTGGAGGCGGGGGAGAGTTGAACTCCCCGTCCAGAAGAAGCTACCCAGAATATGCTACAAGCTTAGTCAGCTTTTTAATCTCGTCTGGCTAGCCCCTGCTGACCGGGTTTAGCCAGGCCAGCCGATAATTCTTTCATCGCCCTTATCGGCATCCGGGCGGTGGCACCCCAACTTTTCGGCACCCAATCCCAACCCGTTGAGGCGGGGTCAGGTTGGATGTGCAGCTTATTTAACTAGGCTGCAAGAACTGGTTCAAGTTCACCAGTTAATTTTTGCCACTTGTTTTATGAGATTAGTGGCACCTCAGCTTGCAATCCTGCAGCATACCTCTCCTGTCGAACCCACGCGCCCCCATTTATTGCAGTGAGCAGGTTCGGTGTAAAGCACCTCCTTTTACATTCTCCTTTTTACCGCTCGTCCAATTTCTCTTTCTGTCTCACGGCGGGCTATGGACTCTCGCTTGTCATATAGCTTTTTACCCTTGGCTGGTGCCACTTCAACCTTGGCCAGGCTGTCCTTAATATATAATTTGAGTGGTACCAGAGTGAGCCCCTTTTCCGCTGCCTTACCAATAAGGTTGTTAATCTGCTTACGGTGTAATAGAAGCTTACGGGGCCGTGTCGGCTCATGGCTCAGGTAGCTGCCCGCATCATAGCGAGCAATATGGGCATTTACCAGCCACAATTCTCCCGCCTCAGGTCTAATATAGGCCTCACGCAGGTTCACTCTCCCGGCTCGGATCGACTTTATCTCTGAGCCGGTGAGCACAAGGCCGGCTTCTATTCTATCTCCCAGATGATAATCGTGATAAGCTTTGCGATTGGTAGCTATGGTCTTTATAGTCATATCTTCAGCCTAAATTATACCATATTTCAAGGGTAAGTTTAAGGGCTTTGTGCTCATAGAGGGAGAATTCCGGGGGCGCAATGGTAAAATTGACAAACTAATTTTTCTGTGCTACTGTAATTGCATATGGGAACTATTAGCAATAAAGGCATAAACGACAAAGCTGGTTTATTAAGAATTAACCGTGGGGCATTGAATATATCCGGGGTGAGGGTTACCAATCAGCGGGCTTTAATTATGGAGATTATTCGGCAGGGAGAGGGACATCTTGATGCTGATGAAATCCATCGCCGGGCTCGTGAAAAGGAACCGCGCCTTAGTCTGTCCACCGTCTATCGGACCCTGCATATGTTTAAGAAACTGGGTTTGGTAGAGGAACTTCACTTTGATGAGAATCACCACCATTATGAGGTGAGTCCGTCCACGGAGCATCATCATCTACTTTGTATTGGCTGCGGCCGGGTTATTGAATTTAACCATCCACTAACTCGCTATGTAGAGAGGAATGTTGCCGAGGCTAAAGGCTTCGAGATTGTTGATGCTAAAATTAGCCTGACAGGCTACTGCCCCAGATGCCGCAAAAGCAGAAAATAATTTTTTTTGGCTGATTTACTGCAAATGAGACGCATTTGTATTTTAGTACGGGACGACTTAAAGACTGGGAAGGAGAAATTACTAATGTAAGGAATTTAAAGGAATTTACTATATTTAACTAGTCAAATAAAGAAGCATTTATTAGAAAGGAGAATTATACTTAATGCTGAGTTCACTTCTAATTACACTGAGAGAGGGGCTGGAAGCGGCCCTCATTATCGGGATTATCCTGGCTTATTTAGCCAGAACCGGCAATCGCCGGAGCTTCAAACCTGTCTGGCTGGGGACTTCACTGGCGGTTTTAGTCAGCCTGATTGCCGGTGCTGCCATCTATCTTTTGACTGAGGAGTTCAGCGGTCAAGCTGAAGAGATATTTGAAGGCCTGGCTATGTTTGTTGCCGTCGGCGTCCTCACCTGGATGATATTCTGGATGCGTAAACAGGCAGTTAATATCAAAGCCCATTTGCATACTCAGATACAATCTGTGCTTATCGGCGGTTCATCCTTTGGCCTGGTCATACTGGCCTTCGTGGTAGTGGTGAGAGAAGGCATTGAGACGGTGCTCTTCCTTTTTGCCGCCACCAGGGTAGCCGAATCACCACTCTTGTTCACTTTGGGAGGCTTGCTGGGACTGGTCATAGCCGTAGGAATAGGCTACAGCATATACAAGGGCTCATCCAGACTCAATTTGAGGACATTCTTCAATGCGACCAGCGTGGTGCTCATTGTGTTTGCGGCCGGCTTGCTGGCTTACGGGATTCACGAGTTCATTGAGGCGGGGATTATCCCTCCACTGGTGGAGCATGTATGGGACATTAACCACATCCTGCCGGAAAAGGAAACCTTTGGGCGATTCCTGACCGCTATCACCGGTTACAATGCCAATCCCTCCCTGGTAGAAGTAATCGCCTACCCGGTATACCTCGCCCTGGCGCTAGGCTTTTACTTCCGCCCCATTAAGATGAACAAAGAAAGTGAAACTCAGTTGAGCCAATAGGAGGCGTAACAAAGGGAGGCTGATAGAAATGACCTTCTGGCGAATAATATCGAATGTCCTGAACCTGGCGGGACCGGGGAGCGGCTGTCACGGAGAAGGGGTGCAAACAGCAGGTGATGGTCTTAGAAAGGTGGGCATTGTAGGCAGCCCGAATGTAGGTAAAAGCGTAGTCTTTAACAGCCTCACCGGGGCCTATGTTACCGTTTCTAATTATCCAGGCACGACAGTAGATGTGTCAAAGGGTAAAGCGAAGGTAGAAGGCGAGGAAATCGAGGTAATAGATACTCCGGGGATGTACTCTCTACTGCCTATTACCGAGGAAGAACGGGTAGCCAGATTAATATTGTTTGAGGAAGAACTGGGGGCAGTTCTGCATGTAGTGGATACCAGGAATCTGGAAAGGATGTTACCTCTCACCCTCCAGCTCATGGAAGCCGGCTTTCCCGTTATCCTGGACCTGAACATGATGGATGAGACCGAAGCGGCGGGAATAGAAGTTGATGTCAGGAGGCTTGAGAAGGAATTGGGCATTCCGGTAGTTGCCACCGTCGCCACTACCGGACGGGGTATGGCGGTTCTACGAAAGAGACTGGCGGAATATGTCAGAAGCTGAAGCTGTGCAGCTTAAGTATGATGAGTTCCTGGAGTCAGCTCTAAGCCGTATCGGGCACCTGCTTAAAGGCAATTACGGCGTCTCCAAAAGGAGTATCGGGTTACTTCTTCTTCAGGGAGACCCCGATATAGAGAGAGAGGTTAGAAAGCAGGAAGGCTCGGATTACCAGTCCATCCAGGGGATGGCGGCCGAGGCTAAAGCTCACTATAACCAGCCTCTGAGCTATATTATTGCCTTAAGGCGGCAGCAAGAGGCGAGGCGTATCCTGTCTACAACGGTGGTTTCAAAGGAGAAGCCTGATACAGGGTTTGCCGAGAAGCT
>SDBV01012249.1_pt1 | contig 11000 bp, 7 predicted proteins | sample 2277081 | NCBI WGS metagenome assembly SDBV01 (sample SAMN10402039, study PRJNA504765) | marine sediment metagenome | isolation source: marine sediment core GS10_PC15, 223 cmbsf | place: Arctic Ocean: Southern Knipovich Ridge | collected 2010
CTACTTGACGGGAACAAGGGTTCTTTGCTCGATGAGAGCAAGGTCATTGTGAGCATATCCTATGTCGACTTGAAAGCCCCGCGTGTCCGCGATCTCCTGGATCGCGGCAAACAATCGATCATCCATGAAGGGGTCGCCTATTTGACGCCGAAACTGGCCGAGGTGTCTGGCAAGAACTGGCTATGGGTTCACACTGCCCTTATGGCCCTGACCAACGCACTGTGCCGGGTTGTTGGCGGGTATGGACAGTTTGTTGCGGAGCTACATGCCACCTACGACGAAAGAAGGCTGGACAAGGTCACCGCGCAACTCTTCAAGAACGTGGTCGCCAAGCGATTCGTCGGAAACAGCTGCCTCGAAGGTCTGAAAGACCGTTTCACCGAGGACCAATGGAAAGCCCTGCAACGTCGCGTAGACATAAGCCAGCTGAACGTCACTACGGATTCAGACGAATCAGAGGGCGCCCTCCGGCTCGCCCACTGGGTTGCAAGAATAGCCAGTCGAGGACTGAACCCCGCGGATCCGTCGCCTCGGAAGGATTGGATTGCGAGAATCGTGCAAGACCACGGTTGTCACGCCATGAGGGATGTTACCAGTCTGGTTGTCTAGCGATTCTACGTGACCTCTCGCTTGGAGTGCGACGCGGGGGGCGCACAGCTTGTGAGCCGGAAGGCCGCTGGACTCCGATGCCATGATAGGCAAATCGGAGGCTCATTGGGATTCCGGGGAATGGCTCGGCCTTCAGCATCTGTGGGAGCCACGCAGTATCTGCTGGACGCGCCGTCGGCACAGGTGGACGCGCCTGGCTATCTCGTCTGTGGGCATGCCTAGCCTGTGGAGTGCGAGTATCTCGGCTCGCTGCCGCTCGTAGAAGGCCGAACTCGAAGGTCCATTCGGCCTCCACGTCCCGTTTGCACCTGAGCTTCATCACAGGCTCCACGGCGCCGTCCGCGTAGTTGCTCATGAACCTCTCGACTACGGTCAGCCCCAGCTCCCGCACGCCCGCGACCTCGATCAGCGTCTCCGCCTTGAGTTCGGGATCTCTCACGCACGAGCCCGTCGCCTCGATGAGCGTTTACTCGCTCCTCTTGAGGTAGGCCCTGGCGAGTTCCTCGGCCTCTTTCACGCTGCGGGACACCAGGTCGTGTAGGACCTTTGCGCCCTCGCCGAAATCCTCCTTCACAAAGTCCGACGCCGCCTTCTCACCCAGGGCGCACGGGCTTCGGCCCCTTTCTGATTGGAGGGACGGTGGCCAAGGTCAAAGTAAACATCCTGGGAAACGTGAACAAGGGCTTCGACGAGGCGGGCCGTTTTGCCTACGCCGCGCACGACGCGGCAGACAGATCGACGCTGGCTCCCGAGGACACCTTAGGCTGCCAGAGGAAGCATGTTTCAGATTGCTTCTTCCTTGACATGGCGGGCATCGGCGCGCCATCATATGAGGTCAAAAGAGACGTCGGCCCTGGGAAGCGAGGTACTGTCTGCAGAATCTGCGCGCCGGAAAGGAGGGATCCAGCATGGAACACGTCAATGCCAAAGAAGTCTTTCCCAAGGCATTCCTGAGGCAGGCCCAGAAGTACTGGACGGGCTACGTTTACATTCCGGAGAGGCGCGACCGGTATCTGGTGAGGAGGCGGAGGATCGTCCAGCACAGCCGCCGCGGGGTGGAGGCCGAAACGATCGCCAAGTGGTTCGGTCTCTCTGCGCGGCGCGTGCGGCAGATACTACAGGAAGAGCGAGAGAAATGAGTGCCCGACGGTACTCCGCCAGACGCGTTTGAAGGGATAGATGCGCGATGATGGCCGCTGGTGCGGATGAGCAAGAGGAGCAACCCCGATACTACGATGAATTCGTCCAGTGCCGGATCTGTGGGGGGTTGCTCAAGAACCTCGCATGGGCTCACCTTCAGATGCACGGCCTCACCACGGCTGAATACAAGAAACGCTTCAATGTCGCCTACGTAGTCAGCGATCAGCTTCGCAAGAAGCTCTCTGACAGCCGCTCTCGCGGTCACAGACGCGACCGATACGAGCCTAGGTCGAGAGAGGGAATCCTGGAGGCGATGCGCGGCTACGCCCGCCAAAGCTCGCCGCTCACCTATCATTGGCTCAAGAAGAAAGCGCCGAGCCTGGCCAAGCAAGCCGTGTACGCATATGGGAGCTGGCGAGCAGCTCTCAAGGCGGCGGGGCTGAAGCCGAAGCCGCTGCAGCACCGGCCGAAAGCTGGCATCATAGCGGAAAGGCAACGCTGGTCGAGAGGCCTGATCATCGCCAGAATCAGAAGACGCGCGTCCGAAGGGCGCTCTCTCACCACAGTGGCGGTCAGCGGAGAAGATGGAGCCCTGTTCAGTGCAGCGCATCGCTACCTCGGTACGTGGGAGAGAGCCATAGAGGCGAGCGGCTTCGACTACGGGGAGATCAGGAAGACCAAGGCGCGCGACCGTGAGACCATCACCCGGGAACTCCGGGCCTGGTGTCTCAAGCACGGCCCGTTGAAGGCCGCCGCGTTGAAGGCAACTGACGGAGCACTGTACACAACGGTGATTGCAAGGTTCGGCTCCGTGGCGAAAGCGGCTCGTGTGTTGAGATTGCCTTCCGACATTCGAGTTCAGCAGCGCTGGTCGAAAGAACGCGTCGTTGCGAAGATCACACGCCGCGCCTCCGCAGGGCGTCCGCTTTTCGAAGCAGCTATCAAGAAGGAGGTCCTCTCCTTACACGCGGCGGCCCTCAGGCACTTCGGTTCCTGGGGAAAGGCCATTGAGGCCAGCGGGCTCGACTACGCCGAGATCCGAAGGCCCCGGCTCCGCACCAGCGAGACGATCAGCCGTGACCTGCACGCCTGGCATCGCAAGCACGGCCCGCTGAACACCAAGGCCCTGGAAGGCAGCGACGCGCCCCTGTACCAGGCGACATACAAGTGCTTCGGCTCCGTCGAGAAGGCCGCGAACGCCCTGAAGCTGCCCTTCTACAGCCCGTTCCAACGTTGGTCGAAGAACCGAGTCGTCGCCGAGATCCAGCGTCGCGCCTCGGAAGGACGCGCTCTCAACGCCAAGGCGGTCGCGGAGGAAGACTCGCCGCTCTACCAGACAGCATGCGCCTACTTCGGCTCGTGGGGAAAAACGGTGGAGGCGAGTGGATTTGACTACTCGCAGGTCCGAATGCGGAGAGCTCGGGATCGCGAGACTATCGCCTTGGACCTCCGCGCGTGGGTACGCAAGCACGGTCCGCTGAACGCCTCTGCTCTACGGTCGACCGACAACCGCCTTCTATGTGCGGTGCACCGAGTAGTTGGCCCACTCGAGAAAGCTGCTCGTGAGCTGGGGCTGCCTTTCCATAGTCCGCGCCAGCGATGGTCCCGAGATCGTGTGATCGCGGAGATCAAACGCCGTACTTCCCAGGGACAGACTCTTGACGCTACATCCGTCACGCGCGATGACCACCCGCTGTACTCCAGGGGCAACGCCTACTTCGGATGCTGGGAGAAGGCTGTAGAGGCGAGCGGTCACGACTACTCGAAGATCCGGAGGCGCAAAGTCCGGACGCGCGAGACTACCGGGAGAGAGCTCCGCGCCTGGGTTAGCGAGCACGGTCCTCTGAACTACTCCGCCTTGGTGCTGACCGATGGCGCCCTCCTTGCGGCTGCAAACCGTCTCTTCGGACACCTCGAGAAGGCGGCGGGAGAGTTGGGCCTGCCGTACCGTCCGCTCAGGCGGCGAGTCGCGTCAGGGCAGCCGCGTTGAATGCGAGTGTTGCTGTCTGTCTTGCCGATCCCTCAGCCCCTGATGCCGAGCAGTAGCACTGGAGCGACATCAGGTGGAGAAGGCACGCTTGGCCGCACGATGTCTCCCGCTGTCCCAGGATGGGGCCAAGAAATGGATCACAAAATGGCCTGCATGGCCTTTCGCGGCCCGACCGCGGAAAACGGCCGAATCGTAACCCTTGGGCTGTCCGACAGTTAGGTGGTGGGCGATGGAGGGGTCGAACCTCCGACTTCCTGCTTGTAAGGCAGGCGCTCTAGCCGCTGAGCTAATCGCCCCTGACTGCCGGTACTCGGCCCACAGCCGCCAAGTCCGCGACGTCGTACGGTCTACGACTGCGGGCCGCGCACGTCAGAGCCTACCACCTGCCCGCTAGTATACCATTCAGGACGGCAAGATCAAGGCAGAAACGAGATGGATGGCAGATAATCCGGCGAAAAGCGGAGGCATCGAATCCGGCGGAGCCTTGGTGTGAGCGTGCCCAGCTCCGGTGATGAAGTCGACCGCGGCGGGGTGACGGTTCTCAGTCCACCCCCCCAGGCCTGACCTCCCCGCCCACAGGAATCAGGCCCTTTTCTTAAGCAGCGCGCAGCAGGCCGCGCGAGGGGCGGGGCGCCGCCCCGGGCAACCTGAGTGTTCTTCTTGTTGCTACAATTCCGCGGCGATAGCTTTCTCGCGACCATATTTCCCGATTCGGACCATGCCATCACCGTCCTTCACGACTTCCCACTCGTCGCACGGATCCTTCAACAGGAACTCCTCGTCGGGGACACCCAGCGATACCGCCACGTGTGGTGCGACGTTCTCCGGCAGGCCAAGGAATCTCTTGACCTTGTCGTTCCCGCGACAACCATGCCAGCAGGAACCGTAGCCAAGCGCATGCGCAGCCAGCATCACGGCATACGTCGCACAATCACATGAGGTCGTGCCCCCCATTACCGAGTCATCATTGCACACAACGATATATGCCGCCGGTCGTTGGCCAGGTTCGGGCTTTCCAGTCAGCCATCCAGTGAAGCCGAACATCTCGTCGACCTTTTCCATCGTGGTCACGATCGCGAATCGGACCGGCTGCTTGTTGAAACCGGTCGGAGCGTATCGCCCCGCATCTATCATCCTGTCGATGTCCTCACGTTTGACCCCCAAGTTCTTTCTGAATCGTCGCGTACTCCGTCGGCCGAATACCACCTCGAAAAAGTCCATCTCGCTTGCTCCTCAGCTGGCACCGCGCCAGATCGTAGCCTGGTCCTGTCCCCCCGAATAATCCGGTCCTCGTTACACCACGACGACCTACGCAGTCTTTGATTCCGGCCCTCTGTCCACCATCGTGCGCCCATGAACACGATCATAGCCTTACACGGCCGCGATGCAAGCGACTAGGAGCGTCGGGTTCTCTTCGCGCTCGTTCCGCTACCCAAGAAAGGTCCCGGTGACCTGTTTCCCCGACGTCGATGCGTCGTCCATGTTCTGCTCCTGAAGCTCGTGCCGACACGGGCCGCCTTCGCTCTTGCCGGGCGGGTTCCGCACCCGCTGGACGGCTCGCCGAATTCCGCAAAGTCACCGCATACTGTTTTCCTTTCGGACCAAGCCTATCCTGGTCGCTTCTCCCAGGGATTCCCGGAATTCGAATTCACAGGACGCCGCCGTGAGCTTGCCGAACGGCGCCGCGGGTGTTAGTGTATCGACGGGACGCAGGAAGAGGGAGCGGAGGATGATGATGAGGATGAAGCTGGGCCTGATCATATCGGTGGTGCTGGCGCGAGTCGTCTGGGGAGGACAACCGGAAGAAAGGGCGCTCCTCGGAGTCGGGCTGGCGGAGGCGGCGGACCTCGACGAGTCGGCGTGGGGGGAACCTGCCGCGGAAGGCGGCCGCACCTGGAGGCCGCTCAAGGCTGGAAGAAGCGGGGTCGTTCCGCTGCCGGCCTGGTGGGGCGAGTCCCTGCGTCCGCGCAGGGGAGACTCCTACCGCGCCGAGGTGCGCTTCAAGGATACTGCTTCAGGGCCGATCCGCGTCGAACTCTTCGCGGGGCTCCCGGGCCGGTACGAGATTCACCGCATCGGCGGGCTGGGCGACGGCGAGTGGAAGGCGGCGATCATCCCCGTCCCGTGGGACATGGTCATGCGAATCCCCGGGACGGACAGGACCGAGATCGTCTTCCGCGCCCCGCCCGGGGCCGACGTGCCCGTGGAGAAGGTCGAGATCCTGTGGGGAAACCCCGCGCAAGACGAGGCCCGCTGGACGGCCGAGACGCGCGACTGGGTCGCGCGCGTGCAGAAAGAAAAGAGGACCAAGGCGAAGCGCGCGGAGCCACAGACGCCCGTCATTCCAGAAGAACTACAGGCGAAGGTGCTCATTCCGTTCGTTCGTTCGACGTCCCGCCTCGTCTACGACACATCGGCCCCGCAGGAGGGGGAGGCCGGTGCGCCCCTCCGCGTAAGGATGGCGACGAACGAGATCGAGCCCGCGCAGTTCGGCGTCTACGCCAACGGCGCGGAGCTCAAGAGCGTACGCGTCTCTCTGTCCCCCGAGGGCCTGAGGGACAGGCGGTGCCGAAGGCTCAGCGCGGATGTCGAGCTCCTTGCGGCGGAGTACTCGTTGGTCCGCAAGGGGCGCATGTTTCCGCAGCGGCTCTGGCCCGCCTACCCCGTCGACGTCGCCGCGGAGCGCTCGCATCTCTTCTGGGTCAACGTCGAGACGGGCGGGTGGCGCACGAGGCCGGGGACATACACGGGCAGGATTCTCATCGAGGCCGAAGGCGTCCCCGCAGCGGAGCTCGCGCTGGAGGTGGAGGTCCTCCCCCTGCGCCTGCTCACGATGAAAGAGGCAAAGCTCTGCATCGGCGGGTGCGTCAAGGGCCTCCTTCCCGCCCACGAGCTCGAGTTCCTGGTGCGCCACAACCAGAACTCTATCAATCTCTGGTACTATGGCTTCGAGCCGGGGTTTATCAGGAAATCGAAGACGGACTTTGATCTCGATTTCACCATTCCCGACGACTTTATGGGGCACGCGCGCAGGGCGGGGATCGAGAACTTTGTCTATTTCCTGGGCGGGAACCCCTACGGCTTCCCCGACACGATGCATCTCGAGCGCGAGCTCTACCGGCGCGTCCACTACGACGGCGACGACATGATGGAGGGGCGCAAGGCGCTCCTGCGCAAGTCATGCAACTCCCCGAACGAGATCATCCCCGAGGTCCGCGACCTCTACAAGCAGTGGGTGCGAAGGTTCATGGCGCACGCGGAGATTCATCACTGGCCCGAGCCCATCCTCACCCCCTTTGACGAACCCGCCAAATGGGTGCAGGCGAACTGGGCCGCGGCCAAGCTCTACTACTACCGCGACTCGAAGACCGGCCGCGACCGCCTCCCGCACATCCGCCTCAGAGACGTTGACAAGTTCCTCGAGGGGCTCGAGGAGCAGGGCGTGACCCCGGAGTACATCGGCCCCGGAGGGGCGGGGGAGTGGATCAAGTGGCACTTCAAGGACAGCTGTGCCGCCATCCACGAGGCGTGGCCGGAGGCGCGCATCTCCGGCTCGATTCCCCACGCCAAGACGGGCATAGTCTTCCTCGAGGACGTCGAGGTGTTCTGCACGAACGCGATCCACGAGGACAACCAACTCGGAGATAAAGTCCGCGCGGGCGGGCCGACGAAGGTATTCTGGCAGTACTCGGGCACCGGCGACGACACAGGGCCGGCCGAAGGCCGCTACGCCTTCGGATTCTTCTTCGCGGCGTTCGGTTCAAGGGGCTCTCTCTGCTGGGCGTACAACTGGGGCAGCCGGTTCGACACGAGCTCGGGCAGCCAGTGGCTCTACGGGTGGACCACGCCCTACTCCGTCGTCCGCGCGCCCTTCTTCGAGGGGATGCGCGAGGCGTGGGACGACCGCAGGTACATAGAGACGCTCAAGACCGTCGCGAAAGAGGCCGGCCGGGAAGACGAAGCGGCGATCCTGCTGGAGGAGATATTCGACCGCGCCGTCAAGACGCGGACCGCGGGCGGACGCGACACGGTCGGGGATTTCTGGGCGCGCACCGACGACCCGGAGGCGCTCGACACGATGCGCGGGAGGATCGCGGACTTGATTGTGGAGATGCAGCGATAGCCGGAGGAGGAAGGAGATGGAGTACCGCAGACTCGGACGCAGCAGCCTGGAGGTCTCGGCTCTCTGCCTGGGGACGATGAACTTCGGGCGGCGCACCGAAGAGGATGAGTCGGTGCGCATCATTGACGCGGCTGTTGACGCGGGAATCAATTTCATCGACACGGCGAACGTCTACGCGGGGGGCAGGTCGGAGGAGATCGTCGGCAAGGCGCTCTCGGGGGGCAAGCGGGACAAGGTAGTGCTTGCGACAAAGGCCTCGAACCGCCTGAGCGAGTGGCCCAACGACGGCGGGAGCTCGCGCTACCACATCCTGCGGCAGTGCGAGGCGAGCCTCCGCCGGCTCAAGACCGACCGCATCGACCTCTACCAGCTCCACCGCATGGACCTCACGACGCCGCTCGAAGAATCGATGCGCGCGCTGGACGACCTCGTCCGCCAGGGGAAGATCCTCTACACCGGATGCTCAAAGTGGGCTCCGGCGTGGACCGTCGAGGCTATTATGCTCTGCGAGCGATACGGCTGGACCAAGCTCGTCAGCGAGCAGCCCCCCTACAACCTCCTCGACCGGCGGATCGAGAATCAGCTCATCTGGACCTGTCGGCGCCACGGGATCGGCATAATCCCCTGGGCGCCGATAGGCGCGGGGGTCCTGAGCGGCAAGTACTCGAAGGACTCGGCCCCGCCACTGGGCAGCCGCTTTGCGGAGTTCGGCTCGCGTCTCACGCCCCGCGCGATCGAGGTCGCCGACGCCCTCAAGCCCCTCGCCGAGGAGAAGGGCGTGACGCTGGCCGAGCTCTCCCTCGCGTGGGTGATGCGCCAGCCAGGGATTACATCCCCCATCACGGGCCCGCGGACGATGGAGCACCTCCAGTCGTCTCTGCGCGCGCTCGACGTCGACGTAACCGACGGGGACCGCGACAGGATCGACGCCATCTCTCCGCCCGGCGGCCACGTCAGCGATTACTGGGACGTCAACGTCTACCGCCCTCTCAGGGCCGCCGCTGGCGTCACGAGGGGCTGACAAGAAGCCCGGCAAGAGAAGAGCGCCCGGCAACGTGACGCTGACCGGGACGCTCTTTACCCGCGCGTCGGGCTCGCCGCTCCGGGGAACATCGCCCTTGCGATCCACGCGCTGCGTTGTATACTGTGAGTGAGGTTGATTCGTTGAACAGACGCGCGGCGCTTTTCGTCCTGGCGAGTTTCTTCGCCGTCTCATGCGAAGAGGAGGGTTCCGCTCCTCCCGGGCCGCCCCCCGACAAGGTCGCTGAGGCCGAGGCGATGGTAGCGAAGCTCGATGAGGCGCTCGAGAGCTTCAAGGCGGACTACGGGCAGTACCCCTGGCATGGCGATCCGATGTATCCCATTTCGGCCGACGTCATCCGCGAGCTGATGCCCGAGGACCCTCGTATCGTCAGAGGCCTGCCTCCCTCCATCAACGTGAACGGGACCACGTACCTGCACGACATCCCTTCCTACTACATCTCCGATGGGACTCTCGTGGATCCGTGGGGATGCGAGTACTATTTCGTGCGCTCGATCAGCCCCGAAATGATCTGCATCCTCTCGTTCGGACCCAACGCCATGGACGAGACGAGCGATGGGGACGCTGATTACGGCGACGACATCAGCAACCTCCCGTGACCCGGCCGACCACTGTGGAACGGCACGCCGGCTGATGTGCCATTCTTCACAGGACCCGCCCGCGTTGAAGCCTTGACTCCCCGCTCGTATGCGGGGTATAGTGAACTGCACCATGAAAAAGGGAATCGTCTCGAGCACGGTCAGGGCGTGTCTGTCCGAGGGGCACGCGTTCGGAGAGCTCTTCGAGCTCGCGAAAGAGTCCGGCTTCGACGGGGTCGAGCTGCAGCACGGCGCGCCGCCCCGGGAGTTTTCCCACGACGACCCCGACTCGAAGATGAAGGAGATTCGCAACGCGGCGGCCGACGCGGGCGTGGAAATTCCCTCGGTCATGCCCACCGGCCAGGACCTGGGCTCTGTCGATTCAGAGAAGAGGGCCGAGGGGGTGAAGGTCCTCGAACGCGTCTGCGAGCAGGCGGCCGTTCTCGGGGCGAAGGTCGTCCTCATCGTGCCCGGGCGGGTCAGGCCCGACTGCCCCTACGACGAGTGCTACAGGAACGCGCGCGAGTCGATGTCGCGCCTCGCGGAGAAGGCCAAGTCCCTGGACCTGACGGTGGCCGTCGAGAACGTCTGGAACCGCTTCCTCTACAGCCCCCTGGAGTTCGCCCGCTTCGTCGACGAGTGCGGGGAGGGGGCGGGGGCCTATTTCGACGTGGGGAACATCATGGCCCACGGGTTCCCCGAGCAGTGGATCGGGATTCTTGCGAACCGCATAAAGGCGGTTCACGTCAAAGACTACATGACCGCCCGCCCCGGCGCGACGGGGTTCTGCAACCTGCTCGAAGGGGACGTCCCCTGGGGAGAAGTGATGAAGAGGCTCCGGCAGACCGGCTACGACGGATACCTGACCGCCGAGGTCGGCGGCTACAGGACGTATCCTGAGATGGGTCTCAGGGAGATCGCGCGGGCGATTGAGGCGATCGCAGCGCGGACGGAGGAGGAGAGATGAAGAAACCTGTTCGGAGGGAAAAGCCGTTCCCGGTCGTTGGGGTGGTAGTCGCGGGGGCGTGTATGCTCGCCGTCATCGCGGTCTACTTCCTCGCCAAGCCGTCGAAGGGGGCGCGCACGGCGGCGGTGAGGAAGTCGAAGAAGAAGAAAAGGGGTCGGGTCATCGGGACCAGGATCACGGCCTCGGGCAAGACGTGGGTGATCATGGAGGAGGAAAGCGACGTCCCCCTGCCCGCTTCCGCCCCCGCCGCGAGGGCGGAGCCCCGCCGGGCCGCGTCGTCGCCGATGGTCGTGAGGCTTTCGGCCGACACGCGGGGCCGGAAGGCCTCCGAGTGGAAGCTCGTCGCGGGCTGTCCAAAGTGCGGAAAGGAAGTCGCCTCCTGGATGGCGCAGGCTTGCGCGTGCGGGCAGGCGCTGAGCTGGCCCGCGGAAATCTCCTGCCCGTTCTGCGGCGGCGGAGGAAAGTGCTCCTCCTGCAAGGGGGAGGAGACGGTCTGCAAGTACTGCAAGGGCCGGGCGAGAAGGGCGATGATGGGCATCCAGATCGAACAG
>SDBV01012250.1_pt1 | contig 11000 bp, 13 predicted proteins | sample 2277081 | NCBI WGS metagenome assembly SDBV01 (sample SAMN10402039, study PRJNA504765) | marine sediment metagenome | isolation source: marine sediment core GS10_PC15, 223 cmbsf | place: Arctic Ocean: Southern Knipovich Ridge | collected 2010
GCAAGGGTCTCAAATGTTGGTCCTGACGTAGCAAGGTATACACCTTCCTGAATTGAAATTCCATTTTCGATGGCAATCTCTTTTGCAAGCTTAATAAGTTTACTATCATAAGATTCGCTCATATCAGGGAATCGGGCACCAATTAGATTATCATTAGGTCCAATTAAGGGATTTGGCAATGTATTTATATGATCATTAATAAACATTATATCACCGATCTCAAAATCGGGGTTAACACCACCTGCCGCATTTGACAGGAACAGGTATTTTATCCCCAGAAATTTCATTACCCTGATGGGGAAGATAATACTCTCCATAGGATACCCTTCATAGAAATGGAACCGTCCCTGCATCGCAACAACCTTTTTATTTCCAAAATCACCAAATATAAGTTTGCCAGCATGACCCTCAACGGTAGACACAGGAAAGTTTAATGATAGTAAAGCTTATAATCCCCTACAAGGCATTAAAGAGCAAAATCGGTTGAAATCCCGAAAATGTCCCGTAAAAACACCTCATAAGACCCCTATTCCGTAAAATATTAATAGGTAACCCCGGAAATTACAAGGATTTCTGACAAATCACTCAAACGCTACTACCGAAAGGGCATAACTCGACCTCGAGTATGCAATTAGAGAGAAATGTCAGTTCAGAGAGAGTGGATCAAAATTGGGAGGGGGCCGGCCGGTCTTGACCAGAAAGCCTTAAGTATCTTCTCTGTCTCTTGGGGATCCATACTAAAATAGTCAAACTCTTCATCTCAGAACCTCAGGCGGGGACATACAAGTGGATCAGTGCCATAGGCTTTTTAATAAGCCTTGCCCGGGTAGATTTTTGCACTTTTTTCTCTACAGTACATTAAGGTATTTCAGCTGGTATCTGTTCTGAATCAGCATGGTTATCCAGGTATTTATCCCTCCAGCCCTGAGGAGCAAGCCTAATACAAAACTCCATCCGTTCCCAAACCCCACGGGTTCTGGAAGAATATAAGCCATACCTGAGTATATACTGTTTGCCTTTTGGAGGTATGTGAGCGGTCAATGCGGCTATGAAATCCAAGGCATCAAAGAATTTGAAGTTTTACTTAAAATACTCATTGTATTTGGGTGTCTTATAAAGCACTTTTCCATGCGAAGTGCACGAAGGGTAAAAAGGCTCATATTTTATCTTTTCCAAAGATACAGGAGGTTTTGCTATATATTGAGATAAGGCCTCTCTTGCTTTATTGTCGTTTCCATAAACCCTTATCGTGTTGTCGACACTGAAGCCGCTGTTCTTCCAGGCCTTAGTACCCTTCAGGGTGATAATAGATTCCGAGCAAACTTCTCATTTATCAGTTTCTTCTCCTGAAAGTACTTTATAATCAGTCTCACCCCCCTGCGGGGACCTTCGGTACCCTAGCGGGCATCTTCGGCCTGCGTGTACCTTCGGTCTAAACAGTTCAGTCACTTTATTAGTATCAGGTATAGGCAGATATATAAAATTGCCTTGTTCATCGAATCCTCCCTCCATGGATGTTTTGCACAATAACTTTTACCTTTCCATTATGCGTAAGTTTTATAGTCAAATCACCAGTACTTTTGCGCCGCGGAGGCTTCCGGACTTTAATTCCAGTAAGGCGGCATTCGCCTCTTCCAGTCCGTACTCCTGGATTTCCGGTTTAATCGGTATGGCAGCGGCCAGGCTCAAAAACTCGTCGATATCCGTTCGGGTCACATTCGCCACCGATTTTATTTCCTTTTCGAGCCAGAGATGCTTCCGGTAATCCATTTTTAACAGGTATTCCTTGTCCAGGTCCTCTTTGCGAATGGCATTTATCACCACCCGCCCGCCGCGCTCGAGGTTTTTTAGAGCTTCGACAACCGGCTTCCAGACCGGGGTGGTATCGATCAGGAAGTCCAGCTTTTCAGGGGATTCGGCTTCCGTATCTCCGGCCCAAATGGCGCCGAGCTCCAGGGCGAACTCCCTCTCTTTCTCATTCCGGGCGAAGACATAAATCTTAACTTGGGGATATTTATGCTTCACCATTTTAAGGACCAGGTGGCCGGAAGCTCCGAATCCGGTGAGCCACGGTTTTTGCCCGTCTTTGATGTTCGTCAGTCTCAATGAACGGTAGCCCACTCCGCCTGCGCATAGGAGGGGCGCCGCTTCGGTATCGGAGAAGATATCCGGGATAGGGTAGGCGAAGTCGTCCTTTACAATCATATATTCGGCATACCCGCCGATTGCATCCCGGCCTGTGGCGTTAAAGTCTTCGCAGAGATTCTCCCTCCCGGAGGCGCAAAACCGGCAGGTTCCACAGGAAGAGTAGATCCAGCCGATCCCCACCCTGTCGCCGGTCTTGAACCTGGCGGCAAAAGGGCCCTTTCTTTCAATCCTTCCGACCACCTCATGGCCGGGGATTACGGGAACCTCGGGCGGGGTTGTTCTTCCTTCGATTTCATCCAGTTCCGTATGGCATACCCCGCAGGCGGAAATCCTAACCAGGATTTCATTATCTTTTGGTTCAGGGGCCGGCAACTCGACAAGCTGCAATGGGTTTTTGTTTTTAACGATGGATAAGGTTTCGGATAGGGTCATCGCCTTCATCGACTTTTACCTCTTAATTAAAAAATGTAGTAAAAACCAAGTTGTTTGAGGAACTCCATGAATAAATTTATACCAAAATATAGTGAAAAAGTTCAGATCTTAGATTGCAGTCGAAAGTAATCGCTATAAACGCAAATAACGGTTGGATTTCATCACTTAGCCGGAAAAAAGCGCAACTAAAGCATCGTCCGGCTCTATAAAAAAGATACAATAGGAGTGAACCAGCCGGGCTTAGCATCTTCTTCAAAGTCCATAAGGAGAGGAAGGTCCCCGATATCGCATTCCTCTCCCCTTTTGACAATTTGTTTGACCGGTGCATCATTTTTACCTACCACCACGGGCTTAAGGGGATTCTGGGCTCGCCTTCCCAACTCTTCTACCACGTTCTGGGAGCTGGTCTCATCTAATTCCAAACCAAAGGCCACGGCCGCCCGTTTATAACTACCGGGATCAGCAGAGGTGATGAGGCTACCGGAAAATCTTTCTTTATTCAGCTTACTCACATTGTTGAAGAGGATTATGGGGAATTTTCCTTTTTCCCGGAAAATATCCAGAAAGGTGTTGACTTCATAATCAGCAGGATTGACTCTCTCGTTGATTTCCACGAGCTCCTCCGGAGCTAATTTCTTTACATCCTGGATAAAGGAACGAAGATCCTGAACCCTATTTTTTTCTTTCTCGTTCATATTGCCCTGCCTCCTCGTCATGATACTTCTGTGACGAACGTTTAGCCTTGCTACCTGCGCCCTTTTCTCCAGAGCATCGACTTATACGTTAGTCCCTGTGAGCTGCAAATATATCCTCATAAATGGCATTAGCCCTCATGATAATAGCCATGACCTTTATATACCACCTTTCTCTTGTCCCAGTATTGTAGAGGGGCCATTCTCCAGATGATGAAAAAAATTATAATCGGGGGAGCGGAAAAAGTCAAATGTTGAAAAAGAAAAAGAAGAAAAAAAACTTAAGGCAGGTATACTAATCGCCCCCCCCTAAGATAAATCATAACTAATCGCCCATGCCGTTTGCCGTAATTTAGCCCGCTCCTACGGCCATGGGGAATTTCCAGTTTTTTTTAATCAATGTAGTTGATCTTTCCAAACGTTAAGGTTATAATATTACACCAAAATAATAAGTGTAAGGAGATAAAAATGTTGATTACAGTTAGAAGAATAGCGATGATCGTACTGTTGATCGGTCTAACCATGACCCCCTTGATTGAAGGAGGTGGACAAGGTGAAACTAAAGTTCCGACAATTGAGATATGGGGGAGCCCTGCCAGTGTACCGCCTTTTATAGTTGCGGAACAAGAGGGTCTCTTTGAAGGGGTAAATGTCAAGGCTAAGAAAGTAGGCTACGCTGAAGAAGCCACCTTATTCATAGCAAAGGGAGGCACTCCAGTTGGAATATTATCCCCCTGGGAGGCGGCGAAGTTTAATAGCCAGGGAGAGGACATTATTTTCTTCTCAACAGCAGGGTCTATCAGATTCTTTAATGGAATGTTTGTCCGTTCAGCAGATTATCCAAAACCATACAGCAGCCCAAAGGACTTAATTGGAAAGAGACTTGGACAGCCGGGCTGGGGGAGTGGAACTACTCAAGCCCTTCAAGTGATAGCTAAGGTCTTGTGGGACATCAATGTAAAAGATGACTTTGAAAACGTTGTTGCAGGGCCTGGTGCTCTGATGGGACTGCTTGAACAAGGCCGAATTGAAGCAAACCTTATATTCTCCGGTCAAACCCTGGCCTCGTTAGCTTCCGATAAGTTCGAGCAAATTTTCTCTTTCGACAAAGCATGGGAAGAGGAGACTGGAGAACCTTTGGTGATAACCGGGCTTGCAGCTCGTTCTTGGTGGCTAAAAAACAACCCGGATATTGCCCAGAGAATAGTTGAGGGAGTCGATAGGGCAGTGAAATGGATGGCGGAGCATCCGGAAGAATTTACTGAGGGAGGAAAGTACGAAGATTTGGCACAAGACCCTGGCTGGCTACGAGATGAGCAGACAACTGAACTCGTCCATGAATTCTTAAGAACAGGTAAATACTTCTTAACCTCCGATTCCTATACCCAAGAATGGATTGATTCAAATTGGAAATTTATCATTGAAGGTAAAGGTATTTTACTCGAAGAGCTGCCGACAAAAGAAGAGTTGTTCTGGGCACCCGGTGAATAGCTAAGGGAAAGGGTAGAGTATACCGTCTTACGAGGAGAGTCTTGAAAATAGTTTAGAATTCTAGAGTTCGGTATCTAAGAATTCAACCTGACCTCAGACTCCAGATAGCTCTTTGACTACTGGTGAGGGTGTGGTATAAATTGAGAGATAAATCAATGGTTACAGAATTAAAACGAGGGAAGGCTAGAAAGATTTTAATCCGAGTAACCTCTTTTTTACTCTTTTTAATTCTTTGGTGGGCTGTATCAATCTTATTCAACAGGCCTCGGATTTTCCCTTCGCCAGCATTAGTAGGGGAAAAGCTTATAAGCATAGCACTCGGAAAATCTGCACTCGGTTCTTCGAGTTACAGGCATTTAGGAGCGACTTTCTCACGTCTTTTTATTGCGTTTGCTCTGGCCTTTTTCATTGGTTCTATCATGGGCATCTTAATGGGAAGGATTAGGAGAGTCTATGATTTTTTTGATAACCTGGCCTGGATTTTCATCTGTATCCCCGCGGTAGTGTGGTCGTTCATACTAGTGGTCACTTTTGGTACCACCGATTTTACCGCTATTGGAGTAGTAATGGTTCTGGTTGCTCCTAAGCTTGCCTTAAATGTTTCTGAAGGCACTAAAAGTATCCCTTCAGACCTTATTGAGATGGCGGATTCCTTTAGAGCAACACTGTTCCAGAAAGTTAAGGATATATACATACCTTTCTTGCTCCCCTATTTTTTTAGTGGTGCCCGGATAGGTTTTAGTATAGGCTTGAAGGTAATCATAGTTGCAGAATTAGTCGGGTTGAATAGCGGTATAGGATACATGATTGACTATTGGTGGGCCGAATTATTTTTAGCTCCCATCCTCGCTTGGGCTTCATTCTTAATAATTACGGGTTTACTTATTGAGTATGGTGTTTTTGCAGTGTTGGAGAGGCGATCAAGGATATGGATAACTTAAGAGAAAAGATGGAAGATATAGAAAATGGCACTTGAAATAGAAATAAAAAACCTTATCAAGACCTTTCCGAGACCAAACGGTAAAGGCACAATCTCGGTCTTCGATGGTATTAACATTGGGGTAGAGAAGGGCAGCTTTACGGTTCTGCTCGGCCCTTCGGGATGCGGTAAATCAACTTTACTCAATATTATTAATGGGATATTGGAACCGACCCATGCGGATAAATTAGGATTGGGCAATGGGGATATCAGGGAGAATCCCGACTTAAGAAGGCGGATGGGATATATATTTCAAAGCCCAAGGTTGCTAAAATGGAGGACCCTTCGCGAGAATGTTCTCTTTGCTCTAAAAGCTCTTCGGCTTCAGCCCGAAAGTAAATGGGAGGAACTCACAAGGAAATATTTAGAAATGGTTGGACTCCAGGATAATATGGATTATTATCCGGGCCAGATATCAGGAGGTATGCAACAAAGAGCTTCTATTGCCCGAGCCTGGGCAAACGAACCCCAAGTCTTGCTCATGGATGAACCTTTCAGCCACTTGGATGAAATAACTGCCAGGGAAATGCGAACGGAGCTTATAAAGCTCTGGACTCAAGAAGAAGATAAGAAGACCATCCTTTTTGTGACCCACGATATGAGCGAGGCAGTCTTCCTTGCGGATCACCTTATGATGTTAACTCGAAGCCCTGCGGAGGTCTTCCATGAGCAAAGGATCGATATCCCGAGACCTAGAGATCCTGAGGATGACCGACTTTTCGAGATTGAAAGGGACGCAAAGCGGAAGTTCTATAAAGAGCTTTCAGAAGGAGGGATGCTAATTAAATGAACCTCGAAGCAATAAAAAGGAGATCAACCCAACTATTATCCTTGATTGTATTGCTCTTGATCTGGACGGTTGCCTCATTATATATAGGCCCAGATATTTTCCCTCCACCGGTTAAGGTGCTTCCAAAATCTTTTGAGTTAGTCATCTCGGGAGACTTTATGGCGCCTCTATACTCATCTTTCTCCAGAATGGCATTAGGCTTCCTTCTTGCCTTATCGGTGGGAACTGGAATCGGCATTGCGGCTAGTCAGAAATCAATGGCCGAATCAATGTCCTCTCTTTGGTTCCCCATCCTAATGAGTACGCCTAGTTTAGTAATAATATTTACGGCGATCATGATATTAGGAATTAGCCAATTAACGGTAATTCTTGTTGTAGGATTTATTGTTTTCCCTTTTATTGCTGTAGATGTACGAGATTGTATGAAGGATTTGGATCCCGAGCTTTTAGAGATGGCGGATTCTTTTAGGGCAAGTACAATCCAAAAAGTAAAAGACATTTTCATTCCTTACTTGGTACCGCCACTTCTGGCTAGTTCGAGGATAGGCTTTTCCCTGGCCTGGAAAATAGTTGTTTTGAGCGAGGTTTTCGGCTTCAGTACGGGTATTGGGTATTTGATTAAGTTAAAATACCTACAGTATGATCTACGCATGTTAATGGCTTGGTTAATAATTTTCTTAGTCGTGGTAATAATAATCGAACAATTTCTTATAATTCTTGAGAAAAGGATAACCAGATGGAGATAAACCGGATAAAGAATGATGGTAATCTTTATATTTCAGCAATAGAGCGGGGATAAAACTCTTTACCTTTGCGGCCGGCCGGCAATTCTTAAGTTTGAAAAAAACCCGAGGTAATTGATTATGAAAATTGTGGTGGCAGTCTCAGGGGCCACGGGCGCCATTTACGGCATCAGGCTCTTGCAAGCTCTAGCCGAGGCGAAGGTCTAGACTCATCTGATCTTGTCCGGTTGGGGTAAAAGGATGATCACCATGGAGACCGATTATCCCATAGAGAAGGTTACCGGGTTGGCTCGCATTTGCTATGATGAGGATGAAATGGACGCGGTCGTCTCCAGCGGCTTTTTCCGGCACCGGGGCATGGTTATCGCCCCCTGCAGTATGAAAACCCTGGCCGGAATCGCCCACGGCTATGATGATAATTTAATTGCCCGGGCGGCAGCGGTAACCTTAAAAGAGAAGCGAAAGTTGGTTCTACTGCCGCGGGAGACCCCTTTAACGGCGATCCATTTGGAGAATATGCTGAACCTGGCCCGTTTGGGCGTGGTGATCATGCCGCCGGTACCCGCTTTTTACGCTCGTCCGAAAACATTGGCCGATATTGTCGATCAGACGGTTTCCAGGGTCCTGGACCACCTGGGAATCGAAAACAGGCTCTCTAAAAGATGGGGAGAGGAATAAGCGGATAGATGGAAAGCCTAAAGGTTTTCAGCAGCAGTATAGGGGAAGGGAAATATACGGTTACCGGCTATCTCACTTATACCCAGGAGGGTATCGTTGTCCAGTTATTCGGCGGAGAGCACACCCATGTAGGCACCGTGGTGCTCAGCCGGCCCAGGTCCAGCGGTCCGGACAAGGAAAAAACCAGTGCCACCTCCTCGGTTCTCAATCTTTTGCATCACAGGGACGATCTGGTGGCCAGACCGGTCGGAGAAAAGCTGGCCAGAGAGTTGAACTAGGTGGTGGTTGCCGCCGGGCTCCATGTAGATAACGCCTCTGAAGATGAAATCCGGTTGTTAACCGACCATGCCGGCCGGGCGGCCGATGAACTATTGAAGCAGGCGAAGGAATACCAATTTCACCGCGCGAGGTAACGCTTCACCAGCTCCTTAAACTTCCTGCCCCGGTCGAATTCGTTTAAAAACATCTCAAAAGAAGCGCATCCCGGGGAAAAAAGGACGGCCGCGCTGGGTGAGGCCGTGCCGGATCTGGATCGCCTACAGGCTTCATCGAAGGCTCTTTCCAGGCTCGGAAACGGCCCCTGGTAAGAGATTCCGTTCCGGTCCAGAAGACGCATCAATTTACTCGTAGCGCTCCCTTCAAGGAGGACAATCCTATCCGGGACTCTGAAGTCCTGGGCGGTGGGCTCGAAGTCGAGGTTTTTGTCGGTACCCCCGGCTATCAGAATTACAGGCGGCTTCAGACTTCTCAAGGCCGCGCCGAGGGCCTGGGGGATGGTCGCCGCCGAATCATTGTAAAACTTGAGGCCGTTTTTCTCCCCGAGGTATTCAAGCCGGTGCTCGATCCCGGGGAAGCCTTTCAGCGAGGCCCTGACCGTTTCCGGAGGGATCCCGAAGAGATAAGCGGCCAGGGCGGCGGAAAGGAGATTCAGGCGGTTATGCTCACCGGGAACGGAAAGATTTTCCTCCAATACCTGCTCCCTCTGCGATCCAGCCGCGCTTATTCTTCAGATAGGCGCCTTCAAGACCGGGCGGCAGGGGACGGTCCGAAAAAAAACGGGTCTTTGCTGCCGTTTCAGTCGGGAATCGCTTTTGAAACGGGTCCTGAAGATTGAAAATGGCAAAATCTTCTGCTCCCTGTCCCTGGAAAATGACCTTTTTATCGGCGATATTGATATTAAAAGTTATAATTCAGGAAAGTCAGAAACTCAAGGAAAACGGAGAGATTTTCACAAAGAATCTGTCCTTTCGGTGAGCGTGCGTGGAAATCGCGTTCGGAGGGTGTAGTATGCGCCATTCCAGAATAATGAGGAGGATGGCTGATGAATCAAGAAAACTTGTCGGCCGAGCGCCGGACACTGACAGAAGTACAAAGGCAGTTTCGAAGCTGGCGTAGCAGCAGGAAAAGGGGCCCGAGGATACCTCAGCGATTGTGGCAAGCCGCGGCCGAGTTGTCTGGGCAGCATTCCATCAGCGAAATTGCGCTTACATTGGGGCTGGATCACATGAGGCTGAAGCAGCGGATCGCATCTTTGCCTTCTTAATTCGAATAAAGAATTTCACCATATCGGGTAGCGAGACAGGCAGAGATCTTGCCCAGAGTTCGGCTGATATAACTGCATCAGATGAACTGGTACGAAATTACCAGAATGCCCTGGATGAGTTTGCCCGATCCGGAAGATATAAGGATGTCATATTGAAATACGGCGGCGAATATATAGCCGAATAAGATAACGCGATGGGCCGCGAAATCCGCCTGGTGGCGGGACTCGATGCGGCCTTCTCGGCAGACGAATCTCAATGCCTGGCCGGTGCAGTGTTATGGGATGTGTGCAGCCGCAGCCTGGTAGAAGAGCAGACCGCTTCCCTAGAAGTAAGCTTCCCCTACCGGCCGGGGCTCCTAGCGTTCCGGGAAATACCGGGGCTTCTGGAAGCGTTTAAGAAACTGAAAAGAGAACCGGACGCCCTGATCTGCGACGGCCAGGGGTATGCCCACCCCCGCCGTTTCGGGCTGGCCTGCGGGGAGGGCTATCGCCTGCCGGAGCCGGTCCGCCGGGCGCACTACCTGGTCTCTATTTTCAGGTGCGAGCTTGAGAAAAAATTGAGCCCCCGAAAATGATCCCTTCCTAGTTTATTCGGCGCCCTTTTTTTAAGCGGGTGCTATATTATGAAGCAGGGCACCTACATCGTCCGCTATAATAAGAGCGCCCGGGATATCGATAAACTGCTTAAATCAAAAGAGCTCGATGAGGATCTGAAAGAGACTTTAACCCTGGTGCAGGAGATCAAGCTCTATGCGGTCCAGGCTGTCGGGTTGAAAGAAGACTGGAATTGCACGAAATACGTAGAGCTTGATAAAGAATACCTGGTCGATGTGGTTTCGGCCTGCGAAAAGGACTCCTTCACGCCCCATATTTGGGGCTACTGTTTCTTCGGCTCCTTTCCGTACAAGGATTTTTTTGAGCGGGAAGATGCGGAAAGGGAAGCGGAGGAGCTTAAAAAAGGGGACTGGATGTGCTGATCAGAAAGGTGGATGCTTTCAGCATTCTCGGTTTCTTTGTCGATCCTGTTTAAAGTTTTATGACAGACTATTCTGTTTTCGCCCTGGCTTCTCTCATCATCCATGAACAGACCCATACCACCCTGTTCATAAAAGACCAGGTTCAGTTCAACGAAGAGTTGGCCAGCTTCGTAGGTATCGAGGGAGCGCTGAATTTTATTAAAGACAAGTATGGAGAAGATTCGGAGTTTTACCGGCAGGCCCTGAATAATCGTGAGGACTGGGACCGGTACTCCTCTCTTATTAAAGGTCTTCATGAGGAGCTGGATCTGCTTTATGAAAGCGGCCGGAGCCGGAAATATAAATTGTTGGTAGCGTCACATTGAGTGGACCTACATAGAAAAATAGTCCTAACACCCTGTTTGCAAAAACGTAGTTGTCAGTTCAATCACTAAAAAACGCCATCGTACTGATTGAAGGACCACACTTTTCTGTTTTATTCTGCTGAATAACCTTTTTTTGTCTTTTTTTAGCCTTGCTCATCATAT
>SDBV01012251.1_pt1 | contig 11000 bp, 11 predicted proteins | sample 2277081 | NCBI WGS metagenome assembly SDBV01 (sample SAMN10402039, study PRJNA504765) | marine sediment metagenome | isolation source: marine sediment core GS10_PC15, 223 cmbsf | place: Arctic Ocean: Southern Knipovich Ridge | collected 2010
CGACAACGAGCCTCATAACACTCTTCCCCTCCCACAAGAATTGTGTTATCATCATAGCGTGCCGGCTCCCCGTTCACCAACCTCTGCGTATGATTCGCCTCATCTCCACAAACCATACAAATGGCATGAAGCTTTAATACATTATCAGAAATCGCCATAAGAGATGGAATGATCCCGAACGGATCTCCCCGAAAATCTGTATCCAATCCGGCGACAATCACACACTTTCCCATATCGATAAATTGTTGAATGATTGGAACTGTACCCTCCGGAAAAAATTGAATCTCATCAATTCCAATCACATCAATCGAGGAATCAACCATATCCAAAAGAGCCGCCAGACCTTCTTCACAGCTGCTAATCGGATAAGCTTCTCGGCTCTCACCATCGTGACTTACAATACAAGAATAGGACGTTCGATTATCAATTTTATGCTTGATCGTGAGAACTTTTTTCTTTGCGTATTCTGCTCGACGTAACCGACGCATCAACTCTTCTGATTTTCCAGAAAACATCGATCCACAGACAACTTCTAGACGACCTCTTGATTTCATAAACACCTATGAACCTATTTTTTGTCACAGTCTAACACCGACATTTTCGTAGGTCAAACCATTTTAATCAACTTGACATCTTTTTCACGTCAATGTAATTTGGTTTTCAAAAAAAGGAGTTTGTTATGACATTCGAAAATTTATCATGGGTGTTAGTGGTTCTTTCACTCACAGGAAATATCTTTGTGATTAAGAAAAATGTGACTGGGCAATGGCTGTGGGCGATTGCCAACCTAGGGTGGATCGGTTTTGATATATACATGGAAGCCTATTCACAAGCCTTTCTCTTTGCCGTTTACTTTGGAATGTGTGTTTGGGGAATTATCGCGTGGACAAAAGACAACAAGAAAGCTGCAACGCCTGAGCCTGCATAATTAGAGAAAATTAACCGCGAAGGTCGCGAAGGACGCGAAGACGCGCGAAGACCAGAATCATTCATGATAATTTAGGGATATCGTGTTTGATAAATGAATTATAATTGATCTATTTCTTCGCGCATCTTCGCGACCTTCGCGATCTTCGCGGTTAAAATAAAAAAGACTCCGCACCTCTACTTTTTGCGGATATAAATCACTTTCTCAATAGTCGTACAAACGCTCCCCTTCTCATCCACAAGATCAACGCTATAACTACGATTGATCGAAGTTTGAGATTCGAGTTCCTTAATAATAGAATTCGTCTCTTCTTCAGCAACCTTGAAGGTGGCAAATAGAGTCTTACGGCCAGGCCGTTTAAATTGAATCGTCGCTGATTTATCCCAAACAATGTATTCAGATCCTAGAGTCTTAATCAACATTAACATATACATCGGATCGACTGCTGAGTATAGACTCCCACCAAATATCGTCCCCACATAATTTCGCGTACGCCAATTTAAAGGCACTTTAATACGAACTTCTCGCCAATCATCCGAAATATAGAGTATCCTAGCCCCCGTCCCTCGATAGGCAGGATATAAATTGAAAATCCATCGAGAAATCCTCGTTTTCCAAGATTCCATAGCTACCCTTATCTATTTTAAAATATAATTATAAAAAAGAATATAAACAAATTTTATTGACATTTTAAAAAAAATGGTTTAAAATGTTCTTTAATATCAACAATATAAGTAAAAAAAATGCATTGTTCTGAAAAAATAAGAAATATAGCGATTATCGCCCACATTGACCATGGAAAAACCACATTATTAAATGGCCTTTTAAAACAGTCTAAAATATTTCGAGATAATCAAGTGATTCCCGACAGGGTCATGGATTCATATGATCAAGAGCGAGAACGTGGAATCACGATTTTTGCCAAGCACACGACGATTTACCATCAAGATTATAAGATCAATCTGATTGACACCCCAGGACACGCGGATTTTTCTGGTGAAGTTGAGAGAGTTTTGGGAATGGTCAATACAGTCTTACTGATTGTCGATGCTCATGAAGGCCCCATGCCCCAAACACGTTTCGTTCTTTCCAAGTCATTGAAATTGGGTTTAAAGCCTTTTGTGATTATTAACAAAATTGACCGTCCAAATGCAGATCCTGAACGTGTCTTAAATGAAACCTTTGACCTGTTTGTGGAACTCGGTGCAACCGATGAACAGTTGGACTTTCAATACTGCTACGCATCCGCTCTACAAGGTTACTCTCAGATTGATATCGAAGATCCAAAAGTGGACTTTACTCCTCTCCTCGATTTGATAGTTTCGACAACTCCGCCTCCAACCGGAGATATTTCTTATCCATTTTTATTTCAGTCTTGTAGTATTGTCTATGACGAATTCCGTGGGCGACAAGCCTGTGGTCGAATTCTTGAAGGAAGTGTAAAAAAAGGGCAACAGATCCATCACATCGGTCCGTGCGGCAAGCCTGTCCGTGCCACAATTACCTCGATTGAAGGATTTTTGGGTCTTGAGAAGGTTGAAATGGAAGAGGCTGGGCTTGGTGATATCGTTTGCCTTTCTGGTATCCCCAGTATCACGATTGGCGATACTCTTTGTGACCCTGAAAACACAAAAACTCTAACCCCGATTAAATTAGGTGAGCCCACAGTTTCAATAGATATATTAGTGAACAATGGACCATTTGTCGGAAAAAGTGGTCAACATGTCACTATGAATAAAATTCGTGACCGATTAGAAAAAGAAAAGAAAGCGAATATTTCCTACGAGATTTCAGAAGCTGAAGATGATCAAAAGAAGGTCACCGTTGCGGGAAGAGGAGAGCTCCATCTCGCCATCCTTCTAGAAGCGATGCGAAGAGAGGGATATGAATTCTGTGTCTCAAAACCACAAGTGATCTATAAGACTGTTGAAGGTGCGGTTCACGAACCGATCGAGAAAGTCTTTATTGAAGTTCCCGAAGAATTCTCAGGGAATGTCATTGAACAACTCTCTCGTAAAAAGGGAGAAATGCAACACCTTCATACAGATGTGCAAGGGATTACTCATATGGAATTCCTGATTCCGACTAGAGGCTTAATGGGATATCGGAACGAATTCTTGACTGCCACAAAAGGCCTTGGAATCCTGACATCTACCTACGAGATGCATGCGCCGTATAAAGGAGAGATCCCAAGCCGGATTAACGGAGCCTTAATTGCGCTTTCACGAGGAAAAGCCAACTCTTACGCGTGCTTTAACTTGGAAGGTCGTGGGAAACTATTTGTCCGACCAGGAAATGAAGTGTACGAAGGGATGATTGTTGGTGAACACAGCCGTGACAATGATCTTGTTGTTAATATTATCAAAGAGAAGCAACTCACGAACGTTCGTGCTTCCGGAAGTGATGTAAAAATCATACTGGCACCACCTCAAAACTTCACCATTGAACAATCCATTGGATATATCAATGATGATGAATGGATTGAGGTCACACCTGATTCGATAAGACTGAGAAAGCAGTTTCTCACTGAAAATGAACGTAAAAGGTCTTCACACACAAAGACTTAACGTTAAACGGATTGTCAATAAAATCTTTATAGCCGGGGAAACCGTTCGATCTGGAAGGCTATCAGCCCAAAAGATCCAAAAAGCCTTAACTAAAACATGACAAAAATGCGATAATAGATTAATATTAATAAAGATTGCCACCAAACACCAGATATCTTCTGTTTGGTGGCAATCTAAATAGTTGTTTTAGAAGTTTCCATAAAGCATCTTATCATTTTAAAACATGGAAACAAATATAGGAGAGCATCAAGTGTCAAAGTTAACAGGTACTATTAAATTTTTTAACCAACAGAAAGGATTTGGATTCATCACACCGGATGATGGAGAGAAGGATCTTTTTGTTCACGCGAACAACGTTATTGGTGGTGGTCAATCTTTAAATGACGGCCAGAAAGTCGAATATGCTTTAGGTGAAGGGCGTAAAGGTCCTGAAGCAGTTGAGGTCAACCCTGTATAGTCATTCTCAATAAATTCTTCATTTACATAAATACACAGTTTTTTTATATAATGAAGTATGAGAACAGGCCTTAGAATAAAGTGTTTAAGAGTAGCTCTTATCGTCTTTGGTATATTCTTTATTTTGGGAATATACCCTTTGATGATGATATGGCCCTCTGGTTGGACGTGGATTCCCCCACAAGCAGATTATGAACAAATGATTGTGGGGATTTATGCCACATTAGGGGTATTTCTTATAATTGCCTCTCAAAATCCATTGGAACATCGGAGTCTGATTTGGTTTACGGTGTGGTCAAGTGTTGTTCATGCCACCATCATGTTATTCCAGGCCATTATGGATCCACGGGATTTCTATCACCTCTATGGAGACATACCTGGGTTATACATCGTAGCTCTTGTCTTTGGCCTTCTCATGCCAAGAAACTATGAGAAGTCTGAAACCTATTGATATTTTGTAACATAAAACCACTTACCCATTCTTAATCACTCATATCAACGCTGCTCGTAGTCTTTGCAGCAGCAGTCTGAAGTCAGAAGTATGAAGTTATTTCGTCAGCGATCGGAATAGCGTACGCCTAAGATCCAGTGAACGCATACTTTTTTTAAGATTATCGGTTTTGGGACTATAGCCTGAAAGGCTTAAACTGCAACAGCCCCGGGCGATGCCCGGGGCTGTTGCAATTTGAGCCCTTCAGGCTAATTCTAAGGATGATAAATTCCTCCGCAAACATCTTCGTTCGCACCAAAATATCAACTTCTGACTTCACAAATTGGGGGTGGTTGGATTCGAACCAACGTAGACGTAAGTCAACGGAGTTACAGTCCGTTGCAATTGGCCACTATGCGACACCCCCGAGAAAGGAATGATGCTGACAGTAGGAGTTGAACCCACAACCGTCCGATTACAAGTCGGGTGCTCTACCAATTGAGCTATGTCAGCGAGTGAAGATATTTTATACTAAACTGCAAGTTTTGAGACAAGGGAAATTAACTCGGCTTTGTACAATTTTTGAGCGAATATTCCAGAGAAAAGCGATCTCCAGCGTAATAAATTTCGAAGGAAGGGTATTTTTTACCCTTCCTTCGAAATTTATCTAGCTGGAGGAAGCTTCTCTCGGAAGATGAGTTCAAAAATTGTGCAAAGTCGAGATTAAGGCTCCAAACTCTCTGAGGATTCAGGTGGTTCCACCTTTTCAGGAAGATCTGCCGAGTCCTCTTCCTTTGGCTTCAACTCCTTGATCCGCTTGTTCATAGTCCCTAAATCAGATATCATGTTGGCAATTCCACCCTGCAAAGCCTTTATCGAGCGAGACTGCATGCTCTTCGTCACCTTCTCCGATTGCTCCTTCTTCCAACAACAACTTTTATACTTTTTACCCGATCCACAGGGACATGGGTCATTTCGTCCAATTTTTTCCATGACTTATTACCTTAGTTGACTTGTAGTTGACAAAATTGTACTATGTAGAGGTGTTTTTAATAAACAAAAAGATTAGGTAAAATAATTATTACTATGAATTCTTTAAAGTGGAAGGGACTGGGGAGAAAAATCGAGAGCTCCTGCAGAAAGGCTCTCTATGATTACCAAATGATCGATGAAAGCGGTAAGATGGCTGTCGCCTTGAGCGGTGGCAAAGATAGTCTGACCTTACTGTTCATGTTAAAAAAAATTTTAGGGCGAGGTTTCCCAGATGCTGAACTTTTTGCGATTCATGTGGACGGAGAATTCACCTGCGGTGCCGGCGTCAATAAAGAATTTCTTAAGAAGACATGTGATGAATTGGATGTGCCTTTTATTGTTTGTGAATCCACACAGCGCCTTGAAACCCTGGAGTGCTATCGATGTTCCCGGGAGAGAAGATCTTTGCTTTTTGAAGCGGCTAAGAGTGTCGGAGCCCACACCATAGCTTTTGGCCATCATCGAGATGACAACGCTCAGACATTGATGATGAACATGCTTCAAAAAGGAGAATTTGCGGGGATGCTCCCAAAGATTACGATGCAACGGTACGATGTGACGATTGTCCGTCCCCTGATTTATGTATCGGAAGCTGAGATTCGGGAATTTGCCATGCAAAGCGGGTTTGCCAGAATTTCTTGCCAATGCCCTGTTGGGCAAAATTCCAGACGAAAACAGGTGGATCGATTACTCGATGAGATGGACGAGATGTTTCCCAATGCACGGCACAATCTGGCTCAGGCAAGCTTACTGTATGGATCCGATAAAGCGAAGAATCCTTAACTTACTCTGATTTCTTCTTGAAGCGATTCAAGCAAGCATTGGCTTGTATGTAAACAAAGGCGCCTAAAACCGCAGCAAAAATGGTTCCGATTAACAGCAAACGATAATAGTTATCAATACAACCCTCTAAATCTTGAGACGCTTTAAAGAGACACTCCCCTGGCTCAAGCCTTCCAGCAAATTCTTCAGATAAGGATGCATCACAATCAGCTGTGATACAAGAACCATAAAGCCACGATAAAAGGGCTCGGTATGCGACTAATGACACTCCTGAGGCGACAACCCCTGCGCCGCCTGCAACTCCTTTCTTAACGGCTCCAATTCCGAGACGCTTAATCCCTTTCTCCATCTGATTTGGCTTTAATTCATAATGTTTTTTTCTCAAACGAAAAAAATCAGGACTTGACGAGGTAATTGAACTCATGACTATCTCCAATTGTTATGTTTTCCAGACTTTACTCAGCAGCTTTCAAAATGTCAATCCGAATTTCTGTGAGTGAAAATAAGATTCGTGTGCTACACTGGACAAAAACAGAACAGGAAATGGTTATGACTAAACACAATATTCCCGAAGGTGAACATGAATCTCAAGTCGATATTCAAGGTGTCGAGATTGGGTTAATGCTCCCCGATCAGTTCCATTACGAGTGGATCGGACAACAAGATGTGATGGATCAACTACTTGCAGCTTGGTTCGTCCTCGATGAACACGATATGCCCCTCAATCCCAGGCTCGTTGGCAAGCCTGGAGTTGGAAAAACGACTTTGGCCTGTGCGGCGGCAAAACGTCTGGATAAAGATGTTTATATTTATCAATGTACAATGGACACGAGGCCCGAAGATCTGCTGATCACACCGGTGATCGATAAGACGGGTGGGATCCGGTATGTGGCCTCTTCTCTGGTCACCGCAATGATCCGGGGCGGAGTCTGTATTCTCGATGAAGCCAATCGGATGAGCGAAAAGTCCTGGGCCTCCCTAGCTCCCCTGCTCGATACGCGAAGGTATATCGAGTCTATTGTGGCAGGATTGAAGGTGAATGCCCATCCAGAGTTCCGCATTTGCGTGACGATGAACGATGATGCCTCGACTTATGAGATTCCCGAATACATCCACAGTCGAATTCAGCCACAGATTTTTCTCGATTTTCCGGAAGCAGAGGAAGAGAGAAGGATCCTCAGAGAAAATCTTCCCTTTATAGAAGAACACATCATGGACTACGTCGTGAACTTTCTTCAGAAAGCCCATGCGGCAAATGCAAATTTTACCGTAAGGGACGGCATCAACATTGCACGCTATGCGGCAAAACGAATTCAATACTTGAAAGCAGGCAATCAGTATGAAGGTCTGATGCGACAAGCTGTTGTGATGACATTAGGGGAAGAGGCTCTCGACTACCTACCATGACGCCATTTACGCTGCATAAGGATCAAATTTTTGCTGTTCCTATCACCCATTACAATATGGAGATGGCTGCGGCGATTAAATTGGCTTTTGAGGAGATTCAGCCTGATTGTGTGGCGGTGGAACTTCCTGAAACGATGCAGTTGCAACATCTCCACGCTGCCTCACGTCTCCCCGACATCAGCCTGGTAATTCCTTTTAGCACTCATCTTGACCCGATTTACTACTTATGCGAACCTTGTGACCCCTCATACGAAGCCTTGCGAAGTGCCTTGGAAACGCAAATCCCCGCTTTTTGCATCGATCTGGATATCGATCGCTATCCTGAATTCAAAGAACTCATGCCAGATCCTTATTCGATCACAAAAATTGGATTGGAGAATTATTACGAGGCTTACAATAAGATCATTCTGTCATCCCAAAAAGCTCGCTCAAAATATGACGAGCACCGGGAACTGTATATGGCCAAGCGATTGAAGGAATTGAGTCTTAATTATGACCGAATTCTTTTTGTCGGAGGCATGTTCCATGTCAACAATGTTCTAGAACTCATCGACCGCCCAAAATTTCCCGAGCTCAAGCACACTCATCGAGATAGTGTTCAAATATGCACATTAACTGAAGAATCGTGTCGTGAAGTGATGGCAGAATTTGGTTGGATTTCTCGACAGTATGAAGAATTTCGAAAAACCAAAGTTCTTCCTGATCGACAAAAACTGATTCTCGATCTTTACAAGGAAGCTTCGCTGAAATACATAGAAGTGAGCGGTCATGCATTTCCTGGGTACCATTTTAGGAATATCATGAAATTTCTTCGCAACTATGCGTTAATAAAAGGGAAGCTGATGCCCGATCTGTTTCAGATCCTGGCAGCTGCCAAGGGATGTGTGGACCATAACTATGCCTATGAAGTGTGGAAGCTCGCCACCGAGTACCCTCATCTTAAGAATGTGGATGGACTCGAAGAGATCGATTTGAGCGCAAAGGATATTTGGGGAGAAAGCAAGACGATTCATTTTCATATGCGCGAAAAGGGTCGAAAGGATTTTTTCCAGATGCACCGCACGAAAAAGAAATCCAATATGATTATGAAACCCCCTGGTCCATTTTCCATTTGTTCGTATCCTCCTGAAGACATCACCATTGAAAATTTCGGAGATTACCTGAAGAAAAAAGGGTCACAGATTATCTGTGAAGAAGGCTCGCGCTCGATCCCCTTTTCCTCGAGTCTTGAAGACGGCATTGACACCCGTGAAACCATTCGCCATTGGACTGAAAAAAAACTTTACGTAAAAGTCAATGGCAAGCCACCTGGCGGAGTCGGGTCAGTTGTGGTGATCTTTGACGAAGATATGCCGACGGAAGAGGGAGATTACTTCGAAAAATATCCTTGGAAAACAACTTGGCTTGGAGAACACGATCAAGAGTCTGATATGGCCTTCTATGCCACATCGTCATCAGATAAAGTGGTTGGCCCTGGGATTAGTCGCTGTGAATACGGAGGCATGATGATGTCCTATCCACCGCGCCGGATTTTTGATGTCTGGTCTGATCCCGATTATGTTTACTTCGGAAGCAAATCGGAAGTTCTCCTTGCAGCCGCCATCGATTATGCTGTTCAACCATTAATTACCTACGTTGCGAGTAAGCCTCCACGAAGTGCCATGAAAAGTTTTGCCCGTCGTTTTGGAAAAAAGATTGTCTACGTTCCCATTGGTCAGCTATCGCCAGTCACTTTAAACAAAATCCGTGTCTTTCATGTATTAGAAGGACATGATAGAAGGTCCATAGCGGACGAATTTATTTTTTGAGCCTATCTATATGCGAGACATGTCATGGGGCAAGGATGTACAGGATTTTCTTTTTACCGATGTCAATACGATTCTAAAATGCATGTTATTTTGGTTATAGAGTAGTGATTGCGACTTAATGACAACTTCCTATATGAGTAATGTTTGGAGGTTGCCATGAAGTCACAAAAAAAGAAGGGACTGAGACTCGTCATTGTCATTGCGGCTTTTGCCGCTATCGGAGGACTTCTTTTCGGTTACGACACCGGAGCGATTTCTGGTGCCTTGTTGTTTATCAAACGCGATCTTCTCCTTGACGATGTCCAGCAAGAAGCTGTCGTCGCCGTCTTACTCTTATTTGCTGCCATTTCAGCTCCTTTTGCCGGCCATCTAGCAGACAAGTTTGGACGAAAACGGATGATCATTGCCGCTGCTGGTCTCTTTATCATCGGCGCTTTCCTGATGGCGTTCTCAGTTGACTACCTCATGCTTCTTGCCGGAAGGGCTGTTGTGGGTGCCGCTATTGGGACTGCTTCCATGACCGTACCCCTTTACATCTCAGAGATTTCCCCTGCTTCCATACGAGGGATGTGTGTTTCATTGAACCAGCTGATGGTGACGATCGGAATATTAGCTGCATTTCTCGTTGACTTAGGTTTCGTTCATGGAGGTCAATGGCGATGGATGTTGGGAATCTCAGCAATCCCTGCCCTCCTATTATTTACCGTCATGATCTTCCTCCCCAAAAGCCCACGATGGCTCATGAGCCTAGGAAAACGGAAAGAAGCTGAAGGGATCTTTAACAAGCTCGGAAACACTCCAGAGGAAACCGATGTATCGGTTCAACGAATTGAAACACAGCTTGAACGAAAAGATTCCACATGGAAGCAAGTGTTTGCTCCTGCCACCCGCCCTGCTATCTTCGCTGGGATATTTTTAGCTGTTCTTCAACAGCTTACCGGCATCAATACCATTATTTATTACGCACCTACTATGCTTGCGACTGTCGTCAAAGAATCTGATACAGCCGCCATTCTTTCGACTGTCGGAATTGGTGCTGTCAATGTCACCATGACCGTGCTCGCCCTTTTCCTCATTGACCGTTGGGGAAGACGCCCCCTTCTTCTCTTTGGAACCTCACTCATGGCCATTGCACTGATAGGACTCGGAATTGCCAACGCTATGCCCGATACCGTCATGGATTCGCTAGGTTGGATCTTTAATATTGCCCTCTTTATTTATATCGCCGGCTTCGCTATTGGTCTTGGCCCCATTGCTTGGCTTTTCTTGGCAGAGGTCTATCCTTTAGAAATCCGTGGAAAAGCGATGAGCTGCGGGAGCTTCGCGAACTGGGCCAGTAACTTCATTGTCGCTATGACATTCCTCACTATCCTCAATTACCTAGGCCCTTCAATAACTTTCTTGATGTACGGCATCATCTGTATTTTCACAATCATTTTTATCTATAAGTATATTCCCGAAACAAAAGGTAAATCCCTCGAAGAGATCCAAGCATTTTGGCAATAAACATTTATTTTTATTCCTAATAATGCTAAAATCATTGACATGGAAGGATTTAAGAAATCAGAAAAATTATTTACAGCCATAGC
>SDBV01012252.1_pt1 | contig 10999 bp, 10 predicted proteins | sample 2277081 | NCBI WGS metagenome assembly SDBV01 (sample SAMN10402039, study PRJNA504765) | marine sediment metagenome | isolation source: marine sediment core GS10_PC15, 223 cmbsf | place: Arctic Ocean: Southern Knipovich Ridge | collected 2010
TTTAGGTGTTGGCGAATTTAGAGATAATTTTGATTTATGGTTAGTAAATCTGGAAAATGGAAGTGCTAGGAGAACTTAATTTTTTTATTTTATTTACATCTTAGTCAATATTTCAACATTTCCATCTTTATCTATATAAAGTGAATGTTCTGCTTGGCTAACAAGGCCATGTCCTTGATCAGGTAAAGGAGGATATTCATTTAACATACCTATGTTTTTCATTTCTTTTATTGCTAAGCTAACATATCCTTTATGAAACTTTTTTTCTAGCCATCTTGTGCAAAAAGGTTTTCCTTCATAACTATCAATTTCTTTAATGATTTTCCTTACAATAGGATTTCTAACTGGTTTTTTTCTTTTTAATTGAAATATAGTTGCTTGTCCAGATTCATAGATATTTCCTTTTCCATTAGTTGCAAAAGGCTCTATAGCTATAATTTGGTTTTTTAAAATTGTTGTATCGCCATTATCATAATTTGGGATAGATGGCTTTGTATGAATACCATTTACATCTAAACCATGTCCTGAAAGATTTCTTACAGGAGAAAATCCAAAGCTTTCAATTGCTTTTTGAATAGCTAAACCAATTTCTCCTAATGTTTTTTTTTTTGTTACTGCTTCTATAGCAGATTTTAAAGCTAGTTCTGCCGCTTCAACTAATTTTTCATTTTTTCCACTTAAATCAACACAACATGCTGTATCTCCAATACATCCATCTACAGCAACACCAACATCTAAATTAACTAATTGATCTTTAAAAATAGTTTTATCATCAGAATAAGCACAGTAATGTGCAGCAATATCATCACAGCTTATTTGTGTAGGAAATGCTGGCACTCCACCAAGCTCATGTATTTTTTTTTCAATTTTTTCAGTAACTTCTAATAAAGAATTTCCTGGTTTGATTAATGACTTTCCATAACTTAAAGCCTGAGCAGCTATCTTCCCAGCTTTTCTCCAACTTTCTAAGTTTTCCATAGAAATAGTTTAATTAATTTTTATTTAAAGTTAATTGTTTTCTAAAAAACTTTCAATAACCTTGTTAACTCTATCTGCATTTTGAAATAATAATTGATGTTTTACTCCAAAGATAGGTTTAGCATGAGAATTATCTCCAATTTTTTCTTGTAATTCATAAGCTGTTTTTAGTTTTATGAACTGACTTCTATAAGCATTAAGAATCAATGTCGGACAATTAATACTTGAAAGTTGTTCTTCAACATTCCATTTTAATACAGCTTCACTTAATGCCCACATTGCTTTTGCATAATCTCTACTAACTTTTTCATAAGTAATTCTTGCAAAATCATTATCATTAACTTTATCTAACTCAGAAAAATCAACATAGTCATCTTTTATTCCTCTTTTTTTTGCCTTTTTATTCAAATGATCAAAATACCATCTAAAAACAGGTCTAAATAAAGGAAAACAAAATATTTTTCCACCAAGTGTTAATGTTTTTTTAAAATCATAAGAAGTTTCAATTAAAACTAAAGAATTGATATTATCATTTCTTGAAGCATAATTTATTCCAACCATCCCACCCATTGAATGACCCATAATTATTGGTTTTTCTATTCCTTCTTTCTCTATAACATTTTCTAAATCTTGAGTATAGTTTTCTAAAGAATAAAAACTTTCATCATCTGACTTTGGTAATGATTTTCCATCTCCTCTTTGATCTATAGCTAGAATTCCATATTTATCTTTAAAATAATCAATTAGTTTGTTAAAAACAGTATGATTAACAGTAGTTCCATGAAGAAAAACTAATGTTTGTTTTCCTTGCAGAATCTCGTAATAAATTTGTACATTGTCTTTTTCTAAGAATTTTTGTTCCATTTTCAATAAATAACAGCAACAACAACTCTTTGAATCTGCTCAAATCTGACTTTTTCTGGATCTGTTTCGTTTAAATTATCTCCTTTCATTACAGCATACCAGCCTTGCTCATCTTCATTAATTTCAACAACTCTGTGAATAATATTATTTTTTACATATTGTGATTTATAACTAACAATATCACCAACATGAATATCTTCTTCTGTTTTTGGATAAATTTCTATAGCATTAGAAAATTCATCTAAAACAGGATCCATTGAATTAGTGTCAGATATAGCAACTAAAACAGGATTTTCAATATCTAAAACAACTTTATCTTTATAAACATTAATCTGATTTAACTTAATCCAGTCATAAGGAGAATTTTTTTCTGCTGTTTTATTTCCAAAAGGCATCTCAATAGGAATAACACTGCTACTTACCATACCTAAAATAAATACAAGTAATATTAATAGTATTTTCTTTAACATAACCACTCCTTAAAATAAGTATTAATTTACCCTTTATAAAGCTTTTTATTCAGTAATAACTTTATAGTAGTTAAAAAAGAGAAGGTTTAAAAAGAGCATAATTTTCTAAATATAACATGAGTGATATAGAAAAAAGAAAAAAATCTATTTTAGATAGACTTGGAAAAGAAAGTTTACAGATATTAAGAGATAGTGGATTAGATATTGATTCTGCTGTTACAAGAATATTAGAAAAACAACAAAGAGAACAAGAGAATTTAGAAACTCAGAGAGAATTTGCAACTATTAATGATATTATGACTTCTGAACTTGTTTATCGTTCTACAACTCCAGAAGATGTTTTTGGCAAAGAATATACAAGAAGAATAAGATTAATTGGTTTAAGTGATGATCAAATAAATAGATTATATCAGATGGAATCATTAATACTTTCTTCAGAAGGTCTAAGTGAACAAAGAAAACAACCCTGGGTTGGAAGATATTTTATTTATCCTGGCTTAACTGTAGAATCATTACCAACAGTAGGAGAAATGACTTTATCAGAATTAATTTTAATTACAGATGATGCAAATTCTGCTATTGTTCGGGATCATCATGTATTAGAAGGAGAAGCATGGCAAGCAGCTTGTATTGCTGGATGTAATAAAGCTTATACAGAGGCAAGATATGCAAATGGTTTTAAAAATCGAGTTAAAGAACTAGGATGGTCTGAAACACAGGAAAGTGCTTATGCGAGAAATGAATGTTTATTAACTGAAAGATTAAAATGGGGTTATACTGATAAACCTGCATGGACAAAAGAAACAACTGATTTAAAGCAATGCGAAAGATGATTAATAAAAAATAAATCTAAAATTTCTCAAAGTTCTCAACCAAAACCTTACTCATTTTCATTCGTAAGTTTCAAATCAAGGATTCGAAACCTTTATAAATATCTTTATAACCCTATTTCTTATTATTTTAAAAATATAGAGAGGGAAATAATTAAAAAAAAAATGGCTAAAGAAAAAACACATATTAACCTTGTATTTATTGGTCATGTTGACCATGGAAAGTCTACAACAGTTGGTAGACTATTATTTGATTCTGGAAATATAAATGAGCAAGCTATGAGAAAATTAAAAGAAAAAGCTCAAGAACTAGGAAAATCTGGTTTTGAATTTGCATTTGTCATGGATAATTTAAAAGAAGAAAGAGAAAGAGGAGTTACAATTGATTTAGCTCATAAAAGATTTGAAACACCAAAATATTACTTCACAATTATAGATGCTCCAGGACATAAAGACTTTATTAAAAATATGATTACTGGTGCTTCGCAAGCAGATGCTGGTGTCTTAGTTGTTGCTGCTAATGATGGAGTTATGGCTCAAACAAAAGAGCATATATTCTTAGCAAGAACTTTAGGAGTAGATCAATTAATAGTTATAATTAACAAGATGGATATGGTTAAATATGATGAAAAAAGATTTAGTGAAGTTAAGAAAGATGTAGGAGATCTATTAAAAGTAGTTGGCTATGATCCAAGTAAAGTACTTTTTGTACCTATGGCTTCTTTGAAAGGAGATAATGTTGTTAAAAAATCAGAAAATATGAAATGGTATGAAGGAGAACCATTAATCAAAGTTTTAGATGAATTAAACGCGCCAGAAAAACCAACACAACTTCCTTTAAGATTACCTATACAAGATGTATATAACATCACAGGAATCGGAGTTGTACCTGTTGGTAAGGTAGAAACAGGAGTTATGAAAATTGGAGATAAAGTAATATTTGTTCCAGCAAGAGAAGGAAAAGGTATTACTGGAGAAGTTAAAACAATAGAGATGCATCATGAACAAATGCAACAAGCTATTCCAGGTGATAATATTGGATTTAACGTTAGAGGAGTAGAACAAAAAGATATAGCAAGAGGAGATGTTCTAGGACATACAAATAATGTTCCTAAAGTAGCTTCTGAATTTACAGCACAAATTGTTGTATTAAATCATCCTACTGTTGTTACAGTTGGATATACACCTGTATTCCATATTCATACAGCACAGGTTGCATGTCAAATAATATCAATTGAGAAAAAATTAGATCCAAGAACAGGTGAAACAACACAAGAAAAGCCTGATTTTATTAAAAATGGTGATGCAGCTATAATTAAAGTAAAACCAGTCCAGCCAATTGTAATAGAAAAACAAACAGACATCCCACATATGAGTAGATTTGCTGTAAGAGATAGTGGACAGACTGTTGCAGCTGGAATGTGTATTGATTTAGTTGAAAAAAAAATGGAATAGTTTTTTCATTTATAATTTTATAAAAATCCCTTGATTGGGTTTATGATGAATTAAATTCACCATAATGTAGGACAATGCCAAAAGCTAGAATAAAAATTGCAAGTATAGATATACACAAAGTAAATGAAGTCTGTGATTATATAAAAAATATAGCAGAAAAAACAGGCGTTGAAATGAGAGGTCCTATTCCTTTTCCTACAAAAAAACTTAAGGTAACAACAAGACGTTCTCCGTGCGGTTCTGGAAAAGCTACTTGGGAGAGGTATGAGATGAGAGTTCATAAAAGGCTTATAGATCTAGGCATAGATGAACGAGCTCTAAGACTTGTTATGAGAGTACCTATTCCAGAAGGCTTGAATATTGAGATAGAAATGATTGAAACTTAATTCTATGAAGTTTAAAATTGATAGCAAAATTTTTGATAAGTTTCCAGATTTAAATATAGGAGTTGTAGTTGGAAAAGGAATTAATAACAAAGATGTTAATGAAAAAATTATTGATTTGATTAGAGAGAAAGAAAATGATATTAAAAATAATTTTAATAGAGAAACCTTATCTCAAAATCCTAAAATAGATGCTTGGAGAAAAGCATATTCTTCTTTTGGAGCTAAGCCTAAAAAATATAAATGTTCTGTAGAAAATCTTTATAGAATGATTTTAGAAGGTATTAGTCTTAAGCATATAAACAAAATTGTAGATATTTATAACTATATTTCAATAAAATATATTATTCCTGTAGGTGGAGATGATATTGATAAGGTTGATGGAAACATTACATTAAAATTTGCTAAAGGAGATGAACCATTTACAGAACTTAATTCTCAAGAGCAAAAGAATCCACAAGAAGGAGAAGTTGTTTATGCTGATGATAAAGAAGTATTATGTAGAAGATGGAATTGGAGGGAATGTGATAAAACAAAGATGACAGAAGATACAACTAATGTTGCTTTAGTTGTTGAAGGAATTCCCCCAGTTACAAAAGAAGAAGTTGAAACAATTATCAAAGATTTAAAAGAATTTGTTAAAAAAGGGTGTGGTGGAAAAACAAAAAGCTTTATTCTAAATAAATCCAATCCAGAAGCGGAAATTTAACAACTTTTATAAATAAAAATATAACATATCTTCTTTAAGCCGTGGTGGCACAACCTGGTACTGCGCAAGCCTGGAATAAAAAATTTAGCAAGCTTGTTTCCGAAAGGATATCCCAGTTCAAAAGCCAATTGGTTCAAACCTTTGGTTTGAAATTCTGGGCCACGGCGTTACCCCTTTTTGTGACCTTATCAAGCCCTATAAATTGCTTAATAACGACCATAAAATAGCAAAATTTATAAGTAAATATACGTTTGTAAGCTTAATGATTGATGCACCAGACCCACTACAATTAGGAGAGAAAAGAGATAATTTTCAGTTAGTGTATGAAAGTGAGAACGGTAAAACTAAAGCTGTTTGGAGATTGAATGGTATTTCTAACCGAGAAAGAAGACTAATTATTGATTTAAATATTGATGATCTTGCCCAGATTGTCGCAGGAAAAAGATTTTGGGAGGGATTTGCTTACATCTTAGCCAATCCTTTATCAGATCCAGCTCAGATCATTGAGCAAAGAAAAATCATGGGAGTTAACCATCCTATGGATTCCCTTGATGGGATTCTATATGATATGTATTCTTTGGGAGCCCATATGGAAGATCTTTATTCAACACATAAGGGACATGAAGAAAAAATTGCAGAATCTTTAAAGTTCTTGGGTGCTTATTCCAATGTTTTGTTATTGCTAGAGTCTAATTTTAAAAATAGCGATGCCAAACCTCTTTCATCAATAGGATCATACGCCAGGGAGGTATTAGATAGAAATGAACTATTACAGATTCCTGAAGTATTGAAAGCTTCTGGAAAATTCTTAAAGATTACGTTTGAGGTTACTGAACCGTTAGCCGGTAAGGCAAAACCGCATATAGTCCGGGCTGAGTATGTTGGTCCTAAACTTAATCCCGTTCAAATGATAAGAGATTTAGGGCATAGGATTAGGGCATCTTTTATATCCCGTGGACACAGTTACACTAATCAAGTAGACTCTTTAGTGCAGACACTTGTAAAAGATAACCTATCTCAAGCAAGTGAAACACTTTCTTTAATTCCTGCATTAGAATTTTACAATAATGGCAGAACTTATGAACGATTGCTTGATATTAGAGATAATTCTTACCTTGGATTTTCTACAAATGGGTCTCATGTCAATGAGCTGCGTCAGCCTCTTGATGCACTAAATGGTAATCATTCTATTCCAAATAATTACAGTGTTTCTGATGTTGCACGTACACTTTTATTGAGTGGAGCTCATGATGGCGGAAAATCTTATTTTGGTAAAAGTGTCGGCGTAATCCAGGCGTGTCACCAAAGGGGACTAAGAGTACCAGCAGAATCAGGAGAGGTCGAAACCTCAGACGCAATTTATACTCATTTTGTAGACCGGGATGATCCAGTCAAAGGCAAAGGCAGGCAAACACACGAATTAACAAGGATAGGTGAAATACTTGATAATTGTAGTTCACGTAGTTTAATCATTGTTGACGAACCAGGTGGTGCCACAAATCCAGATGAAGGGCTAGAACTTTCCGCAGATTTACTTAAAGCTTTGGCTGAAACAGGAGCAAGAGTTATTTTTGGCACACATTACCATAAATTAGCTGACCTTGGAGAAGAGCACCCTAGAATTTTAAACATGCATCCTGATTCAAGAGTCGAAGATGGCAGGCTGATACACAAGTACACAATGTTACCAGGGCCTGGTGGAGCAAGTTACGCTCGCGAACATGCAGCAGGTATGGGTCTAAGTACTGATAATTTAATGCAAAAAGCGAGAGAAGCTCAATCTCGTTAAATTGTTTTACTCTTTAATTTTAAAAAAATTCTTAATGATCTTGGATGTAAACCAATTGATGCTCTTAAATTTAAATTAATGATAGAAAAATATATAAAAAATTATTCTAACCAATAGAAACATGCTTTTTCATAATAAACACACCATACCCCAATAAAAAGGCGCCGATTAAGAAGTTTCCTATTAATCTTAAATTTATCATTTTATAACTAAATACATCAATAATTGTTATTAAAAATATTATAGCTGCAAGTGCATTTAATATTACACCAACATTTTTTATATATTTAGGAATAAGGATTGAGCCAGTAATTATTAATAAAACTGCAAAAGAAACTATTAATAACAATATTCCAGAGTCATTATAAATAACCATCTGGCTTTTATCAACAACATTTCCTACAAAACTCATTCCAGTAATATTAGAATAATTAGAATTAAAAAAAGCAAATAATGCTAATAATAAAAGTGAAAATGTTACAGGAATAACTTGTTCTTTTCTATAGCCATGTATTGGTTTCTTTTTCCTTCTTTTAGCCATACTCATATTGTTGGAGATATTAATATAAAAAGTTTTCTATAAAGGGAAATGTTTATATATACGTACAAATACGTAGATAAACGTGAATATACGTACAAAATGAAGAAAGGAAATGACAAATTAACTCTATCTGTAAATAAAACAATTAAAGATCGCTTCAAACAGTTATGCGAAAAAGAAGGTCTTAAGCTTAGTAAACAGATAGAGAAATTTATGTTAAATGAGTTGAAGCGTAAATGAAAAAGAATTTAAAAAAAAAATTAAAGAAAGATTTGGAATTAGCATTATTTGCTTCATTATTATTATTATTAATTATATATGGAATGTACAAGCCATCATTTATTGGTTATGTTACTTATGAAATAACAGAATATGAAAAAGAATGGGACTTTACCACTAATGAATATACTTATGATGATTCTTTAATTAATTTAAGTAATGGTGTGAGGTTAATTCCAAATATAGAAATAATTAGAGTTGAGGATTATAGTTATGAAAATTATTATGTTACTAAGGCATTATACGATCCAAAAGATAAAACAAATAAAGTTAATGCTTTAGATGGTGAAAAACATGATGTTGATAAAAACAAGATATTTGATGTTATATTTGAAGAAAAATTAGATAATGGAGATATAATCTATTTATACATGAACTCAAGTGATGCAGATGAGATATTTTTATGTGATTTAGGAACAGAATGTAATAGCCCTGGATATGGAAATATAAATTATGAAGGTAATGAAGGGTGGTATAATATAACAATTTCTAATTTAAATGAGCCAGTCATTGGATTTAATATAGATCCAGCTAATAAAATAAAATTTAATTATATTTATGCATCAAATGGAAATAATATAGATATAGTCAAAGCATTATATGATCCAAGTGATAAAACAAATAAAGTTAATGCTTTAGATAGTGATAAACATGGTGTTGATAAAAATAAGATATTTAATGTTATTTTTGATAATGAATTAAATAATAATGACATAATTTCAATTTATGCTAAATTAAAAGATAATGATTTTAGTGAGATTTATCTTTGTGATTATGGAATTGAATGTAACAGTCCAGGATATGGAAAAGTTGATGTTAATGGAGAAATAGATGAATATTATTGGTTTAACATAACTATTTCTGATTTAGATGAACCAACAGATAAATTTAACATTGATCCTGATATTGAAGTTTATTATATCTATGCATATAGATTTTTTAATGATAGTTATAATATCCTTAATATAACTTATCCAAGTTCTGCAGTAATTGATACACAAGACTTCACAATTAATAATTTTGGTAGATGGGATCTATTAGAAAAAGATGAAATTTTAAATAACCAAGAAATTGATTATTATTATTCAACAGATGGAATAACATGGAATTTAATTACTGATTTTAATCTAAGTTATGTTGATAGTAACACAATAAGATTAAGAGCAAATTTAACAGGTACAACTTCTACCCCAATATTAATTTCATTATATTTAAAATATTTAACATCTACTATTTGCAATGAAGATTGGCATTGTGCTTCTTGGGAGCCAGAAGTTTGTCCAAGAAATGAAACTCAAAATAGGATATGTTTAGATTTAAATGAATGTGAAAGCGAAGATAACAAGCCAAATATAACAGGAAGTTGTAGTTTTAATTGTGTTGAGAACTGGATAATGTATATTAGTGAATGTAGAGTTGATAATACAAAATTAGTTTATTACACTGATGAAGAAAGTTGTGGAACAATAAATAACTTACCATTAAATAATGGCTCTATTTTAGATTGTGATTATTGCATTCCTAACTTTGTTTGTGTAAGTTATGATAGTTGTAATGTAAATTTAAAACAAAAAGAATGTAATGAGGTTGCTGATACAAACTATTGCTATGATTTAACAGGATTAGATTCTGATAATATCATTCCTGATTTAGACTTAGAATGTATAGAGTTTGTATCAAATTTAACAGGCAGTATAGATGATAATATAATGGATTATAATTTTTACTATAACACTAATGATACATTAAATATTAACCTTAATAATTCAGATTTATTTATAGATTTAGAGATTAATAACATAATTAATGGAAGTATTTCTATAGTTAATTATGATGAAAATATAGTAGATAAAACAGTTAATACAGGACTTAAGTATTTTGAAATTAACGCTTCTGATAATATTAAAAATAATTTAAATTCAAATACAATAAAAATATATTATACAGATGAAGAAATTAATAATAAGAATTTAGATGAAGATACACTAAAGATTTATTATTATAATAATGATGAATGGCAGGAATTAAATTCTACTTTAAATAAAACAGGAAAATATCTAGAAATTATTCTTGATCATTTAAGTTATTATGGAATATTTGGAGAAGAAAAACAAACATCATCTCCAAGTTCTAGCGGCAGTAGTGGAGGATATATTTTAACTCCAAAACAAAAAGAAGGGATAATTAAGAAAGAAGAAAAAACCTATGAAATATATAGTTCTATTGAAAATGAGATTGATTTTGTTGACAGCAACAAATACAGATTTAATATCAAAAATAAAGGAGATAAGATTGATAGAGTTGAATTATCAATAAACAATAAGTTAGTAAGATTATCAGGATATGCAATAGAAAATTTTGATGAAAATCAAGAAATTGATTTATTATTAATAACAGATCCTATATTAACTAGAAACAGACCAGATTTATTGTTTCAAGGATTAGCAACAAAAACAATAGAGCAACGAATTAAGGATGTTTTAACAGAATTTACAATATTAGGAACAGTTAATAATGAAATTGTAGCTAATGAAACAATTCAATTAAAGTTAAAATTATTAGTATTTGATAAAATAACAAATAAAAAAACTCTTCCTTATAACATAATTTTCATAATTGCCCTGATTTCATTAAAAGTTTCTTTATTGTTAATTTGGTTTAATAAAGAAAAATCTAAAAGAAAAAGGGAAAAGAAGAATAT
>SDBV01012253.1_pt1 | contig 10997 bp, 9 predicted proteins | sample 2277081 | NCBI WGS metagenome assembly SDBV01 (sample SAMN10402039, study PRJNA504765) | marine sediment metagenome | isolation source: marine sediment core GS10_PC15, 223 cmbsf | place: Arctic Ocean: Southern Knipovich Ridge | collected 2010
GTTTATTTAAGTCATTCGCAATACGTTCCGCGATAACAGACCCAAAAACCCCCGCTCCAACAATCAAATAATCACACGTAATGCGCTCACTCCTTCTGTTATTCATTTACCACATTTATCAAAAATATGTATTAATTGATTGGCATCTTCATCAATTATGTCTTCAATTCTGCCGTTATGTTGAGTGAATTTACAGCCTTTGCATACCTGATAATTATATTCTTTTTTTAGAAAATCTAATCTAAATTTTCTTAATTTGTTCCCATTCCAAATACGAAACAAAGATGTTTCATTTATGTTGCCTAATACTATTGTCTCACAATAATCAATACAACATGGGATTACGTTACCGGAAGAAAAAATAGATACTGAATAAAATGGTAATGAGCAGATATCCGCCTTGACTGCATGTTTTAATGATAAGTTGTTATCCGTATAATTTATTTTTGAATAGTCAACGTGTTTATATCTTGGCACAATGGTTTCCACGTATGCTAAATCGGAAATATTATCAAATATTTTATGAAATTTTGATTCACAATTTTCTTCATCAAACGAAACATCTACTATTTTTGCATATATCTTACACTCTTTCTTGTTCTCATAGAGAAATCGAATATTGTCAACATATGTTTCAAAATCTAACTTATATTTCGTTGTCTCATAATATTTTTCACTGGATAATGCTTCAACGGAAATAATCATTTCGTCCAAACCCGCATCTATTAAAGCTTTACTGAATGCATTATTTAATCGAGATCCATTTGTTACTACTGAGATTTTATCAGTTTTGTTGATTCCATTAACCATCCGTATCATTTCTGGAAGCTCTTTATGGAGTAACGGTTCACCTATTCCTCCAAATGTAATGCTTTTAAAGTTATCCGGAAAGTCTTTGATTTGTTCTACTAATTTTCTAAATGTATCCATTTTCATTAAGCCTGATTTAAAACCCATTTCTTTTAAGTATGGAGCACCTATTGACTGAAAACAGAAAACACATCTGAAATTACATCCATTTGCTACATCTATACCTAACCTGAATGGAGTCTCTAAGGGAATGACTCTTGACAGCGGCACTCTTTGAATAATATCGTTTCTTGTTTTTTGTTTGGTATCCATGTATAGTTTTTCTAATTAAGGACGCTTACCAATCTTGCTAATATTTCTTCTGATTGGTCGTCAATAATATTTTCTTCCTGATTTACATAATTCATGTAGTCGCATTTCTGGCACTGTAAATGCTTTTTGTGCATTTTTTTCAAATGCATCACTCTAAACTTATTAAGTTTTTTCCCATTCCAAATATTCATTAATGATTCGTTAAATACGTTACCAAAGGCTATTTCTTCCAAATAATCCGTACAGCATGCGGATACATTGCCTGAAGCATGGATAAATAAGGAGTTAAACGGTTGAATACAAACTTCCAGTGATTTCTTAGATTTGCCTTCAATATCTTTTGAGCCGTCACGTACCAGCGTTGAATAGTCCACTCCGGCAAATAAAGGTATAATATTATCCATAAATACGCCATCCGTTATGGGCTCAAATATACTATGAAAAAGCTTGCACTCCGCTTCGTTCATGTCATCATTTAGGATTCGCGCAAACATTTTGCATCCATTTCTGCTGTTATAAAAATAACTCATGTTATCAACAAACTTATCAAAATTGATATTTACGGAACATAATTCTTTATATTTTTCACCGGACAATCCTTCAATAGAGACTAGTAATTCATCAAGTCCCGCTTTTATCAAAGAATCACTTAATTCATTTGTCAACAGCGATCCGTTAGAAATAACCATAATACGTTCTGCAACATCCAACTCTTTGGCATATTCGATCATCTGACTGAGTTTATTGTTAATTAACGGCTCTCCAAATCCGGAAAATCTAAGTACTTTAATTTTCTGAGGAAAGCTTGCTATGTCTCCAATAATTTTTTTATATTGATCTAAATTCAAATTGTTTTGACGGAAATCTTTTTTTGAAAGTCCTTCACCATTCAGTGAATGGAAACAGAATGCGCATTTGAAATTACAGGCATTTGTCGGTTCAATTACAATCGTAAACGGAGTGTCTAAGGGAATGGCATCCGCCATATTCACTTTATTATGTTTATATTTATAATTTGCTATTTGACTAGCCATTTACTATTTCCTTTATATCAAAGAAAATTGCTTTGCATATTTTCGCCAGTTTTCACTGTTCTCTACGATCTCTTCGAACCTCTTACAATGCTTTTCCGCTTTATCGGTTTCCTTCAGTCCTTCATACGCTTGTGAGATATAATAATGTACAAACGCGTGATCTGGATATTTTCTTGCCACCTCATTAAACCAAATTAACGCCGTTTTATAATCACCTATTTTCATTCGATAATTACATACAAAGTTCAGTTCCAGATTCATAAGGTAGGTTTTTTCCGTAATATATTCCACCTTCATATCCGGGAGATTGATTACGGCATGTTTCATATCCGTACTATTTATATCTTCTTTCTTAATATATCCATTTTCTATACAAATATCATAGAGCCTGCTTCCCTTAAAGGGTGTCGCGGTATGAAAAATTGTCCAGTCTATGCCTAATTCCTTGATCAGACGCACTGTTTCATCTCTGTCTTCCTCTTTCTCTCCGGGCAAACCGGTAACAATCAGGAACGATGGAGATATATCATATTTTTTCAAAGCCTTAACTGCTCGATCAAGTTGTTTCATGGTAAACGGTTTTTCTATGATTTCCCTTAAAACACGCTCGGATCCGTGTTCAACGGCAAGGTTAAGTTTGTCGATTCCGATCTGTTTCATTAACGCAACGATTTCCTCATCAACAAAAGAAACTGTTACCGCGGAAATACATACTTCAACTTTTGTTTCCAGTTCATATATACCCTGCAAAATCTCTTTTGCTCTTTTTTTATCAATGAGAAACTGATCATCTTCGAAAGTCAGATGAGTCAGCCCGTATTTTTTCACCATGAACTTAATGTTATCAAGAGTATATTTTGAGGACATGTAACGCATCTGCTTGCCATGAAGCGTATTTACCGCACAGAATATGCAGTTAAAAGGACATCCCCTTGTTGTATGAATAGATAAATACACATTGTCCGATGCCTCATTATTGTTATCTGAAAATGCATTGAAATCAACGGACGGTTGAAATTTTTTATAATCAATTAAGTCATAATCAAGGAAAGGAATATCATCAAGATTATAAACAAAATCAGGTGTCGGTACCGTACCATCCGTAAGGGATTTTCTAGTTATCCAGGCAACGTCCTTATTCAATACCTGATATGGGTCCTCGGCGTCAACCAGTCTGAGAAACGGTTTTTCTCCTTCTGAATAACAAATCGCATCAAGGGTATTCGTGTTTTTTAGTAATTCAGGATAATCATTCATTGCGCAGGCGCCACCGGCAACGGTAATAACGCTTGTATCCACTTCCTTAACCATATCACAAAAATATTGAATACTATCGTACACAAGGCTAAACAGTGCCGACACTCCTACTATATCAGGCTTGAACTGGCGTATGGTTTTATGTACTTCCTCCTCGATCTCCTTCGGAGAGCTTGGTAGAACACTGAAGTCGAGGATCTTTGATATTACATCGTTTGATGAGTAGTACTTAATATACGTTGCAATGGAAAGTACACCGTAAGGAACGGAAGACGCAACTGCAGAACTGCTGACAATACTTTTCGAGAATCGATTGTAACTGAACATTTTAGGTGGACTTATAAATAAGATTCGTTTTTCCATGGCTTACACCCCCTCATTTACAAGAATGCGTTGGACTATTTCATGTCTGTGGTCGTCCAAAACATCACTTTCCTGGGTACAATTAATTATACAAGCACATTTGGCGCAAAGCGGATGGTCGCTCCCTTTATTATTAAGGTGCTGCATCCTTAATTCTGTAAACTCTTTTCCGCTCCATAACTCGACTAATGAATGAGTATTGACATTTCCAAAGACATATTGTTCCAGATTATCTACATTGCACATTGTAACATTACCGTCAGGACATATACTAAGCATGTAAAATATTCTGGGACATACCGAGATCGACCCGGGGTGATTCCCTAATATCGTTTTATCATGTTGTTGAAACAAACTATTATATTTTACACCTTCATAATATGGCGTAACATATTCAATCGAAGCATTATCACAAATATCGTCGAAAAGACGATAGAATTGGTTTTCTTCTCCGTCATCAAGTGCTATATTTATTGCTTTCACGTACAGCTTACATGTTCCTCTGTTTTTATAAAAATGTTTAATGTTCTCTATAAACAGATCAAAATCAATATCTACATCCGCTACCTTTTTATACTTCTCCGCAGATAGCCCTTCTATGGAAATACGTAATTCGTCCAGACCTGCATTGATTAACTTCATATTAAAATCAGGATTAAGCAATGAACCATTCGTGGTTATTTGTATTATTTTTGCAATATTTTGTTCTCTTGCATATGCGATCATATCAGGAAGTTTTTTATTCAGCAATGACTCGCCATGCGCAAATAAATACATTCGTTTTATTTGTTCAGGAAATTTTTTCACCTCATTTATTGTCTTCTTAAAAATCTCTATATCCATTATATTTGGCTTAAATCCCATATCCCGTAATTTAGATTTCTCTGCCGATTGAAAACAAAAATTACACTTAAAATTACAGATATTGGCAACGTCGATAATAACAAGATACGGGGTGCTGAGCGGAACAACCTCCGCAAGTTTTACTCTTGGTTCCAAGAGTTTCCATGATTTTCCCATAACCCTTTTACCCCTCTTCCATCCTGGCAAGAATCACTTTAGCGGATTCGTCAACAATGTCTTCATCTCTGGTGTTATAGATAAGATAGTCGCAATTATTACATAATTCGATATTATTGCGTTTATTATTTAAATGAACTTTTCTAAATTCATTAAATTGTTTGCTATTCCATATATCATACAAATGATTTGTTTTAACATTTCCAAAGACCACGGTTTCATTATAATCCACGCAACAAGGACAAACATTCCCGCTTGTTGCAATCTGCATTGCATAAAAAACCATTGAGCATACTTCAATTGGTAATAATTCTTTATCATATAGCGTACGTTCATAGTCTAAATTTAAAACATCATAGTTTACTGGCTTAAACTGGGGAATTATTTTTTCAACGTATGCCATATCAGCTACACTATCAAATATATCATGAAATCTTTTTTCGTCATTTAAATCATCAAATGCAATGTTAACGATTTTAACAAATACCTTGCATTCTCCCTTATTTTCATACAAGTAACGTATGCTTTCCACCAGTTCTTCAAAATCAACCTTTGCCATGGTAATATCATAATATTTCTTATTGTTTAAGGCCTCAATGGAGATAATAACTTCGTCCAGCCCGGCATTAACAAGCGAATCTGTAAATTTTTGTGTTAATAATGAACCATTGGTTGTAACAACAACCTTATCAGCAACATCATATTCTTTTGTAAGCTGAATCATATCAGGCAATCGTTTATTTAATAGTGGCTCACCAATGCCTGACAGGCCAATACATTTTATCTTTTCAGGAAATTCCTTTATTTGCTGAGTTATTATTTTAAATAATTCATAATCCATTACACCCGGATTAAAGTCTGAATTTTTTAATTCATTATCATTCATGCCATGAAAGCAAAAATTGCATTTAAAGTTACATGCGTTTGCCACGTCAATATTAATTTTATACGGTGTTAATAACGGCACCACTTCTGAAAGCTTGTTCCGGCGATATATATCTTTTCGGTTCTCATTCATAATAGTCACCATTATTTATCAGCCGAATTACAAAATATTTTCAATTAACCTGTCCGTATCATCATCCAGTAAATCAGACTCCTGGCTATCATAATCCGGTGATACACAGTTGCCGCATTTAAAGTGCTCATACCTTTGTTTTTTTAAGTGCATTAATCTGAAATCATTAAACTTCTTGCCGTTCCACACCTCATAGAGGGAATCACTCCCGGCATTCCCAAATAAAATCTCTGGCACGTAGTCAACAAGGCACGCCCCGATGTCTCCATTGGAGTGGATGCACATATTAAAAAATGGACGGGTACAAACATGTATTGGCCTACCGAATTTATTCAATTTTGATCTGTCTAATGCCATATTTTCATAGTCTACACGATCAAATACAGGTACTACTTGTTCTACATATGCAAATTGGCAAATGGGGTCGAAAATTTCATGAAATTTTTTCGCCTTTTCGTCGTCCTGTGTATAAGTTACGCCCTTAATAAACAACTTGCAGTTTCCCCTGTTTTTATAAAAATCTGTTATGTTATGTACCATCTCGTCAAAATCAATTTCCGCACCCGTAATTCTTTTATACTCATCAGAGTCTACCGCCTCAATAGATACCAATATTTCATCCGGACCGGCGTCTGCAAGTTTTTGATTATATTTTGGTGAAAAAAGTGCTCCGTTTGTTGTTATATAAATCTTTTCAGTAATATTTCTTTTCTTTGCCAGTGTGATCATTTCAGGCAATCTTGGATTCAATAAGGGTTCGCCTTTAATAAACAATGAAAGCATCTTAATCTTATCAGGGAATTCACTAATTGAATTAATTATGTGTTCATACAAACTCTTATCCATTAATTTTTTTTCAAAATTGATCTTTTTCAGGCTGGAGTTGTCAATTGAATGATAACAAAAATCGCATTTAAAATTACATGCCGAAGAAGGATCAACATAGATCGTAAAAGGCGTTTTCAGCGGCAATGCATCCGCCAATTTTATGCGTTTTACCAAATCCCTTCTATTTTGAATCATTACCATGGCAGTTTCTTACTGAAAATACGGAATCAATCTTTCCGCTGCATGATCAATAATATTCTCATAGATGCCGCATGCGCAGACGGATACCCAATTACACTCGCTACAAACAGGATGCGTATATCTTTCTTTCCGCAGTTGCAGCTGCCTGAATTCATTCATTGTTTTACCGTTCCAGATATCGACAATACTTTCATCATGGATATTTCCAAAACAAATGCTTTTTGTATAGTCAAGGTGGCAGGAAGAAACGTCTCCATTCCAATTGACATACATGTAATAGAACGGTAAATGACATACATCTACTTTCTTATCCGGCTTTTCGCCGACATAGTTCTTTTCTATTTCCTTCGTATATTCCACGTTGCTATAGGCATTTGAGGCGTATTCAACAAATGCCAGATCTGAAATTTGGTCGAATATCGTGTGGAATTTATCCTCATCCGTAAGTCCGATATCAATGATTTTTGCAAATATTTTACATGAATGCCTGTGTTCGTATAAATGTCCTATATTTTCGACCAACTGCTCAAAATCAACCTGTGTCTTTGTGATTTCAAGATACTTTTCGGATGAAAGACCTTCGAGCGAAAGCATAACTTCATCCAGGCCGGATTCTATCAATTGATTATTCAACTGAGGCGTCAGGAGCAAACCATTTGTAAATATTGTTACCTTTTCCGCCAAATCCTTCTGTTTTGCGTATGTAATCATTTGCGGCAGATATTTATTCATAAGCGGTTCACCAAATCCTGTAAACCTGAAGGCTTTGACTTTCGTAGGAAAAACACGAACCTGATCGGCCAGTTTTTTGAACGTTTCCATAGTCATCACACCCGGTCTGAAATCATCTTGCCTTAATGCCTCCATCCCTCTGGATTGAAAACAAAACTTACACTTAAAATTACAAAAGTCCGAGCAGGAAATTTGAATTAAATATGGAGAGTCCAGGGGGATTACATCGGCAAGCATGGTTTTTTTATTATACTCTCGGTAATCTTCAATCTTCTTTTGAGTCAGCATAGTTCTCACCTCATTCATAATACTTGATCAAATCGACAGCATCGTAATCCAAAATATCACTTTCCGAACTGTAACATACATTCCCGGCACAAAAATGACAGTAAGAGTGATTTTTGCGCTCACCTTTTAATTGCATAACCCGAAACCTGTTTAATCCGTTCCCATTCCAGACATCCACCAATGAGTCATTTTTAGCGTTACCAAAAATCAGTTTTTCATTATAGTCCGCATTACATATTGATATATTACCATTTGGGAAAATATGCATTTGAAAAAATGATTGAGGGCACACGGTGACATCTTCAAAATCATCCCCCATTATATTGGTATCATAATTTTCTTTTATGGTCGAATAATCCACGCCGCTAAAACACGGTGTAATATATTCAATAGATGCTTTGTCGCAAATGTTGTCAAAGATATCATGGAACTTTTTTTCGTCCCCATTATTCAATGCACAATCTACGATCTTCACATACAATGTGAAATCTTTTTTGTTTTTGTAATAATTCTCAATATTGCTTACCATCTTATCAAAATCAATATCTGTACCGCATATCTCTTTATATTTCTCACTGGATAATGCTTCAACTGATACAAGCATCTCATCCAGCCCCGAATCTATAAGCTTTCTATTAATTTCAGGAGTTAATAATGAGCCGTTTGTTGATATATTTATTTTCTCTGCAACACCACTCCTTTTTGCATAGTGGATCATATCCGGCAAAGCCTTATTCAGTAATGCTTCACCATGTCTTATTAAGCATAACCTGGACAATCTTGATGGAAACGCCTTAATTTTATCAACTGTCAACTTAAACAATTCAAGACTCATAATCTCAGGAGAAAATCCTAATTCGTCAAGTGCCTCTTTTGCCAAAGAATGAAAACAGAACTTGCACTTAAAATTACATGTGCTGGCCACGTCAATATGAACTACATATGGCGTATCCAAAGGCAGTACGTCCGCAAGAATAGATCGCTTTAAAAGTTTTCTATGATTATCCGCCATGATTTATTCCTCTGGCACGGTGGCATACATGACTATTTCCATGGTGTAATCATGTTGTCTGATATAAAAGTCGTACCCCAAATTCCAACGGTGAATTAATAAAGCTATTTCCCATAAATGACTGATTTTATGGTACAAGCAAATTGCTAAATCAGGTTTACTTATAGAAATTAACTCTTTAGCGCCATGCAACGCTTCTACCTCTGCTCCTTCTACGTCCATTTTTAAGAATGTAGGAGTAATATTAAAAATCACCTCGTCTAATGCGACAAATTGTTTAATTGATTTACCATCCGGTGTTACAGCGCTGCCGTCACCATTACCATCGGAAAATCGCATTTGTGTCGTTTCCGACCAGACACCGCATGGATACAGAAGAAGTTGATCACAAATATTTTTGCTATATCCAGTTAGATATTGACTCAGTTTTAGAAAATTATCGGTATCAGGTTCAAATGCGATTACCTCTTTTACTTTCCCACATTTATTATGTAATTGCATTATTGTATCGCCTGTATAAGCCCCACAGTCTATAAAGCAGTTAATATCTTCTTTGAGTGGAATGCCATCCGGAAAATATTGTATTCCACCCCCTAAGTCACCATTCATCTCATGATCGAAAATTGTATGGAATTTAATTGCATCCAGAAACAAATCAGTACTCTTTTGATCTTTCCATAGCTTTGCGACTTGAACTAGTTTGTCCAGGTCAAACATTTTTTTTATATCAGCATCAGGATTATTAAAAAAATTATTCCAAATTTTGCTGTATAAAATAATATTTTGAAAGCCGGATGATTTCAGAGATTTCAGTACCTCCTTTTGTGCCTTGGTGCTTCGTAATGCGATGATGATAAGCGCATTAGGTTGCGTAATAGGGTTGTCACCGGGATTATATATCGGTAAGCCTTCTATTGAAGTATTCCATTTTTCCGAATCGGAATCAAAAAAAGCGGTTACTTTAACGGAATACTCGGAAAGCAACTCCAACAGCCATTTACCACCTCCGCCTGCGCCATAGATAATAATGGCTTCTTCTTTCTTAAGCTCCTGGATCCTCTTCATAAACTGATCATAATTTGAATCTGAATGATCAATTAGAGTCGCGATTTGCGAAAGATATTCTTCGGATACCATATAAAAACTCCGGTCACGGTTAATAATTTGATATTTACACTGCGTACAAAACTGTTTCCTGGTTGAAATGCTCGTAAGACCTTAAGTAGAATTTATAATTATTTTTCAGGCTTTTTAATAGTAACGGGATCTTCCACAAATGATCAATCTTGTGATACACGGATATTGCCAGATCTGGTTTATGTTTACTTATTGTGCTGCAAGCACCTTTTATGGCTTCAATCTCAGCACCCTCTATATCCATTTTTATAAACGTTGGTATAAAATTAGGTAAAATCTCATCCAATGACACACACTGCAAGAATGTATTGCCCGACTCGGAAATATGGCAACTTGGCCCCTGGGTACTATCAAAAGCAAGCATCTTTGTGGCAGACCAGACTCCGCATGGATATAAATGAATCTCCCCGGCTATATTTTGTTTTTCATGCGATATCCTGGAAGATAATTTTTTAAAATTGTCGATATCCGGTTCTATTGCAATTAAATTGGTGATTTTTCCAATACTTTTACTCACCGATGCGACGGTATCGCCAATGTATGCACCACAATCAACAAACCTGGAATATCCTTTCCCAAATACAATGTCATCGGGAAAATACTGGTTACTATCAATTTGATTGGACAAATTGTAACGCCTGAACAGATAACACTCGATTTGTCCGTAATATATATCCAGGCTTTTCCGGTCCGCCCATACTTCCGAACATTTCAGAATATTTTCTTTTTCATGAACGAATGAGAATAATTCTTTTTTGTTTGTCCAGCAGGCATAGTGCCAGATACCGTTCATCGTTATACAGTTTATATAGCCCTTTTTTCTCAGGCTGTTGGCAACAGCTTCTTGAATTTCAAGCCTTACAGCAATAATAACCAAACTTTCTTTTTTGTCATTGTCAGTTGCTTCATACTGATCTGAATTATATACGGGAATATTATTTATCATTCCAATCTCATCCGCTCTTCGATCAAAAAAAGCATGTAT
>SDBV01012254.1_pt1 | contig 10997 bp, 7 predicted proteins | sample 2277081 | NCBI WGS metagenome assembly SDBV01 (sample SAMN10402039, study PRJNA504765) | marine sediment metagenome | isolation source: marine sediment core GS10_PC15, 223 cmbsf | place: Arctic Ocean: Southern Knipovich Ridge | collected 2010
GCCGAGATCGTCCAGAAGCTCGTGGAGTCACCGGAGATGACTCAGCTCGGGGGCGGCAAAAAGACGGCTACGGTCTTTTTCGCAGACATCCGGGGTTATACGTCCTTCTCAGAGGGAAAGGATCCCGAGTATATCATCAAAATCTTAAACGAGTACTTCAACGAGGCAGTGGAGATCGTTATGGATCACAGGGGATACATCGACAAATTCATAGGCGACTGTATCATGGCGGCCTTTGGCGTTCCCCTTCAATCAGAGGAGGATGATGCCATTTCCGCCGTATCCTGTGCACTGGAGATCCAGAAACAGGTCGACTCTGCGAAGAGAAAGTTTTTTACCGGTGAGGCGTCGCGTCTGAGAATAGGTATCGGCATAAACTCCGGCCCTCTCGTCGCAGGGAATCTGGGAGGGTCGCGACGTATGAACTACACCGTTATCGGTGATACGGTGAATATCGCCGCCAGGCTCGAGGGTGTCGCCGGGCCTGGGGAGGTGATCATAACGCAGCAGACAAAGGATTTTATCGGCGATCATTTTGTTTTAAAAAAGAAGAAAGCCGTAAGCGTGAAGGGCAAGGCTGAGCCTATTCCCATATTTGCGGTTACCGATAGAGCCAGATAGACGCTGCAATTTAAAAGGATTCACCTTTGTTTTAAAAGGATTTACCTTTTTCCTAAAAGGAAGGACCTATGGAAAGTATTAAAGCTCTCATCAAATCCATCCTGCAGACTCTTCCCCTCTGGCTTCTCGTCACGGTTGCGTCTTTAATTGGGGCGGCGCTTTTGATCCTCGTTGTGAGTGCCTTCATCAGCAAACGCCTCTTCCGTAACCGGGTGCGAAGAGTCATAGAAAACCCCGACCTGGCCCACTCTCTGATAAAAACCCTCTACACTCCGCAGGCGCTCCTGAACAGATCGGCTCTCATCGAGCGCCTTGCTAAGAGTGCGGGGGTAGAGATCATTCGCCTCACGGGCATCGACGACCTTTGGATCGAAAACCTGCTAAAAAAGAAGAGAAAAAAGGATTTCTCACGGATTCTAAGGTACGCACCCGAGAAGGGACTCTTCAAGTGTTTCTGCCTGAGCCTTGACAAGAGAAACTTCGGACCTGTGCTTATCAAGTGGCTCACGGAAAAGGGAGACTACCTCTCTTTGAGAAGCCTTGCACGTTCGGGAAAGGGTGAATATTTCAACGGCCGGGAGGCCCTCGGTCTATTCAAGGACTCCATCGATCAGGTTCGTGAAATGACCGGCGATCCCGAATGGCCGTCCCGCTATTTCGCCTACAAGATACTCGTGCACGATACGGGCGACAGGTCCCAACGAGCCCTGTGGGAGGGCTTCCAGGATGCCCATCCTCTCGTTCGAACTACGATTACAGAGGAATTTCGCACCGACGACGATGAGAAGTTATACTCCCAGCTCTACGATCTCTTCCTGAAGGATCCGTCCTTTGAGGTAAGAAAGGCCGCCTGCACAAGGATTCACAAGCAATTCTCCGAACGGTACTCTCTGGACGCCAAAAAACTCACCCCGGAGGAGGCTTTTCATGCTCTCGAGCTCCTTCGAACCGACTCCAAAATTGACGAAAACTTCGCTCTAGGTTATCTGGACAATCCCGATCTGGAGATCCGCTCAATGGCGGCTCGATTTCTCGAGAAATGCGGATCTCTGGAGAGGCTCTGTCTCGACGTGGATTTGGGTGACATGCAAGGGTTGGAGAGAAACGCCGCGCTCCTCGCAAAGGCCAGCGAGGTCAAGGTTACAAGGTTTCTGCGTGTCATCGAGAGAATACACAATCCTGCAAGCCTGCTCATCTGCGCCAGGGTTCTGTCGGAGACAGGTTACCGCTCGTTGATCACCGAACTGGCGAGAAAAGTTTTCCGCATAATGGACAGCGATAGAAAGCATATCGAGCTGTACAGATCAACCATCGAGAGCATCTCCAAGCGGGGAAACGACGAGGCCCTTCGTCTGCTGGACAGGGAGCTGGTCAGAAGAAAGGACGACGAGGAGCTTCTCGAGTTGATACTCTCACTGATTCCCGAGAGGAGCGACACCTTCTCGCTGGACACGCTCTTTCTCTTCATGAAGGACGCCAACTCCAAGGCGAAAGACGCCCTGAGAGAAGCCCTGCGTCGCATGCCGTCCTCGATGGTATTACCCGAGGTGGTGGATATCGTCAAGGCCGGCAGGGATCAGCATGCCCATGTCGTACGAGCCCAGGCTCTGCTTCTGCTGGGCGAAATGCAGATGCCCTACTGCCTTCAGACCATTCTGGAACACCTACCCATTCTGCCTCTGGACGAGGCGAGGGAGTTTGCAAAGATCCTCTCGGGTTATCCAAAAAATATCTTCGCAGAAAAGGCAGAGAAACTCTTGCTGAGCACCGACAGTACGGTCCGCTCCGCTTTGATCTCCTGTCTTCCGGCTACAGGGCAGCAGAGCTTTCTACCCTCGATCAGACGATCCATCAAAGACGCCGATCCTGACGTGCGAATAGCCAGTATCTGGGCCCTCGTGGAATACGGCGATACCCGTTCGGTCAACCAGGCCTTCTCTATGATGAGGGACCCCGTGGAAAGGGTGAGGATAGAAACGGCAAAAGCCCTTGGCGCCAACGGATCGGACGAGGTTCTGAATCGCCTCAAAGAGGTCTTGGACGACGAGAACGAGGTAGACGAGGTGAAGGAAGCCTCCGTGCTCGGTCTCGGCTCATCGACCTCAACGAAGGCCATTGATATCCTGACCGCCCAACTGGAGCAGGATGAATCCTTCGAATCAGAGATCATCGGAGCCCTGGCAAAAAAAATCAACAGCAAGGAGTTGACCCATCTGATCGAAAACTTCAAAAACGCCAGTCAGAGGATACGGGACAAGCTCAAAGAAACCTTCAAACGAATGAAAAAGGAGGGTGAAGAGGCCATGGTCGAGCTTCTCAGACAGGACATCGCCTCACTGAAGCCCTTTATTGCGGATATACTCGAGGGCACCGGCTTTGTTGAGAGTACGATAAGAAAATTGACCCACCGCGACACGGGGGTGCGGAGGGACGCGGCAGAGGCGCTTTCTCTGATTGGAACGCAATCGGCATTCAGAGGCATTGTTCTGGCCGCTCGAGACCCCGATGAGGAGGTTCGCGTCAGGGTTATTAAGGCATTGGAAAAGCTGGAGACCAAGGAGGGAAAGTCAATTCTCAACGCATTGGAAAACGATCCTGAGAAAAGAATAAGAAAGTATACACACTGGGCCTTGGAGAGGTTACACTCAAAGTCGCTTTGAAGTTCTATTCTCTGTAAAAGACTCGTATCTTCTTGTAGAGGCCTTCACCTTCGCTGATGGTCTCTATGTTTTCCTTGCTATTCAGGGTCGTATGGATCAGTCGCCTCTCAAAGGGGTTCATAGCGTCCAGTAACTGAGAGCCCTTCGATCTTCTCACCTGCTCTGCCACGTTATGGGCAAACCTGATCAGGTGTCTCTCGCGTCTCTGTCTGTAATTTTCGGCATCAACTACCACCTTGATTCGTCTGTCGCTGACACGACCCGCAAAAACGTTTACCAGAAGCTGAAAGGCGTCCAGCGTTTTGCCCTGCCTTCCGATGATCACCGCAGAGTTCTCACTCTGAATTTCAAAACCGATTCTTTCCTCTTCCCTGAATGTCATCAGGACGGAAGCATTAAAGCCCATATACTTAATCACATCGCTGAGAAACTCATTGATTTTTATCTCCTCTTCGCTTTCGGGGGCGAGGGGTTTGCTCGGCTCATCAATATACTCACCGAGATGAACCCGTATCCTTACTTTCCCCCCTCCCCAGAGGAATCCTTTTTTCTTGTTTTCGATTATCTCGACGTCTATCTCGTCTGGGTTCAATCCAAGAGACTCTATCGCATTATCGATAGCTTCCTTTTCTGTCTTTCCCTCAAATTCGTGAACCATATCTAATCTCCTGTTGCGTCCTCTTTTCTCATACGCTTGCTGTTAATGTAGAACTGGGTCAAAAATGTAAAGAAACCCTGCATCGTCCAGTACAGAAGAAGTCCCGATGGCATATTGTACATGATAAAAAAGAAAAAAGCAGGAAGCGCGTACATCATCATCTTGGCCTGTGATCCTGACTGACCCGGTGTCTTGGTGACCCACTGCTGTACAAACGTGGTCGCCAGCATCACAAAGGGAAGAAGCCTCACCTCGGTCCACCCCACCAAGGGTATGGTAAAGGGAAGGGTCAGAAATGTCTCCGGAGCCGAAAGATCAGCGATCCAGGGCGAGATGAATGCCGCCCCTCTGAGCTCAAAGTAATTGTTGAAGAGGCTGTACATGGCAAAGAAGATGGGCATCTGAAGAAGCATCGGAAGGCATCCTCCGAGGGGATTGACCCCCTCCTTCTTGTAGAGTGCAGCCATCTCCTGATTCAGTTTCTGCGTGTTGTTCTTGAATCTCTTCTTGAGTTCCTCGATTTTTGGTCCCAACTTCTGCATTTTGTGGGTCGATTCGAAACTCTTATGTGTCAGGGGGAAAAAAACGATTTTTATTAAAATGGTCAGAAGGATAATGGCCACCCCCCAGTTCGGCACAATCCCGTAAAACATCTCGAGAAGCCATTTCAGAATAGATGAAAGCCAACCCCAGAAATCACCAGGAACGGCGCTATCGAGTTGCAACCCGCTCTCCTGCCACGCGTTCTTGTCCCGTGAGTTGTATCGACTCAGAATGTCCTTTTTTTTCGGACCAATATAAAACTTATACCCATCATCAACCTTGAAGGCATTTTTTAAGCTTCGATCAAAATAAAAACTCGACTGATCCTTCAGCCCCCCCCTCTCAGTTACATCGAAACCGGCTCTGAAAGAGTTCAGATCGCTTATATAGGAAATGCCTATAGCGATAAAGTACTTGCCCTCCACCGCCAGCCAGGAGAAACGATCCTCCAGGTCCTTTCGACCCTCCTTTTTAACCTGTTTCGAGAAGTCTTTTCTCTTTCCGTTGGAATAGAAGATGGTACGCCTGTATTCATTCCGGCCGTCGAGTTTTTTGTAGTCCGGTCCAATCTGCGGTCCGAATTCGAGGGAGTAGTACTGTAGCGGTATATCCCCCCTGTCGTCTGCCGTGATTGAAATCCTTACCTCCACCATATAATCATTCTGCTTAAAGACGTATCTCTTCTTTACGGTGAAGGCAGTCTCTTCACCGTCGGCTTTATAGATATAACGTTTCGTAAACTCCCACTCCCCCGGACTGAGGGGAGGGGAGTGGCTAAAGACATCGCCACTGGTGTCGTACTCCTCCAAAAAGAGGTTGAAGGGATACAATCCCGAGTCCTCGGAGAGCACCATCTCAACGGGGGGCCCACCGGCTTCCCTGAAGTTGTTCAGGGTGAGAGATCTCAGATTGGCGCCCTTCGTGGATAACTTCATCTTAAAAACGCCGTTTGCTATCTCGATCTCCCGCTCATCCTGCCCCTCCTCTTCTATGGGCTGAAACCTCATCTGAGAGGCCGTTAGTCGAGAGCTGACCTGCTCTGCCTGCTTGCCTTCTTCCGTGAAGGCAGTGCTCTCCTGCTTTTTAGCGGTTGGGAGAGTACCCGGGAAAAAAATCGCCTGTACGGCGAAAAAAACACTTATAATAACTACCGATAACACAACGGCAAGGATTGTTCTCTTGTCCATTACTACTCCTTACGGAACCGGATCGTAACCCCCGGGATGAAAGGGATGACACCTGATGAGTCGTCTGAATGAGAGATAGATTCCCTTCAGAGCACCGTGCCTCGCTATTGCTTCTTTCGAATAGTGAGAACAGCTGGGGTAAAAGCGACATATCGAGGGGAAAAAAGGCGAAACAATCTTCTGATAGAGACTGATTAGAAAAATAAAAATATATCTCATCTCATAAAACAGTATTCAATATTCCGATGTCAAAAGCCGCGTTCTCTTTAATAGCTTCTCAAACTGTTCCTGTCTGCCCGAAAACGAATACTTTCCCGGATAAAAAATGAATAGCAGATCGTATCCCGATTTGATTTGCCCTCTCCGCGTCCTATAGATCTCTCTACCGATTCTTTTCTCCCTGTTCCTCTTAACGGCACCTCTGAATCCCCTGCTCGTGGCGAATGCCACTCTATTGCAATTCAAATCATTCTTCTGGTAAAGAATCTTTAATCCCTCGCATCCGACTCTCGAGGATGATCTGTACAGTCGTAAGAGATCTGCTCTTTTTCGAAGTCTTTCCTCTCTCCTGATTCCTCTAGTATCAGTATCGTTTCTTTTCATCAGAAACAGTAAGTTTTATGCGTCCCTTACGCCGCCTTCTATTCAAAATCAAGCGGCCGTTTTTTGTTTTCATCCGTGCTCTGAATCCGAGTTTCCTATTTCTCCGCACTCTACTTGGCTGATAGGTTCTCTTCATTTGGAGTTTCTCCTGCCGCTGAAGGATCGAATCCCGGAAGGGAAATCATCCGGGCTTTTCTACGTATATTCAATTCCTTACCCTTTCTCTCGGTAAGGATGTTTTAACCGCAATGTTAAAAGAAAAAATGCAGAAATCAAAATATACCGATTAATATCATGCCTGTCAACCTGTCACCGCTTCTCGTCTTTGCTTCGCTCCAGAATTTTCTTGTACAACCTATCGAAGGCCTTTTGAAAATCCCTATCTTTAACTCCTTCGGCTGCGCTATCGTTTTCGTTTTCTCTCTCGTCCATCACGCGGGCTGCTTTCGCCGATGCAGGCACCACCCTCACTTTAATGTTTTTGATATTCAAATCAGGAAACCGTTTTCTGACGCGTCTCAGGATCTCCTGCTCCTTGAACCGAAACATCTGAAACCAACCCGGGTGATCGACCTGAACAATGAGGCTTCCCCGTTGTATATCCACCGCCTTGGTGTGGTGGGAGAGTCTATCTCCGACGATCTGCTCCCAACTACTGTAGAAGGAGATGTATTTCCGGCCTTTTTTCAGCGCGCCCTCGGCCAATAGGGCCTTTAGGATGTCTCCTACGCGCTCCATGAGCTCAGCTCTCCGTTACTTACGGTATATCCGATGGTAGCAGCTTTTCGGTAATCCTCATACTCCTCTGTGGGCAAAAAGCTAAAGACGGCTTGATCATACTCGGGCAAAGCTTCTAAAAACGCTCGCTTCCTGGTCCTGTCGAGCTCGAGAAGCACATCATCCAAAAGAAGGACTGGTTTCTTTCCTGACCGGCTCTGAACGTACAGAGCCTGGGTGACCCTTAGTACGAGGGAGACGAGTCTCAGCTGTCCAGTGGAAGCAAAGTGCGTAAAATCTCTCTTGCCAGTTAAAAATCTTATGCTGTCCCTATGGGGTCCGGAGGTGGTCGTCTCCTGAGACTTGTCCAGTTCTCTCTGACCCAGAAGCAGGGATAGGACCCTATCCGGATCGTCGAGCTCCTTCCACGAAGGGCTGTACTCGATCCGTAGCTCCAAATCCGACCCTGATATCCGTTCATAGAGAGGGGTGAAGAGCCTGCTAAACTCAACGGTCGCTTCCCTTCTCCGTCTCTGCAATTCCAGACCCAATTCAACGAGCTTTTGGTCATAGACATCGAGCATCTCATACCGTCTGTCCCTGAGCAGGGAGTTTCTGTTCTTGAGAATCCTCACATAGTGTCTCAGCAAATCAATAAAAAAGGGATCAAAGAGACTCATCGTCTGGTTGAGAAATCTTCTTCTCCTCTCAGGCGGACCGGTAACGTACTCCATATCGCCGTGGGAGAACAGGATACATGGAGTATTGCCAATGAGCTCCTTTCTGTCATAAACGGGACTGCCATCCACCCTGATCTCTTTCTTATCTCCTGCAGACATCTTTACCGATGTTTTTCTGGCAAAACCGTCTTCTTCTGTAACAGATTCTATAAGAGCGGTCTCCTGTCCCTCTCTTATGAGCCGTCTGTCCTGCTTGGTCCTGAAGGAGGAACCATAACAGATTATGTAGAGTGACTCGATAAAATTCGTCTTTCCCTGGCCGTTATCGCCTATTAGAAATATTTCCGGAGAATCGAGTGATACTTCTACGTCTTTTAGGTTTCTGTAGTTGTAGAATCTAACGTTTTTGAAACCCATGAGTCATCGCAAAGGACTGATGAGATTATTACTACTTAGTCTGCATAGGCATGACAATATGAAGGTATTCCTTCTCTGGTACGGATTTGAGAGTCACAGCTTTACCGGTTTCGGTGAACTCAATGCTCACATTCTCCTCGGCGATCTCCTTGAGTGGTTCCATAAGATAGATATAATTGAGGGCTATAGTGGCCTCCGGACCCGTATATTCGCAGGGTATCTCTTCTCGAGCCATTCCTATCTCACTTTCCTCCGAGCTGATGATCAGATTATTTTCCTCCACTTTCAGGAAGATACGCCTGGATTTCTGTTCCACCAGGAGGGATACCCTCTTCAAAGCATTTTCCAGCAGCTCTCTCTTAACTACAATCCGATTCTCCTGGCTATCGGGTATAACACGTTGATAGTTGGGAAACTGACCGTCTATCAGGCTGGAGGAAATCTTATGGCTCCCGAATTTGGCAAACACATTCTTATCTGTGATACAGAGAGATAGATTACCCTCACCGGGCAGGAGTCTGCGCAGAATGTTGAGTATTTTAGGTGGGATAATGATGCCCTTAATATCCGGAAGATCCGGATCGACGGGTTTCGCAATAAAGGAGAGTCGACGTCCGTCCGAAGCCACCATGATGAGGCGATCCTCGGCCTTTTCGAGATAGACACCGTTCATGAAGTATCGTGTCTCATCGTCTGATATGGCAAAACTGGTCGAGCATATCATCTCAATAAAGTCTTTCTGCTGAAATTCAAAGAAATTTTCCTCCTGGGTGCTCTGAATTTCCGGATACTTTTCGGATGATATACTTTTGAGCTGAAAGTCTATTTTCTTAAAAAGGGGTCGAATCGTTAGCATCATATTCTCGGAGAGCTCGAACTCTATCTCTCCTGTTGGTAAGGATTTCAGTATACCCAGTAACTTGTCGCAAAAAACCGTGGTGCTTCCGGTATTACTGGCTTCGACAGAAATGCTCGTCTCGAATCCAACCTTGAGATCTGTGGCTCGGATGGTCAGCGTATTTTCATCAACGTCGAGAAAGACGTTGGATAGGATGGAGAGAACATTTCTCGAGGATATGATCTCCTGTGCGATGGATATTTCCTTGATCAATTCATTTTTCTCACAGGTAAACTTCATCTCATTCTCCTTAATAACTATATAAGTAAATTTTAGTAGTTGTAATAGGGCGTGTGAATATGTGGAATAGCGATATAAACAATTATCATAAAAAGAGTTACCCGCTTAATAACTCGAAGGAGTACTTCACTTTTTATCCACATATCAACAATGATCGATTCTATGCACAGATTTCCAACAGGGCTCTCACAGAACTTCCACAGAGTTCTACGGAACTCAGAGTTCTAAGAGCTCATTCTATACTCCATGATCTTACGTTTGAGAATCTGAATCATAGGTTCCAGAGTGGAGTCTGTTTTCATACCGTTCTCGATTTTCTGACAGGCATACATGACAGTGGTGTGATCTCTTCCACCAAACTCGATCCCCACCTCTGTGGTGGAGTACTCGGTCATTTCTCTTGCCAGATACATCGCGATCTGCCGAGGAAAGGCAATGGCCTTTGTTCTTCTTTTGCCCCGCAGGTCGTTGAAAGAGAGTCCGAAGTACTCTGCAACGCTTCGCAGAATGGCCTCTATGGAGATGATTCTCTGATTGGGGTTGGCAAAAAAATCCCGAAGCTGACTCTGAGCGATCTCCAGCGAAATATTTTTGTTGACCAGATCGGCGTACGCCACCAGCTTCAAAAGGGCTGCTTCGAGATCTCTGACGTTGGTTGTGACATTTTTGGCGATCAATTCGATCGCGTCGTCGCTGATTGGGACCTGATTGTTCTCGGTTTTTTTCCTCAGGATCGCAATTCGTGTCTCATAATCGGGAGGCTGGAGGTCAACGTTCAATCCTCTTTCGAAGCGGCTTCTCAGACGATCGGTGAGTTCCTTGAGCTCGGATACCGGCCTATCGCAGGTGAATACCATCTGTTTGTTTGAGTTGTAGAGGGCTTCAAAGGTGTAAAAGAGCTCCTCTTGAGTCTGGATTTTACCCTGCAGAAAGTGTATGTCGTCGATCAGGAGTATATCCATGGAACGATATTTCTTCTTGAACTTATGAGCGGAACCACTTTGGATTGAGCTAATGAACTCGCTGGTAAAGGTCTCTGCAGCGACGTAGGATATCTTTTGATTATTTGACACCGAGTAGAGAGAATCACCAATAGCCTGGATGAGATGAGTCTTGCCGAGACCCACACCTCCATAGATGAGACAGGGATTGTATGCTGTGCCAGGGTTTCTTGAAATGGCGATCGCCGCATTGGCGGCAAAGGAATTATTCTCACCTATAACGAAGTTTTCAAAGTTATACTCCGGTTTCAACTGAGGATGACGGCGACGGTCATCCTCAGCTCTGCCGTCACTGTTCTTTGAAGAAGCCGGATTTTTTTTCCCCTCTTTGGCAACAGCCCTCTGTTTCGTTTCAATGACAAACTTCACTTTGATAGGAGTGCCCTGAAGCTCGAGCAGCTTATCTTCGATGCTATTCTGGTATCTCTGTATAATTTGGTCCTTGTAAAATGAAGAGGGAACGGCGAGGGCAATGTGGTTTTCATCCGACCCGTTGTAAATGAGATTTTTAAACCACATGACGTACTCCTGCTCGCTGAAATCAGCACGCATGTGTTTAAGGGTCTCTTCCCACAGGGTTGAATAGTCCCAGGAACCTTCTTCCATAGACATTGCCCCACTTTCTCGCAACATATCCACAGGTTACCCACAACCAAGAAAGCAGATAAATCCCTTTTTCATAGCCAGAAAACGATTATTATTTCTACAAAATCTCCAATATCATGTCCCATTCGATCTAACTCTTTTTAATACAACAAATTAACTGCTCTTC
>SDBV01012255.1_pt1 | contig 10997 bp, 10 predicted proteins | sample 2277081 | NCBI WGS metagenome assembly SDBV01 (sample SAMN10402039, study PRJNA504765) | marine sediment metagenome | isolation source: marine sediment core GS10_PC15, 223 cmbsf | place: Arctic Ocean: Southern Knipovich Ridge | collected 2010
AGCTTTTTGATAACAGCGTAAAAATGCTGCTCTGTGGGCACATGTTTTGTGCTGGATGTATAACAAATTGGCAAGCACAATGCGTAGCAAATAGGCAAGGACAACGAGCAGGTGAAGATTACCAGGTAACATGTCCTGCTTGTAGAGCTCCCTTAATATTCAAGGAGACGGTACACTGTGAGATGTGTGAAAAACCTTATAAAAATAGTGATGAGATAACACCACCCCTGGTATGCAAACTTCTGAGGTGGTCTGAATATAAGGGGAAATTTGTTTGTATTCAACAATTTGCCCATCGTTTTCATGATAAATGCTTTAATCAGCATTACCTACAACAAGGCCAGCATATGACTGATTTTCGCGAACATACAGCAACGTGTCCTATTCATAAAAAGAAAGTACCCGGTCCGCAATATCCCGGCGGTCGTTCTTCCTATTACTATCCTACTGGTTACATAAAATTGCCTCGCATATTACCGGAGCGGGGTGGGCCTCAACAATATGTTGAATATGAACCTGGGCAACCGCCGAATAATGATCCCCCTTCGCCGCGTACAGCTGATTACGCACAAAAAGTTGTCGATGGCAATGAGTGGAATGAAATGATTTCAGGAAAGTTACCTCCGATGCCGGATTCATGTACTATTTCATAACCTATCTTCACAGAAAATAATTACATCTTATGTGCATGATGTCTTCACATCGTTGAGTGCTAATCGGGTAATATAGCCCATTATTAAGGCTTCGGCAAGTTGGTTTGTTGTATACATTCTTCTGCGCTGGAGATTTTCGATAGGTTCAACAAAGGTATAGTAATAGGCTGCGTATCCCTTTATGACACTGTTGGCCGCAGCAGCGAGCGCAATAGTTGCATAAAAAAATCCCTGAGGGGTTGCAAAGCATTTTAGAAACGTAGATGTTTCTTTCGGTCTTTCCTCCTGCGTTTGCGTCATTTCATCAGCTTTTTTCGTTTTTTTGGCAGCTTGTATTGGAAGTACCATGAACAATGATAATCCGATTAATAAGGTTCCCATACTTTTCATACTGTTCCTTTCATTAGGGTGTTGTGTAGTCATGCTATTGTTTGCAGAGGTGCATCTCTTATCGTCGTAGGACGAACCATGATTACCTCCCGCTCTTTTTAAGTATACCGGTAAAAGAGACATGAATGCAACTACTATCGTTACTAGAGCATCTTACAAGGATGACACACAAAAAAAAATGTGCCACACTACCTCTACAGCTGAGAAAGATGATCTTATGAAAAAAAAACGGACAGCGGCCCATGGTATTGCACTCAAGAAGCGGTACGGCCAACATTTTTTAAGGCAGCAGATCTATGTAGATCAGATGCTCGATCAGGTGCAGTTGACGCCAGAAAGCTCAGTATTTGAAATTGGCTGTGGTGATGGCTTTCTTACGCGCTCAATACTTGAGCAGCCCCTTAAGCGCCTCTGGGTATTTGAGATCGATGCTTCGTGGGCTGATTATGTGCGCACCAATTTTCCCGATCCGCGTATGACCGTATTTGAAGATAATATTTTAGATATCGATTTTACGTCGTTTGAGCCCTATAAGCCCTGGGTATTACTTTCAAATTTGCCGTATGCGGTAACCTTTCCTATTTTGTATTTGTTGAAAAAACAGCGGCATCTTCTTAAAGAGGGTGTCCTCATGATGCAGGAAGAGGTTGCTCAAAAAATAGTGAAAACATCGGGCCGCGGCTATGGCTTTCCGTCTCTTTATTTTCAGCATTTTTTCGAATGGACGTTGCTTTCCAAAGTTCCCCCTACCGCATTTTATCCGCCACCGAAGGTGGAATCACGTCTGCTTTATTTTAAGCCTCGGGTTACGGTCGATGTTATAGAAGATGAGGAAGGCTTTTGGGAATTTATTAAACATAGTTTTTCGCAGCCTCGTCGCACATTAAGAAATACGCTTCAATCGTATCATTATGATCTGAGCAACATTTCTGCTGTTACTCTTGCCTTACGTGCTCAGCAGATGAGTAAGCAAGATTTGCTCGCTCTGTGGAAGCGTCTTTCTCCAATGGAACCTACAAATACTGCTTGATCTCATTTGAGGTTTGGAGGGCAACGAATCTTTCTTTATAGGCTGGTCTACTCGGATGGAAGGTTAAAGCTTTATCAATAAGCGCTGCGAGCTGCCATTTGCTTAAGAATGGTCTTTCTGAGTATTCCTCATTCAGTAGTGACCGTATGCAGGCTCTCTCCTCTATTGGCCTGAGAGCAATTTGAATGTTGTTACTCTTACACGTATGGGCAACGCTGACGAAGTAGGGAATTAAGGTAGCTGCGGGCAGGGGGTAGAGGCATATACTCTGGCGGTAATTGCGTTGGGTCCAGCCAAAAAACCATAGTTCAGTATGTCCGGGAGACTGATTGACCATGCGACGCATAGGGGGAGGCAAGCACCGGTAAGGGCTTCTTTTCAAGGGAGCGGTTATACGTACCTCAATTTGGGTGAGCTTAGCAGGAACGCGACCCTTAAAAGTTCGCTCAGAAAAAGGGCCATTCGAGAAGATATCGGCCGGTTGAACTTTGTCGCTGCGTGAGTAAATGGTGTACACCTTTTTAAAAAGGGGGGACTCAACTTGTTGGTACATGTGTTTGTGTACAGGCATACCGACGAGATATACTTCATCAATAGTAAACGTATCCTTGGGAAATTCTTCACGACGGATATCGGCCAGATGAAGCAGCAGATTTCCCCCATGGCTAAAGCCGACGAGACGTATTTTAGTGCGAACTCCTTTTTCCCTGAATTTTTGGAGTTCCGCTTTGAGGTGTTCATAGAGGATACGAGCTTCACAATACCTACGCTTATTGCTAATAAGGCCGGACCAGCCGAATGTATAGAACAGATTCTTTTCACGTATGCCGCAGAGCTGCTGCACTTCATTAAAAAGCACACCAAAGGCGTAAGCGGCATTCAGGCGGCCGGGCACTTCTTTGACCGGCAGGAAGCCGGTTTTTTGTATCGGCTGTATCATACTAAAATAGGGATGTTCTCGCATTCTGAGTACATTACGCTCATAGGCCGTTTCTTCAAGGCAGTCTTTTTTTGCTTGGATAATCGTTTTTATAGAAGCATTTGCCTGGAAGCCAAAGACGCCATGTACCAGTACATTTATCCATAGGGTTTCCTGCGCAAGGCTTATTCCTGCTGTGCCGAATAGGAGCAGGCAAAGAGATAAAATTTTCATGGCATTCCTTTTCTTTGTGCTATTTATAATTATACAAATATAAATTTTTAAAAAGGAAGAGATGCGTAAACTATTGCAATAAGATGTGTTTTTTGCCTACTATCTAGATATAACGTAAAGGAAAAAAGGGGAGTAGTATGTTTTGGCTTTTACGCTCGTTAGGGGCCTATTTTAGGATTATACGGGACTTATTTAAGGTATTTATCCATCTATTATATGGTATTTGGAAGCTGTCTCATCTAAAAAAGCAGCCGGTTACTATTTTTGGGGGTGCTCGTTTAAAACAGGATAGTCTCTTTATGAAGCAGGCGGCTCAGTTAGCGCAACAGCTTGCAGAAATCGGCATTCCTGTCCTTACCGGTGGTGGCCCCGGTATTATGGAAGCAGCAACGTGTGGTATTTCTCAGGGAAGAGAAAATATTGTAGCAACCATCGGTATTACCGTAAGAGGGCTTGAAGAAGGTGAGGAGCGTTCTAAGTGCTATAGGCATATCATTGAAATGGATAATTTTTCTTCTCGCAAATGGCTTCTTATTCGATACTCTGGAGGGTTTGCGGTCTTTCCTGGGGGATTTGGTACTCTTGATGAACTGACTGAACTTCTGACGCTTATTCAAACCAACAAACGGGAAAGAGCACCCATTGTTCTTATTGGCGTTGATTATTGGAAGCCTTTAATGACGTGGATTCATGAGTCAGCTTTGGCTCATGGGCTTATTTCTCAGAAAGATATAACGCTTTTTACCATTACCGACGATGTTGATGAAGCTTTAAAACTCCTCAAAGCCCATTGCTTAGACAGGCCATTTACACTTTTCTAAAAAGGAACTGCTTTAAGAAGCACGTTCTGGCGATGAACTCTTGAGCTCTGCGCGTAATATCTTCTTATCAACTTTACCGGTGGTCGTTACCGGCAGTTCACGCCGTATGAAAAATTGGCGCGGGACTTTGTAGGCGGCAAGATTTCTCAGGCAATGCTCTTTCAGTTCTTTCGCGAGCTTTTCCGTATCCTTTTCCTTGCTGGCAACGAAAGCGACAGGAACTTCCTCTTCCCCATCAGTCATACCGACGACGCCTACCTGTAGGACCGCCTGATGAGAAAGAATGATATTTTCCACTTCCTGGGGGTATATTTTGAGCCCCTTATTGCTAATGAGGTCTTTTTCACGCCCTGCGAGGACGATTTTATCATTTCCATTAAGGTAGGCAAGATCACCCGTATTGAACCAACCGTCCTTTAAAATTGCAGCCGTTGCTTCTGGTGCATTATAGTAGCCGAGCATAATATTGGCTCCTTTTACCCAGAGTACTCCAATGGTACCTCGAGGAACTTCTCTATCCTGTTCGTCTCTTATCTGGATGTCGATACCTATAATAGGCTTGCCTATGGTGTTAGTTGCTTGCGTGTAATCATCACTATCAACGGCGAGAAAGGGAGATGTCTCAGTGAGCCCATAGCCATTGCAGATCTTTCTGCGGTAGATAAGAGCAAAAAAGCCTCTTACCTTATCCGACAGGGCGTCACCACCGGAGAAAAAGAGCTTTGCCTTGTTAAAGGAAATTCTGAGCATGCAAAAGAGGCCATACAGGGCCGGGACCGCAACGACTATTGTGGGCTTGTGTGAGGCGCCCTGTATCAGCGATGAGCGATCGATTTTAGGGACAATGATTGCCGTGCCGCCTAAAAGTACCGTTGACCACATGCAGACATTTTGAGGAAGGCTATGAAAGAGTGGTAAAGGACAAAAGATTCTATCATCAGGACTGAATTCAAAGTGGGTTATGCCCTGCATAGCGTTGATAATAATATTGGTTGAGCTGAGCATAACTCCTTTGGGAAAGCCGGTGGTGCCCGAGGTATATAGCAGTGCAACGACCGCATCATTGTCCTGCTCTTCCCGTTTAAGAGGGGCAATAGTGCTCGGGAGCTTGCTGGTTATATCGATCTCACTTATTACAGGAGGTAAGCTTTCTTGGGGGTAGGTACTTAATTTTTCTTTCGAGGTGGGTGAAATAATCACAACGACCGGCTGTGCATCTTTGATAATTCTTATCAGTTCATGTTCATGTAAAAAAACATTGAGTGGCGCAACGATGCCACCCGCCTGCCAGACGGCGTAATAGGCGATGCAAAATTCGATCGAGTTTTCATAAAAAATAATGACGCGTTCTCCCTTTTTTACCCCTAAAGCGCGTAGTTCATGGGCGAGTAATAATGAGCGGTCATACAGCTCCTGATAAGTAATACGGGTATCTTGGCATATAACCATGGTGTTACGGGGCCAGTTGCGGGCGGCTCGTTCAAGAATCTCATGAACATGGATGAGCTTGCCATCCTTGGTTAACGATTCTTGAAGCTCATTAAAGCGCTGCTGTTCACTTTTACTATTCATAGGTACTCTACTTACGCGGTCTGCAGGTGCAGCCTTTTGCTAAGGTTTGGGTTAAGATCGGCATTGCTCTGTAGGGGATCTGTCGATTATAGCATCTCTCTTAGGGGTAGTGTCCTGGTAGGAATCGCAGGAGATGTATTCCGGTTTTCTCGAAAATTTCTTCACTCAGGCTCCTTATTTTCTGCGCTTGTCTAAAACGGAACATCACAGTATCATTATACTAGTATTTCATATTGCTGATAGGCCTTGCTATGGTTGAGCGAAAAAATAAAGGAATGTTAATAACCCTTGAAGGTATCGATGGCTCGGGAAAGAGCACCGTGGCGCGTGCTTTATATACTGAGCTGAGTACTCGCTATGAAGTGGTGCTTACCAAAGAGCCGGGCTCAACTGAGCTGGGAAAGCAGCTGCGCTCATTATTGCAAGGGCGGACCTATCATCTCTTTCCCACCGCCGAATTTCTCCTTTTTGCAGCCGACAGAGCCCAGCATAGAGAAGAAATCGTATTTCCCGCATTACGGGATGGTAAGATCGTTATTTCAGATCGTATGGCAGACTCTTCTCGAGCGTATCAGGGCTTTGGACGGGGGCTTGATGATACTGAGATTGTGCGTATTAATGAGTGGGCGATGGCACAGATGCAGCCTGATCTTACTTTGTATCTTAAGATAGATTATCGGACCGCTCAGCAGCGTTTACAGCAACGGCACGAGGTGGCCACCGTTTTCGAAAAGGAAAAAGCGGCTTTTTTCCAGCGGGTCATTGCCGGATTTGAACAGATTTTTAGTGAGCGAAATAACGTGATAACGATCGATGCACATCGGTCGATGCAGCAGGTACACCATGAGGTTACACAGCAGGTCACGACTTTTTTATCGGGAAGGAAACGATGACAGTGCACCCCGCATATTTATGGATAGGCTCAGAGGCGGAGCTTGCAGCACGCTGCCTTTCTTTTGTTAAGCAGGTGCTCTGCAAAAAAAAGGGCTGCGGCATCTGTACCGATTGCATCAATATCGATCATAATCGGCATTATTTAGTGCGCAGACTATCTCCGGAAAATTACTATACGCTTTCCCAACTTGGCGATGTTTTTAATACGCTCTCTTTTGCTTTGCAGCCGGATGAACATTTTTTCTTTATTTTTGAGCAGGCACAGCTGTTCAATCAGGCGAGTGCGAATAGCCTGTTAAAGTCATTAGAAGAGCCCCCGGATGGCTATCACTTTATACTGCTTGCACCCCGTACAGAAGGCATTCTTCCAACGATTCGCTCACGGTGCGTTGTTGAACATGTTACTGCAGGTATTTCTCATCAAAGGCATCCCTTGTATTATTTTTTTACTGCTACGGAGGAGCGTGCAGCTGAGTTCGTAAAGGAGCTTGAAAAGAACAAAATTTTTGAACGAGATGTACATGAATTAGTAGATCAGTTAGCTCAGTATTGGCATGAACAACTTATTCAAGGGTATCGGACGCAGAATGAGGGTCTGATAAAGGAGTGCCAAAAAAAGAGTGATATTCTTGCTCATGCACGTACGTTTCCCCCCATGGCGGGGAGCGCGAAACTCTTTCTTAAGAATCTCTATGTGAGATTCCTTGCCGGCGGAGTTTCTTTTTGGTAGGCTAGTTTTAGATGGGTAATCAAAAATGTGATACCACAAAATCTCTTTACAAGGAGTTTATTATGAAAAAGATGATGCTACTCGTAGTATGTATGGGAAGCCTTGGGTTGGCTTTCGTAAGTAGTACAATGCGTGCTGATAATCCAATCCAGGATTTTATTAACAGGAAACATTGTAAATAATATATACAAAAAAGAGGGCTCCTTCGGGAGCTCTCTTTTTTTTGTGCATTTTTTTCTAATTTCTTGCGTTCTCCGTTCCTTTTTTAATAACCTTGGTTAACGAACAATAAAAGGAGGGATTGAGTGTATGGTATTGTGAGATGGAGACGGGTTAAACAAAAAAACAGGGAACAATTTTTATATTTTTTTAAGGAGAGACGTATGAAAAAAATGATTTTAGCGTTACTTTGTGTGACCGGTATAGGGCTGTATGCGAGCCAGCCACTGGAGATTTCAAAAAAAGAGGCGACCGATCGCTGTGATGGCATTGCGGGGACCGGTAGTATTACCGTTACCGCTGCGGGGGGCACACCCATTGGAAGTTTTTATCTCTTTCGAATTGATAGTGAAGCCAATGTCGCGGCGGAGAGTCCCCATACGTTTACTGATGTTTCTGCTGGCCTTCATAATGTGACTGTAGAAGATTTAGTGCCTAACTCGGTTACCGAATTCATCTCTGTTGGTGCGCGTGAGCCCTTATCATTAATTATTACCGTTAACAGAAATCCTTGCTTTGGTCAATCTGATGGATCAATTCAAGTGGAAGTTATCGATCCGGTAACACCACCACCGCTTACCTATAAGCTTGATGGCCCAGTATCCATGACAAAGGAGACCCCTGACAACGTCGTGACCTTTGAGAATTTACCGGACGGATTATATACGATTGAGGTTGAAGGGAAGACTCAGTGTGGCTCCGGCAATCAAAACTTGAAAGAAACAGTTGAGATTACGTTCCCTACGCTGACCAGCACTGATCCTAAATGCTTTGGTGGTAATGGGACTGTAGCAGTAAAAGCAGCAGGGGGTACTCCACCGTATAAGTACTCGATTAATCCAAGTCCAGTAGGAACTCAGCAGAATCCATCAAATCCGGTTATTGCTGGAGATGAAGTAATCTTTTCTAATTTGCCTGCTGATAGTTATAAGGTTTCGGTGGTTGATTTACGCATGTGTACGGGAGAATCTGATTCTGTAGATATAACGAACCCAACCGGTATTGTGATTGATAGTATCACTGTCAACGATGCAAGCTGTTTTGGTGCTCAGGATGGCAGTATTGTCATTAATGTGACTACTGCTTGTGATGAAAGAGATGTCATGTACTCGATTGATGGTGGTAGTAACTTCCAGGGTTCGGGTGAATTTCTTAACTTAGCTGCTGGTACATACCAGATTGTCATTGAATGTGAAACGAATGACGATTGTGCCGTTGCAACGCGTGTGCTTGGGGAACCGGATGAGTTAACCTGCACGGCCTGTGTTAGGGGAACCACGATTGAGGTTACTGCATTTGGCGGTGTTGGTGATAAATTCCATTCTATTGATGGTGGCGAAACCTTCCACTCTAATAGTGTCTTTAAGAATCTTGACGCCGGCACGTATGAAGTGCAAGTCAAAGATCAATGCGCTACAGCAAACTGTGGTACCGTGGAGGTCAAGGCGAACACAATAACGAACTTTATTGCGATTAAATATTGTCCACGTTGTGACTAGTTATGACTAATAATCGATAGGTTCGTCGGCTACAGAGGGCCCCATTACGGGGCCCTCTGCTTTTAATGCTGAGTGTTCTGTGCACTGTGGATCGTGTACTGCCAAAAGCTCACGTAACTGTCTTTTTTGATCGTTCATATATTTCAACGTCTATTTTTTAATAGAGTTATTTTTTCCTTGTTTTCGTTTGCTTACTTTTGCTATTCTCAGAATGTACACATTGAAAGTTGACGAAAGGGGCATATTGTGGGGGAATATGAGTGCGCGTGAATGAGGTAACTCGGATAGTTTAAAAAGTATTTTTCTAATTTTAATAGGAGATAGTATGAAGAAAGTAATGGTATCAGTAGCTTTGATGCTCAGCGCAGTTATGTTGACTGCAAGCATGAGTGCTAGTGGTGGTAATAGTATTGGGTGTGCTTGTCCTACGGGGACACCTTCACAATCTGGTTTTAGAGAAGATTGTTGTAAATATTTTGACGCGTGTTTTGCCTGTGAGCCGAAGAATGTAAGCTGCGCTGGGGAATGCGACGGAGAAGTTATTATAAAGACATGCAGAACAAATGCGTATGCTAATGTGAGGATTATTGTCGATTGCGATAAGAAGAATCCAGTAGTGTGCGAAGGACCATGCAGAAGACCATGCCGGCCAAGAAGACAAGGCACCAGTACAGAAGCACTACAAGAGACTGATGATGTTGATTCAACAGAAGTACTACAAGATACTGATTCAGTTGATTCAACTGCTGTTGATTCAGCTGCTGTTGATTTAACAGCAGATGGAGGCAAGCAGAACGATCCATTATGTTGCACAATTGGTAAGCTTTGTTGTGGCAAACATACGTTTTTAGTAGAACAGGATTGTCCACGATGCTGTAAACTTTTGAAAGTCAGGATCGAGACGCCTGATAAGTTGAAAGTTAACTGTTGTTCAACCGTTTGCTCACGCGAAGATGGACCAACTGGATCAGCTACGGTTAAAGCAACAGGTGGCACAAAGCCTTATACGTTTTTAATTGATGGTAACGTTGTTGATGTGGAGGTAGATGACCCTTTCTTTACATTTACGCGCTTAGATTGTACGAGTGGCTCACGTACGCTCGAGGTGAAAGATGCCAATCAGTGTACAGCAGAAACAACTGTCAAGATCGACTGCTGCAAAGAGCAAAAATGCTTTGAAAAGAAGGACCATGAGCATAAGAAAGATCACAGGTTCGATAAGCATAAGAAAGATCACAGGTTTGATAAGCATAAGAAAGATTGCAAGGACCACAAGCGTAGCAAACACTGCAAATGTCTTAAATGCGAGTGTGTTAAATGCGAGTGCCCAAAAAAGAAGGTTACGAAAACCAAAAAAGGTGCTTTCGTAGCTGCTGATCATGCTCGTAAGCATAAGAAAAACAGATAAGGATACTAAGCCCCCTCTACAGGGGGCTCCACTCTTTCCTCTAGGTGAATATCCTGAGTGTTGTGTATAGAGGCCCATCAGGTAACATCTGAGATACCTGGAGGGATAGTGTAAAAAGTATTTTTCTAATTTTAATAGGAGATAGTATGAAAAAAGTAATGATATCAGTAGCTTTGATGCTCAGCGCAGTTATGGTGACTGCGGACATGAGTGCTAATAATCAGGTTGGGTGTGATTGTCCTAACAATCACCATAGATCATGTGCTTTTGTAACTGAGAGTGTATCTAAGAAGTCTGCTGAGAAAAAGCACTTAGCTAAGAAGTCTGCTGAGAAAAAGCACTTAGCTAAGAAGTCTGCTGAGAAAAAGCACTCAGATAAGAAGACTGCTGAGAAAAAGCACTCAGATAAGAAGACTGCTGAGAAAAAGCACTCAGCTAAGAAGTCTGCTGAGAAAAAGCACTCAGCTAAGAAGTCTGCTGAGAAAAAGCACTCAGCTAAGAAGTTTGCTGAGAAAAAGCACTCAGCTAAGAAGTCTGCTGAGAAAAAGCACTCAGCTAAGAAGTCTGCTGAGAAAAAGCACTCAGCTAAGAAGTCTGCTGAGAAAAAGAGCGTAGTTAAGAAAGGTGC
>SDBV01012256.1_pt1 | contig 10996 bp, 14 predicted proteins | sample 2277081 | NCBI WGS metagenome assembly SDBV01 (sample SAMN10402039, study PRJNA504765) | marine sediment metagenome | isolation source: marine sediment core GS10_PC15, 223 cmbsf | place: Arctic Ocean: Southern Knipovich Ridge | collected 2010
AGTGAAGTTCTGGACTTATATCTGCTTTAGTTAAAGAAACACCTTTCGAAAGGTCTCTTGTCAATCTTATTTCAGATTTATTTCCTTCTTCATTAGTTATCCGTACATATCCTGCTACTTCATTATCAGTTAAATAATCTTCAAGTTCTGATCGTTCTATTTGTTCATTACCTAAAACTAGAAAAATTGCGTTGAGAAGACTAGTTTTACCCGATGCATTAGGAGCCTTAATGACGTTTAATCCTTTATTGAATGTAAAACTATGTTTTCCTTGTAATCCTCCAATATTCTGAAGTTCAACCTTCAATGACATCTTTGATCACATCCTTTATAAGAGCTTCTAATTTAGTAGTAAAATTCTTCTTTTTATCTTTAAAAATTTTAAATATTTCTTTATTTAAATCTTCAAAATTAATAATAATCTCATCCTTATTGCTCATTTTTTATTATCTTCTCTAATTTCAAATCAAGTTCATTTTCTGATATTATTTTACTTAAAGTTAATAGTTCTAAAAAACTTTTAGGAAAGTCGGAAATAATTTGATGATTTAGTCTGTATATAGCGATGTAATCTCCAAAATGGTTTAAAGTTTTTAGAAAAACTTTCAGACCAATTAACGTAGTTTCTATTTTTATCCACTGATAAGAAATCCTACCTCCTCGACCTTTAATCTCGTTTAAAATAGTTATTTCTTCAGGAAATTCATTTTTCAGATTCTTGAAGAATTTCTTGTCATTTTCATCAAATCTTAATGGTTCTAAGAGAATTCCATCTAATTGCAAAAAACTAATTACCAATCATCTCCAATAATTTCTGAAATATAAAAGTCATAGACTTTCTTCTCAATGTCTCTAAATGTTTTAAATTGATCTCTATTTAATTTAATCTCATCTATTAAATCATTTAAATCATTAGGTTTGAATTTTAATTCAATACCCATATTTTTTGCTTTATCGCACAAAATATCTTCAGGAACTTCGGGAAATTCTATTAAATAAAGACGATCTTTAACAGCTTTATCCATCAAATCGAGTCGATTAGTAGTTAATATTACACAAGTTTCAGAGGTATCAAGATTATCTAATTCATGGAAAAAGACATTTATTTGACCAATATACCATGCCTCGAGTTTGCTTCCGTAACTTCTTGTAATAAATAATCCATCAGCATCATCAAATATCAAGACCTGAAATAGAATACCTTGTTGATTTAAATTTGAAGCATCTTTAAACACTTTATGAATGTGTGCTTCGGTTTCACCATATCTAGAATGAGCTAATTTAGAGCAATCTAGGATTTGATAATATTTTTTATAATCTTTTGGATTTGTTGTCCCTCCAAAAGTCCGAGCAGAATAATTTCCTATCTCTTTTGCGATGGTTGTTTTCCCGGTTCCTGGTTCACCATGGAATAAAAAGCCTTTTATACCGTTTCTAATTTTTTCATTATATTGATATTTAATAATTTTATTTATTTTCGCTAAGGTTCTAGTATACCATTTCCCGATAACTTCAGTCTGCATATAAACTACCAAAAAAAAAAAATAAATTAATTTTTAGATTTTAATTTTACTTGTGTTTTTAGATGTTGTTTTACTTTTACATTTACTTTTTCCAAAACAATGGCCCATGGAGCAGAGATAACCATAACTGGTTCTTCTCTAGTTATGTCTGAGTCAACAAAAAATGCATCACGTTTGAACATTTCTGCCAATTTTACTCTCCAAGCAGAACCATACGTTTTAAACTCATCTAATTTTGCTATTCTTTCCCGTGGAACTTTAATGCCTATTAGAACATTAATTAGATTAACATTTTCATCAATTTCTTCAGAGTGTATTTCAGGATGTACTTTTTCTATATGCCTATAAATTTTATATCTGAAATCTGCCACTTCATTACATTTTTTACAACGATACTCTTTAACATCAATTACTTTCTGTTCCTCTTTTATTTTTCCTGTGTCATTATTGAAGCTACTTCTTAAAGCTATCTTTGTTAGTTTTCTCCGTATCCTATCTTTAAAAGATGTCTGTGACTCAATACCAAAACCAATCCTTCCTTCTACTAAGCGTAAAATAGAACCAAGTGACTCAAATTTACCTGTTTTAACTGTTTTCTTAAGATGTACTTTCATTAAATTATCTAAGAAGCTACCAAATTTTATTATTTTTAATTCTTGATTATCAATAGTCTTAGTTTGGGGAGTTGTGATAATGTTCCATTCGACAAATTTTTGGATAATATCAGTATCTAAATCTATATTTTTATACCCCCATTCATCAATAAGTTCCTCATATACTATTTCTTCCTTCCTATCTAAATACGCTTTTAAAATATGGTATAAGAACCATTTATATGGAAAAATCTTTTGCTTCTGTACATTAAATGCCTCATAATCAATAAGAACTCTTTGATTGTTTTCATCTTCGAGATCCGAAATCAATTCTTCCTCGAGTTCCCTAAGAAAAATGCAATCCTCGCATATTTCAATATCCATATTCACAGTATTATCAAACCAAGAATAGAGTTTTCTTTTCCTCAAGTTACATCCCGGGCATTTTAGAGTTTCGCTCATCTCATCATCATGTTCTATAATTTTTTTTTCTTTTTCTATAACTGCCATATTTTTTCTTCTTCTAATATTATTATTCCTAAATAGATAAATGTTTGCATTCCTTTTTTATATGTAAACATATATTGAAATGTTTGCACCCTATTTAAATGTTTTCACAAGAATAATATTAATCTCCATATACCCTAAATATTATTAGAATGATAATAATAAGGGTTTATTTACTGATCATTGTTTATAGTTAAATGACTTAAAATTTCGTTGATGATCATTGATTAAGAGTAACGACAAAAATATGCTGGAAACGAACGATAGTACATATTCGAATAAATTAGTGAAATTATATGATAAGATTGATTTCTTAAAATCAGAAATTCAAATTTATAAGAAATCACACAAACGAGTAATAATAAAATCTATTGAAAATGAAATAACAATCTTGAAAAACCTAAAATTCACTATTGATCGAAGTTTAGATAAAAAAAAATTACTTAATATTTTATTTATAATAAAAATATATTCAAATTTAATCGAAGATATTCCATTATATTCTAATTTTAGAATAAATTGGAAAGATTTATTCTATTTTTCAATATTGGAAAGTCCCTCTCCTGAAAGCTTAATAAAAAACACTATACGAGAAATAAAAAGAATTAGATCCTATTCCTCAACTAAATTTATAAGTAAAATATCTAGGAGAATAATTAACCATCAAGATAAGACTAAAAAGACAAAACAAATATCACTTGATATATTTATGTGATTGCATTACTTATGATTTCATTGGTGAATCTGGTGGGAACGTATTGTTAGCTTTAACTAAACTCTATGATTGTCATTTTAATTCACCAAATCTCAGAAATCTTTAAGGAGCGAACCAATAAATTGTTCATAATGAATGAATAATCCTTCATCCTAAATAATTGTAAATCATTAGAATAACACCTTCATTTTATTCGTGAAATTTCACGAAGATATTATAACTGATTACCTCTTTATTTTAGTTGATGGAGGTAGATATATTATAGCACCATCGAATACTGAAACAGATCTGCGGATTACCCGATTTCAATATAATCTTGGAAGGATATTAAGTTGTAATTATATTTTTTATCAGGATTATAACTTAGGAGAATATGACTATAAATTAAATCAAGCAGGAATAAGAATCGATGATAATCTTCAGAATAATTAAAATAAACAATCTAATTAATTTAATTAGCCTTAAAAAAAGTTGTTTTGTAAATATGGAATTTTGCATAGTTTCTTTAGAAAAAAAAAGTAAAATAGAATTTATTGAGTATTGGTCTTCTGTCTGCGATAAATATTCATATAGTCCTTCAGATGAAGACTATTATTGGCCAAATATTAGAATTGGAGATAATAAATTAGAGGATCTAAATGCTAAAAATATCACATGTCTATTATTCTGGAAAAATGGAGGCCTAAATAGATGGGAAAAAAGAAAACCTATTGCGGAGAAGGCAATCACGCACATAAATACAATTAATGCATTTCGGAAGAAAGATTCTGTTTCTTGGAAAGATTTTTTAGATTTTTACAATGATCCGATTAAGGACTGTACAACAGGAAGGATTTATGGGATTTTTATTGCTCATATTGCAAGACCTTTAGAATTTCCTATCTTAGACCAACATGTTCTTAGAGCTCAAATCTTTATTACTGAAAAAAGAAAAATAATAGAAAAGACCTCAGATGAAATCATAAATAAAGGAACTTTTTCTGATTTTTTAGATCTATGTTATAAACCCTATATCCAATTTTTTAATAGCATTATGGAAGATATAGATATTTCGTTTAGACAGATTGACAGAGCAATATGGATGTTTGGAAAATATTTAAAAAATAAGCTTAAATTAAGATTTCTAATTGAGTAAGTTTTATATTATTTTAATTTTTTTTCACAAAATTTTATAATCTCTCTAATATTATTGGAGGAATCTATTTTATTAATATAATATTCGACTATTTTCATATATTTATCAATAAAACCTCCAGGTTTTTGAATCTTACTCATATGAGGAGGGTATAATTTATTTTTAACACCATCTTTTACATGATTTATAATTTTTTTTATATCATTTTCATAGCTTTCTTTGTTTTTCTTTAAATCTTGTGCAAAGTCAATAAAAATTGAAAAATAATCATTCAAATCATAATTATCTATAAATTCCTCTACAGACATATTCAAAATATCATCTCGCGTTTTCATTGTGTTCAAATCAAATCTCCTAATTGCTTTTAAAATTAACACCTCACCTCCATATAGAATAAGGACATTATTCACTTTTGTATTATCAAAATAGCCAAGCCAAATAAAAACATTATCATTTTGTAATATCTCATCATAAAAATCCAAAAAAACACCTACTTATTCTTGATAATTAATTATATTTTCAACTTAGTTATTTATTAAATATTATCTTTATTATTATTGAATAGATATTTTTAAGGAAAAAAAAAGGGAAAAAATAAATGTCATTTGAAAACGATGAGTATACATCACTATCTAAAAAAACTATTCCAGTTATAATTGGAATTTTTATAGGGTCGTTAGGAACGATTATGAGTCTATTACCTTTAGATTGGATTATAAAAATCATTATTATAATATTTATCACCTTCACTTATGTTTATATTTTAGTAAGATATTCTCGATTGATTGAATATGAGAAATTTAGGTTGAATCGAAAATTTTACGATAACACCAATTTATTATTTTACTCAAAAAAATTAATTAAAGAAATCCTGATTCATGATGTAGATGGAACAGCAACAATTAAGTTTAAATATGATGTTAAAAATATTTCGGATAAATCTTTTGAATATTTTTCACGTCAGATTAATTTTGATGGCCAAATTGAGGATTTAAGATTAATTATAAATTGTAAAGAATTTTCTTGGGAAGACATTGAAGTGAAAGACTTAATAAAAAAAGAGGGAGTAGAAAATTCTTACTTTCTTAAATTTCCTATTGAGAACAATTATTTCCATAAAAGAGATATTTTAAATATTGAATTAATATATAAGGTAAAAAAGATTTATAATAAAATCCTTAATCCTGACTTAGAATATACATTATTCAAATTTCCTTATCCCGTTGATAAAGTGAAACTAATCATTAAAATTAATCCAGAAAACTTAAAGGATTATGTTGTTATAAATGAGGGTATAGAAATTAAAGTTGATATCTTACAAATGGAGGATCTTTCTGAATTATATAGATTTAATATAAATAGTAAGAAATTATTGCCAAAAGGAAACAAAACTAACAAATTAATATGGAATTTTGATAATCCAAAAGTAGGAAATTCATACAAACTAAAATTTCATATTAAAAAAAAAGATTAACCTCCAGACTCATCAACCATTTTTTAAACCACCTCAAGATCATACTAGTAGTACAATTATAAAAACTTATTGTTAATAACTTTAAATCATTGAGAATTGTTTACAAATCTTAGAGAAATTGAGTTAAAGGATTAGAAGTAGCTTTAGCTTGTTCAAAAAAACTTGACACATTTTGTTGTAATTCATCTAAAGAGACCACACCAATAATTTTGGTGGAGAAGGCAACTTGCGCGTTAGTGATTTTTTCAATAATATCTGAATGCTTCATCAACTCTATGTATTTTTCAAGATTCCTTGCAACTTCCTCACCCCATACACCTCCTGCAAATATTACAACTCGTTCATTCGAACTAGCATTCCATTTCTCTGTAGTTATATTGCTATTTCTTAGTAATTTCTCAAAATTATCAAAAAGATAATTAAGAAGCTCTCCTTCCTTTGTACCCTCCTTTTCAATATACTCATTTATCCATTCTAAGATTTGATTCCAGTTTGACCATGACACATCCTCACTAAGGAGCTTTGGTTTTTCTTCATGTTTAGTAATGTATAATAAGATATTTTCCTCCTTCCCTTCGATAAGCTTCAGATGGTTCTTAAGTTGGGGATCATCAAGGTTTTCTATAATTTTACTTTCAATAAATATCTCAAATTTAAAAGAACATTTTAAAGAACCGTCTGGAATAGAACTTATTTCTTTCTCTTGAGCAGAAATTTCTATTTTACTAGACGGAAAAATTTTATTTAATTTCTCATTTACTAAAAATCGTATAAGTTCTTCGCCCCCAACATTTAAAATATGAAGTAAAGCGTTAGTTACTCTATTTTCAAGCTGCTTATAATCTCCAAAAATAGAAAGATCTTCAATATTTGTCATATTATAATTCTATTTTTTGTAGATCTCCTGAAATAGGGAGAATTATCTATCTTACAGGAGATCATTCTAATATTTCAAAAAAATAATCGTTTATTATGATAAAAAATGATCTTCTAAAGCTAAAGATTTTAAAACAATTTAAAAGAAAGAATATTTCTTATACTACATCTATACTTGCAAATTTATTAAATAGTAAATTTGAAACAATCAAGAACGCTCTTGAATTTTTTCATACAATAGGTGTTCTTGATGAAGAAATTAAGGATCATGGAAAAATGATTTATACATATTACAATCTTACTATTATTGGTCAAAATCTGATAAAATCAGATAAAATCTGATTATGTTTTAAAAGAATTGCTTGAGTATTTAAAGAGTTGAATTTTCATATGAACAACAATAATATTTGTCATTTGGAAGGCAATTGAGACATAAAAACTAATACTCACATTTTCGAAATTTAATATTTAAATTTTTTAATTTACAATTATCACCTCTATTTTCTTTTGAAAATTTAAGAAAAACTGATTGAATCATAGAAGAGAATAAAAACAGATGAAAAGGATAAAATAAAACAATATTTTTTATAAATCTTGTTTTTAAATCAACAAGATTAGCAATAATAGTAGTAATATCGGAGCAATATATTTTTTCTAAGAAACCTAAAGGAATTTTTATTCTTTCTAATTTATCAAATAATTTATTCGTAAAATAACCGTTTCACGAATTTTTATTATTACGAAACATAATTATAAAATAGATAAAGACTATAAAATTTAACAACTAAATTTATCTGTCTTAACAGCTGAATAAAGTTTTTCTCCTATTTGTGTTAACTTAAATGATTTAACGGCTGGTTCTATATATTGATTTTCTTTTAAATATTCAACAAGTTTTTCGAATTTATTTTTATCCAAGTTAACATCTTTATCAATAACATTTCTTAAAATTGTAGGTTTATAAAATTTGAATTTGTCTTTCCCACTTTCTCTTTTAGAATCTATAAAATATATACAAAGAGCACAAAGTTCATATCGAAATGGTTTAAATGAGGGATAAATACTCAACCACACAATTTCTTTCTCTGGTGGTCCTTCAGGCGGTCCTTCGGGTGGTCCTTCAGGCGGTCCTTCGGGTGGTCCTTCAGGCGGTCCTTCGGGTGGTTCTTCAGGCGGTCCTTCAGAGGGTTTTCTATAATGTAACTTTTTTATTTCTTCTATAAAATATTCTATTGGTTGCCCTAAAATAAATGATAGTAATTTCTTAGCAATAGTAAGATCTTTCTCATTATTTGAGCTTAATTTAGATCCAGTAATTTCTTCATAAAGTGCTAATAAATATAAACGATCTTCCTGAGATTCTGTTAGAATTGGACGTCTAATCCGAGTTGGATATTTTAATTCTAACTTTTTAATCTTTGCTTCTGCTTTGGGGCTTAAACCTTTACCTGTAATTATAAAATAAATAAAATCCGTGTACTTCTCATTAAAAAGCTCAAGTGAGGATTCAATATCACTTAAGTCAATAAAAGATTTATAGTTGTATACTTTAATTTGAAATTCTATATTACGGCGATATTCTGCGCCTAAATTACCGTGTATAGTAATATAAACATCAGGTCTTCGATATTTTTCTTTAGAAATATATATTCTAGGATTATTTCGAACATTAGTAATTGTAGGGGGATCTTCAAATAATAAACAATTCCATGCATTTTCAATTCCTTTCTCTACTGAAGAAGATCTTTTGGTATTATTTTTGAATCTGGAAGGATTATTAAAGGAATTTCTGATGATTCTCCATTCAAACCTCTTTAATTCATTGGGATCAAAAGGGAAATTCTTAAAATCTTGAATTTCTCTCATAGATTCAAACATAGTTTCATATTTAGGAATAAAATTATTGTATTTAAAACTAATCCATAAATCTCTGAGAGAGTGTATTGATTTACGTAAATCTCTTTTTTTAAACCTATATACATATTCAAAAAACTTTTCTGAAAACGGATAATATGGAGCAATTGGAGGTTGTTGAGATGGATAATTCTTCCAGAATCTATTCATTCGATTTTTGAAAACTTGTATTAATTCATTTACTTCGAGTTGTATTAAGGGCATTTTTTTCATAAATTCTGCCAATTGCCCTTGAAGGTCGCTATTTTTTGATATTATTTGGTCGAAACTAGTCCAATCTGCAGTAGTAGAAATAAATACAAATAAAGTATAATTTAATATATTCCTTAATCTTACAAATAAATTACCTAAGTTTTTATAGTAATAATCCTGAATCTGCGAATCGGCTTTAGCTATTTCATCAATCCCAATGAGTAAAATAGGTAATTTATAAGTAGCACAAATATAGTATCGCATCAAATCATTAAAAAATGTTATTAACTCATCATTATTTTGAAATAAACTATTATCTGCGTCAATAATTTTTTCTAGGTAATATTCTGGGTCATCCTCATCAATTACCCTGATGAGATTGAGGATCTTTTTATTATCTGCTCTCTTAATCTCGTAGGTTGTTCCATAAATATCAATTTTAAATAATTCTCTAATTCTCAGTTTATTTTTATTGTAATATAATTGAAGTTTTTCAACTGATTGTGTTCCTTGTTGGTATAATGGTTCAATTATATCTCTCACTTCAACTTGATGTAGATTTCTTGGACGAGTTTCATCAGCCCAAATAATATTTGCCAAAGTTTCTTTATCATGTCGAAAAATTTTATATATAAAATGAAATATAACATATTCTGGTAAACTTAGGTCAAATCCAGTTTCTTTCTCGAATCCTGGTCTTAAATTTTCTAACATTGGCTTCCAAATGTCCGAAAAATCCGAAATTTTATCAGGTATTTGAAAATATGTTGAAAATATATCGCTCCTTTTTAAAACATACTCTGTCCTATGGTTTTCTGCCTTCCTCTCAAGTTCAATCGATTCTTTCAAAAAATTAAATAGTGTGGATTTTCCTACTCCACTTGGACCTTGTAATCGAACTGATCTACTTATTTTGTGATTAAAAACTAGCCTTAACTCTTCTTTCAATTTGGATAATTCTTCTTGTCTTCCTACAAAGTCGGTGATAGGTTCATTTGGATTATATCGAGCTATTCCAAATGGATTTAATTCAGTTTCAAAAATAATTCTATTTAATTTTCGGCACTCTTTTTCAGAGGGCCATGTTAAGCTTTTTTGTAACCTCGTAATAATCCCTTGATATATGTGTTTTTCTTATCTCCTAATTAATAAACCAATATTGCCTCCAAATTTTTTCTTAGAATATCCCTCTGAAGCATCAAATACCTCATCATCAATTAAATCATTAACAGCTTGCTCAAGTATATTCAAAGAGAAATTCTGTAATTCTTTAATTTTAACTAACTCATCAATTGTCATTGATTCTCCTGGAGTTATTTTATTTTTAATTATATTCTTGATGTTAAATAATTCGTTAGTCCTCCCAAATATATCAGGCGACACATCTTTAGCAAGTTTTATTTCAACACCACCAATTTTTAACATTAAGAATTTAACCTGTTCTTCTAATAATCCAATCCGCTTCTCTATACTTTCAGTACTTACTTTTTTTTTTTTTTTTCTTCCCTTTAGAAGCCATATATTGGTTATAGAATTTCTCAATAAGTAATTGAAGTTTCTTCTGCTCTAATCCTGATTTCTCAATTTTTCTTATTATATCTGCTTTTCGATCTTTTTTATCCAATCTTATTTTGCATTCTTTTGCTAAATTTTTCAGAAACGGAACTGTAAGTTTGTTTATATTAGTCACTTTAATCATCTAATATTTTATAAAAAGCTCAAGTAAAAAATTTTTAAAATAATATCTTTAGGGATAAACTCTTTGGTTAATTTGGAAAATTTTGGAATTATGGATATATAATATTTTGATTCACTGTTTATAAAATTAAGTCTAAAAATTTGTTTCCCTCATAAAAAAAAGCTTAAGGAATTAGGAATCCCAAGAATTAGAAACGAAATTAGGCTATTAAAGGAAAATCGATTTCTTTTAAAAAGACTAAAAGTATCCTTTTATAAGATGAGCTTAGCTTAAAAATGACCATATTCATTTTTTCTATCAAGATCTCAGTAACCAATTTGTAATCATATCAACCTCATCCATGGTTAAGAAATCTCTGAATCCTAAGA
>SDBV01012257.1_pt1 | contig 10995 bp, 14 predicted proteins | sample 2277081 | NCBI WGS metagenome assembly SDBV01 (sample SAMN10402039, study PRJNA504765) | marine sediment metagenome | isolation source: marine sediment core GS10_PC15, 223 cmbsf | place: Arctic Ocean: Southern Knipovich Ridge | collected 2010
GTAATATGGGATAGGTATGTTGTAAAAATATATTATTGATAAAAAATAGCTTGTAAGAATAAATAAATCTAGGATAGTATAAGTCTTGTAGCATTTGATTAATATTAGTGGAGAATAATCTATATATTTTTAAAAAAGAAGTTGAATTGAAACTCCAAGGGCCATCGTCAGAGCAGTTTCGTTCAACTCGAAATGTATATTACGCTATCGCAAAATATACATTCCTAAGTGTTGTCTGCAATGTCCCTTGATTAATGTATATACATTGTTTATACTAATAATATGGAAACAATAATAAAAAAATGGGGCAATAGTCTCGGTATAAGAATCCCTAATACAATAATCAAAGAATTAAGTCTTGAAAATGGTTCTCATGTAGAAATATTTGAAGAAGCTGATAGGATAATTATTAAGCCAAAAAGTAGTGACTCTTTAAAAATCATTTTAGACCAAATCACTTCTGATAATGTTCATGAAGAAATTGATTTTGCTAAACCAATGGGCAAAGAAATTTGGTAATGAAAAACTATATACCAGACAAATCTGACATTATATGGTTAGAATTTTCTCAACAAAGCGGGCATGAACAAGCTGGAAATCGTCCTGCTATTGTCCTCTCTCCAAAAGAATATAACTCTAAAGTTGGACTTGTGATAGTTTGTCCAATAACTAGTAAAGAAAAAGGTTATCCATTTGAAGTTAAAGTTACTGGTAAAGTAAAAGGCGTAATTCTATCGGATCAGGTAAAAAGTTTTGATTGGAAAGCAAGGAACGTAAAATTTATTGAGAAAGCAAATAAAAAAATATTAAAAGATGTACAAGAAAAGTTATTATTATTAATCGAATAACTTGCGGGACACAGCAGACAACTGCGCAGTCTGCTGCAAAACTCATTTTAAAATATCTATATATCTTTAAAACCAGTATTTTAATTATTAATTAAAAATATTGAACCATTTCATAAAATAATCTTAGCATTAAAATTAATCTCCCGGTTAATTTGCTTATCTGGTATATACACTACGCCTATAATACTAGACAAAATATTTCAATAGAAAAGGTGTGATATTTAGTCTATATTAAAATCAGGAGGCGTAATTTGCCGTTAACGAAAATATCACAATAGTATACTTTTAAAAGAATTGTATATTTATACTTGAAATATTATACTAAGGGTATTATACTAAAGGTATTATACTAAAGGTATAATATAACCTGGAGCCTGATTTTGAAAAAGTTTGTATTTGATTGTTTAGTAGATAGAGAAAATATATGTAATTTAAAAAAAGAACAAATTAAATTATTTCAATTTATTGAAAAGAAGATGAATGTAGTTCTTTATGCTCCAAGAAATTATGGGAAAACCTCATTGTTGAAGAATATCATAATTCCTGATTTTAAAAAGAATAATAAAAATAAAGCATTTGTCTTTTTCGTGGATTTATTTCAAGTTAAAGATATTGAATCTATAATATCTAGATTGACAGTTGCGTTTGAACGTTCATTTGAAAAATCATTTCCAGTTAAATCAGTTATTGAAAATATAAAAAATATGTTTGGCTCCTTTCAGCCGGAAGTTAGTATTGATCCTCTTACAAATAATGTCAATATATCTGTTAAACCAATATTAAAAAGGAAGTCATATTCAATTCAGTCAATATTTGAACTAATTAAACAAATATCAAAGAAAATACCAACAATTGTTATAATTGATGAATTTCAGGATATATCTTTTATACCAGAAGCTGAGGCTTTATTTAGAACTGCTTTTCAGAATATTAACTCATTACCAATTATATTATTAGGATCAAAAAGAAATATATTAACTCAAATGTTTGCAAATCCAAATTCTCCATTATATTCCTGGGGCGTTGATGTTGAATTTAATCCAATTGACTATAAAGAATATCATTCTTATATAAAGCAAAGATTCAATAATAAAAATATTAAAATAGACTTAGATATATCAATTAAGTTACAAAATCTAATGAACAGAATACCTGAATCAATAAATATAATTTGTTATAATATTATGGAGTTATTTCCTAATAGAAATATAAAAGAAGAAATGATTTATAAAGCACTATATTTCATTTTAGAAAATAGAGAGAGTAGATATGAAACTTATTTAGGATTATTATCTAAGACGGCAGAAAAAGTATTAATATGTCTTGCAAAAGAAGATGGAATAGAGCAAAAAGCAGGGAAAAAATTTGTCAGTTATACTGGATATACTCCAAGAACTGTAAGCAAAACTATAGATAAATTGATTAATCTTGGAATTATTGAAAAAGTGGATAGAAAATTTAGAATTAATGATCCGTTACTAAATAATTATTTATTAAAATATCGTTAATTATGTATATTTCAACTTTATAGGTTATTAGCATTGTAGCCCTCCGGTTTGCTCCTTCCACAAAAAAGCCCGCCAACCAGTAGGCCTGTCTTGCCCGTACTGGCAGGATAGGGGAGTAGTGTTGTAGTTTTTAATGAAATAGGTGGAAATGGTAAATTGAATTCACAGTACAATGGAAAATAAAATTCCCAGTGTGATGGAAAATAATTTTCCCAGTAAACTATTCCCTTAGAAATATCTAAGGGGAGAAAATGGTTAACAAGAAAATGTATCAACGAATTCAGGAATTAAAGAAAAAAGGATTTAGTAAATCCAGTATTTCAGAAAAGCTTCAAATTGATCCGGCTACAGTCAGAAAATACTTTAAAATAAAGCCTTCTAAATATACAAAATATTTAGAGTCAGTGGCTTTCCGTCAAAAGAGATTTGAAGATTATGAATCTAAAATAAGATGCTATTCCAAAGTGCCAGAACTTCCATACGGAAAACAAATGCAGATTGATTTTGGATTATATAAAACGAGAAGTGGTTTGCATTTATATATTTTTGCTGCAGTATTATCAAGCAGCCGCTACAAATATATTGCCTTTCAGGCTCATCCATTTACAGTTATGGATTTGATTTTTCATCTGCTGGATTGTTTTGATTACTTTGGTGGAATAACCGAGCAGCTTGTTATAGATCAAGACTAAATAATGGTGGTTAATGAGAATTACGGTGATATTATCTATACAAAAAAGTTTGGAATGTTTATTACAGAAATGGATATGAAAATGTATGTTTGCCGGAAAGCAGATCCTGAAAGTAAAGGGAAGATTAAGAATGTAATTAAATATGTGAAGTATAATTTTCTGCAGGTACGGGATTTTAATAATCTTGAACAGGCACAGGATTCTTTAAGAAAATGGCTTATACGTAGAGCAAACGGAAAGATATCACAGGCAACAAAAAAAGTGCCTTCACTTGCCATCTGTGAAGAACGGCTATATTTACGGCCGGTACGTAATTCAATCTTTCGCAAAGATACTAGAATTACCAGGGAAGAAATCGGTTGTGCGTGAGCATTTCAGAAGCAAGGGAAAGAGTATAAAAGAGATTCAGCATGAAACCAAATCCATGCATTCATTCGATAGCTGGAAAGACTTTGTTGAACAGAATATCAAAACCTTTTCAAGGTATTTACGTGATCAATGTTTACTTGCAAATAAATATTTGAAAGAAATAAAGGAGCAGGGACTGTTCGAGGAGGCTATATTTTATTGTCAGGAGAATAAAACATATTCGATGAAAGACCTGCTTGATACCTACAACCACCTTTTAAAAGAACATAAGGAAATGAATGAAGCAATTATTGGAGTTTTTTCCGGCATATCCAAAACACCAAAATATTCACAATTAAATGTACCAAAATGCCGGCTAAAGACATATGAAAAGATTATAGGAGGCCGGAAATGAAAGCTTATCAAAATGTTAATCATAAACTCAAATTGCTTAAACTGTTAGGAATACATGGAAGCCTTGATGAATTAATATCAGAAGCAGTCATTTGTTAATTTTTTAGATCATTTACTGAATGTTGAAATTGCTAACCGGGCAGAAAGAAAATATTAACGAAATATTACTGCTGCACATTTTCCGGTTATTAAGCGGGCTGATGATTTTGATTTTAACAGAGTTAAAGGAATCACCAAATCACAAATTTCACAGTTGATGGATTTCTCCTGGATTGATAAAAATGAAAATGTTCTATTTTTTGGTCCTCCCGGCATTGGAAAAACTCATTTAGCAATTGGCTTGGGGTATGATGCTATTGGAAAAGGTTATACTGTCTGCTTTGAGAGGATAGCAAATTTAATTAAAATATTAAAAACATCTGAAGTACAAAGGACAGCTGCATTCCGTTTGAGAAGAATAGTAAAATCTCAAGTTATAATAATTGATGAAATTGGCTATACACCCATAGACCGGAAGGAGGCAAATCTATTTTTTACTTTAATCAGTGAGTTGTATGAAATGCATTCAATAATTATCACATCAAATAAAGGTTTTGATAGCTGGGCCGAAATGCTTGGTGATTCTGTTATAACAACAGCCTTATTGAGTGTTCTCCGGAGAAAAAACAACAGAAGTCAACCTGGGCTAAACTGATAAAAAAGGTGTATGGTTTTGATTGGACAGGATAGGGGTTTTTAATTTTATCTTTGGCGCCAGAAATAGGGGGTAAACAGGATCAATACGGTGTATATTTCCAGACGGCCGACCATCATGGCGAAACTTAAAAACCATTTTATGTATTCAGGATAAAATGCATAATTCATTGTCGGTCCAATTAATGAAAATCCTGGACCGATGTTGCCAACAGTAACCAGAGCTGTTGAAAAACTTGTTTCCAGATCGTATCCTCCAGAAGCCGTAGAAATAACAGCTGTGGTTATAAGCAAAAACATAATGTATAAAAATACGAAGCCAAGAATTGTATAGATAAAATCTTTTTTAACAGTAACCCCATTCATGCGTGTACTGAACACGCCTCTGGGATTGGTCAACAGTTTCATTTCTGTTATTGCTTGTTTAAATAAGGTGATGATTCGTACAACTTTTATTCCCCCGCCTGTAGAACCTGAGCAACCGCCAATAAACATCAAGGCAAATAAAATATATTTAGAAAATGCAGGCCAGGAATCAAAATTAGCTGTAGCAAAGCCTGTGGTGGTAAGTATGGAGGCAACTTGAAAAGATGAAAAACGCAGACTTTCAGTAAAATTCCCATACACTTTTCCAATAAGTGGTATTGCCGTCAAAATCGTGGCAATTACAAAGATTGCCAGATATACTTTTAATTCGGTATTTTTCTTTACTCCAGTTAATTTGCCGGTAAGTGCACGAAAATACAATCCAAAGTTTATTCCGGCCAACATCATAAATATTGTAATAACAATATCTATATATGTGGAATTATAATGTCCGACACTGGCATTTTTAGGTGAAAAACCTCCGGTTGCAAGAGTCCCGAAAGTGTGGGTAAGAGAATCAAATAAATTCATACCCCCGAACAGCAGCAGTATGGTTTCCAGAACAGTCAATCCAAGGTAAATAACCCACAACATCTTCGCCATATGAGTGATTTTGGGTGATATCTTATCCATTGTCGGCCCCGGTGATTCGGCGCTTATCATTTTCACTCCACCAATTCCCAGCAGAGGCATAATGGCTACTGTAAGTACTACAAATCCCATTCCTCCCAGCCAATGAGTTAACGATCGCCAAAAAAGAATTGATTTTGGCAGGGTCTGTATTTCAGTTAAAATTGATGCTCCAGTAGTTGTGAATCCGGACATTGTTTCAAAGAAAGCATCTGTATAGGTTGGAATTGTTCCAGATAAAAAAAATGGCAAAGCTCCTGCAACAGAGGCAATAATCCAGCTTACGGTTACCATCAAAAAACCGTCTTTTGCCGAAAATTGATTTCCTTTAAGTTTTCCCGTTATCAAGTTTAATATAATTCCCGTGGTAGCTACCATTATGATTGTCTGCAGAAAAGCATTGGTACATGCCTGTTCCCCGTTAAAAAAGGCAATACCTAAAGGGAACAGCATAAATCCGGCAATTACCAGAATTAAAACGGAAATAATATTAAACACAAGCATAAAATGCATTATTTAACCTTAAAAATTGATTCTAATCGTTTTGTTGCATCATTTCTGGTAATTAATACAACATGATCGTTTGGTTCAATTGCTAAAGATCCATGAGGAATAATATTAATTTCTTCTCTGGAAATAAGAATTATTAATGTCTCTTTGGGCAGTTTGATATTTTTTATCAATTTTTTACATAGTGAGGAAGTTTGATGTATTTCAAACTCAATAATTTCAAAAGGACTGCCGGAAATATTATATATACTTTTAATATTTCCTTGGCGGATTAATTTTAAAATTTTGTTTACCAGTACTTCATTAATACTAACGGAAACATCAATTCCGAGACTTTCGGCTATCCGTTTATATGCTTTGGTCTGTACTAGAGAAATAGCTCGTGAAACCCCCACTTTTTTAGCATAAATGCTGGTTATTAAATTCAGCTCCTGGTTTCCTGTCGAAGAAATGACCAGATCATAATCTTTAAGCAGCTCTTCTTCCCAGATTTCTTCATCAGTTATATCTGCATGAGTGATCATTGCTTGAGGATATCGTTTATTCAGAAACTTGCATTGTTTATAATCAGTATCTATTAAATGTAATTTTTTTCTATTATTTTTTATGAATCTTTTAAATATTCTGCCAATTAAACCGGTGTCTTCTTCCTGGTAAGAATCTAAATAGTCAGCAATATAACAACCCAGTTTTCCACAGCCGATTATAGCAACTTTATTAAAAGTTTTTTTCGGTTTATCAAAGAAGTCAAAAATAGTATTAAAGTCTTCATCTGTGGCAATAATATACAGTAAGTCATTTTCTAAAAATACAGTATTTCCATTGGGAATCAGATGATTATCATCCCGCAGTAGAATCGGAACTAAAAACGTCGCGTTAATAGCTTCATTTACCTGGTGAAGCGTTTGGCTTATTAGTGATGACCCGGCAGTGATTGTTAAATTTCGCATTTGTAGGTCGGTGTTGTCAAAGAGCATGATATTGCTCATAGCTCCGTGTTCTACAGATTTTGCAATTTCTTTTGCAGCTTCAATTTCCGGATTGATTATATGATTTATACCCAATACCGTTTTAGAACTCATTTTACTATGACTGTAATCTATATTTCGAATACGGGCAATAGTAGAAATGTTTTTTGAATTTGAGGCTGCGAGTCCGCAGGCAATCATATTTAATTCATCGGATTCAGTTACACTGATAAAATAATTCGCCTTTTCCAGCCCTGCCTGATTTAATACTTCAAGGTTATTTCCTGTATCATTTATAACAATGCAATCAAGCTGATTGCTTACCTGTTTTGCCCTATGAGGATCTCTTTCAATAATTGTTACATGTTTATCTTCATGAATCAGTTGTCGGGCAAGATGGTATCCTACCTTACTGGCCCCAAGGATTATAATATTCACTTTGAAAACCTAAACTACAATAGCAATCGTGTCAATAAATATTCTAATGATCCTTCAAGACTTCAACTGCTTTAGATATGACTAATTATATTAATTAAAATTACAAATATCCAATTATTGGAGAGGATATAAAAGCTGGTTTAAAAGGAATCGTAGGAATGAATAAAAAAGTGTAACTATTGTAATGGAATATGAAAGAGTAAAATATACTGTAATAAAAATATCAACCATCATTTCTCCTAAGTCCATGCAATTTTAATTTAAATAGTATTCTGTCCTTATGAAGGATAGTAATATAAATAATACTTTTCAAGATCCTGGCTGTTTTTAAGTATGTTTTTAAAAAAGTCATTAAATATTGGATTCTTTTCCCTGAGATCATTAAAACTGCTAAATGGTATAGATGTCACCATACCTGATTTTACCATTAATTGATGACAAAGTTCATTATAGTCTGAACTAAATACATCAACCATTTTGCTCGTTTCAAGGTTTCCCTGAGTCACAATTTGCGGATTAAAATTTATAATAAGAGGATCTATCATATCTTTAAGATCGATACCAGAATTTGATGGTTTATATTCCGGAAATTTAAATTGATTAGCAGGTTTATTTATATTATTTGGAAGAACAGACGTAAGTCCATAGTATTCACTTCCTTTTCGGGATCTGCAGGTAATAATATGAACTACATCAGTGGATTTTTGCTCTGGATACGTATATGTAAGGCAGCATCGATAAATTGTAACATTACTCATATTTTTTATTAAAATATTTAAGATTTCAACTATTTTATTTCTGGAATCTTTTTCTGCGATTTCATTTAAAAATTCCCTGGCTATGCCCCCAAGTCCGGCGATACTTAATCCATATAGGATCTCATATTCACTGTGAAGTATACTTCTGATAGTTTTATGCTTTGATGCCTTATGAAATTCTATTGGCATTTTTTGATGTTCAGGATTAATTTTTTTACTGATTTTAACGGGATCGATTATTTCAAACGGCATTGCTTCTCCGCCAGTTTCAAGCCAGTCCCGGTTTGTCCTGTCTTTTATGATGGCTTTAAGTTCTATGACTAATGGATTATCAGGCTGTTTCCATCCGCTGTATTTTTTATAACTATCTATATGAGTATAAGTTTCACTTAAATAAATGGCATCAGTAAGAGCTTTTTCAAGTTCTGAAACATAAATAATTGTAATACCCGATTCAAGAATTTTAAATACTTCATCTAATATATTATCGGGAAGTTCTTGTGGAATGTATTTTTTTACATGCTCCTTTGAAACAGCTTTTATAGTGGTCTCACCATCACCGGAACTAATTATATCAGCTATGAGTTCTTTAGACTCCCGGTCCCAGAAAGCACCCCAGTAACCGTCATTAGTATCAGCATCTCCCAGGGTAAAGACCATTCTTAAAGGGATAACTATTTTATCAGCTCCTGTAAGATCAAAATCGAACCAGTAATATTTTCCAATTCCTTTTATGTAATCGGTATAATCTTCATCACAACCATCAAATACTGTGCAGTTGTTCAGGTGATGTTCCGGTATATTTGGGCATGCTAAATAATCTCCCATATTGCTCGTTCCAAGGGCTTTAACAAGTTTTATCGGAAGTATCATTTTTTCAGAGTCGGTGATGCCTGCTTTGATAAAAGCATCCTTAAAAAAAGTTGGTAATACATCTGTTTCATTTAAATCCGGATACTAAGAAGTCGTAAATTACGCAATGTGGTATCTCATCTGTTACTTCAGAATAGCCATCCTTGATAGTTTCCTAAATTAGTTCATCACAATGAGCACTGGCTTCTTTCTGTGAATTAAACTCATACTTTTTAGTAAAACCGATTCCGTTGCTTGTTCCAATAACAGCCCTATCCTGTAAAATTTCTTTAAAGATATATTTTTGCTTTTTTTGCTTTTCAAAACGGCGGACCCTAAGGATAAATTTTAGTGTCTTATCCACATCTGGTAGTACTGCATGTGTTTCCTATTTTTTATCAAATCCGGTTGGTGGAATAGAAACGACTTTCTTATTAAGGGCGGCCTTAACCCTTCTTTCATTAAAAATAAATGATAGGTAATATTAAGATCGTCGTCAAGGTAATCTGTAAAAATAACCTTATGCTATTTTGGAAAAACAACCGAACTGATAAAAAACAATAATTGTATATAAGAAAAGCTCATTAGTTTGAAATTAAAACCAAGTAATTATTAATGCAATAAAATAACCCGAAAGTTTGCTTTTTTGATACATAAGTTTTCTTTTAAAAAAATATTTATTGGTGTAATTTGTTATATGTAAAAAGCCCAATCATTGTTTCTATGATCTTTCTTATTGTTACTTGTGGTATATCATGGAGATGAAAAAGAAAATGAAAAATATTATTGTAGTAGGTTGACATTTTTACCACTCTGTTAATTTAAAAATTAAATAGTGATTGATAACATATTTTAGAACACGAATATGAAAAAAGTAAAAAATGAAGGAGTAAAAAAAAATGAAGAAAAAACAAATTTTATTAATAGTTAGTCTTATTTTAGGAATTACAGCAATATTTTTAATATCCTGTTCTTCCCCATTAGGTACTGATAATAATAACAGTACAGAAATACAAAAATACAATCTTACTACAGAAGAGGGCCTTTTAGCTGCAATTCAGGATGAAGAGTTTATGAAAACCATAATGGAAGATACTCATAGCCAGACATCCACTATAAACAGGGCTCCGGCTAATGGAATATGGGGCGATGTTAACAGTGATGGTGATGTTGAAACTGTTATCATAGGTATTAGTTACTATGATAGCAATAATGCAGATTTGATATGCTCTGTTTCCGATGACAGAGGCGATACCTGGAATAAATATATAATTGATGAAACAGGAGATGTCGGATACAGCAGTTCAATAGTAGTATCTGGAAACAATATCTATATTTGTTACATTGCTGATATGGTCTGTATGCTTCCCGAACCCGGGGTAAATGGAATGAGAATGAAAATCTTGTAAGGCTGGCTCCGGAAGGCTGGAAGGAAAAGAAAGAATTGGAAACAATTCTATCAGAATCTGGAATGGAAAATACAGAAAGCGTTGCTGTTGGAACAAAAAAACAGAAGTCAACCTGGGCTAAACTGATAAAAAAGGTGTATGGTTTTGATCCTTTAGTGTGTCCTAAGTGCGGGTCTGATATGGAAATAAAGGCAATAATTATGGAGCCTGTGGAAACAGAAAAAATATTACGGCATCTGATTAAGACGGGACGTTCACCCCCAAACTTTGACATTTCCAGCCTTAATTAATTTGATTTTTTCTAAAGCCAATGTTTTTTATAGTTGAGGTGTATTCTTTTTGAGTTGTAATTTTGTGTATTTTGCATAGTTTCCTATGGAAGGTGCAGAAAAACTGCGATTTTGGGAGATTATACGAATTTTTGCTTGTAACAGGCTCAGGATTGCGCTAGTATATAGCAGAAGTGATTGGAAATCGGAAAAATTCGGAGGTACGTTAGGCTTTCTGATTTTAACAATCACTATCATTCAGATTTCTTCCATATTATTTACACTTTGATTA
>SDBV01012258.1_pt1 | contig 10995 bp, 11 predicted proteins | sample 2277081 | NCBI WGS metagenome assembly SDBV01 (sample SAMN10402039, study PRJNA504765) | marine sediment metagenome | isolation source: marine sediment core GS10_PC15, 223 cmbsf | place: Arctic Ocean: Southern Knipovich Ridge | collected 2010
CATGCTCGCCCGCGCTCGAACCACCGCGGATGGAATACTCGGTGTACACCGGCTGCCAGTCGCTCCGCCAACTCGTCGTCGAACAACAGCAACCCGCGGAGAGGACGCAGAGGTCACCGGACAGCACCGGGCATTTATTGGTTCTTCTTCTCTTTTTTCTTCTTTCGTTTTTCCTTCGGACTAAGCTGGGCCTTTTTCTGCTGTTCCTTTTTGCCTTTATCTCTCTTCCCCTTATCACCCATGTCAGTTTCTCCTTGCTTGAACCGACATTTCCCAAATGGCGTCCGCTCAGCAACGTCACCGAGCCGCCTCATCGTTATCGTACCCGTTTCCAACAGCCGTGTGCAAGATCGCTGCGTGCGATCCTGACGGTGGCACCGAGCAAGTGTACTACCTGTTTGCCGCAAGGTGCTCACATACACGTCGTGCACCGGCCGCTCGTCGCTGCCGCCCTCACTCCACGGGTCGCCCATCTCGAACTCGCCGCCGGAGACCTACGTCATGCCGGGGGGGTCATAGAAGTCCCAAAGACCCGCTGGAACGTGGCGAAGTCGGTCGGGTCCACGTCGCCGTCGTCGCCCTCTATGTCGGCGGTCTCGCATTCGGGATCTACTCCAACGCCCGGCCCGCCCAGGCAACCCGCAAAGAGCGCGAAGTCGTCGATGTCCACGTCGTTGACCCCCAACAGCACCGCTACGCTGTCGCTGCCCCCGTTCGCCACGGCCAGGTCGGGCGCCTGGTCACCGTTCAGGTCGCCGATCGCCACGTAGGAGAGGTTGTCACCGGCACCGTAGTACCTCGCCGCAGCAAACGTCCCGTCGCCGATGCCAAGTAAGGCGCCGGAGCCGATCTCGCGCGGCGCAAGAATCGCTGAACAGCACACCTCCTCAGCAGAATTCGTGGCGCTTCGGTGGTGCTTTCTTGGCCCGGGAGCGGTTCCATCGCCGGTTTCCGGGGGCTTCCGCGTATCCCGGACGTCGCCCCGTTTTGACAGTCGGTTCGGATGGACCATTCGGACCACCCAGCCGTCGGGGGAAAGAAGCCCCAGGACGGGCTTCGCGGAAACCTGCGGCGCTGGTTTCCCCAAGCATCCACCCACGGATTCCGCGGAAGAGCCTTGTCGCTTACCCCTCGAGATGACGCACACCCACACGTCACCCCTGCGGATCGACAGGTTGCCAGCGTGAATCCTAGCCGCTAGACTCCTCTCGCCGTTTGAGAACGGAGTTTCCGCCGGACACGTGTTTGGGCCGCAACTCCACGGGAAATACGCTCGTAACGTGCATTGAAGGAGTTCCCGGCGTAGGAGCAGACGAGCGAGGCACCGGTCATGCTGAGTGTTGAGTCGCTAAAAGAGATTTCCTTGTTCCGCGGGATCGCGCAGGATGTCGTGGAGGAGCTTTGGGCGTTGGGGCGCGTCGTCCACTACGTGGAAGGCGACAAGCTCTTTGACCGAGGTCGCGAGGCCGGCGACGTGCTGATCGTCGAATCCGGCTCGATGGCGCTTTTCTTCCCGGTCCCGATCCTGGGTGCCGTCAGAGAGGTGGTCGTCGAACATGCCGGGCCCGGAGACGTCATGGCGTGGTCGGCACTGGTGAGTCCGCACACGCTGACACTCAGCGCTCGCTGCGTCGAGAGCGGCGCGGTGCGCGCCCTGCCGCGCGACGCGCTGAGCGATTATCTGAGAGATCGCCCGGAGGCCGGTTATCAGCTAACGCGGAACCTCGCGAGCGTAGTCGGTCGCCGCCTGCAAGACCAACAGAATATGTGGATTCGCGAGATAGAGGCGCGGCTTGTCGGGCCGTAGAGGTCACCACGTTACCTGGTTAAGTGACGTGTGCCGGCTCGCCGAGACGGATGGAGGAGCAATGTCGCCGCAGTTGACCGCAACTTCCGCGTTGCTCACCGGGGTGTTGGCGGTCGGGCAGCATGCTCCGCTTTCCTACTCCCAAGAGGTCAACCCGGATGCGTTCACCAGCGCGGAGGTGTGTGGTGAATGTCATCAGGCGATCCACGCCGTCTGGCAGCACTCGATGCACGCACGCGCGTTTACCAACGGCATCTTTCAGGCGGCGTACCGGGAGGTCAAGCAGTCGTCGGAACGGCGCTCCCGGGTGTGTCTGAGCTGTCATGCGCCGACGGTGCGCAAGTCGCAGGACTATGCCGCCCAGGAACCGATTACCCGCCAAGGCGTGACCTGCGACTTCTGCCACAGCATCCGCGACGTTGACCTCGACGGGCCGGTCGCGCGGCCGGACCTGCACGTCGGGCAAACCAAGTATGGCCCGCTGAAGCACGCGCAATCACCGGCGCACGAGGTGGTGGATTCGGACCTGCACCGTCGTTCCGAGTTGTGTGCCACCTGCCACGAATACCGTAACCAACACGGCGTGGCCATCCTGGAGACCTACAGTGAATGGAAAGCCAGCCCCTATGCCGAGGCGGGCGTACACTGCCAGGATTGCCACATGCCGCTGGTCCCCGGGCGCGTGGTTGTGCCGGGGCTCACGGCGCCGGGGCGCAAGGACCCGCCCCGGGATGCGGTAAACCTGCACAACATCTCGGGCTCGCACGACTTGGAGCAGGTTCGCAAAGCGGCGACGATGAAGATTCTGGGCGCTGTGCGCCTCGGAGAAAACATGGTGGGCGTGCGGATCAGTGTCGCCAACGTGGGCAGCGGGCACTGCTTCCCCACGGGGCTCCCGTTGCGCCGGGTGATACTGGAAGTGAGATTGACCGATCGTGGACTCCTGCTGGACCGACGCACGATTGAGTTCGCGAAGGTATTGACTCAGGCCCGGGGCGCACCCATCACGCGCGAGGGCGAAGCGTTCTTGGACGCGCGCGCGATCGAGAGGGACACCCGCCTCAAGCCAAAAGAGGATCGCACGGTCAGCCTCACCTTCTACAATGTCCAAGCCAGCAAGCCCCAGGTCGAGGCCAGACTGTCGTACCAGTACTCGACGCGAACCGTGTGGTCCCAGGACGGAGTCGAGGCGACCAAGCCGGTGGAAATGAAGATCTTGTTGGCTTCCGACAGTCACCGTGTGCTCGGTCCGCGCCGCTAGCGCTAACCAGGTTACGAATTCATGAGTATTCCACCCCAACTGACCCGCCGCGATTTCCTCACCGCGGCTTGTGCGACCTGTGCGACCTGCGTTGCCGGGCCCTGCCTCTGGGCGGACCAGCGCTCCCGGCACCTGACGTATGTCGGGGCCGAGGACGCGCCGCCGATCGAGCAATTCGTCATGACCGTATGCCGGCTGTGCCCCGGCGGTTGCGGGTTGCGGGTCCGCGTGGTGCACGGCTGCGCGGTGGGCGTCCGCGGGAACACCTCGCACCCGGTCAATCGTGGCGGACTGTGTTCCCGGGGTTCGGCGGTCTTGCAAGAGCTGTACCATCCCGAGCGACTGCGACGCCCCCGGCAACGGGTGGGCGCACGTGGATCCGGCCAGTGGCAGGAGATCGAGTGGGAAGCGGCGATTGGCCAGATCGTCGAGAAACTCAGCGCGATTCGCGGCCGGCCCGGGCCGCACGCTCTGTTGACCCTGATCGGCCGTGACCGGGGGCTGACGCGGCTGGCCTGGCGGCGGTTTATGCGCGCCTTCGGCTCACCCAACCTGATTCCCGTGTCGCCCGCGGCCGCCCTGGCGGGCGTGCCGGCGATCCGCGCGACGCACGGGGTGGAACAGCGCATCGGCTACGACCTGCCCCGGGCGGCGTACGTCATGTCCTTCGCTAGCCAGTGGCTCGATGCGCACTGGTCGGCGGCGCAAGCCTCGCGGGCGTACGCTGAGTTTCGCCGTTCGCGGCCCGGACTGCGCCCGCGGTGGGTGCACGTGGAGCCGCGCATGTCGCTGACGGGTGCCAAGGCGAACGAGTGGGTCCCGGTCCGCCCGGGCACCGAGGGGGCCCTGGCGCTGGCGTTCGCGCACGTTATCGTTCGCGAAGGGCTCTACGACCGGGAGTTCGTCGCGGAGCATTGCCACGGCTTCGAGGATTGGACTGATTCACAGCGCCACGCGCGGCTGGGCTTTCGGCGGCTGGTGTTGCAGGAGTATTCGCCGGCGCGTGTGCAGGAGATCACGGGCGTGCCGGAAGGCACGATCTTTCGGTTGGCACGTGAGTTCTCTCGGCACCGGCCGGCCGTTGCGATCGGATACGACGACGGTGGCTGCGGAACGCAGCGGGTCTACGATCGCATGGCGATCCACAGTCTCAACGCTCTGGTGGGGAGCATTGATGTTCCTGGCGGGGTCACCGTTTTCGGGGATATGTCGTTGCTCGATACGCAGGTTTCGCCCGACGAGACGGCCCGCCACGGACTTGCCCAGCCGCGTCTCGACGGTCCGATTACGGAACGGCATCTGGGTGACAGCGCGGTGGACCGGCTGCCGGCGGCCATCGGTCAGAGCGTGCCCTATGGCACCGAGGCGGTCTTCCTGGTGGGAGCCAACCCGGTCTTTGATAGCCCGGAGGGGGCGGGCTTCGTCGAGGCGTTGCTGCGCGTACCGTTGGTGGTGGGCTTTGCCGATTTCGCCGACGACAGCAACCGCTACGCTGACCTGATCCTGCCCGGCCTGCATGGGCTCGAGCGGTGGGACCTGGACCTCACGCATACGCTGAGCGGGCATCCGGTGTTCTCCGTGTCGCAGCCGGTGGTGGAGCCGCCGCCGGGCCTGCGCCACCCCTACGACGTGCTGCGCGCTATCGCGCAGGGGCTGGGAGAATCGGTCGCCGCGGGTTTACCGTGGGAGTCGGCCGCGGACGCCGTCCAGGCTGCGGCGCGGGAGTTGTTTGAAGGCGGCCGCGGGGCGGCGTTCGGTCCGGCACATGAGGAGTCCTGGACGCAGCTTCTGGAGAGCCGGGGCTGGCGGGCCCCGTTCGCGGAGACCTTTGACGCGTTTTGGGAAGACCTGCTCAAGGGCGGCGGTTGGACGGACCCGATCTACTTCCACGAGGAGTGGGACCGCGTGCTCAAGGCGCCGGCCCGGCGCTTCGCCTTCCATTCCGAGTTGTTGCGGCAATCGCTCGCGGATACGCCGCCGGCCGCCGGCGAGCAGGGGGACGTGCGCTTCCTGCCGCACCACGAACCGCTGCCGGCGGATCCGAGCCGGCGTTTCCCGCTGCAGTTGTACGTCTATAGCCTTCCGGCCTTGGCGCATATGGAGAACGCGCACCTGCCGTGGCTCAACGATATCAGCGGAGCCTACATGCTGCAAAAGTGGGATAGTTGGGTTGAGATCCACCCGGAAACGGCCAAACGGTACGGCATCCACGCGGGCGACCGAGTGGCTGTTTCGACGTCGCGCGGCCGGCTGGAACTGCGCGCGAAGATCTTTGCCGGGGTGATGCCGGGCGTGCTGGCGGTCCCGTTCGGGTTCGGTCACGAATGCGCGGGACGCTGGGCGGCACGTGAGGGCGGCAACCCGGCGCGGATCGTGACGCCGCTGCAAGACCGGCTCTCAGGAGTCCCCTTCTGGAACGGTACGCACGCCGCGGTATCGAAGGTATAGTGCCGGCGCGTGTGCGGAAACGGCTGCGGCGGGCGTGTGGTCCGCCGGCGTGGCGAGGGTAAGGCGGGCGTTGTGCCCGCCATCGCGGAGTGAAGCGGATGGCCAAATGGGGCATGGTGATCGACCTGGACCGCTGCACCGGGTGTCAGGCGTGTGTCACCGCTTGCCGACTGGAGAACAACCTCCCGCCTACGGGTGCGCGGGCGGCCCGTGAGGGGCGCGCCTTCGCCTGGCTGGAGCTGATCCCTTTCACCGAGGGGCATGCCGGACATGTTTCGATGCGCATGCTACCGCGGCCGTGTTTGCACTGCGACGAACCGCCGTGCGTCAAGGTTTGTCCCGTCGGCGCCACGATGAAGAACCGCGAAGGCATCGTGGCCCAGATTTTCAGCCGCTGCATCGGCTGCCGCTACTGCACCACGGCGTGCCCCTACACCGTGCGCTATTTCAATTGGTACGAGCCCGAGTGGCCCGAACCGATGCAGAAGCAGATCAACCCGGACGTTTCCGTGCGGCCCATGGGTGTCGTCGAGAAATGCACCTTTTGCCACCACCGACTGCAGAACGCCCGCGACCGGGCCCGGATCCAGGAACGCGAACTGCGCCCGGGCGAGTTTGTGCCGGCCTGCGTGGAGTCGTGTCCGGCCGGGGCCATGACGTTCGGCGACCTGTCCGATCCGGGCAGCCCCGTGGCCGCCCTGGCCCAGAGCCGTCGGGCGTTCAAACTCCTGGAAGACCTCGGTACGGAGCCGAAAGTGATCTACCTGCGGGAAGGCGATTGATGTGAGCGCGGAAGCACATGGCTTGAAGATCAACATCAGTGAGGATGCGCTTCTGCTGCGCCCCATCACGCATACCGGTCCGCGCTTCTACATCGTCGTCGCGGTCTTGTTGGGGATCACCGGACTGGGCATCTACGCCTACCTCGAGCAGTTCAACCGAGGTCTGGGTGTGACCGGCCTGAACCGTCCGGTGTATTGGGGCTTCTATATCACCAATTTTGTGTTTTTTATCGGCATCAGCCACGCCGGCACGCTCATCTCCGCCATCCTGCGCATCGTCAACGCCGAGTGGCGCCGCACGATCACGCGCTCGGCCGAGGTGATCACGGTCATGGTGCTGATGTTCGGCGTAGGCAACATCCTGGTGGACCTCGGCCGGCCGGAGCGCATGCTCAACGTCATCCAGCACGGCAAGCTGCAATCGCCGCTGTTGTGGGACGTGTGCAGCATCAGCCTGTACCTCTTCTGTTCGACGGTCTACCTGTACCTGCCGCTGATCCCGGATATCGCCATCCTGCGCGACCACGCCGGCAAGTTGCACTGGTTCTATCGCGCCCTGGCGTTGGGTTGGACCGGGACGGCCCGGCAGGTCAAGGTCCTCGAGCGGCTCATCGGCATCATGGCGATCATCGTGATTCCCGTCGCGGTTTCGGTCCACACCGTGGTCAGCTACGTATTCGCCATGACGATTCAGCCGATGTGGCACAGCGCGATTTTCGGGCCGTACTTCGTGGTGGGTGCCATCTTCTCCGGCATCGCCGCCCTGATCATCGCCATGGCCGTCATCCGCTGGGTCTACAAGCTGGAGAACTACTTGCGCGACGTGCACTTCAACAACCTGGGCCTGTTGTTGCTGGTCATGGCGCTGCTGTGGCTGTACTTCACGGTGGGCGAGTTCCTGACGACCTTCTACGGCGGCGAGCCGGCCCACATGAAGATCTTCTGGATGAAGTTCAGCGGGCCGTACGCGGTGCAGTTCTGGACGATGGTCCTGACCTGTTTCATCATTCCATTTGCGATTCTCTGCAACCGGCGGACGCGCACGCTGGTCGGCACGGTGATCGCATCGATCTCCGTGAACATCGGGATGTACCTGGAGCGGTTCATTATCGTGGTCCCCTCGCTCTCCCAGCCACGTTTGCCGCACGCGGAGTTTACGTACAGCCCGAGCTGGGTGGAGTGGAGCATCCTGGCGGGTTGCTTCTCGACGTTCATTCTGTTCTATGTTTTGTTCACGAAACTGTTCCCCATCGTCTCGATCTGGGAGGTGCAGGAAGGCCGGGCCAAGGCAGTCGCCGAAGTGACCGAACGCATCCGCACTTACATTCCCTCACGACATGGGGAAACCGCGACAGGGTCTCCCGGCGAAGGAGGTGAGACATGACCGGCGGAGCCGACGCCTGGGGCGGCGGCGCCCGCGAGCCCCGAGCCATGAGGCCGGGCACGCGTGGTGTTTTTCTCGTGATCGCGCTGGGCCTCGTGCTCGTTCCGGGCGCACGGCCGTTGATCGCGGACGAGCCGCCGGTCGAAGTAGGCGACGTGATCAGGGGTTGGCGAGTGCTGCACGAGAAACGCTGCGTGCGCTGCCATGCGGTGTGGGGACAAGGCAGTCAGATCGGGCCCGATCTGGGGCGGACCTACGGCGGACGTCTGACCGCCAGCGAGCTGGCCGGGCGTATGTGGAATCATGTGCCGCGCATGGTGGCGCTGATGCGGCAATACCGGTTGCCCGAGGTGACGCTGACGCGGGCCGAGATGGCCGACATGTTCTCGTTTCTCTACTTTGTCCGCTACCTGGACGAGCCGGGCGACCCGCGCGAGGGCCGGCACATTCTCGAGCGCAAGCGCTGCCTGGAGTGCCATGACGAGAGCGGCGATGGGGACGTAGGTTCGCCCCTGACGCGCTGGGCCGGTTTCGTGAATCCGATCGTCTGGGCCCAAATGATGTGGGCGCACAGCCCCGGGATGGAACAGGCGATGAGGGCGGCCGAGATCGAGTGGCCCGTGCTGGGCGATGATGACCTGGCCAACATCATCGCTTACGTGCGCTCGGCCGGCACGTCGGGCAAGAAGTTGTATCTGCGCCCGGGCTCGTCCGCCCGCGGACAGGAGCTCTTCGTTGAGCGAAGCTGCGTCATCTGCCACTCGCCCGGCAGCGCGAGCGGGCTGAAGGGGCCGGATTTGGCGCGGATCGAGCTGCCCCGCTCGCTGTCCGGACTGGCGGGCCGGATGTGGAACCACCTGCCGGCGATGCGCAAGGTGATGGCCGAGCAGAACGTGGAACTCGCCCCGCTCACAGCGCAAGAGATGGCTGACATCATCGCCTTCGTGTTCGCCAAGCAGTATGAGGGCGAGCCGGGAGATGCGGCGCGCGGCCGGCGCGTATTCGAGCAGAAACGGTGTGCGGACTGTCACGACCTGGCGCAGATTCTGGCCGCCGGTGGAGGGGCAGCCGGCAGGGTCTCGGCGGTCGGCATGGGCCACGCGATCTGGCAGCACGGGGCGGCGATGGCGGACCGTATGGCCGACGCCGGGATTCCCTGGCCCACGTTTGAGAACACGGAGATGGCCGACCTGATCGCGCACATCCAGTCGGCCGGCGACGAAGCGGATTCCGCCGAATCGGGCGCGCCGGGTGGCCCGAAACAGGATCAAGGAGAGTGAGTATGCGCTTCCCGGGCGTCCAGTTTTCAACACGGTCAGAAGAGTCAAGAACGTTCCAGGTGCGCGTATGGTGTGCGGGTGTTGTGTTCGTGGGGGCTGACCTGCTGCTGGGGGCGGCGCAGCCGGCGGCGGGCGACTACGAATACGTGGGCACGAAGAAGTGCAAGAAGTAGGGTGAACGTGCCGGCGAGTGAGGCAAGGCGATGGTGAAGCTAATAGTCACCGTTCTGGTCGGAGTGGTGGTGGTGGGCGTGGTCTTTGTCGCGCTGGCCCGCGGCCTCGGGGGTGACCCGGTGATCGTGGCACAGCCGATCGCCTTCAATCATCAGCTCCACCTCACCGAGGCCGGCCTCGACTGCACCACGCTCTGCCACTCGGCGGCCGCGAGCGAGATGTACGCCGGCCTGCCGAGCAAGCACGTTTGCTACGAATGTCACGATCCGGACGAGGATACCCCGGACAGCCCCGAGCTGACGCGGCTGGCCGAGTACATCGACCTAGATGAAGACCTGCCGTGGATGCGCGTCGCGATCACGGAGCCTGACGTGTTCTTCTCGCACCGGCGGCACGTGACCGCCGGCCAGATCGAGTGCGCGCGGTGTCATCCCGGCGTGGCCGAGGCCACAGAGCCGCTGAGCCAGGTCACGCTGGTGTTGAGCATGGATGATTGCCTCGCGTGCCACCAGGAGAACGATGCAGACAACGATTGTTTGGCCTGCCATCGTTAGTCGGACTGCTGCCCAGGGACCACCTTGGATGGCTTGCCTGGATGCTGGATCACAAAACGCCGAATGGGTATGATCGGAGATTGAGCGCGGAGGAACACGCAACAGCGTTAGGTCCCGGCGGCTTCAAAACGACCAGGAGAACGAAAGATGAAAACGCGAATGAGCATGTTGGTGGTCGCAACGGCGGCCTTGTCCGTGGTGTTTGTGGGTGTGGTTCTGGCCGCTGGCCCACCGGCCGAGTCGATCCCCGCCGCCAAGCAGGCCAAGCTGCTGGAGAAGTTTGGCGATCAAGGCATCGATGCCGACGGCGATGGTGCTCTAACCCACGAGGAGGTCAAGGCGTTCTTCGCCCAGAAGCACGGTCGTGGCGACGCCGCAAGGCACGGGTGTAAAGAAGGCCGGCACCATGGAACGATGCGTGGCATGCACCATGGAACGATGGGATTCATGCCTCATGGAATGATGGGAACCATGGAGTTCGGGAAGATGACACAGGAGCAGCGTGCGAAGCTGCTGAAGCACCATCCCGAGGCCGACGCGGATGAGGATGGCCTGCTGTCGCAAGCTGAGTTCGAGGACTTCCGTGCGCGCCGAATGGAAGAACACCGCGCCATGATCCTGAAGCATCATCCCGAGGCCGACACTGATGGAGACGGCGCGTTGTCGGACGTTGAGTTCGAAGCCTTCAGGGTGCAGTGGCTGGCGGAGCACCGGGCCAGGATGCTGGAGCACCACCCTGAAGCCGATACCGATGGCGATGGAACGCTGAGTGAGGATGAGGCGCGCGTCTTCCTGGATAACCATCAGGGTGGTTTCGGCTGCAAGGGCGGCCTTGGTCATGGCCGTGGTGGCCATCCTGGTCACCAAGAGAAAGGTCATCGTGGCTGCGCCGGCCACAGAGACAAGGGACACGGCTGTTCTGCCCACGACCAGGACAAAGGTCACGGGGAGCGTGCCCATCACGAAGGCAAAGGACATGGCGACCAGGCCGGTCACATGCCCAAGGAGCGCGCTGACCGCACCAAGGACAAATAGCATCACCGCTCATCTTCCCTCGTACTGGGCAACGCGCACGTCCACGGGCGCTGGCCCAAAATGCCGCGGGCCTGCCGAACCGTCCGCGTGGAAGTAATCTCAAGGGATTCGCGATAGCGGCGTGCCGACGTTCGGACGGGTGACGAGTTCGCCCGGCGCCAAGAGCGCGCGGCACCATCATACTTGGTCGCCATCAAACCTCTGATGGGCGTGGGCAGGGTTCCCGGCCCTATTGGCATTCCATCCCCGGGGCGCGCCACGCCGAAATCA
>SDBV01012259.1_pt1 | contig 10995 bp, 9 predicted proteins | sample 2277081 | NCBI WGS metagenome assembly SDBV01 (sample SAMN10402039, study PRJNA504765) | marine sediment metagenome | isolation source: marine sediment core GS10_PC15, 223 cmbsf | place: Arctic Ocean: Southern Knipovich Ridge | collected 2010
CCGGACCTATACCGTGGGCATAGTATCCAAAGGTTTCATGAAATGGAGATTCTTCGCCTATAGAACCGTCAATTAAATCAGCTTTCTCTATATTCTCCGGAGGATATAAATCAACTTCCATAGATACTATTAAATTTTTAGGTGGATTAGTATATGAACCTAAAATGGCTTGACTTCCAATTATAATTATCTCTTTAACCTGTGCAATAGCTCCTGCGGCGCATATTATATGCTCAAGATGCTCTCTTTTCATCTTTTTTAAATCTCCTATAAATACTCCAGCGCTCTTTGTTTGTTAAAACTCCGCAGAAAGGATTACTTTGGCGCAGTCTCTGTCCATTCTCTGATTGATCAAGTAATACTTTTTTTATTTCATCCTATGGTTTATCAAGTATATTAAGCCATTCCTTTATTGATTCAAGTTTGTGTATATTATACCATCTTTCACATCTTGAAATAGCTCTATCAATTTCATCGTAGAGAGAACATTTTTCAATTTTTTTTACAATCTCCTGTGCGAGTAAAAGGCTTCTTCTGTCTACAGCCTGATGTGTTTTCATAAAACAGATCTTAATTTATTATTTTTGATGAGTCAACTGATAAACATCTGATGACAACATCTGATGGCTAATAATTTTAAATATGATTTACTTAAATTAAATTAAACTTTACATGAATAATATAAAAAAATCCTATAAATCTGCGTCTGATCATTGAAAAGATTTATTTACACAGCAATTCCGAATTCAATATCCAATTCCTTTATCGTAATAATGTTATTTAATTAAATCGATTGTGATGTCCATTCTTGCATTTAGTATTCTAATTATTTTTATTACACTGAAAGAGAGATATTAAACATAAAAAAAGAAATAATTTTTTCATAAGTAATATTAAATAATAGATTATCCTATGTTTTTGTTCAATTAGCTCTTAAAGTGCAAAATGCCTGGTTTTCGGGGGACGGAGGTACCCGACCACTAAAACGGCTCTTTTCATATTATCTTTTAGTTTGAATCCACCAAGCCGTTTTAGTGGTCGGGTGCGGATCTATTCTATAAGTTATTGGTGTTTTTCTTATTTCATGCAGATTTTACAAGGCTTTAAAAGGGTGCGATTTCAAGAACTAGTAAAAAGCTGGCCGCACGCGGCATTAATCCCTTTTCCTCTACGGAACCTCTGTGTAACAGGAATATTTCTATTTTCTAAAGTTTTAATAATATCCTGAATTGTTTTATAATCCGGTGCTTTATAATCAAGCTCTTCTGCACTATTCCAGGGAATAATATTGACATTTACTTTCACAGGAGGAATAAAATTTATTATTTCGTCTATATGTTTTTTACTGTCATTAATTCCACCCAATAGTACTAGCTCATAGGTAATACGTTTTCCTGTTTTCTCCTGAAATTTTAATAAAACTTTTTTTAATTCCGGCAGTGGATTGATTTTTGCGGAAGGTATTAAGTCTTCCCTGAGTTCCGGATTTGCAGTAATTAAAGAAAATGCAAGGCGGACATTAGGTCCATTTTCAATTAAGTTTTCTATACCACTAATAATACCGCAGGTAGAAACAGTAATTCTACGTAAACTCATGCCTGTACCGTTTTTATTATTAAGTATTAATATTGATTTTCGTAAATTATCAATATTAGCAAGGGGCTCGCCCATTCCCATAAAAACAATATTGGAGATATCCCCATATCGTTCTTTTATTAAAAGATATTGCTCCACTATTTCATAAGCTTCGAGGTTTCTTTTTAAACCCATTAATCCTGTTCTGCAGAACTTACAGCCCATGCCGCAGCCTGCCTGTGAAGAAACGCAGAGTGTCTTCCTTTCTGTTTTGTCCGTAAGCAGAACAGATTCTATAGCAAGCCCGTCTTTAAGCATTATTTTAAATTTGATCGAACTGTCATTGCCGGGGAACTCTTCTTCTATTTGAGAAGATACGGAAACAGCCTTTTCTTTAAGTTCTTCTCGTAAGTTTTTTGCGAGGTCTGTCATTTTGTCAAAATTAAAAACGCTTTTTTGTATCCATGAGAAGATCTGTTTTCCTGTGAATTTATTTTTTAATGATAGCGAGGCTGCGATTTCCACCGGTGTTAGCGCTGCTAAGGGAAGTTTCATGACTTTAAAGTTTTATCTTCTAAAACAGGCCTGCTTCTGCCGAATGCGTTCTGTACAATCTGGATGAGTTCGACCGCGCACTGGATAACATTTTTTAAACATTCGTTAATTATCTGTTCCTCTTTTTCATCTATATAATCATCATCCATTAAAGAATCCATAATCGTTAAATTAAGTGTAGCAACTTCCCTGTTTAGTATTGCAATTTTCCTGGAAAGCATTTTATAAGAAAATGCCACTTTGTCGTATGACATCTGGGATATTGAGTTTATTACAGAAAGAATATTCTTTAGCTGATGCACCATTTTAGGATTAGGATTTCTGTTAACTTCAATTTTCCAATTTTCGAATCTAAGTAATGCCTTTTCTATTAAGTTCTTTAATTCGGAATTACTCGGTGTTATTAAGCGGTTCTGGTTTAAATATTTTTTACTCAAATTCGTTTTCCTTTTAGGAGATTATACTGAGTATTTAATATAAATATAAGGGTAAAAATACTTTTAGTAAAATGATTTTTTAAAGAGAAGTTTGACTTAGTTGATGACATTGTTAAATTATTAATGCAGGTAGATGTTATGCAGACAGTAAATATTCATGAAGCAAATATTACTATTATTTTCTGATTATAAAGAATCAATAATTTTAAACAGCTCTTTTAGTTTTTTACGATCCTTTTTTCCTGGTGCTGCTTCTAATCTACTCGACATATCAATTAGTTCAGGATTAAACTTTTTTATTATTTCTTCCACATTGTCTATACCGATGCCGCCGGCAATCCATAGTGGATGTTCTTCTTTGACTTTTCGGATAAGTTTATCTGGTATTTTAGTTCCTGTTCCGCCCTTCAACAGTGCAGAATATGCATCTACTAAAACGCGAGGGCATCTGTAATTGTCAATTAAATCAATATCCGTCTTAGATTCTAACCGGATAGCCTTGTAGTATGGAAATGCCGCTTTAAAGCATTCATCGGGTTCTTCTTCTCCGTGGAACTGGATTACGTTAATGAGATTTTCTTCAAGAAACTTTAATATTGCGCTGTCCGGAGGAGTAACTACAACAGCGGCTTTTAAAATATCAAGTTCCTTTAATTCATGTAAAATCTCCGGATTAGTCTGCCTTTTAGAAGGAGCAAAAACAAAGCCTAAAATATCGGCGCCTAATTCTTTACAGCGATACGCGTCCTCTTTATTTGTTATTCCGCAGATTTTTACAAGCGGCTTTGAAGAGAATTTATTCTTATAAAGTCTTTCCCAGAAGTTTTTTTTGCGTAAATTGATAATATCTTCATTAAAACAGCTTATTAAATCTGTAACAAGTTCCGGCCGTTTTAAAACGTATTCTCCTGCAAGCATTCCGGAAAATCCGTTTGCAAGAACGAATATACCATGCTCCTTATGTTTTATTCCGGATTCAAATACAAGTTTTGTTTTCCAGTTAATATCATTTTTAGTGATAACAGGTATTAGAGGATCCACCTTGAAAGTTGCCAGGTTTCTGCTGTTGATTCCTGTAATAGTGGATCTAATTCTTTTTGCTTTTTTAATGTCTTCTTTTGAATGCACTTCAAGTAAAACTTCCATGCCGAAGGCTTTTGCTTTATTGTAAAGGCTCTCCAGTTTTTCTGCTTCCAAAATAGATGCAATTAAAAGTACAGCATCCGCGCCTGCACGGAAAGATACATCTATGTCCTTTTCGTCAATTAGAAAATCCTTGCGTAAAACAGCAGCATCTGGAAATGTCTTTTTTATACGAATAAGATCTTTTAAAGTACCTGCAAAATAATCCTGTTCTGTTAGGACAGAGATGTTCCTTACTCCGTTTTTTACATAAATGCCTGCCTGTTCTACTGCATCTATTCCCTTTGCAATATCTCCTTTAGAAGGTGAGCGCCGCTTCACTTCACATATAAGGAATGGTGCCTGGCCGAAAGTTGTTAAGGGCACTTCTCTTTTTCCGGGTATAGCAACACCTAAAGTATGGCCGAGTTTTTCTATATTCTGTTTTCGTTTTTGTACTATTTCGTGTTTGATGTTCATGTGTTTACTTAAACTTCCCGGTTTCCTGAATAATCTCAAAGAGTTTATCCTTTACCTTACCCTGTTCCAATGCCTCTTTTGCCTGAATGTAGCCGGATTTAATACCATCTGCAATACCGTAAATATAAAGCGCGGCTCCTGCATTTAAGCATACTGCATCCCTAATCGCTTTATTGCTGTTTCCGGAGAGCAGGCTTAAAGCGAGCTTTGCATTTGTGTCTGCAGTTCCGCCCTTCAAATCTTCAAGTTTGTGTTTTTCTATTCCAAAATCTTCTGGTGTTACTGTATATTCCTTTTCTTCTTCTCCATTTATTTCTACAATTTTTGTTGGCGCTGAAACAGAAATTTCATCCAGCCCTTCCTCGCTGTGCACAACCATAACACGTTTTATACCAAGCAGCTTTGCAGCTCTTGCGATTGGCAGACAGAGGTTTTCCGCGAATACGCCTATTAGCTGATATTCCGCTTCTGCAGGGTTGGAAAGAGGGCCCAGGCAGTTCATTATGGTTTTGAGTTTAAGTTCCCGTCGTACTGGAGCCGCGTATTTCATCGCACCGTGAAAAAGAGGCGCGAATAGAAAAGTAAAACCTGTTTGTTTTAATACTGTAGACGCATTTTCCGGTGTGAGGTTTATATTGATTCCAAGGGAGCTGTAAAAGTCCGCGCTGCCGCATTTTGAGCTTACGCTCCTGTTACCATGCTTTGCAACAATTGCTCCGCATGCAGATGCAATTAACGCGGACATGGAGGAAATATTAAAAGTTCCAAGTCCATCTCCTCCTGTGCCGCAGGTATCCAGAACCGGTTCGGAACTTATTACACTTTTTTTCTTTTTTCGAAGTATGGATGCAGCTCCTGCTATTTCCTCCGGTATAAATCCTTTAACATTTAGGCATGCAAGAAAAGCGGCAATCTGGGAATTATTGAGTTCTCCGTCTGTGAGCTCTTCCATAAATCCTGCTGTTTCTTCAAACGTTAAGTCTTGTTTGTCCATAAGTTTGCTTAAGATAGCTTTTGGCTCAATAGATTCCCTTTTGTAATTTAAAAAGTTTTTAAGGAGTTTTTTACCTGCTTCGGACTCTATGGATTCCGGATGGATCTGCACTCCTTCTATTATATATTCTTTATGCCTTACTCCCATTATTTCGCCGTCTTTGGACCTTGCAGTAATTTCAAGCTCGCAGGGTATTGTATCCGGATCTATAATAAGAGAATGATACCTTGTAAATCGGGAAGGGGAAGTGATGTTTCTAAAAAGGCCTTTTCCATCTAAGATTATTTCTTCTACTTTTCCATGTACTATCCTGTCCGCCTGAATTATTTTTCCGCCAAATGCCTGTCCTATACATTGATGCCCGAGGCAGATTCCCAATATAGGCTTTTTGCCCGCGAAGTGTTTAATTGCTTCTAGAGATATACCTCCGTCATCCGGAGTGCCGGGGCCCGGAGAGATGATTATTCCTTCCGGATCCAATTTCTCTATTTCTTTTATTGTTATTTTATTGTTTCGTACTACTTTAAATTCTTTGTCCGATATTTCACAAAAATATTGATAAAGATTGTAAGTAAATGAATCATAATTATCTATTATTAAATACATATTGCTGCCTCCTGTTTAATTACCAGTTAAACTTCTACGCCTAATGCCGTACCAAGCGCGCGTAGTTTTGCCGATGTTTCTTCATATTCTTTTTCCGGTACAGAATCATACACAATTCCTGCGCCTGCCTGCAGAATAAGGTCGTTACCTCTCTGAAAAGCGCTTCTGATAGTTATGCATGTATCAAGTGAACCATCCGGTTCTATATATCCTATTATTCCCGCATAAAAGCCCCGTTTTTCCTTTTCCAGGCTGTCTATAGTCTCAATTGCCTTAATCTTTGGTGCTCCGGATACGGTACCGGCAGGAAAAGTCGCCCTTATTGCATCTATGCCCTGTTTGTCTTTGCTTAGCTTTCCCTCTACCTGAGAAACAACGTGAATTACATGAGAGTATTTTTCTATAACCATTTTTTCTGTTACATGAATACTTCCCGGAACACAAATCCTTCCAATATCATTTCTTGCAAGATCAACAAGCATTAGATGTTCCGCTAGTTCTTTTTCATCGGATAAGAGGTCTTTTTCCAGCGCATTATCTTCTGCTTCTGTTTTACCCCTTTTTCTTGTTCCTGCAATAGGCCGGATAATTACCTTGCTGCCTTTAACTTTTACATGAACCTCCGGTGATGAACCGAAGAGCTGGAAGTCTTCAAAATCAAGAAAAAACATATAGGGGGAAGGATTAAAAGAGCGTAAGTGTTTGTATGCCTCTAATGAAGGCATATCCGTTTTAAGGTAAACTCTGCGTGAAATTACACCCTGTAACAAATTACCTTTTATTATTTCTTCTTTAACTTTTTCTACGCCTTTAAGATAGCTTTCTTTGTCTTTGTCTCCTGTAATATTTTCTGCTTTATATTGATTTTGCTGCGGAGACATGAAATTAAAATTAAGATCGTTTATCCTGTCTTCCACTGTTTTTATTTCCTTATCGAGGTCTATTTCATGTTCCTTATAATTTAGGCCTAATAAGATTATAGAGTCTGTGTAATGGTCAAAAATAAGAAATATATGGCCAAAAAGAAAGAATGCATCCGGAGTATTTAAAGTATCCGGTTTGTTTTTATCTATTATTATTGTATCAAAATTCGCGCAGTATTCATATGCAAGGTAACCTATGCCCCCTGCAGGAAAAGGAATATTATCTGTACCAGCGTATGTTTTGGAAAGCATTTCCTTGTATTCTTCATGCTGGCTCGCAAAGTAGAGCAAGGTATCTAAAATATCCTTACCCTTGCTCTTTAAACGGAACTTTTTGTTGTCCTTCTTAAAGATTATACCATCATCAGCCTCAAATATGGAAAACGCCTCTTTAATAAGCATAATAGAGTACCTTTCCCTCCCCCTTACAAAAGAAGCAGATTCGAGCAGTACCTTTGCATTAAGTTTTTTTGCAAGTGAAAATGGTGTGAAACGTTCTCCATTGATGATTTTTATCATACTTTTTTCTGCTGTTCTCAAATTAATTACCTCCAAATCAATCGGTTTTCTTAAATTTCCGCTAAAAAAAAGCCGTAAGCAATATAATTAAAAAGCTTACGGCCTATAAATAAAATAAGCTGCAGCTTCCGGCTGTTTGAACCGGAACCTACGGTTTATTTTAAGTTGATGAAGAGGTTCCGGCTAGATCCAGCACCACCAACAGTTGTATGAGTTATCGAATTTTTTATTTACTAGTTGTCTTATACTCATTATAATTCGATAATAAAAAATAAGAAGAAAAATGTCAAGTTTAAGATAAAATATTAACTATTTGCAGAGGAAAAATTTATACTATATTGATTTAATCTGTAACAAATTATATTGTTAACTTGACAAAATATATTTAAGTTTATTTTGTTATTTTTGTAAAATGTTGTTCATATGAATAGAGAGAGTGCACCTGGAATAATTAAAAAGAAAGATCCTATTATAAGGCTTCCTATTAAGGTTATTTTGACTGATGAGGCTATAAATTTCTTTATAAAACAGAAAAGAAAGCTTCACAGATTTAAAATGGCGGATAGTGATATGGGCTGGGGCTTTTCTCTGGATACTTTTTCGCCTTCATCTATCCAGAAGATGATATTAATCGATTATATTTCTAATATAGAGATAAACAGGTTAGAATTCCTTTCCAAACGCTCGGAAATTATTGATATTAACAAGCTTTTAATTTATTCTTTGCTTTATAAGAAGTTTGATAATGTAATAGTTGATAAAATTCTCCGTTCTCCTCTAATTGCAAAATGGAACAGGGTGAATCCAAGAAGAATAATCGATGAAAGAACCAATTTAAACGAAGCTGTGCTTAAAAAGACCCTTTTAAGCAGGCAGGATGCCATTAGAGAAATCAAAATGGAAATATTAAACCCTGTTTCCCAGGAAATTAAACGGTCTCCGAACCTGCATGCTGATGAAAAGGCCATGCAGATAATGATCTGCCAGAAATTATGCAACAGTATAAGGCCTTTTTCATGGTATTTACTCTCTACTTCCAAAGGTACTCAGGATTATTATTCATTAATTACGGAAATAAAGGTAGTATTAAAGGACTATCTCGAAAAAACAAGTGTTGCTGAGTATATTTCTCTTATTATTATGGAACTGGCCATGAACGCGGAAAATACGAACCTTCAGAAGTATGCACAGAAAATATACCAGAAAACCTTTACAATGGACACATTTATATCAAACAAACAGATTAGAAACCGTGTTCTTCAGAAACTTCAGAGTAACCAGGAATTTTTATATTTGGACTGGTCTGTTTCTACTCAAAGCCGTTCCATGGTAAACTCTAAAATCGGCCTTACTATCACTCTTTACAATAAAGAATACGAATATGAAATGCTAAAAAGCAAAATAGAGGACAAAGCCAATATAAACCTTCATGAAAGGCCTTTACTGGACTTTTATGAACAGCTGCCGGATTCTATGATAAATGTGGAACTCGGCCTGTATTATCTAACATATCTGCATGATGCATGTGAAAAACTCCAGATTCGGTTTGAGCCTAAAGTAGGCCAGTTAGCTAAAACCGAACTTCCTATGATTACACTGGATTTTTATTTCTAAGATTATCAGAAAATTATATTAACTCTTTTTTAGAATAAATTTGTGATGTTAAACAGTTTATTTTGATAAATAATTTTGAAATGATAACCAATGCGGCAGGTAGTATATTTCACCGACATTTTTATGAATATTATTGTTATAGATAAAGCACTGTTTCGGTTTATACTTACTTAAAAAACTCTTAAAGGATGAAGCAGGTTTTAAATCTTTTTTGTTTATGAATGATTTTATCTCTATTGGTATATATTTATCATATTGTTCAATTATAAAATCAACTTCTGCTCCGGATTTTGTTCTCCAGAATTTTGGTGAAATATTCATTTTAATAAATTCTGAAAAATGAAAATTCTCCAGTAATGTGCCCCTGTCAACTCGAAGATCTATTTTTCTAAAATCATTTATCAGGGAGTTTCTTAATCCATTATCTATGCAATAGGTTTTTGGATTTTTTACAAGTTCTATCCGTTTGTTTTTATAAAACGGAGTCATTCTTTGGAATACGAAAGTTTTTTCCAGGAAATTGATGTATTTTTTAAAGTGTCAAATGATAAACCGGTAATAGATGATAATTTATTATATGAAATAATATTTCCGATTTGCAGACTAAATGTCTTTATAAGTAATTTCAATTTATAGTCATCAACAATATTTATTAAATCTTTTACATCTCTTAACAAATATGTATTATAGATATTTTTTAAAACAGTTAATTTTTCCTCATTGTTTTCACATAATGCTATACGGGAGTAGCCTCCGTATAATAAGAAATCATTAAAATACGGCATTATCAGGCTGTTTAATTCCTCAGAGACTGTTAAGTTATTATTTTCTTTATTGATTATACTTCTATAAAGATCGATATTTTTAAACCTAATATACTCAGGAAAACTTAACGGATAAAGAGTGAATATGAATATTCTTCCAACAAGATATTTTACTGCTTTTATTGTTAAATCTACACTTGATGAACCGGATAATATTATTTTTGTAAAAGTATTTTTTTCCTGCATGAAATCATATATGTATTTTAAATTTTTTCCTCCGTAATCGGAGTATTGAAATTCATCTATAAAAACTGTTTTGTATGGTTTGATGTATATCTCTAAAACAACCAATAATAACGCATAAAAAAAACCGGCAGGTTTTAATTGCCGGTGTTAGTTTGTTATTCTTAAGTTTCCTGAATAATTTTTAACATTCTCCAGATAGGTTCTGCAGCGCCCCATAAGAGCTGGTCGCCTACGGAGAACGCGGATAAGAATTTAGGCCCCATATTCATTTTTCTTAGTCTGCCAACAGGTACTTCTAATTTTCCGGAAACAGCAGATGGAGTTAGCCTGGTAATGGAGTCTTCTATTTCATTTGGAATGACCTTTACCCATTCGTGAGTATTATTTATAAGCATATCCTCTATTTCGCCTAAAGGCACGTCTTTTGTTAGTTTTATTGTAAATGCCTGGCTGTGGCACCTCATAGCGCTTATACGAACGCATAAGCCGTCTACTGGAATTGGATTTTCTGTATTAAGAATTTTATTGGTTTCCGCCATTCCTTTCCATTCTTCTCTGGACTGGCCGTTATCCATGCGTTTGTCTATCCAGGGGATAAGGCTGCATGCAAGTGGCACTTTAAAATTATCAACAGGAAAGCTGCTGTTGCGCTGCTCCGCGGTTATTATCTTATCTATCTCCAGGGCAGTAGTTGCCGGATTATTTAACGCGTCGGCTGCAGAATCTCCCAGGGCTTTAGTCTGTTTTACAAGCTCTGTCATCTGCTTTGCTCCAGCGCCGGATGCTGCCTGGTAGGTCATGGAAGATACCCATTCTATCAGATTATTTTTAAAAAGGCCTATTAATCCCATAAGCATAAGGCTTACAGTGCAATTACCCCCGATAAAAGTGCGTGTGCCGCTGATGAGAGCTTTATCTATAATGTTCCTATTTACAGGATCGAGTACTATAATACTGTCGTCCTGCATACGAAGTGCAGACGAAGCGTCTATAAAGTGGCCTTTCCAGTTATTGCTTTTAAGTTTGGGGTATACTTCGTTTGTGTATCCGCTTCCCTGGCATGTTACAATAACATCCATTTTGCTTAATAGCTCCGTATCAAACGCGTCTTTAAGCTCAGGTACGGATTTTCCAATATCCGGCCCTGCCTGTCCAACCTG
>SDBV01012260.1_pt1 | contig 10995 bp, 12 predicted proteins | sample 2277081 | NCBI WGS metagenome assembly SDBV01 (sample SAMN10402039, study PRJNA504765) | marine sediment metagenome | isolation source: marine sediment core GS10_PC15, 223 cmbsf | place: Arctic Ocean: Southern Knipovich Ridge | collected 2010
TCGCCGGTCTGCACCCGGCCTCACCGCGCTCCCCCCCCCCCCCTACACGTTTTCCCAATCAAGGATAACCTTGCCCGAGCGACCGGATTTCATCGCGGCAAAGGCGTCCTCGTATTCTTCGTATCCGAAGCGGTGGGTAATCACCTCAGAGATGTCCAGGCCTGTGTGGATCATGGATGTCATCTTGTACCAGGTTTCGTACATCTCGCGGCCGTAAATCCCCTTGATGTGAAGGCTGTTGAAGATCACCGTGTTCCAGTCGATGCCCGTGTCCTGCGGTTGGATGCCGAGAAGGGCGATTTTCCCACCGTGGCACATATTGGCGAGCATTTCCCGAAAAGCGTCGGCACTGCCGGACATCTCGAGCCCCACGTCAAACCCCTCTAGCATTCCCAGAGCCTCCTGTGCCTCCGCTATCCTTGTTGTTCGAGGGTTTAGCGTCATCGTAACCCCCATTTTTTTTGCCAGCTCCAACCTCCAGTCGTTGACATCCGTTATCACGATGTACCGGGCACCGGCGTGTTTGACCACCGCCGATGCCATGATGCCGATGGGTCCCGCTCCCGTTATCAGAACGTCCTCGCCTAAAACATCGAAGGAGAGAGCCGTGTGGACCGCGTTTCCAAAGGGGTCGAAGCAGCTGATGATCTCCTTGGGTATCTTGGGATCGGCATACCAGACGTTGGTGACTGGTATGCAGAGATACTCGGCAAAGGCCCCATCCCTGTCCACGCCCACCGCGCTGGGGCGGTGACAGAGGTGTCTGCGTCCGGCGAGACAGTTGCGGCAGTGCCCGCACACGAGATGTCCCTCGCCGCTTACCAGATCGCCGATTTTGAAATCGTGCACGTTTTCGCCTATGGCTGCAACGACGCCCGCAAACTCATGGCCTACGACCATGGGCGTCTTGATCGTCCTGCTGGCCCATCTGTCCCAGTCGTAGATGTGCACGTCCGTGCCGCATATCGATGTCTTGTGGATCTTAATGAGGACATCGTTGATCCCATTTTCAGGGATGGGTACCTCCTCCAGCCAAATGCCGGGTTCGGCGCGTTTCTTGACGAGAGCTTTCATTTTTTTCATGTTCTCTCCCAAACTTACAAAGATCCTGTTGAATGTCAATCTAGGAATTCAGCCTTATTCAACCTATTGTCGGGATTAAAAAAACGCCTTAATATATAGATAGAGGGTCATGGCAAAGGCGAAGCGGACGGAGTTCAGTAGAAAGGTGTTTTTCCTCTATCCCCACGGTGTGATTCGGGACCGCCTGTTGGAGCGGATCATCACAGCTGAGTATGAAGTCTATCTGATGAAAGATCACGGCAGACTCTTGAAGTTGCTGGAACGATTCAACAACGCTATCGTATTCGTGAACATCGATGATGTTTTATCGGAGCCCGAGTGGGAAGAGTATATCAGGGGAATCATGGGAAATGAGAAGACCAGCGAGGTGCGTATCGGCATAGTCACTTACTATGAAAACGCGAAGCTGGCGCAGAAGTATCTCATGGACGTCATGGTTCCCTGCGGCTTTATTGTTCTCAAGGTGGGAATCGAGACGAGCACGGGCATTATTCTGAAGACCCTCGAGGCAAACGAGGCAAGGGGCAGGAGAAAATTCGTGCGAGTGGTCTGTGGAGGCTCCCAGAAAGCCACATTCAATATCAAGATCAACGGGGAGCTTTACAACGGTAGAGTGATCGATATCAGCTCAGCTGGTATGGCCTGTGCGTTTGATGAGGGGCTCGACTTTGATGTGGGAACCCAACTGAACGATATCCAGTTGAGGTTGAGGGGCTTGATTTGCCGCGTTTCCGGTCGACTCGCCGGTGTCAGCCGGCAAGAGAACGCGGTAAGCATCGTGATGTTCGGCGATGAGACAGGCGATGAGACACGACAGAAAATCCGTCACTTTGTGCATTCCACTCTGCAGGACGAGTTGAATAATATCAATGTGTAGAGGAGGTGGCGTATGGCCATAATTACGGTTTCCAGAGAACTGGGTAGCCTCGGCACAGATGTCGCTCAGGCTGTCGCAAAGGGCTTGAAGTATGATTATCTGGACAAAGAGGGATTCAACAAAGCCCTCGGAGAGCACGGTTTCTCAGCGCTGAAGCTGGAGAAGTATGACGAAAAGAAACCGCCTCTCTGGGATGTGTTCTCGTCGGATCGTGACAGGTTTCTCCTTTTCATGAAAATGGTTATCTACAACTTTGCGGAGAAGGGAAACGTTGTCATTGTGGGGAGGGGCGGACAAATTCTCCTCAAAGACCTTCCCGGAACACTAACAGTGCGAATCGAGGCGCCGCGCGGGGTCAGGCTGCAACGGATTTCAGAGGCGATGAGCTGTGATGCGAAACAGGCGGAGCATATCATCGCCAGCAGCGACCACGACCGAAACGGTTTCCACAAGTTTTTCTTCAACATAGACTGGCACCGGAACGATGTTTACGATCTGGTGATCAACACTAAAACCCTTGCCATCGAATCCTGCGTCGCAATCATCAAATCCGCCGTGAAGAGCAAGGAGGTCGGAGACCGTCTGAAAGAGGCGAAGGTAGAGTTGGGAAACCTCTCTCTGAGCCAGAGGGTCGAAGCGCATATCCTCTACGAGGAGGAGGTTCCTATCCAGTACCTCGAGGTCACAGCCCAAGAGGGAGTCGTCATCCTACGAGGGGCGGTGACTACAATGCAGATTGCGGACCGCTGTGAGGAAGTTGCCCGAACGGTTGAAGGCGTGAAAGACGTGGTCAACGAGTTTTCACTCATCAACTACTACGGCATGATGTGACAGACTACTGCATCCGGAGGCGGCCTGGAATCCGGAGATTCCTGGAATCAGTAGACGCCTAGAATCAGTAGACTCCTAGAGAATATGTTTTAGAAAGCGCTTTGTCCGTGCCTTTCTTGGGTGGTCGAAGAGCTCACTCGGTGTTCCCGTTTCGATGATCTCGCCGTTGTCCATGAACACGACTCGGTTTGCTGCGGCTCGGGCAAATCCCATCTCGTGAGAGACCACCATCATGGTCATCCCGTCCTTGGCCAGAGCCAGCATGACATCGAGCACCTCTTTTATCATCTCCGGGTCGAGGGCTGATGTCGGTTCATCGAAGAGCATGACCTTGGGATTCATTGCCAGGGCTCTTGCGATGGCGACTCTCTGCTGCTGACCGCCCGAGAGCTGATCAGGAAAGGAATCGGCCTTATCGGTGAGCCCTACTCTGGCAAGCAGACTCCTGGCCAGGTCCCTGGCTTCATTTTTCGGCATCTTTTTTACGGTCGTGGGAGCCAGGGTGATGTTACGGAGCGCACTGAGGTGATGGAAGAGGTTGAAGGATTGGAAGACCATTCCGACCTCCTCCCTGATCTTTCGGGTATCCCCCTTGGGATCCGTTACCCTGTCGTCATCCACCCAGATCTCGCCGGAGCTCAGGTATTCCAGTCTGTTGATGCACCTCAGCAGGGTGCTCTTCCCGCTGCCCGAGGGACCTATGACGAGCACCACACTGCCTGCCTTCACACTGAGGTCGACTCCGGTCAGAGCCGCCACCGACCCAAAGGACTTGCGAGCCCCTATGATCCTGATCCTATCGACATCTTTGTTCCTAACGACCGCCACGTTGCAACCTCTCTTCCATTATGCCGACGAGCCTTGAGAAGAACAGCGTGAGCACGAGGTAAACGAGTGCCACCACGGTGTATGTTTCGAAGTAGGTGAAGGTTTTGGCGGCGAACTCCCGGCCCCGTCTCAGAAGATCCGAAATGGCCAGGATTGAAATCAGCGAGGAATCCTTGAGCAGAGCGATAAACTCATTTCCGATGGGCGGCAGAACGATTCGAATCGTCTGGGGAATGATGACCTTGATGAAGGCTTGACTCCTGCTTAAACCCAGCGCCAGAGCGGCTTCCATCTGGCCCTTGGGAACAGCTTGGATTCCTGCCCGGAAGATCTCTCCCATGTAGGCGCCGTAGCACACCGTCATCGCGATAATAGCCGCTGTGATATCGGGCACGACCACTAACTTTGCCAATGCGTAGTAGATGTAGAAGAGCTGAACAAGGAGCGGAATACCCCGTACCACTTCAATGTATACGGTGGCGATACGGTTAACAAGCGTTATGCGTGAGATCCGCCCCAGGCCGGCTATCAGCCCTACCACGGTGGCGAAGATTATGGAGAGAACGGTGACCTGAAAGGTCCTGAGGATTCCATCGGGAAGAAAGAGAAGGATGCGCCTGTAGGGATCGGGTGATATGAACGGTAGAGTAACAAGGAGCCCCATGGCCCCGAAAAAGGAGATCCGCCAGGCCGAAAAGACCGACTTCTCTCCCTTTGCGGGGGTGAGTGTACCATCCGATACCTCGATGCGGGGATGGTTTTTCAGCGCAGCCACGTGTCCTTGATTTTTTCGTCGATCTTCTTATCGAGCACGGCCTTCAGTCCCTTGTTTACCGCATCCAGGACCTTGGTATTGCCCTTTTTAACGGCGACGCCGTAGAGCTCATCGGTGAAAGGCTCGCCGACAATCTTCAGCTTATCTTTGTAGTTGGCATTCTGAAGGGCGAAATCAGCCGCAATGGGCGTATCGGCGACGACACCGTCGATTCTCTTGTTGGTCAGATCTTCGATCGCCAATCCCAGCTCATCGTAGGCCTTGGGGGTGACTCCCTTGACTTTTTCTATCTCAAAGTACCCGGTGGTTCCGATCTGGGCACCGGCGATTTTTCCCTTCAGGTCAGCCAGCACCGTGACCCCGGTGGTATCGGTACGCACGATCAGCACTTGTCCTGCGTTGATATAGGGAATCGAAAAATCCATTGTTTTTTTCCGCTCCTCCGTGATGGTTACAGAGGACATGATGGCATCGTATTTGCCTGCTGCGAGACCTGCGAATATTCCATCCCAGGCGCTGTTCTTGAACTCTACCGTGAATCCACCTTCCTTTGCCGCAGCCTTCATGAGATCGATGTCGAACCCGACGATCTGCTTCTGCTCGTCTACATACTCCATGGGTGGCCATGTTGCATCGGTTGCGATGACTAATTTAAGGGCTTCTCCCGCCACCGGCTCGGGCTTTCCGCCTGCATACAGTGCACCGGCCAGAAGGAAGAGGGACATTAGAACAAGTAAGAGTTTCTTCATGGTTCTCTACTCCTTTCGTTTTTCCCTGCAGTTTCGAAGCCGCGCATCTGGTCCGTCGAGCGTGCGCACCGCCTCCGAAGCGGTGCTCATGGATATTGGCTTTGCCTGTTAAGCTTCGTAACTGCTTGGTAAAAGACCACCCGCTTCGCTGGTGGTCTTTTACACAATAAAGGACGTTTGCCGGCCTTTTGTCAAGTCCTGCTTCTAGCAGACCAGTCCTGCTTCTTAGCAGGGCAGGGCAGGGCAGGGCAGGGCTGCCGCATCTGCGAACCCGATCAACGGGAGCTTGCTCTTGGCTGTTCTTGGCAATGCTGCGAAACCAGACATACTGGAGGAAATGAAAAAAGCTATCTTATTCGCAGGCGCATTCATTTTTTTGGTAGGCAATTCTACACTCCTCTGGTGCGATACAGAAGCTCTAGTCAAAGCCATAAAGGCCCGCGATATCTCGGCGGCGGCACGTGATTTTATACGAAAACATGGACAGGAGGAGATTTCAACGGGAGAGCTAAACCTGCTCGAACGGATCATTCCTGGTACCACGGATTTTGCCAATTACATCGGTCCCAGGTTCCAGTTTCCTATCTCGACGAGCTTTTTGCATGACAGCAAGAATCCCTTTCGTTATGGACCGGACATGGCCTTCGACGGTGATATGTCTACGTCGTGGGTGGAGGGAGTCGAGGGAAACGGTATCGGTCAAAAGCTGGCCTTCGTTATTCAGGGCAAGCCCGAGCGTATCTTGATTGTTCCCGGCTACGGCGTCGAGAAGTACTTCGGGCCGAACAACAGACTGAAGAAGGCGGTCCTCACTCTCTACAGATCTGAGCGTGAAGTCTCACAGATACGGGAGAGGATTTTATTCGAGTCCCTCCTCTCTGTGGTTCTCGAATTCGAGGACAGGTTGACGACTCAGAGCTTTCCGCTAGCCATACCCAATCTTCCTCCCGGATCGATGGGGCCAACCGAAATCGTCGGGATGCTGGAGATAGCGGAAATCTATCAGGGCTCCAAATATGACGACACGTGTATTGCCGAGATCCGATTCGAACGAGTGCTCTAAACTGAGATCCCTTTGTGCAATTCGAATTGCCTCAGGGATTTGAATCGAAGAGGCCCAGCTTCGGCTATTCGGTATGGATGTCCAGGGTGACCTGGGCAACTCCCCAGAAAAAGCTGTGGCCTTCGAGAATCAGGGTCTCTGCTCCTTTATTGTAGACGAAATTATGATATAATATACAGAACACCTCTTCATAAGAGAAAAGATGCCATTTGATCAAGGAAGAAGTTATGGCTAAAAAGAAGCTCATGTTGCACGAGCTCTACAAGATGAAGCGAGACGGACAGAAACTGACGTGGCTTACGGCGTACGATTATCCAACGGCCAGTTTTGCCGAGACTGCGGGATTGGATATGATTCTTGTCGGGGATTCCATGGGCATGTGCGTTTACGGGTATGAGGGGACCGTTCCGGTCACCGTGGATCAGTGCATCGTGCACTGCGAGGCGGTGCGTCGCGGAGCGCCTAACACATTTGTGATGGGAGACATGCCCTTCATGAGCTATCAGAGAAACGATGAAAATGCAGTCGTCAACGCCGGGCGTTTTCTAAAAGAAGCCAATGTCGATGCCGTGAAGCTGGAGGGGGGGCGTCGTGTGACGAGCCGCATCCGGGCGATCGTGGATGCAGGAATCGTAGTCTGCGGCCATATCGGGCTCACACCCCAAAGCTCGGGACAGCTCGGAGGACACAAGGCCCAGGGGCGAACCGTCGAATCTGCCGAAGCGCTCATCGAGGACGCTCTGGCAGTCGAGGAGGCGGGGGCTCATCTGATTCTGCTGGAAGCCGTTCCGCCGGAGGTCGCAGGATTGATACGCGACAAGCTGGCGATGCCGGTGTACGGAATCGGGGCCGGTCCTCATGTGGACGGTCAGGTACTGATCATATCGGATGTTATTGGACAGTTTCAGGCCTTTACTCCAAAATTCGTCAAAAAGTACGCCAACCTCGCTGAGGTCATCACCAACGCCATCAAAGAATACATCGATGATGTGCATTCCGGTGCCTTTCCTGAGGATAAGCACTGCTACCATATGTTGGAAGGCGAGATGGATAAGTTTAAAAAACTCAGTCAAAAGTACACAGGAGGTAAGTAAGACGCTATGTCGAATGCTATCGAAAACGTCATAATAATCGGCTCGGGACCCTCCGGACACGCGGCGGCTATCTATGCGGGAAGAGCTGAGCTGACCCCCCTGATGTTTGAGGGATTCATGGCAGGGGGAGTGGCAGCCGGTGGACAGCTGACGACGACCACCGATGTAGAGAACTTTCCCGGATTTCCCGAAGGGGTAACGGGGCCGGAGTTGATGGACAAGATGCGGGAACAGACGCTGAAGTACGGCTCCCGTATCCAAACCGAGACCGTAACCAAGGTTGATCTTTCAAAGAGTCCCTTCTCGCTGTGGACCGACGGTGGAGAGTATTCGGCACGTGCTCTCATTATTGCAACGGGAGCTACAGCAAAACGGCTCGGCGTGCAGGGCGAAGAGGTCTACTGGCAGAAGGGTATCTCAGCCTGCGCCGTTTGTGACGGCGCCCTTCCGATTTTCAGGGATAAACAGCTCGTCGTTGTCGGTGGGGGTGACACGGCCTGTGAGGAAGCCATTTTCCTAACCAAATACAGCAGTACCGTCAATATGGTACACAGGCGAGATGCCCTTCGGGCTGAGAAGTTTCTGCAGAATCGGGTCCTCAACCATGAGAAGATAAAGATTCTATGGGATTCGGTTGTCGTCGAAGCCGTGGGTGAGCAGTTTCTCACGGGAGTCAAGATTCAGAATGTAAAAGACAAAAAAGAAAGAACCGTTGAGGCGGCTGGACTCTTCTATGCAGTCGGTCACAAGCCCAACACCGATTTTCTCGAGGGGCAGGTGGAGATGGACGAGACCGGGTATATTGTCACCAAGCCGGGATCGACGGCTACCTCGGTTGCCGGGGTGTTTGCCTGCGGAGATGTTCAGGACAAGGTCTTCCGTCAGGCCGTGACTGCGGCAGGCACCGGATGTATGGCTGCGCTGGAGGTGGGCTGGTATCTGAGCGAATAAGCTGCCGGGCGAATAGGCCGCAGGGAGTGCTCAGCGGCCCTGGGCCAGCTGGTTGACTGTCAGGTAGTTGTAGCTCTCACGAAGAGCCTCTTCCATATCTCCCTCACAATCATCCAGCTCCACGATGAGCCATCTGAAAATTTCCGGATCCGTCGCCTCGATAATAGAGGGCAGATCCATCTTCCCGGCACCGAGAGCCACCTTGGGTTTATCCTTTTCCAGAGGACCATCTTTGAGGTGAAGCAGGGGTGTGCGAGAGCTGTACCTGGACACCTGCTCGGCTGGATTGACGGCTCCGAAGTTGGCGACCCAGTAGACATCCAGCTCGCACTGGAGCTCGGGACACTGGTCGAGCAGAATGTCGTACTTGAGCACTCCCTTCAGCTCCTCGAACTCCCAGTAGTGATTGTGCAACACCAGGATCAGCCCGTCGTGCTTCAACTCCTCACTGATAAACCCAACGGTTTCGGCTGTTTGTTTGATGGCTTTCTCATCAGCAAAATCTTCCGGCCTGAACCCGCAGATCACGAGTTCGCTTCCAATCGCAAAGGCCGTATCCTTGACCTCATTGAGGTTGTCTCTGCTCGGCCAGGGTTGATGGTTTGATGAAATCACCATCCCGAAATCTTCGACGACCCGGCGAAACTCCGTCGGTTTCATGCCGAATAGGCCTGCCGGTTCCACGCCGAGGTATCCGATTTCTGCGACGGTCTCGATAACACCGATAAAGTCTTTTTGTGATCGTTCTCGAAGAGAGTAGAGTTGTACGGCGACTGGTTTGAGTTCCATGATAGGGATTTTATATCACGAATTCCATCGGGAGAGGAAGTCATTCACTGCAGATTCGAAGCGGTGGCTTCAAATCTGCCAAGTAGACTAGCAGCTGCTTCCTGCAGCTGGCAGTCTACAGGTAGCGCCTGTGCATGTACCACTTCTCTGGTTGACCCTCCACGCGAACGCGGTCTGAGATCAGTTTCTCTCCCTCGAGATCGGAGAGGGATTCACCGATCTCGTCCCTTTGCCAACGAAAGAGTCGCTCGACCCTCGGCGGGGTTGAGGCGACTACGGCGGCAAAATACTTCTCCAGCACGGTAGTTCGTCCCTGCCGCGGCGAAATACGGCGGGAGTTCTCGACCTGGTCTGTCAACCATCTATCGAGACGGCCCCAGATAAAGGTGAAGGGGTCGTAATTTTCGGCGATCTTGACAACCAGAAGCCGTTCCTGGAGCTCTGCCATGGCTCTATCGAATTGAGGCCGTCTGTCAGAAGCGCCATGACCCGATGCGAGCTTCAGATCTTTCGTCGTCATCGGCGGGCTGTCCACGATCACATCCATGATACGTCGTGCCGAGAGGGACATGTCGCCTCTCCTGAAGGGGGAGAACAGATCGTCTTTTTTTCGATATCCCTTTGCGGCATAGAAGGCGGGAAAGAGGCTCAGTGAGATCATGGTTGGCGTTTTTTTAAGTGCCTTCCCGTAGTAGATCTTTTTCCTTGCAGGCAGCTCGTCCTTGGCTCGCCAAACAAGCCCGATGGAGGGATCGTGATGGGTGTGGAGAGGCATGAGAGGATCTCTCTCCCCGCAGGCTGCGTGCCAGAGACAGGGAAGCTGGGACCTCTTTGATTTAAAGGCGAAGACGAGACCGTTCTGGTTGACAAAGTCGAGGGCATCATCAATGGTCTCGACCCGCAGGTCTCTTGTGCGGCGATAGTTGATGTCTCTGAGCTCTTCGAGGGCTTCGGGATGTAGTGTTTTCATCTGGTTGAAGAGATATTATACCGCGGTGGTGACGATATTGAAGAATAAATTTATAAATTTTGGCAATCCAATTGATATTTTACGAATTAGATGTATTTTATAGACAAAAGGAAATAAAAAATGCAGGTTAGAAACTACCAGGAAGAGCTTGTACTGAATACAATCGATCTGGTTCTTCAGGATCGCGGAGACGTAAAACCAGACAAACTGCTGGTACACGACATAGCAGCCTATACTCTGAACAGAATTCCTCCCAAATACATCATGAGCGAGAGGGGTTTTACCCGATTGGCTTCTGAGTATTGGCTGGATGACGGCAACGAATCGGGCCTGACAAGTCTCGTCGAGCTGGTCTTGCTCATTAACAGGGCCATTAATGTTGTCACGAGCCGAAGGCAAGGCGGCGGGCCGAATGTTGTTATCCAGGCCCAACCCGCCGAGATACCGGATATCCAGGAGATCGAGTACTGGCATAATTTTCCCCAGATCATCGGAAAGGTTGTCGACAAGAAATCCAGGAAACCTATCTACGGTATCTGTGTGACCTTGTATATCGACGGGGAGAAATCCGATCCGGCCGAGCCGGGGTGGCAGAATCCTTACCACACCAACTCCGGAACCAAGGGATTCTATAGCTTCTGGCCTCGACCCGTTACGAGCCTGAAGGAGTCGAACAAGCTCTTGATAAAGGTCACGTTCGAGCACCCCGATTACAAAGACTTCGCCTATGAGAAAATCATCGAGACAAAGGGCGATTTTCAGCCCCACAACTATATCAAGGTGGAGAGCATCTTCAACTTGGGGACTCAGAATATCGAGCACAGGTAACACCCTTTCCCAGCGACACACCCTGGATACTTTATTGCTGCACACGTAATTCCTTCAAGGTTGATTCTTTGCATGCAAGGGATTATCGTGGGTTCTATGGAAAAATTTACAGGTCCGCGACGTCTCCTCTACAATCTCTCGACGGCTGGTCATGCCC
>SDBV01012261.1_pt1 | contig 10994 bp, 9 predicted proteins | sample 2277081 | NCBI WGS metagenome assembly SDBV01 (sample SAMN10402039, study PRJNA504765) | marine sediment metagenome | isolation source: marine sediment core GS10_PC15, 223 cmbsf | place: Arctic Ocean: Southern Knipovich Ridge | collected 2010
ATTGGTTTGGATACAGAAATTTGCACATTTGAAGCATTAGAGACTGCCTGGCGCGTAGCCAAAGGTCCTCACCATCGCGAACATGTAATGCCATTCTTCTACGAAAACCCTGACCGCTTCAATATCTTGCATATTAAGCATAAGCCGGATTTTGGTCACTTGCGCTGGACGGTTGATACCCCGGAAGACCTCGTTCTCCTCAGACAGATCGTATCCCACTTCGATGGTCGAGATGATTTTAGTTGGAAGGAAGTTCTGACCTTGATTGAGACTCATCCCGAATTGAGCGAGATCAATGCAGAAGTCATCCATAAAGATTACCGTGAGGTTGATGACCGCCGATGACTGAACAGATAATCCAATGTCTCTTGTGTGGTCACTCGCACAGTAAACCGTTTGACCGAACGCAATTTCACAACCGTGAAGTCCTAAACCGTATCTGCACCAACTGCGGTCTGGTGTATCAATCTCCGCGGATGACTGAGGAAGAGCTAAACGAATTCTATAAAGCCGAGTACCGCAAAATCTATCAAGGTGGCGAAGGACCATCTCAGGAGGATCTAAACACTCAAAAAGCGCGGGCTGAGTCGCTGAATAATTTTGCCCAGCAGCACATCGATCAAATCTCCCGCCACTTGGACATCGGCGCTTCAGCTGGGGCGCTGTTAGGTCATTTCCAAAACACTTTTAATAACCACTCTGTTGGAATTGAACCTGGCGAAGCCTATCGCATGCACGCTCAATCTCAAGGCCTGAAAGTTTATAATTCCTTGAATGATCTGCAGCGGAATAAAGAAGCTAACTTTGACCTCATCAGTATGTCCCATGTATTGGAACATATCCCTGACCCGGTAGATTATCTTCGAAACCTGAGAGAAGAAATTTTAACGCCTGATGGATGGTTGTTGATTGAAGTACCTAACTTGTACGCCCATGTTTCATTTGAGATCGCTCATTTACTTTCTTTCAGTCCGCATACGCTTGAGCAAACCCTTGAACAAGCCGAGTTCAAAGTTGTGAAAATGATTGAACACGGCTGGCCTCGTTCGCAGATCATCCCGCTCTATCTGACTGTATTAGCGCGCCCTTCACAGAAGCAGAAACAGACCAGGGTTAGACCTGAGAGAATGGTATCAATAAAAAGAAAACTAGGTTTTCTGCGCAAACGAATTCTTACTCGTTTGATGCCCAAACGCGCTTGGATACCCAAAACCTGAGGATTTATGAGTTTCTTGACGATATTCACAGCCCCTAAACCCTTCACAGATCCGCACATCAACATTATTCAGCGGAACGCGATCCAATCCTGGACCTATCTTGGGGAGGATGTTGAGGTACTCTTAATGGGCAATGAGGACGGGATGGCAGAAGTTGCCGCGGAGTATGGCGTCCGTCATTTCCCAGACGTAGCTTGCAGCGAAAAGGGAATTCCTCTAATTGGGTCTATGTTTGAGTTAGCCCGCAAAGTCAGCGATTCTCCTATATTGGCGATTGTAAATACAGATGTCCTCCTCTTACCAGATTTTGTTGAGACTGCCCGCCACGTATTGAATCAGAAGGATAAGTTTATGTTAGCTGGGCAACGCTGGGATCTTGGTGTGACCACGCCAATAGATTTTGGCGATGGTTGGTCTGAAAAGCTCAAACAAGACACGCTAAGCCGGGGCAAATTGCATGAATTATCCGGGAGTGATTATTTCCTATTCCCACCAAAAGTTTATAAAAGTATTCCAAATTTCACGATAGGCCGGGCTGGATGGGACAATTGGATGATCTATCATGCCGTCAAACAGCCCTGGCCGGCAGTTAATGCATCCTCATCCATCATGGTCGTTCATCAGGATCACAATTATGCTCACCTCCCTGGTGGGGTCGCACATTATAAAGTAGATGAGACTTTTGAAAATGTGGATCTGGCTGGCGGATATAAACATATGTATACATTGATTGAAATGGATAATGTCTTGATTGATGGGAAAATTCGACCAGCAGGATTTAGTTTGTTGCGCTTGATCCGTTGGTTAGAGATCAAATTGATACCCGAGAGCCATTCCCCTTCAGGAGTCCGATGGGGTCTTACTAGGCGGCTGCGTCGGTTACGCAGGAGGTTGAGCAAGTAGAATGGCAAGAATCGGCAGCAACCCCGCTAGACAAAAGACCTCAGATTATCGCCCTGCCAGGGTCACTATTGCTATATTAACTTTTATCCCTGAGTTGAAAGGCTATTTCTCTCAGCGGTTTGACGTCCTCAAGCTGACCGTAGACAGCATTATTTCCAACACATCCATGCCATATGATTTGATTGTTTTTGACAATGGTAGCTGCGGACCTGTTGTAGATTATTTGCGTGATTTGAGAGATACGGGGACTTTGGACTATTTGATGCTTTCTACCCGAAATATTGGAAAGGTTGGCGCCCTGAAACTGCTCTTTAAGTCCGCCCCAGGTGATATCATCGCCTTTTCGGATGATGATATCCTCTTCTACCCTGGTTGGCTGGAAGCCCACCTAAAGGTGATGGAGATATTCCCCAATGTTGGAATGGTAAGTGGTTTACCTGTCCGAAACGCGTCTGAGCGCGCTAGCGAAACACTAAAGAAGTATATTGCTGATGAACCTCCGGGTTTGAACGTCAGTCATCAACGCCGCATCCCCGATGATTGGGAAACGGATTGGGCAGTAAGCACAGGACGTGCCCCGGAAAAACATCTGAAGGCAACCCGTGATAATCAAGACCTAATTTTGAAACTCAATCACGTTGAAGTCTTAGGGTCAGCTAACCATTTTCAATTCGTTTCCCCCAAAGAGGTACTAGTGAACGCGCTAACCCCAGAATGGGGCGGGCAGCTGATGGGCCAAATGGTGGAACTAGACGAGGCTGTTGACCATCAGGGTTGTTTGCGTTTGTCAACCCTAGAACGATATACCCGCCACATCGGAAATACGATCTCACCCCAACTTGCAAAGGATGTCAAAGATATGGGTTTGTCTGTGTCTGTTCGCAGAGCAAGGCAGCGGAATAATCGCCATTGGATTCTACGTATCCCCGGCGCAGGCCGTCTTTTATGGAAGTTGTATGATTGGTTGTTTCGAGTTTTGCATGGAATCAAATGAGGATTATTGAGAAATGATGCCGTTCACTGATTTTCGAGATCGCCCCGTTTTTATCTGCGGCCACCCAAAATCTGGGACCAGTTTATTGCGTAATTTGCTTGATTCACACCCCCAGTTGGTTGTTTATCCTGAAGAAACGGGCTTTTTCCGCCGTTTCTTGAAGGAAGCTGCAAAACTTGATCTGGAAGCGCAGCTTGACCTTGCAGAAGAAAAATTATTACACATCTTTGAATGGAATCAGGAAAATCCCCCCGCGCATCAAAAAGGCTTTCCAGATCGAGATTATTCTGCTATTTCTTATGAAAAAACCGTTTCAGCCATGCATAAATTTGCCAATCAGGCGCCTTTGCGGCACTCCGGCGATATTTTAAGCGCGTCCGTGCTTGCTTTTGGCGATGTTTCCGAGCAGAAATCTTCCAAAACCCTTCGTTGGGTTGAGAAATCCCCATATAATGAGTATTTTACCAAACTCATTTTTTCCTGGTGGCCTGATGCAAGATGTATCCATATTGTTCGAGACCCGCGGGACAACTTCGTTTCATATTCCCGGAAACAAAAATCTTGGACTGCTGAATTCTTTGTCGACAACTGGATGAAGTCTACCCGAGTTGGCATGGAAAATCAGGAAAAATATACTTCAAAACGCTATTGGTTGGCTCAATATAAATCCCTGGTTCAAAACCCGGCTCAATTTATCATTGATTTATGTAAGTTTTTAGGCTTAGAGAATTCTCTGACTCTAAGAGTTCCCACTCGTGTCGGGGTTCCGTGGGTAGGAAATTCGATGTTTTCAGATTCATTTGAGCAGATCAGCGCTGCACCGGTTGGACGATGGAAAGAAAAACTTCCTGCTCCCGAAGTGGCAGTGATAGAGATTATGGCTAAAAAGTTGATGCAGGAGTATGAATATTTTTTGAGAAATGAGAATACAGTCAACGATTATGTTCGTGCAATCCGCTTTAGATTATCGGACTTCTTCCATATGAAATTTGGGCGTGGAAGAAAGGCCGAATATGTTTATAGGTCAGAGAAAACAATGTCTGAAAATTATGAAAACAGGATAAGATAATTTTTTGGAGTTAATTTAAATGCGGAAAATTTACTATTACATAAAGGGCAAGCTAAAAGTGGTTCGTTGGCATGGCCGGCGTGTTTCTGTGGGAATTCAAAATAGCTTCAAAGATTTAAATGCTGCTCCGATTGTTCTGGGTAATGCTATTCCTAAATCTGGTTCACATTTAATTATCCAGATTTTGCGAGGTCTCACGAAAATGGGTCCATTTATTAATCCTGGATTTCCACCTGTAAATCGTGCTGAGGATAACAGGAAATTGCAGCCAGTTGCAATTATGAAAAACTTGCAACGAATGCGCTCTGGTGATATTGGTTATAGTTACCTTGGTTCTAGTTCGCCTTATGTCGATTTACTAACTACCGAAAAATGGGCGACGATATTTGTCTACCGCGATCCACGCGATATGGTAGTTTCCGCTGTCAAATACGCCACGGACATGAACCTCGAACACGGGATGCATGAATATTTCAGCAAACGCTTGAAAACAGATGAGGAACGGATTAATGTAGTTATCCAAGGCAAACAAGATGAGCCTGGCCTTGAGTACAGTGATATTCGTACCCGCTATGAGAACTATCTGGGTTGGCTTGAACAACCAGCGGTTCTTTGTTTGCGCTTTGAAGACTTGATCCTGAATCGGGATGAAACCCTGGGACAAATTTTGGATTACCTATCAACGCGAGGTTTTACGCCTAAAGTTTCGAGATCAGAAGCGATCTCAGTTTTAAAGCAAAGCATCGAACCAAAAAAATCTGGCACTTTTCGTAAAGGGCAGCCAGGGGGCTGGAAAGAAATCTTTACGACTGACAATATAAAAAACTTCAAACAGGTTACTGGAGATTTGCTGGTTCGGTTAGGCTACGAGAAAGATAATAATTGGTAGAGTGGATTGATGTTGAAAAGGATTAAACGACGATTGTCAAATACATTTCAAGTATTGCTCACCGGGCAGCTTGAGTCTTCTAAAACGCGCTCAATTCCAGCTATTACCTTGGATGAAGTCGCAGAAGCCAAAGAATTCTTTCCCATGGAGAAATTCTTCATCTTCGGCCATGCTCGCTCTGGGACGACGCTGTTGACCCGCCTAGTGCGCCTCCATCCTGAAGTCCACTGTAATTATCAAGCCCATTTTTTTACCCGTCCACCCCTGCTTAGTGATATGGCCGCTGAGAAACAAGTTGGAGATTGGCTGTCCCGTCCCAGCAACCGCTGGAACCGAGGTCGAGACCTTACTCCAGTGGCTTTACGGGCAATGACTGATTTTATCTTAGAGCGGGATGCCCGTCGCGAAGGAAAAACTATTGTCGGTGACAAAAGCCCGAACGTTCTTCTCAAAGGGCAAGCTGTCCATGAAATGTACAACATTTATCCTGATGCCCGCTTGATATTTATCGTTCGGGATGGACGTGATACCATTATTTCTCAACGTTTCCAAGGGTTTATTGATGGGGCTGAACATTTATCCAGGCAAGATATAAACATACGAGATTCTTTCGCCCGAAACCCTGACCCTTTCCTCAAGGGAGAGAAGTCTATCTTCACTGAGAAATGGCTTCGCAATATGACGCAGCAGTGGGCCCAAAATGTGATGGAAACCCACAATACTGGGCGTGAACTGTACATAGACCAATACCTGGTTATGCTGTATGAAGATCTTATTCGACACCCGTTTGAGACAATGAAGTTAGTCTGGGATTTCCTGAGCGCTGATTCATCTGGTTTGGAAACCGTTGTCAACACAGAAATGAAGAGCAACCCGGATGCTGACTACCAGCGTTCCAAAGCAAGTGATTTGACTGCCAATTTAGAAAAGGGGAAACGCGGTTCTTGGAAAGAGCTATTTAACCAACGTGATCGAGAGGTATTCAAAGAGATTGCTGGCGAAGCGCTGATCTTTTGGGCTTATGAAAAGGATTTGGATTGGTGAAATGAAGTTTTTAATTGCTGGTTTAGGTTCAATTGGACGTCGTCATCTTCGTCACCTAGTTTCGTTGGGACAGAAGGATATAATCCTATACCGCACCCATCAAAGCACGATCTCCGATGAGGAATTGTCCAGTTATCTGGTTGAAACTGATCTGACAGCTGCCCTGGCGCACAACCCAGATGCTGTGATCGTCTCTAATCCAACTGCATTACACATGGACGTAGCCATCCCTGCGGCAGAAGCTGGATGTCACATCTTGCTTGAAAAACCAATTTCCAATAATCTTGATCGGTTAAATGAATTTCAGGATATCGTAAAAAATAAATCTGTAAATGTATTAGTAGGTTTCCAATTCCGTTATCACCCTGGCTTGCGTAAGATCAAAGAAATTCTCTCCAACGAGGAGATTGGACGTCCTGTTTCCTTCCGTGCCCATTGGGGAGAGTATTTACCCGACTGGCATCCTTGGGAGGATTACCGCACCAGTTATGCTGCTCGAAAAGATCTAGGCGGAGGAGTGATCCTGACCCTCACCCACCCACTAGATTATCTGAGATGGCTCTTTGATGATGTGGAATCCTTGTGGGCATTTTCTGGGCAGTTAAGTGATTTGGAATTGGATGTGGAAGACAATGCTGAAATTGGATTGAAATTTGCAAAAGGCATTATCGGCAGCTTGCATTTAGATTACAACCAGCGTCCCCCCCGCCACCAAATAGAAATTATTTGTACGGATGGCACAATTCGATGGGATAACGCTGGTATTGCTTTGGAGGTCTATTCAGCACAAAAACAAGCTTGGCAAACCTACCCGCTCCCCGCAGATTTTGAACGCGATCATCTTTTTAGGGCGCAAATGGAACATTTTCTGAAGATTGTAGAAGGTAAGGAGACACCAATTTGCAGTCTTCAAGATGGTATTCGCGCCCTTGAATTGGCTTTGGCTGCTCACCGGTCTGTCGAAGAAGGACAAATGCAATCGTTTTAGATAACGACCCTAAAGGTTTTGAAAACCCTTAGGGGCTGAAGCCGAAAACAATAGTTTTAGGAGGATAATGTTCAGTTTATGGTATCATGTGGGGTCTGCAATTTGCAGGAATAGTAATGAAATTAGAAATAACCACACTGAGGTGGCAAAGAGACCACCCAGGTGGATTTGGAGAAAATAAATGACCACAGAAACAACAAAAAGTAAAATAATCGCCCCTTATGGGGGCAAGCTGGTGAACCTTGTGGTTACCGGGAAAGAGCGTGAGGCTTTGATTGAAGAAGCCAATAAGTTGCCTTATATTCAAATTTCCCAACGCGCCGTACACGACCTAGAATTGCTGGCAATTGGCGGCTTCTCACCCCTTGATCGCTTTATGGGGCAAGCCGATTACCAGAATGTGCTTGATAATATGCGTCTGGTTGACGGCACCCTCTTCCCTCTCCCGATTACTTTGACAGTGGATGAAGAGAATATCCCCCAAGGTGTAGAAAAGATCGTGCTTCGGGATTCGCGCAATAATACGATTGCAGTGATGAAACTTGAAGAGACTTTCAAATGGGATCCAAAAGAGGAAGCTGAGAAGGCATTGGGCAGCACTGACCCTCGCCACCCATTAGTTTCCGAAATGGATCGGTGGGGAGATACCTGTATATCTGGTGAACTGCAAATTATAAACTTGCCGAACTACAATGACTTTTCTGAAATCCGCCGCACACCTGCTGAAGTCCGGGCGATCCTAGAGAAACTTGGACACGAAAAAGTTGTTGCATTTCAGACCCGCAACCCAATGCACCGCATCCATGAAGAACTCACCAAACTGGCAGCCGAAAGGGTCGGGGGCGCACTGCTAATCCACCCTGTGGTTGGCATGACCAAGCCAGGAGACGTAGATCACTTTACCCGCTGTCGTGTCTACAAAGCTTTATATGAACATTATTATGACCAAAATAAAACAGTACTTAGTTTGCTGCCCCTGGCGATGCGTATGGCTGGACCGCGGGAAGCAGTCTGGCACGCGATTGTCCGCCGCAATTATGGAGTGACACACTTCATTGTCGGGCGCGACCATGCTGGCCCGGGTGTTGACGGCTCTGGCAAACCTTTCTACGGCCCCTACGATGCCCAAGAATTGTTATCCAAGCACGCAGATGAGATCGGCGTGCAGATGGTGCCATTTAAGATGATGGTTTATTTGTCTGACGAAGACCGCTATGAAGAGCAAGATAAAGTCCCGGAAGGCGCTAAGGTATTAACGATTTCTGGCACTCAAGTTCGTGAAGATTACCTTGCCAAAGGTAAAACGCTGCCTAAATGGTTTACTCGTAAAGAGACGGCAGAAATCTTATTAGAAATGAACCCGCCTCAGTACCGCCGGGGCTTTGCTCTCTGGTTTACTGGCTTGAGCGGCTCAGGTAAATCTACCGTCGCTCAAGCTGTGACGCCTATGTTGTTAGAGCGCGGTCGTCAACTGACTTTATTAGATGGCGATGTGGTTCGAACTCACTTATCCAAAGGTCTTGGTTTTAGTAAAGAAGACCGAGATACCAATATCCTCCGGATTGGTTTTGTAGCTGGAGAGATCGCTCGCCACAACGGCACAGTGATCTGTGCCGCTATCAGCCCTTACCGCTCTGCCCGCAATGAGGTCAAAAAGATAATCGGGAATGAACGTTTCATTGAGATCTTTGTAGATACCCCCCTAGAAGTCTGCGAGGCGCGTGATGTCAAAGGATTGTACGCCAAGGCTCGAAGTGGCGAGATCAAAGGCTTTACTGGGATTGATGATCCCTACGAGGCTCCGCGCGATCCTGAAATTCGTCTAGATACCGTCAGCTTTACTCCTGAAGAAAATGCTTTCCAAATTATTGAATATTTGATGGAGAGCGGTTTCCTTCGTCCCGACGGATCTTCTAACGGAAATTAATAGTATATCTGGGCGAGGTAGAGGATTAAATTCCACCTCGCCTAGAGTTAGAAATGTTTTATGTCTGAATTACCAAAAATGTTTGATCTTACTGGACAAGTAGCCCTGGTCACTGGGGGGGATGGTCTGCTGGGGGGGGAGTTTTGCCGCACCCTGGCGGAAGCTGGAGCGAGCGTCGCTGTTGTTGATATCAACCAACAAGCAGCCGATTCTTTTACTGGTCATCTCAAACAGGCAGGCCATCAAGCATTGAGCGTTCCGACAGATATTACCAACCCAGAGTCTGTTCAGGATATGCTTGAAAAAGTGTTGAAGACTTATAACCGATTGGACATTCTTGTCAACAGCGCGGCCTTAGACCCCAAGTTCGATAAAGAACATGCCAGTGAACAAGGCGCGAATGCCTTTGAGAATTTTCCCCTTGAAGACTGGAATCAGGCCTTAGATGTTAATCTCACGGGTATATTCCTCTGCTCCCAGGCAGCCGTTGAACCTATGCTTGACCAAGGTAATGGCGCGATCATCAATATTTGCTCAACTTATGGTTTGGGAGGTCCAGACCAGCGAATTTACCAGCGAGAAGGACAACCGCCACAGTTCAAGCCTGTGACCTACACTGTTACCAAAGCTGGCGTGCTCGGCTTCACCAAATACCTGGCAACTTACTATGCGGGAAAGAACATCCGTGTAAACGCCCTGACCCCTGGCGGCGTCTTCAACGACCACGATGACGATTTCGTCAAGGCATACGCAGCCCGCACTGTCGTTGGTCGGATGGCCGACAAAACCGAGATGAACGGCGCATTGCTCTTCCTGGCCTCAGATGCCTCAAGCTACATGACTGGCGCTAACCTGATAGTCGATGGCGGCTGGACAGCCTGGTAAAGAATTTTATGTCTACTTCAAAAGAAATCCTCGCCATAATCCCCGGCCGCGGCGGTTCGAAAAGCATTCCCCGCAAGAACATCCGCAATTTTGCCGGACATCCCTTGCTTGTCTATAGTATTGCGGCAGGATTAAATGCAGAGACTGTAACCCGTGTGATTGTTTCCACGGATGACGAGGAAATCTCCGAGGTAGCCCGAAAATACGGCGCTGAAACACCTTTCCTCCGACCAGCGGAATTTTCTCAAGATGACACCCTGGATTTACCGGTATTTCAGCATGCTTTAAATTGGTTGGCTGAAAACGAGGATTATCACCCTGAAATTGTGATTCAACTCCGCCCCACTTCCCCCGTTCGTCCACCTGATTGTGTGGACAATGCAGTCAAGATTTTGCTCGATAACCCTGAAGCTGATTCAGTCCGGGGCATCGTTTCCTCGGGTCAGAATCCTTTCAAAATGTGGGAGATCGATCCAAGTGGTCACATGAAGCCTTTATTGAATATGGATGGTCTCGCAGAGCATTACAATGCTCCCCGCCAAAAACTGCCCCAGACTTATTGGCAGACAGGCCACATTGACGCCATCCGGGCAGATACGATCCTGAAAATGCAATCAATGAGTGGCGAAGTTATATTTCCGCTTGTCATTGATGTGAACTATACAGTTGACATTGACACCCAGCGCGATTGGGAACAAGCTGAACAGTTGATGATGAGGGGAGAAATGCCTGTAGTAATTCCAGATGCACGCCCCTACGCGCTCCCAGAAGTGATTGACCTTATTGTCCTGGACTTTGATGGTGTTCTGACCGACAATCGTGTCTGGGTCGACCAGAATGGCTTGGAGCGTGTTGCCGCCCATCGCGGAGATGGGATGGGGATCTCCCGCTTGAAGAATGCCGGGTTCGAGATAATCGTTTTATCCACTGAGACCAACCCTGTCGTAGCCGCCCGATGTGAAAAACTTAATATCCCTGTTCATCAAGGTATCAAAGAGAAAGGTGTTGCTTTGAAGGATTTACTTGAAGAACGGAAAGTAAATCCCGAAAACGTGATCTATGTTGGGAATGATGTCAA
>SDBV01012262.1_pt1 | contig 10994 bp, 4 predicted proteins | sample 2277081 | NCBI WGS metagenome assembly SDBV01 (sample SAMN10402039, study PRJNA504765) | marine sediment metagenome | isolation source: marine sediment core GS10_PC15, 223 cmbsf | place: Arctic Ocean: Southern Knipovich Ridge | collected 2010
ATTAATAGAAAAATAGTAAAAATAAAGAGGAAATTCACACTAATATAACAATAATTTAAAAAATTATAATCTATATATTGAAAGCAGTTTTTAATTAGTTTCATCAATGTTAGGAAGGATGGTAGAGGAGAAATGAAAGAAAATTGTTAATTTCTAAGTTTATAGTAATTTAAAAAGTTGTTTTAATAAAATAATATAAAATATCTATAAAGAATAAATGTCGCTTCACAATCTTTGCAGGTTTGGATTATTAACAAGAGAAACCACCTTAATTTTACAGAATCTAGAAAAAAATATACAATTTAACAATGTCGAATTAAAATTATATGAATCTGGATACACTTCATCCAAATCTCATGCAACCAGAATTAAATCTGAAATTAAAAAACGAATAAATCTGAAAAAAGAATTTTTACCTGGAATTGATTCCTTAATTACAATGGCAAAAACGAATTTTAATTCAATTGTTAAAGCACAAATATATTTTGTATATCTCTATTCCACGGACATATTTGTTTCTCATATAACTGATAAATTAGGGGAGATTTTTCATTCGAATTATAACAATCCTGAAATTTCGAGGAATACAATTAAAAATTTACTAATCACATATCTAAATTCAATATCAATTAAAGGACAAGAAAAAGCGATTATAAACTGGATTGGTAGATACTTGAGTATAATGCGTGAAATTAACATTCTCAGCAGGAAGAGAAAACACGATTATTTTGTTAATTTCAATGCAATTATGCTAGAAACATGGAATTTTTTTGCGTTAGAATCATATTTTAATACCTATCCTTTATTAGAAAGTGAATTTTTCAAAGCATATCATGTAAAACCCGCTACAATACCTATTTTATTGAAAAACCTTAAAGATAATGATTCAAAAATACTTATGCAGTTGATAGATGATTCTGTTAAAATTGAAACAACTTTCAATAGTATTCAAGAATGGATTGTGAATCTCAAATGAATGAAGAAATAATACAAAAATTAAAACAATATGAAATAGAGCTTGAAAAAATAATAACCTTAGAGAACCCCCTCCGAGATCCTTCTATATCGGTTATCCATTTGTCTAAAGAAAACATTGTTGAGGGATATAAGCAATATCTAACTATTTTGGAACGATTAAAAGTAAAATTTTCAAATTGGGAATATAAACTCTTGAATATAGAAAAAAAGTTCTTTGAGATATTAAAAAAACGTCGAGATATCGAGAAACAACAATTTGTCAAAACAACAGAAAGAGCTACATTTAAAAAAGATTTAATAGATAGCAGAATGTGGGATTTAATGGATGATATTCAAAATGAAGTGTATTTATTAAAAGAAAAATGTCAACATGAAGGGAATCCCCCATTTTTAGTATTACTCAACATGCATTCAACATATCCTTACATTCAGACTAAGGACGTTATCTCTCGAGTAATCAATGAAAAAGGGGTCTATATAATAATATTGTACGTTTCTGATATCAAACATCAATTAGGAGAAATTGAATCTTATAGATATGGAAATTATATGGTTCATTCTTACTTCTTATTCTAATTTTTTTACTAAAAAATTAAAAGCATTACAGACAAAGAACATAATATATATTCAAAAAAAGATGAAAAATCATGAGTTCCAAAAGTTCAAATTCTATAACTATTGAAGATATTTTTGATAAAGCCAGAAATCCAAGAAGAGAATTAAACTTAATAGTTAAAGTTGCAGACACTTCTGAAAGAAATATCTGGACGGAGTTCGAAGAATTCGTTTTAACTAAACCCTTATTAAAACATCTACATCAGTTTTATACCGATTTTTCAGCTTCCATCTCCTTTGATGAACCTAAGATGCCTTTTTGGTTAGAAGGGTTTTATGGTTCTGGAAAATCACATTTTTCTAAAATAATTGGTCATCTTATTCAAAATTCTAAATTGAGAGATCAAAAAGGAAGTACATGGACAGCAATTAGATTTTTTATTGATTACATCCTAAACACTGCAGAATTTGAAAACCCTGATTTAATAAAAAAAAAGTCGGATCTTATTAAAGGACTTGAATTATTTCCTGACCAAATAAAAGCTAAGACAATTTTTATTAATCTTTCACCTTATTCAAAATCAGAAGTCCATACAGATTCTTTCATAGAATCATTTACAAGCGCATTATTAAAAGAGTTTAATATGTTTTTAGGTCTTGCTGAAATAGTTCAAACTGCTGAGTTGGAGAAAAACCTAATTAAACAAGACCTTTATGATGATTTTAAAAAACGCGTTCAAGAAAAAGAAGAGGAACCATGGGAGGAAATAAGAAAAACCACGTCTTGGGCACGACAAACATTTTTAGATGTATATACACAACTCAAAGAATGTGATTTAAGTATCACACAGGAATATTTAAAAGGAGCTGATATAGACAGTAATCAAAAAACAGTTATTAATGTTTTAAAAGAGATAAATGATTGGGCAATAAAGAATTTAAGTGTTCCTGAAAAAGGAATTGTGGGAAAAATTTTAGTCGTACTTGATGAGGCAGGTTTATTTTTCAGTTCAAAAGCCTCTCGTATCGGAGAAATGATGGCTGCTGCAGAATGGATAAACACACCAAAAAAAAAATCCCATATAAATATGATTTTTAGTGCTCAACAAAGTATTAAAACATACTTGGAGAGTATTAAATCTCATATTGATCATAAAACTGCAGAGCAACGTTTCAAAAAATGGGATTTAGATAAAAAAAATATAAAAACTGTAGTAATTCAACGCTGGCTTAAAAAGGATGTTGCAGATAAAGGGAAACAACTTAAAAAGTTAATAGATGATAAATATCATGCAATCATAGACGGTACTGTCTTTGATACAATTAAAGATCCGAATTTAGAGTATGAGCGTCCAACCAAAGAGGAATTATTCCATACATATCCATTTTTGCCAAATCAATTTCCGCTAATGATTCAAGTCACCCAACAATTAATATCCGAACAGATGGTCGAAGAGCAGTACGGTGGGAAGACCCGGTCAATTCTATCCATGACACGTGATGTTTTAAACAATAAATTAGAATTCTCTGAAAAAAAAATATTTTTAGAAGAAACTTTAGGTTCTTTTGTCACTGTTCCACAGTTATATGATACGATAACCTATACTCTTAAAAATAAAGATGAAGATCAATTCAGATTAGTAGAAAATACAAAATCGCTTATTGAAGATCCTTCGATTTTTACAGAAGAAGAGAGAAAGATGCCTATTTCTTTTAATAATATTGCTAAGACTGTATTACTTCTAAAATATATTGATGAAGTCTGTGTTAATGATGATACGATTGTAAAAGCACTTTTTTATAAAGTTGATATTTCTAAAACTATTTTTGCTCTAAAAGTGAAGAAATTAATAACTGAACTCAAGAAGAAAGGATACCTAACTTATAACAAACGTCAAATTGAAGATAAAGATGGCAAACCAAAGGAACTCATAGAATATCAAATCCCAAGTCAAGAGGAAAGAAAATATATTGAAAAAACTCAACGTGTTGCTATTAATCCCGATCAAATACAAAAATGGCTCGAAGAATTTTTTAAAGAAAAAGAAGGTTTCGGAAAAGATTTAATTCAATTTGAATTGCAAAAAAATCTTTCATCATTAATCTCTCCATCAAATCAAACTCTTAACCTTGAAAATAGTATTCGTATAAAATTCAATTGGTATTTGGATCCTAACCTTGATGAGATTCTAGGTAAAATCTCAGGAGACCAGAATACAGCAACAATATGTGCACTTACAAATCGTTCATTAACAAAACAAATTGAAAATTTAAAGAAATTTTCTGTTCAAATCCAAACGCTTTGTAAAAAAGCGATCGATGGAAAAAAACTACTTATTTTTGTTACTCCTAATCTTTCAAGAAAAAATAATGAAATTATTCAAAATTCTGAACTATTATTAAAATCAATTCAAGAATGTATCAGATATCAAGAAACTAAAAATACTGATCTTTCAATGCCTGGAAATGTTCAAGTTTCGTTTGAACATAGAATAAGCGATATAAAAAAGGAGGTATTGGATATTTTGAGGGATGATTTTACGAATGGAGTGATATTTTATGCAGAAAAGCAGGAAAAAGTTGATATAAACTCTCTCCAAAATGACATCTTAAATATTATAAAGGAATTATATTCAAAAATCAATTATTTTGCTTATTTGGGTCAAATAAAATGTACAAAAAATGAAATAGAATTCCTACTAAAATGGGATCCTAAGAAACAAGCTAAAATCCCTGCTGTGTTCAAAATAAACTCAAAAAATATTACATCCTCTTTACCTCTTTTTAATGAGAATGATGAGTTTAAACCTGATCAGTCCGAGCAATATGGACAATTAATAAATATTTTTAATAAATATATAAGTGATTTTCAAGGTATCGATAATGTACCAGCTGACTCTTTAATGAGTACATTTAAATCATCCCCTTACGGATGGAATGACAATACTTTATTAGCTACAATAGTTGCTATTATTCGCAATAATGATTGGGAACCTATGCTTGGAGGATCAATCAAACAACCACATGATAAAGATATCGTTGAAGCATTTACCAATCCAAAGAAAAATTATGAAAAATTTCAACGATTAAAGTTTAAAACTGCAGAAACCATCAGCCATGGGGAATTAACTAAAGCAAGTGACCTATTAAGAAGTTGTTTCACAGAGCACCTATCCCAAATAAGTCGTGAATTTATTGAATCTTCAATTAAAAAAGTTTTAATTGAAATCCAAACAGTTTATACTGAAGTTAAACCAGAAATCGAGAAGTTCAGATTTGGAAATAATTTTTTAAGCGAAATCTCAAGTTTAATTGATATCATGGATAATACCTTGAAAATCGATCGTTCTGTAGCTTTAACTAAATCCTTCATAGAAAGATTTGAAGTTTATGACCAAAATCCGACACAAAAAAAACTATTTGAAGAGCATAAAAAAACACTATATCGCATTCGAGAATTAAAAACTCTGGATAAAATTGAGAAATACCATAAAATATTAAATTTTCTTGCTAATACCTATGTAAGTTGGTCAAGTACGCAACTTTCGCTCGATAATATTGATGATCTGAATAAAATAAAAGAAAAAGTATTAGATTCTTTAAACGATCCCCAAGTTCTATCCGATGCAAATTGGAACACTTTATGGTCGGATTCAAAGATATTATGGGATACATACTGGGATTCTTATATAACTCTTCATGATAAACTTCTCCTTGATATTCAAAATGCAATCACTAAAATCAATGAATTAGTCGCAAGTTTGGGAACTTCCACTAAAATTAATACTAAGATTATATCAAAAATTTTTACTTGTAAAAATAAAATCGAGATCCCAAAAGAAATTTCAGATATTTCTCTATTGGTTTGCAAAAATTGCCAAAATGATTATAATACTCTACGAGTTTTTGAAAGTAGTATCCAAACCGAATTGAATGCAATTTTGGATAAATTAACAACAACCCCTCCAACAATTACACCTGAGCAAAAACAGAGTTGGCAGAACTACCAAGATTTACATAAGAAAATTGAAGTAATTTTAGGAGATATTTTAAATCTGAAGAAAATCCATAGTAAAGATACTAACATTGCTAATTATTTTAAAAAAATTGAAGCACAATTAAGTTCGAAGTATAAATCGTTTAAGATTAATCATCAATGCACTTCAGAACCAGAATACTGGATAGTAGAAAAACAAAATTGTAAAACTTGTAATATGGAGTATTCACCAATGATTGATCTCCATTCGGAGATGGAGAATATTTTTAAAGAATTTTTAAACCTAATCAAAAAAGAATTCCCAAATCTGAATATTGAATTTGATTTTGATCTCCAAGATGATCAGACTTTCACCGAATTACTCAATAATAAAGTAAGTGAAATTAAAACAGTTGTTTCATCTTACAGAAAAAATAATCCAGATCTTCATCACAATATTAAAATAAAAATGAATTTAGAAAAAGGGGATTAGTTTACTCGAGACTGCACAAGGTACTGAATTAAAATCATTAGTGGAAAAATGTAAGGAACTTCTTGAAAATAATTTTAAAAAAGAAATTACAGAATTTGGGATACAATCAGATAAAAATGAATTAACTCCCTTAGACGAGTTAGTTCAATACGCTGTTCTTGAAACTGAAGAAGAAAAAAGAGAATTTCGAGAACTCCAAGATCAAATACTCAATGCTATAAAGGTCGAAAACCGAGTTTTAGGAGAAGCCATTGTAAAAAAAAAAAGTACCAGAACTAAAAATTCAACAGATTCAAAAGATAAATTTAAAAGTAATAAACTCTGGAATCAAGCTTATAATTGGTTTTTAGATCGCTTGGTTTACACTTTTTTAAATCGATTATTTGCCATTCGGGTAATGGAAGCATTGGATTTATTAAAAGAATCGACGCTAATACCGCAACTTGATTTAGGTAATCGTTCAGCGCGTATGACAAAAATCCAAGAGAACAATCCAGGTAAATCTATAAATGAATGGCAAGTAATGGTTATTAAGGATGCATTCTTAGAATTGAGCCAAGATATTCGTGTAATCTTTGATGAAAAAGATATTGCTACACAATTTTGGCCAGATGGCGACGTTCTTGCTCAATTAATTACCTATTTTAATGATGTAAATCCTGAAATTTATAAAACAGAAGATTGTATTGGTTGGTTTTATCATTACTATGTGTTGAAAATTCGGAAAGGGCATAAAACCATGAGTTCTCACGGTTCAAAGTCTCCCGCTAATCCATATTATCTCTCAATATTAAATACGGTTTATACTCCCAGATGGATGGTACAAATTCTCGTTGATAATTCACTCGGGCATTGGTGGCAAGATTCCCATCCAAAATCAACCATTTTTTCAGAAAGTCCTTCTTTCATCAAAAAGTTACCGATTAACTTGGAATCTTATACTGTTGATTTACTTAATTTAAAAATTTTTGATCCCGCATGTGGTTCTGGTAATTTTTTGGTCTATGCATTTACAAAATTGGTAAAGATGTATGAAGAAAATTATCCCGAATGGGATCTTTATAAAATTATAAAAATTATTCTTACTCAAAATTTATACGGGGTAGATATTAACAGGCGTCCTGCTCAACTTTCGGCTATCGCTTTATATATTTTAACTAAACGCTTAATAAAGGATAAAACTCCTGAATTGTTAGCTACATTTAAAATGCCACCTGTGAACATAATAAGTTGCGATATAAGAATTCCTAAAGATGATAAAAATCGTATCCTTTTTCTCCAAAAATTTAAAGACATAAAAGTTCAAAAAATTTTAAAAGATTTGATTGATCAGTTTGATAACGCAGATCAGCTTGGTTCTTTAATTGACATTAGAAGTCTCCAGACAGAAATCAATAAATTAAAGCAAGAATTAGAGCTAAAAAAGAAAAGCAAAGGAAGATTAGACAAGTATTTACCCAAAGATTATTTGGAAAGCACGGAATATGAATATTCTTTGAATTTAGTAGATATCGTTGAAAACGAGCTTATTGATGATGAATCTCAGAATATAGGTTTGCAACTCTTCGGTAAACAAGCGAAAAAAGCAGCTTCCTTAGCTCAAATATTAATGCAAAAATATGATATTGTAATTAGCAATCCTCCTTTCGGACTAAGTATGGACGCTACAAAGGAAAAATTAAGAAAATATTATCCTTATTCATATAGAGATTTAATAGCAACATTTATCGATCAATCATACAGATTATTAAAAAATAAAGGCTACATCGGAATGGTTTCTGATCGTTCTTTTATGCAACTACCCAAATTTGAAAAATTTAGAAGGAATATTCTATTAAAGAAACTTTACATTCAATATTTCATTATAACTGATTATGGGTGCCTTCCAGATGCAGGTAATCATCCAATATTATATGTACTAAGAAATATAAAGCCAAATGATCATCAAGGATTATATAGATATAATCAATCAAGTTTGAATCAAATAGAATCAATAAGAAAAGATATAACCTTAATAAATGAATGGAAAATTCAAGAAGAATTACCAAATATTTGGAAATTATTGACTCAAGGAGATTTTGAAATATTTCCCAGAGCTACAATAGATTTAACATTTGAAGAACATTTAAGACCTCTAATTAATTTCTTTGTTGAATATCCTCGATTAGATATTAAACAATTGAATGCGGAAGAGAAAAAAAAGAGTAAAAATAAGCATGTTGCTAGATCTTATGGAGGAATAAATACCGGACTCAATGATGTTTTCATACATTATTGGTTTGAAATTGCTATAAATAAAATTAGGAAAGCAGAAAAAATTGAAAAAATTGAAGAAATAGTTAATAACACCCAGAAACAATTTGTACCAATAGCAAAAGGAGGAGGAGATATAAGATATTATATAAATAATGCATATATTCTTTGGTGGAATAAAGAAGCTATTAGTGAAATGAAAAAATATTATTGTGTTTTCAGAAATCTCTCACTTCTTTCAATTTCTCATTTGAATTGGTCATTAGTTTCAAAAGCTAGACAGAGATTTACAATAGCTCAAAAAGGAATAATTTTTTCAAGTGCTTCAAATGGTATTTTTATATTTGACAATATTATAGATAAATATTCTCTTTTAGCATATTTAAATTCAAAAATGGGATTTTTTTATGGATATCTTCAAAATAAAGGACGATTTTGGCCGGCGGGAATTATTGCTAGATACCCAATACCAATAGAATTTCTCAATCAAAAAAAAGTTTTAAAATTACTAGCTAAAGAATCTTTTCAATTAAGGAGAGATTGGGATACAGGTTACCCTATGTCACCAATTTTTTCAGAATCTTTGATCGATAAGGTTATAAAAAACAATGAAAAAAACTTGAACTTTGGGAAACCAAAAACAGGACATCTTTTTTGTGAACAATACAGACCATCTAAAAGTGATACCTCAATTAAAATAAATCAAATAATGGTTAAATCAGATAATCATTCAATAAATGACTTGCTTAATGCTGTTGAAGAAAGATTTAATTTACTTATAAAACGACTTAATGAAGTAGATGAGGAAATCAACCAAAACCTATATGAGCTTATTGATAATGACACGGCAAAAGCATTGGATAATTATTATAATACATTTGTTGGGGATTTGGGATGGGAAATAGAACGAGAAACTTTGATTAAAGATTTTCTTTTGTCAAATTTAGTAGATCTAATAAAAAGATCTTCTAAAGGAATTATTTCATTAAACAGTTTTAAGGAAAGCGATTTAGGATTGTATAAAAGTTTTATTGATCTTCTTTGTCAAAAATTTGATCTTAATACTCAAAAAATTCAACCTCTAATAAAAGAGCTCGAAAATTTTTTAAAAAAAGATCTTAAACGATGGATTGCAGAAGATTTTTTCTTCTATCATTGTCAACGTTTTGGAGGTCGCCCTATTATTTGGCATTTTTGTTCAAGATTAAAATCTAATCAGGAAAATGCTATTGATCTATTTATTGATTATCATCAAATTACTGAGAACACCTTACCCAATATTAGAGTTGAATATTTAGAGCCATTACTTAAAATATATGAACAAAGGAAAGTTATCGGTACTTTACCCCTTGAAGAAGTACCTAAGATCGATGAGCTTGAAGAATCAATCAGAGCATTTACAGCTCTAGAAAAAGGTTATAAAAGGATTCCAAACCCCAATGCGCTCACGGGAAAAAATGTACAAAAAGGAGAAGGAGATGATAAAACTTGGGAATGGCTTTTTTCTGAAGCGGAAATGATTATAAAGAATGGATACAAGCCAGATCATTTTAAAGGTGTTTTAATAAATATAATACCATTATGTATAGAACTAACAGATGCAAAGAAAAAAGATTTTCCCATTGAATATTACTCAATATGTCCAAAGGGAACCTTAAAACAAGTATTAAAGAAAATGAGTAATTTAGATCAACTTAAGAACTCCTTAATTAGTAATAACGATGATGAGAATATTGATAAAAAGGAAATTCTAAACTAAAATTCTAATTTAGATTTAGAGGTATAGAATTTATGGTGCAAAAAGGTTATAAACATGATACTTTAAGAGATTTGTTATGTAAATTAATTTTCGATGATAACCATTTCCCTTTTTTAATAATTTATGATGTTAATAATATTCTATCTGATTTTCTTAAACAAGAAGTATCAAACCAACCAGATTTTGAATTTTTATCAATCCAAGCAACTCAAAATCCCGTTGAATTTTTGGATCGAATAAAAATTGTTGAAGATTTCAACGAAAGTATGGGATGGTACGACCATCCTTGGATCATACATGTTTTTGGAGAGTATTCAAGAGAAATCGAGTCTTTTGGTTCATTTCATTATTACGAACAAATTGGAAAGGTTATCGTAATTGAGGATTTTTATGATTTTCTAATGATTCCCGAGCTGAATCTTGTGAGAAGTAAAGATACAAATTCGCTTCTCATTCAAGAACCCTCCATAAACCAATTCATGCTTGAATATTTAGTTGATATGCCAATCTCTTCTTACATTAGCTCTGAAAAAGTTTTCAATGAATCTTCGGCTTGGATGACTTTATTCACTTCCAATTCAATCATAAATCCATTACAAAAAGCAGAATCTCCTTTATGGATTTCAATTTCTCAAGAAAAAAAAATCTTTTCCCATGAAAAAAATTTATTGGAATTAATATATTGGAATGAACCCCTTGCCCCGAAAACTTTAGATGAAAAGACCATAAATTATTTAAATAAATATTTTAACAAATTGTTAAATGAACTAAAGATAACAAATCTTACTCTTTCAGAAGACTGGAATGAAAATTTTATAAGAATAATTCAATACATCTTTCACTATGGTAAATCTGCTTTTTCAAAGAGAAGTACAGGTAAAAAAAAAGAGGTTACTATTGATGTATTTTTAATTCCGGGAAAAAAAGAAATAAACCTTCCTCGAAATACAATTGAGATATTCGGGAATTTTATAAATGAA
>SDBV01012263.1_pt1 | contig 10994 bp, 9 predicted proteins | sample 2277081 | NCBI WGS metagenome assembly SDBV01 (sample SAMN10402039, study PRJNA504765) | marine sediment metagenome | isolation source: marine sediment core GS10_PC15, 223 cmbsf | place: Arctic Ocean: Southern Knipovich Ridge | collected 2010
TTTGGTACAAGTGCGTTCATGGCGTTCCCCTTTTTCGGCAAATGTTTCAGTTACCAGAACATTTACCCTACAAAGGCGGAACGCCTTTCTCAATCTATTTGGTTGCGGCTACGCCGCGCTAGGTACCTCTGTGGCCTCTGTGGTAGTTTCTTTCGCCTTGTGGGGATATTATTTCTCAAATGGAAGACGTCAAGCGGTTTTTGGTGGGCAGTTGGTCGACGCTGGGAAGCCCTCACGCCGCGTGCGTGCAAGCACGCACCCTACGGACTGCCGTGCCCCCCGTTTGGACCGTTCAGGCGGCGGCTGACCTTGACCGGAGAACAGCCAAGGTCTATCTTCCGCACCGGCAGGGCTGCGCGCGCGGCCCGTCTCCTGCCGCTCCACGGACGGTTGCTTCGGCGGATAAATGGATTCTAACTGGTTGATAGCCTATCTCGTTTTGGTCGGTCTGGCCGTTGCCCAGGCGCTGGCGCTGGTGTTGCAGACCTGGGAACATCGTCGCTACGGGCGTAGCTGCATGCGCGGGCTGGACCGTCACCGCCCCACCGGCCGCGCGGTTGTCTATGCACCTTGCAAGGGGGTCGACGTCGACCTGGAGGGGAACCTTCGGGCCCTGCTCCGCCAGGACTACCACGATTACGAAGTGACCTTCATCGTCCAGGGCGCCGACGACCCGGCCGTCGAGGTGATTCGCCGCGTGATGGCCGACCACCGCCGGGGGGCTGCACGGATGGTGATTGCGGGGGAGGCGACCGAAACCGGCCAGAAGGTACACAACCTGCGTTGCGGCACGGCCGGGCTATCGCCGGAGGTCGAGTACCTGGCCTTCGTTGATTCCGACGCCCGGCCCGGACCCGAGTGGCTGCGGCTGTTGATCGCACAGTTGTGCGAAGGGACAACCGCAGCGGTGACCGGCTACCGCTGGTTCGTTCCGCAACGGGACTCGCTGGCCAATCATCTGCTTTACAGCATGAACTGCGAGATCATGTCGCTGCTGGGACGCAGCAGCCACTGCCTGGTCTGGGGTGGCTCGTGGGGAATTCGCCGGGAGGTGTTCGATTCGATCGATTTGCACTCGGCCTGGGCGGGCACGCTGAGCGACGACCTGGTGGCCACCCGCCAGTTGCGGCGCGGGCGGCTGGGGGTGCGGTTCGAGCCGGGCTGCGTGGTGGCCTCTCCGCTGGACTGTTCCATCGGGGAGATGCTCTCGTTCGTCCGCCGGCAGTACCTGGTGGCGAAGTATTACGTTCCCGACTGGTGGGCGTTGGCGATTGCGGCCAGCACGTTTACGAACCTGGCCTGGCTGGGCAGCCTGGCGGTGCTGGTCGGGAGCCTGGTCTACGGGTCGCCGCCCGCCTGGATCCCCGGCTGCGGATGCGCGGTGCTGTACCTGCTGGGCGTGTATCGCGGATGGCTGCGACAGGACCTCATCGAGACCTATTTCCCCGATCGGCGAGAGGGGCTGCGCAACGCCCGGCGTTTCGACGTCTGGCTCAGTCCGCTGGCAAGGCTGGTCCACTGGCTGGCAGTGCTGGGCTCATTGTTCGGCCGCCACATTACCTGGCGGGGGATCCGTTATAGAGTTTTTCGCGGCGGGCAGATCCGCATCGTGGGCCGCGACAACCAAGAACACTACCGTGGGCCGCAAACTCCGACGAAGAAGTTCACTACTTACCGGAAGGCCGGGTAGCACGCGCAACGCGCCGACCTGATCGTTTTGCGGTCGACGGCACGTCGGCCAGATGGTAATGCAACGTTCAGGCCGACGTGCCGTCGGCCGCTAAACAACACGGTGCCGGCGCGTGGAAGCCGAAGAAGTACACGGGCAAAGGAGTCGCTGATGCAGGTCGTCTTGTGGGATACGAGGAAGTTGGGTGTCTCGAAGGACTTCGCCGCAGGCTTCGGCGTGGGTCATGGCCCCGGCGGGGGTGGACTTCGCGGAAAGATCATCCGCCATTTCTACAAGCGCGACCGGAGGCCCGTGGCCCTGTTGTTTGCTCACCTGGCGGCCATTTTCCGCCGGCTGGGACACCAGGTCCGGTACGTGGAGGACCGGATCGTGCGCGGGGCCGACCTTTACGTCTTCTGTCCCTCGTTGATCACGCTGCAACTGGAGCGCCGGGCCATCGCCGCCGTATTGGCCAAGAACCCCAAGGCACGCGTGCTGGTGGCCGGGCTGGTGGCCACGGTCATGCCCGAAGCCTTCGATGATCTGGGGGTGACCGTCGTCAAGGGCGAGGCCGAACAGCTCCTCTGGAGGTTGGACGAGGTGCTGGGGCAACCGGGGGCGGTGGTGCAGCTTGGCACGATCGAGGATCTGGATCTTCTGCCGCTGCCGGACTGGTCGCTGTTTCGGCCCCGGCAGTTTCGAATCAGCTACGACTTTTGGCGTTTCCCCACGGCCCTGGTTCAGGCCAGCCGCGGCTGCACCTTCAAATGCAATTATTGCCCTTACATCATCCTGGAAAACTCCACCCGCCTCCGCAACCCGCAGGCGGTGGCCGAGGAGATCCGGCACGGCATCCGCCGATGGGGATTCCGCTCGTTCAAGTTCCGGGACCCGCTGTTCGGCCTGGACCGCAAGGGGGTGTTCGAGTTGGCGGAGTTGATCGGGCGGTTGCCGCGAAAGATCCAGTTTTCGATCGAGACCCGCATCAATCTGATGCGGCCGGAGGTGTTGCGACTGCTGAAGCGAGTCGGCCTGACGAGCATCACCGTGGGCATTGAGAGGCCCCACAAGGAGACCTTGCGCAGGTACGGCCGGCCGCCGGTCTCAGAAGATCGCCAGCGGGAATTCATCGCCACCTGCCGCGAGATGGGGATTCGCACGGTGGCCGGCTTCCTGATCGGGTTTCCCGACGATACGGAAACCAGCATCCGCCAGGTGATCGACTACGCCAAGCAGATCGGCCCCACGTTCGCCAACTTCAACGTGGTCACACCCTATCCGGGCACGGAGTTCTTCGAGGAGATTAAAGACCGGATTGCCGATTTCGACTTCAGCCGCTACACGGTCTATACGCCCCTGCTGAAGTACGAGCACCTCACCACCGCAGAGATGGTGCAGCTTCACACCAAGTGTTTCCGCCGGTACTACTTCTGCTGGCAGTACCTCCGCGACAACGCGCATCTGCTCTGGCCGAGCTTGCAGAGGCTCGGCCTTGGGCGCCGGCAGTCGGAGGCCCCGGGCATGGAGGAGGCGCACCCCGGCGTGCCCAAACCGCTCAGCGGTCTGGATATTCTGCACCGCAAGGGTCTCCGCCAAGACGGTCCCCATCAGCCCGCCAGCCCCTCCGAATCGGCCAGCGACCGACGGGAGGCGGACTAGGCGCCTCTGGCAGTGGGCTTGCGAAACCTCTCGTGGTACAATACAGGCGGAGGGTTTGACGCTATGAGCGCAAGCTTGAATATCCACCTGAGCGACGACGCGTACGCCGAATTACGCCGCAAGGCCGATGTGACGGGAACGACGCCGAGCAAACTGGCGGCCCGCACGCTTGAGGAAGAATACAGCCCCTCAGGTGCTCCGCAAACTGTTGCCGACGTCGATTTGCAGGCGGACACGGCGCGCGAGCGGTTCGAACGCCATTTTGGCTCGCTGGACTTAGGTCATCCCACCGGCGCGGACAATCGCGGCATCGATGCCGACCTGGCCGGATCCGGACCTTGATTTGAGTCTCAGCATGATCGAGAATCCGGACCGTTATCCACTGGCAAGCAAACGCTAAGCGGCCGCTCAACCGGCTCTGGTTCCGCCGGCGAAAAACCAACGCCAGCCGGCTTTCTCGTGCGGTCCGGGAGCGTCCGCGGCGGACGTTGCCAAACGGCAACGTCGTTTCCCCAACGAAACAGCCGACGTAAGCTCAAACCCGGTCGGGATCTGGGCGTCGTCTTTGCTTCTCTGCGACGGGCAGCTTCCCTGCCGAGATACCTCGGCGCGGGAATCGCGCGCCGCGTGTTTGCCCCAAGTCGATTCCCGACCTAAGCTTACGGTGGTGACTGGTCCGTTACCCTGGCACTGCCGATTGCCGTTTTCCAGGGGTCGGGCCGGGGGGCTCGCTGCCGAGCCGGCGCCGCAACGACGGGGCTTCGGGTCGCACGGAGAGGCAGCTTAGTAGCTGAGCCGTTCGGCAGAAGGCGAATCACGCCAAAACTATCAGCGCAACAGGGTTTCATGTCTACCGAACTGCCAGAACATCTTGCCGGCTGGGACTCAGTGCAAAACGCACTAGCCGAAGTCCGCGCTACTCACGGCGAGTTTCGGCAGTTCTTCTCCGAAGTGTTCGACCAGGTGGACGAACAACTGACGGAAATCGCCGGACGGAAAAACCAATGGAAAGCAGAACGAGAGGAAAGCGAAAACGAGCTGGCACGCCAGGCCGAGCAACTCAAAAAGGACTGTGCCGCACTCTCCTCCAAACAGAAACGCGCCGGGAAAGACGCTCGGGTATCGGCGGAAAGCACGGAACACCTCAAACAACTGCTGGAAGAAGCCCAGAGGGAACGGGCAGAAATGCGCGACGCTCAACAGGCGGTCCACGCGCAAGTTACCCAGCTTGCCGCCGCGGCCGGCAACGATCAACTCGGCCAGGTACTCGAAGAGATCCAACAGCAGCGGACCGAGTTGCACGGCGCGCAGGAGGCGGCCCGGGCACAGGGTGAGCAACTGGCCGCCGTGGTCGCCGAGCTGTCGGATGCACGCTCCGAGCTGACGCAGAAGATTACCGCGGCCGGCAACGATCAACTCGGCCAGGTACTCGAAGAGATCCAACAGCAGCGGACCGAGTTGCACGGCGCGCAGGAGGCGGCCCGGGCACAGGGTGAGCAACTGGCCGCCGTGGCCGCCGAGCTGTCCGATGCACGCTCCGAGCTGACGCAGAAGATCACTGCGGCCGGCAACGATCAACTCGGCCAGGTACTCGAAGAGATCCAACAGCAGCGGACCGAGTTGCACGGCGCGCAGGAGGCGGCCCGAGCACAGGGTGAACAACTGGCCGCCGTGGTCACCGAGCTGTCGGATGCACGCTCCGAGCTGACGCAGAAGATCACTGCCGGCGGCAACGATCAACTCGGTCAACTACTGGAAGAGATCCAACAGCAACGCGAGGTGTTGCACCACGCGCAGGAGTCGTCGCAGAGCCAGACCGAACAACTGGCGAACATGGCCGCCGAGCTGGCAGATTCCCGGCGGGAGTTGGTCGAAACCCGCAGCGAAATCGCGCAGCAGTGGAAGAACCTCGAGGCCCGGCAAGCAGAGGCCGGTCAAGGCCAGCCGGACCAAGAGCTTCAGGAACAATTTGGTCAGATGGAGCGTCAGCAGGCGTTGTGGGAGCAGGAGCGAGCGCTGCTGGAGGCGGAGTTGGAAACGGTACGCAACCGGGCGGCCGAAATGGCAGAATCGCTGGCGGAGCAGAAGCGTCAAGCGGCTGGGCAGCGGGCCGAGTGGGCCGACGAGTTGAAGCGCATGCGCCGTTTGATGGAGAACATTTCCGGTCGCCTGGCCGAAGGAGGATTTTCGGCCAGCGGGCAGCAATCGGATTCCCAGCGGCCGGCGGCCGCAGCCGAAGACTCAACGGCCGGCACCGGCGATGCGATACTGGATTCGGTGGCGGCCCAGTTCGACATGCTGCAACGAGACCTTGCCAGACGACGAGCAGCAAGATCCGAACCGCAGGGAGTTTCCTAGCAGCCCGAAGGATATTGCACAATTGACGAACCACCATCGGAGACGGTCATGCGGAGAAAGAAAAACTACGTGATCCTGGCGGCGACCTGGCTGTTTTGCCTGGCGATCCTTGGGCTGGCCTGGCTGGCGAGCAACCCCTGGCTCTTGGCCGGCGGGGGGCTAGGGCTTTGTTACGTGGCGTGGCGTTTCGGGTCTGCAAAGAAGGGGTCGGCGAAGAAGGCTTCCCAGAAACCGGCCGCTGCCCCGCCGCCGCCGCAGCCGGCCGCTTCCGGCAAGCCGGTCGACCCCACCGACACCGACGGCCTAGTGGAGCAGATGTTGGCACAGGGAAGGTTTGCACTCTTGTTGCGTCCTGAAATAGCCACCAACTTGAGCCAGGGTCACCTGCGCCGCGCACAGCAGGCCCTGGAGCAGAACATGGCATTGGTTCCCGACGGTGAAGTCGTGCTGGGCCGCATCGACGAAGCTCTGGACGACGGCAAGCTGGACGCGGAAGAGATTGCTGCCACTCGGGGCCGGGTGGTTCATGTGGAGCCAGTCTTCCTGGATCGCTTCCCGGTTACCAACCAGCAATTCTACGAGTTTGTGGCCAACGGTGGATACCAACAGATGGCCCTTTGGGAAAAGTCGATCTGGCCGGCCGTGCTGGACCTGGTCGATAGCACCGGCATGCCGGGCCCGCGCCATTGGGAAAACGGCCGCTTTCCTTCGGGAGAAAAAAACCATCCGGTAGTGGGTGTGAGCTGGTACGAAGCGAATGCCTACGCCCAATGGGCAGGCAAGCGACTGCCCAGCGACGCCGAGTGGGTCAAGGCGGGTTGTTGGCCGGTGCCCTTGTCCCCGGACTCCCGGATGCAACGCAAGTATCCCTGGGGCGACACGATGGACCGGGAACGCGCCAACCTGTGGGGCTCCAAGAAAAACCAGACGGTGCCGGTGGACCAGTTTGCCGGGAGTGTCAGCGTGGGGGGCGTGTATCAGTTGATTGGCAACGTCTGGGAGTGGACCGGCGGAAACTTCCGCACGACGGATCACATGGCAGGCAAATTGGAGCTGCCCACGCCGATGAAGAGCATCCGCGGCGGCGCCTTCGACACATACTTCGACAACCAGGCCACTTGCCAGTTTCAAAGCGGCGAAAACCCCCTTGGGCGAAGACACAACATTGGATTTCGCTGTGCCGTGGGGGTCTGTGACGTGGTACTGGCCCCGCAAGTGTCAGACGGAGAGGAGCAAGTTGACGACGAACCGGCCGCCGAACAGCCGGCACCAACAACCGAGGAGGTGCGTGCATGACCAAGAGCGTCATTCAGCCATTGGAATCCTTCCGCCTGGCCCAATATGCCGTGCCCATATCCTGTTACATCTGTGACACGGATAACACGTTTGATTCCGAATACTGCACGCATTGCCTGGCACCGATGGCACTGGCACACCAGGCCAACTTCCAGAAGACGCGCCCCCTGATGATTGCGGTGGTGGGAGCAGCCGGTGCGGGCAAGACGGTCTACCTGGGAATGCTGATGGACATGCTCTCGCGGCAGCGGGACTATACGCACGTGCTTGCCCGAGGCGCTTTCTCCATCACGCTGCAACAGATCACGCTCTCGGCGCTTGCCCGATGCGAGTTCCCCCCCAAGACTCCAAATGAACCGGACCACTGGAACTGGGTTCATTGTCAAATCCGGCGTCCGCATCAGCGGCAACCGATGGAGTTGATCATGCCCGACATGGCCGGCGAGGCCTTGCTCGAAGAGGTCGACCACCCGCACACGTTCCGAGTAATTCGCTCTTTCCTGGAAAAATGTACGGGGGCCATAATCCTGATCGACACGATCAAGCTCCAGGGGGGTACTGCCGAACAGGACTATCTTACGATGAAGCTGCTCAGTACGCTGAGCGAGTTGGGAAACGACTCGAAGCAGGGCTGGTCAAAGCGGCCCACGGCGATGGTCTTCAGCAAAGCCGACCAGTGCCAGGAGTGCCGGGAGGACCCCGCCGCCTTCGCCGAGGCCCATGCCTCCGGACTCTGGCAGTTCTGCCGGGAGCGGCTGCGTTGCCACGAGTTCTTCGCCGCCGGCGTGGCCGGTGCCTGCGCCTGGCGGGAGTCTTTGCGCGATGGTCGTACCGAGGTGCCCTTGAGGGTCGAACCTCATGGCATTGTCGAGCCCTTCGAATGGTTGTTAGATAAGCTGGAATCCAAGCGAGGCAAGAGTTAGAGGAGCGATCCCGCCCGGAGCCGTACACGCCACGTGCTCCGCGACAAGTGCCGGTGTGTCAAGACAGTAAACGCGCCCAACTCCCCTTCGCGGCGGTCGAATACCGTGCGCGAATATCCGCGGCCCGGATCGGCCGAAGGCCGCAGCGAACCGAAAGCACCGAGGCAGAAACCAAAGAACTCCTTAGAGGGTGAACGTCGAGATATGGCACACGTCGAGCAAGCTGTCTTCACCTCGGCCGAGACCGATCGGTCGGCCGGCTATCAAGTGGTCTCGCGGAGTCCCGGAGTTTGCGCGGTCGACGCCCGAGAGCTGGCCGTTTGGGGACCTTCCCACGATTCCCTCTTGGAATTGGGCCCGGACGCGGTCAGCTTCAATTTTCACCCGTTACCCAGCGGGGCATTCTGCGTCTCGCGGACCACGGCCGCCGGCTGGGAATACAGCAGCCGGGGAGGCCACCGCGTCTATACTCAGTGCCTGATCGTGCCGCCGGAGGTCTTCAGACGCTTCGCCAACAACCCGCTGGCAGTGATCCGAGCCGCCCTGGTCGGCGGAATGCTGGAGGTTTACCAGCAGGTGCCGCGGCGACTCGAGCCGCTACAGTTGCCCGGCGGGGCGGCGCCGGTTGACCAGACTCTGCTGGCACGTATGGCGGCCAGCCCCGGACCGCGAGCCGTGGCCACACTCGTCCAGGCGGCTCTCGATTCGGCATGCCTAGCGGTAGGTGGCATCCCATTGGCGGGGCATCGTGACGATCCCCCACCCAGTGGGCGGTCGGCGGGAGAACTGATCGCCGGGCTGGTGAGCTGTCTGCCGCCGGAATGCCGCACGGAGTTCTCTTTTTCCACCGGGCTGAAGTTCTCTTCCCGCCGGCCGTTCAGGATCGTGGCCCTCCCGGATGATCCGGCCGAGAGACGCTGGGTTGCCCATCACCAAAACGTGAGCGTGCTGGAGCTTGCCGAAGGGCGCTCGGAACAGTCGATGCCCATCGACGGCTGGGCACGGTTCATCGAGCGCGTGTTGGCGACCGGGCGGACCTCGTTTCTGAGCACGCAATTGTCCAAGCGACGTTTCGACCTCGCTGCGGGCGACCTGCACGCCTTGGGACTGCAACTGCTGGAAGACCTGGACGCCTCCGCCTTGCGCTCGGATCATCAACTAGCCGCAGAGCATCGTCCACTTCTGCAAGCAGGCTCTCCCCCTACCCCGGCCGAAAGATCGGAACATCCCGAGCGTGCCCATGCGGCCCACACTCGCTTTGCCAAGAGCGCCGGCGTGGCCACCAAGGCGAAACTGAAGGCGGCAGCCCCTTCCAAAGCGATCGACCATTCCTCGCCGGAAGTGCTGGAGAAGTTGGAGCATCTCGATGACGTGGTCTACGAGGCGATCGACGGGCAGGCGACCGCGCTGAAACACCTGGAAACGCTCTGGCCGCAACTCCTGGTCGAGTTGGGTGACGAACTGATCGCGGAGTCGCGCGCACAGTACCTTCGTTACGCCTTGACGATCTGGGAAGCACGTGTCGGATCCAGCGGTATCCGCGATCCGTTGTGCGCCACCTGGGCGCTGGACGTGCTCTGCGTGCTCTTTGACGACGACGATTAGCAGCCCGTCGAAACCGTCGGCTGCCCCGCGGCTCACTCCACGAGCTTGTAAACCGTGTCGTGCTCCCGGGCGTGCTCGCTCACCTTGATTCCCACCGACTCGCCCGCGGTGGCCTCTTCGACCGGCTGGCCCTCGACCTGTATCGAGTCGACCTTCTGGGTGAAGTCGCTGGTGTGGCCCTTGATGTGAATCGTGTCGCCCACGGCCAGCGTGTCCTGTGTGATCTTGATGCCGGCCACGCCGATCTTGCCGAAGTAATGGGTCACCCTGCCGAGTTCCACTTCCGTCATCCGCCCGTCCTCCTCTGGCTGTACCGGGTCGGATGCCATGTGGCCGCTGCGCAGATCGGCCCCAGGAAAAGCCAACTCCGTGCCGCAATCACAGCGGACCCGGTGTCCGAACTGGAACAAAGTAACGTCGAAACCCGCACCGCACCGCGGGCAGGTGATAGCCATGGCGTTGGTCCTCGCTGCCGCAATTGTAGGCCGCCTCTGGCCCGGCATCAACCGCTCCTCAGCAAGCCGCAGGCCGCAGCTCATCCCAGCAGGATCACTACCAGCCGCTTCGGCCCGTGAACGCCCAAAATAAGGATCTTCTCGATGTCGGCCGTGCGGCTGGGGCCGGTTATCAGCACGAATTCGCCCCGGCGCCGGGGCTCGGCCGTCTGCCGGGCAATCTCTTCCCAGGCGGCCGGCATGTGCTCGGCCAACTGATCTACCCGGGCAATCACCACGCATACCGGCGGCAGGTAACACATCAGCCGCTGCTCGGGGGTGTCGCAGACAATCATACAGCTTCCCGTGTCGGCCAGCAGCCGCTCGGCCGCCACCAGGCCCGCCGATAGCTCCGCCATGGCTTGCGGCTCCCAGCCCGCTTTGGCCCAGGCCACCTGCTCGGCGGCCAACTCGGCGGTCAGCTCGCGGCAAATCGGGCGGTCGACCGAGCCGATCACCGTCCACCCAGACTTTTGAACCAACTCGGCCAGCTTCCGCCGGGCTTCGTCCATCGAGCCGCAGCGGATTAGTTCGCCTTGGACGCCGTTGAACTCGTCGGCGAAACGCTCAACGAGTTTATCGGCCGCAGGATCGGTCCGCGGCCAAACCTCGGGGACCGCCGGCGGATCGACCGGCGGGTGATAGGACAGTTCCGCCCGGATTCGCTGCAGGATGGCGTCGCGACTGTTCATGGTTCAGGTGTCGGTGGTAGGTTATGCTTCAGCATATCACCTCCGGAAGAAATCCGATATGCTGAAGCATAACGTGTGCCGTGAAAAGTCGGCGATTTTCAGTGGGTGCAATTCCCACCTGGTAACTGGTCGCTCCAACCGGTAGCACCTGGGGCGGTGGACGGAGGTAACGACATCTATTGAAGCACTTCAGGAAAAGGACCGCAAGGCGGTTCAGCGAGCATGCAGGCCGTAACGTGAGTGAACGTCGAGCAAGCCTCGAAAAAGCAAATGCGGAAGCCGACCCATTGTTATGCTG
>SDBV01012264.1_pt1 | contig 10994 bp, 12 predicted proteins | sample 2277081 | NCBI WGS metagenome assembly SDBV01 (sample SAMN10402039, study PRJNA504765) | marine sediment metagenome | isolation source: marine sediment core GS10_PC15, 223 cmbsf | place: Arctic Ocean: Southern Knipovich Ridge | collected 2010
TGCTTGATTAGCAGATGAGTCATATTGAACTATATTTCGAGAAGCATTTAAGTCAGAATCGATTGTAAGTTCGCATTCTGTACAATAAAAGTGTTTACCATCACGACTTCCTAATTTCCCACATCGAGAACATCGTTGAGATGTATACCCCGCAGAGACTTTTTGAAATCTAATTCCATTTAACTTACATTGGAGCTTTATAGCGTCTTGTACTTGGGAAAAGAACCAATGAGTTTGCCAAAAGGCAATGAATTTGCCTGAATTCGACTTTTTGGAATGTTTTGCAAATCGTAAATCTTCCATCTTAATTTTTATTACTCCATGAAATTTCGCAATCTGGATAGTGAAATGGTTAACTAAATTTACTATTTGACAGTTTATGTTATTGATTCTATTCCAACAGAGTGAAAGCTCCCCTCTAATCTTGTTCCACTTCAATTTGCTTCGAAAATTTGAAACTCCACTACTTAAAAGACGCTGTTCATAGTTATTCTTTTTTCTCTGAAGGAGTTTGATTTGATTTCGTAGATCAATAAGCTTCAGCTTTATATTCGATTGTTTATTGTAAGAAATGGTGTTAAACCGAGTTTGATTTTGCCACTTTAAAGTCTTTTTAAATTTTAAATCACTACAATCATCTGTAAACCATGTATCTTGTTCTATAAGTTTCTTGTCAAATAAATTCTTCCAACTTAAAAAATAACGTGCCACTTCTCGTTTTCCCACTTTATCCCATATACTAAGCACCGCGGGATGTTTTAAACCTAAATCTACTCCCATTTCAAGATTTGAACTACTCTGTCCATTCTCTTGAAACGATTTCAAGCTCCTTTTTTTTGCCTCAAAAGGTAGGTTTAACAACAGTTTACGGTGTTTGAAGGTAATGGTGGGATTGGCGGGTGTAAACTTTTCCATAAATTTCTGTAATCTATTTTTCTGATCTATTATTGCAAATCGAATGAAATTCCTACTTATAAATCCTAACTCAAATTCAAGATCATTATAATTATCTCGAAATGTCGAACCATCAATTAAATTCAATGAAAATTGCTTAACTTTTGGCACTGATAGTAAATTAAACAAATTTTCTTTCATATACCTTAGTCCTTTCATGAATATCCTTACTATATCATCAGTCATAAAAAAGTATTTGAGATGTTCACGAATCTTGTACCGAATTTTAGTCTTTACATATTCCATTAACGATGTAAAACTCAATTTGGAAATCTTTATATTAGGAAAGCTTGGTCTGAAAACATGCCTTAAAATATATTGATTATCTAAACGGAGTGTTAAATTAATTTCATCATTAAATAAATTGGTAATTAACTGATATAAATCGTCCCGAGTAAACGAATTGATTGATTCCTGAAATTGAGCTTTCATATCGTCAATTTGTTCATTCCTTTTATCAATGAATTGTTTTTTGGTTGTGAATTGAAAAAGTTTGATAATAGAGAATAATTTATCTTTGGTAGATTGTAAATTAATAGAATCCTTCATTTTATGACTTCTATATCTTAGAATAATGATTCTCTGAGCCATTCTTGTAGTAGATGATTTAAGCTTCCTAAAATAGAGGTTCAATAGATAATCAAATAGTTTATTTTCAGGAACATCTACGGTTCTCTTTTTCTGTTTTTGAGTAAAACCATTAGCAATAGACTCTATAAACGAAGCTTTACTACTTGGGGTTAGGAATGTTTTTGAAATTGTTTTTTGCAATAAATTTTTAGGATTGTGTAATAAAGCTGCGGGAAAATCAAATGTTCTAAAAAAAATATTTCGTAATTGATAAATATGATTATTTAGATAAAACGTGCTGAGCATCTGTCGTTTTTCAAAACAATTTTTTCCCAACATATTTCGAATATCTTTTATTTCATTTGAACTAAAGCGTTTTCCTTCTAAGAATTTTACGACAAACGCATCATCATTTTCAAATTTCGAAATCAGATATTCCAATATGGCTTTTAGATTCTCATTTCGAATAAGCCAATTACGAACAATCTCATAAGCTTCGAAATGTGCACAACGTTTCACTCGTTCTTTCAATTGGAAAGTATTTGATATAGATTTTGAGAATGAAAGCCCATCTAATCTGGTAAAATTAAGTTTGCCAAACAATTTTTGGGCACTTAATTTAGAACTATTTGTAAAATCATTAAGATGTCCATCTTGAGCATGATCTATGAGTTTTTGGATGTATACATTTTTAAGCGAGGTGATTTTTACAAAAATATCGGTCATTTTAGAATAGGTTCGTTTTCTTTCAATAGGATTTTGAACAGCAGGGATTAAGGCAAATTTCCGTGTCAATAGAAGTGATCCTTTCTGAATTGCTAAATTATTTATAATCGGAAGGCTATCTTTAAATCTCTGGTTAAAATCTATCTTTTCTTGACGTTCTGAATGTCGTCTACAATTCTCATCTTTATAACATCCTGTCTCGTCTATTCGAAGGGGCATGTACGTTCAGCTATGGCTAAAGATATAAAAAATAGATTATATTAATAGATAAGTATGCAGATATCTTTAAATATTTTTATAATAATTTTTAAGTTCGAAAAATTGATAATATCTCTCTATTATGTCCAGATTTATCCGTATATTTTGAATCTATTTATAACCCTATTCCTTCTAACAACAAAAATAAATGTCAAAGCTGTGAAAATAACTTGCTTTGTGAATATTTCAATTGTACTTAAATATATAATCCTGTTATATTTTTTTTGCGTGGAAGATTATGAAACGCATCTTTTAGACTTGCCTTATTAAAATAACAAAATCGATCGCATGAAGGAAGAAGGGTATCAATATTAAAAACGTTCTTGTCAAAAATTAATACTAAAAGAGATTAATTAAAAATTTCATTCTATCATGGAAATAGGAATAAAAAATAAAAAAACGTTAAATTAAAAAAATTAAGCATAAAAACCTTGAATTGTAAATCTAGTCGAACCTTCATTTATATCTTTTTCCAATTTCAGATTATATATCATTTTTTGTTGTAAATGAAAATTTGGTATTAGACTAAGAGTATGAACTTTTATATTTTTTCTTTCATTTCTTTTTTTACGATCTAACATTATTTCTTATACCTGACAAAAACATTTTAAAAATCCTTAAAATATTATAGACAAAAAAGGAGAACAATCATCTAGAAACATCAATAAGAATTAGAATAATTAATCAGTAATATTAAATAAAGTTTTTGGAACGTATTTATATTTATAAATATTTATAAAAATTCTGTTAAAAATTGAGATTCTTTTTAATTTATTAAAAATAGTTTACTTATTTTTTTAATACTGAATAAACTTGATATAAGCCTATAGATCGTTAAGACCTAATAAAGAAGCGAATCTCCATTATTGGTAAGATTCTCATCTTCGACTAAACATCCATCTATGTCTTTTGTTCCTAATGGAATTTTTTCCTTTATACTTCCAAAACCATTTTTAATACTGATGCTTTCAAACCTCATCAATATGATATCTCTATATGAATGATCGCCATTTAAATTAAATTCGGGGGTAATTGCAAAATTATGTTCACCTATATTTTTAATATTAAATTTATAATTTTTTAAAGAATAAAATAAATCGATGAACTCAGTATCATAAAGAAATTCAATAATAAATTTTTTTAATTTTAAAAAATAAGAAATTTGAAAAATTTCACCGATTCTATGAAAATGTGAATTATTTATCCTTTCGTTTAAAATGCTTGGGATCATATGAGTTTTATTTAAAATAATGTTATAAAGAAAATAATATAAATACCTAATCAAGGTATGGTTAAACTTAATCTGAATTAAATGATTTTTGTATAATTTTCTATCCTCTTTTGCAAGATAAAAAACTTTCTTTTTATAGAAACCAAAAGATAAAATCTTAGAAAATATGCTCTTCATAATTTTATTATTGATAAAAGTTTAAATTAAACAAAAAAAGACTATTATTTAAAAATACTCATTTTATAAAAAAAAATAATTATTTTGAGTTTGGAGTTTCAATATGGATAGCTGTACCACCTACAGATTTTAATGAGTCATAAAGGATATCAAATGTTAAGGAACCTTGTTTCATTACCTTTAGTATAGATACCTTAATTCCCCGCTCAATATCAGACCCAGAGTAACCTTTCGTCATATTTAAAATACCATTATTATCTAAATCATCTGGTCCTGATTCATTTAATCTTTTATATTCCTTTTCTATATTGAGTAATACCGTTTTCTCGATAATTATTTTCTTAATTTTAGAGATCTTTTTAATAAATGATTCAATGATACCTTTTCGAATTTCATAATTAGGAAAATCAAACTTAAAATGAAAATTAAATCTTCGCCATATTGCGGAATCCAGTTCTTGTTCGTGGTTTGTAGCACCAAATATTATAAGTGGAACACAATCATATGTTACATCATCGATAGCTTGTAGAAAAGATATAACAGCTCGCTTAATCTCACCAACCTCATGGTTACTAGATCTTTCAGAACCAATCGCATCAATCTCATCAAAAAACAGAACAAAGCCTCCGCTTTTTTTAGAGAATTCAGCAGCATTCTTTATAACACTTGTAACTTTTTGAATTGTTTCTCCTAATAATGACGATATTAATCTTTCTGCGTGAACTACACACATTGGAATATTATATTTTTTAGAAAATGCGCGAATTAAAAAAGTCTTACCAGTACCAGGAGGACCATATAATAATGCTGTTAAATTAGGAACAAGTCCAGCTGTTTTTAAATCTTCAGAATATGTATCATAATTTTTTAAAGCCTCAAAAATATCATCTAATCTTTCCTTTATCTGATGATTACCTATTATATCTTCTTCAATATCTCGTATCTCAGAAGGTAGGAAAATCCGTCCAAATCGTCCGATACTCATTTCTAAATCATCCTTCATATTACTTAATGCGATTTCTTGTCGTTTTTCATCCATACTTTGCTGTGTCTCTCTTTCTTTCATTTTATTATATTGTTGGATTTGTTCATTGACTTTATTTAATTCTTGAGATTGTTCTATTTTTATTTGTTCAATACGCACCATTTTTTTTTGTTCTTCTATTTTTTTTAGATTTCTCTGCTGTTCTTCATCAAAACGCTTTCCCCGTTCTTCATACTGCTCTTCAATTTTATCTTTTTTCTGTTTGTTTTTCAAGATATGATTTTGACGTTCTGTTTTTCGTTTTTCTTCTAATTTTTTCAATCTTTCTTTTTTACTTTTTAAATATTTATTTATCTCACTAATATTTTCTTTCATAGTTAGTTATCCTTAAAATATCTTAACCTTTTCTATATTAAATATAGAAATATTGGTATATATATGCTTTGGGTTAACGACCTAAATGGAATTTAGCTTTGGATACATAATTTAATATACCAGAAAAAGATAATCTAAAATTATGAAGCATTGCAAAAAAACTTTACGGTCTAAGGGATTTCTTATTTATGCAGCACTTTATTTTCAATGTTAACCGAATCTCAAAAAAGAAGGCATTCAATTGCTTAAAGCCAAGGGTATCACGATTATATCAAATCTACCACAGACAGTACCGTAGGGACTATGGGAATTCAAGCCTGTGGAGACTGAGTAAGACGCCTTCGGGTGCGGTGGTCGTAGAAGCAAGAATCCAGCCATTTAAGGGTGGTAGTTCATGAAACGTATGAAAAATATATTAACCTGATTCTATATAAAATTTTGAAATTTAAATCTATTTTTGAAGAAGATTTAGTTAGTAGAGACCTATATAAAAATCGGTTCAAATTAATCTCCCAATTTTATTCTGAAGTTTAGCTAGAATTAACTAAAGTGATTTTATAGACTCTACAAAAATCTGTGTTTAAATCTATAATTATAAACTTTACATCTTAAAAGATTAGTATCAGATTTATGCATATTACCTTTAATATTCCATTTCATATTTAGATAAAAGACTCTTCTTAATTATAAATTACTTAATATACTTATTTAATATAAGTCTAGAGAGAAAATATTAGTGTAAAACTATTGTCTATATAAAGGAAAATTGAGAAAAACAAAAAACCATAGTGTTAACATAGCGGAAGTATTTAAATATAAAAAACAATAGAGATTAAATATGGTTAAAAATGCTTTTAATTCTTTAAAAGGAACAGATCGTTTAATATATATTCTAGGACAAAGTGGTACAATAAGTTTTAGTGAAATACTAAAAAAAGGAATAGCAGAATCAACCTTAACATTACATCTTAAAGAACTGGCGAATAAAAAAATAATATTAAAACAGAAAGGCAAATGGGAATTAACAGAAAAAGGATATATAAAATTTAATAAAATAATGAAAATAAAATTAAATCAATATAAAATGCAAAAGATAGTTAATCAAGAACAATTGGAAAATATAGCGAACTTAATAAAAGAAAACATAATTGTAAAAGAAAATTACTTGCAAAAAAAGTTTTTAATTAAAAATCCTGAATTCCTTTTTAAAGAAATCTTATATTCAATTTTTACAATAAAAAATACTATTAAATTTAATCATAATAAAAAAATTTACGAATTAGGAATTTATAAAAGATTGAACATCTTTTTGGGAGCACTTTATTATATTAGAGATAATGTAGATATTACAAATGGACTTTATGTAAATGAATATTCTCATAAACTATATACTATATTAAAAATTATGATAGAAAATTCAGATATAAAAAAATACGGAAAAGAATTAAACAAAAGCTTTGTATATCCAGATAAGGTTTCTGATGAAATTGATACAATTTATATATATTTATTTACATGGTATCCTGAAAATTGTTGTAAATATGGTAACTTGTTCAAAGAATCCACAATATTTAAAAAATTAGAAAGTCTGAAAAATAATCATATTGGTATTAATTTTAAATTTAGAGAAATCAAAGGAACAATCAAATTAAACGTTGGAGAAGAATATATAAAAGATGATTTTTTTTCAAGGGCTAGAAAAATTGATTGTGTACCTACTTTGTTATTAGATATAATTTATAAAGATGGAAGAATATGGACTAAAAGACTTAAAAAATTATTGTATAATAATAGTGAAAATGAAACAACTATAATCAATGAGGATGAAATATATAACTTATTTCCCAAAATATATAATGAGAATATAATCATCAAAAAAATGATTTACTAAAGAATTTCATAAATTTAAAAATCTCTATGTTGTTTATTTTTTATATAAATTTAATTCGTAATCTTCAATGAACTCCTGAAACCAGAAATAAATCTATATTTTGGTTTAAAGTCTTTTTAGCTTTTTCAAAATAAAAATCAACTTTTTTTTCTAACACTTTTCTTAATAAGTTACAAATATTTTTTTATCATGTTTCTTAATTTGGATGTTTTAATACCACTAAATATTAAACTGCATATTTTATATAAATTTAAAATCTGAAAACTTTTTTTCCAGACTTATATATATCTGATAATAAAACTTGATAATTTAATTTAAAAGAACAGTAGAGTTAATAAATACAAGAACCATTGTAAACATATTTAATACGACATCTTTCATCTTTAGGAATTTTCTTATCAATTTCTAAGTATATTTCATTTAAAGTTGAGGTATTAGCGATGATTTGACCCTTATAAATAAGCACAAATTTACCTTTAAAATCTTTTTTGTTATGCATTTAAACACTCATCACATTTTGTAGAAAAATATTAACTCTATTTTCAAATTTTATTATTAAAGCAGCTGGGGTTTTCTTCCTGATATTATTATTTTTTATATTTGATGGAGGGGAGAAAAGTCTGTTCATTCATAATTTTTGGTAATATAACGTTTATATTTTAATAACAGTTCATAATTAAATAAATTTAATAATTTATTAAAAAAATCTTTCTAAATTTATTTTTTATTCACATGAAGGACCTATTAGAGAAATGTTCTAATTATTAGAAATACAAACCTTACATTTTAGAAAACCATTAACTTCTTTTAAATTACCCTTTATATCCCAAATTCCACATATATCACATTTTTTCATATGTTTATCTCCACATTCTTCGCATAAATACAAATCGCAATCACTAAAGATAATACCCTCATAATCATTGGAATATAGTAATCCCAAATTTTCAGAACAAAAGGAACATCTAGAAGCAACATACTGCGACTTTTCTTCACATGTAAAACAATTATTACATTTCCATTCATCGTCTAAGTTGTATAATGAATTTTCTATCTCTTTTATATTTCCACATCGAGAACAAATAATATATTTCTCATCAAAACAAGAATCACAAATATTTTTGCCATCATGAGTGGTGCATTGAAAATGAATATGATCATATTCTTTATGGCATATTTTGCATTTATTATTAAATTGATTAATCGTCATTTAAAAAAACCTTTGGTTATTTAATAACTATATATGAAATTATTTTTAAATAAGTTTACATAAAAAATAAACAAAAATCTTGAAAATGGATTAAGGAGGTGTATTACTGAAGAAATGTAAGTCACATTCTAGCTTATCTAATAATTTATTTTTTAATAATCGACGATGACATTTTACGTTATCTTCTGAAAATAATCTTCCCTTTTTATCATATCGTTCGTAACACATTAAAAAGATAGTGTCATATTCTTTTAATTTTTCAATACAGTTAGATAGAGCACAATTTCCCTTATTAGAATCCAAATAAAAGTTATACTTTAAAACATAAGAATTCCAGTCTTTGTTTTCTTTATACGTTCTCAATAATTCTTTTGGAGGCCCTAAATCAGCATTATGCCAATAACTTGCTAAATGATGCGATAAAAAACTCTTAGAGAAATCGGGTTTATATCGAGAAGAAGTAAAACGTCTAACATCAATTACTAGAGCATTCCCAACTATATTTTTAAACTCATTAAAAGTTAATTTTTGGTAACCAATAGTATAGAGTTTCATCTTTATATGATATAAATTATAATTTATAAAACTTTTTTAACTAATTCAACAAACTAACAATTTTCATAAGAATGCCATCTCTAACACCTTTGTTGATAGTATCTGATTGGATCTTAAATATATCTCCATCTGGAAACCATTTGATATAAATGTGATATGAATCCTTTATATTTGCTTTTGAATTATCAATGCCTTTACCCAGTTGTGTTCGTAAAAATTCAGTTATTAAATCTCCTTGATGTTCTTCCCTTACATTACCTTCTATATTAAAAGAAGCCTCTTTAATATTAAAAGTAATAATCATCTCCAAATATTCTTTAGCCATGTTTATCTTACATATTCATTAACTTAATTAAATAATAATTAAATGAATCTATATTTAAGTATATTCTCTAAGAGAATTTTTAGAAATTGTCTTTTTATTTTCATTGGATTATACACTTTTTTTACGAATCGGTTTTAGACCACATAATAAAATATTCCACATAAATCTGATAAACTCTTCGTATTTTATTCTAACACTTAAAAATGTATCCTTACTTGATAACCGAAATAAAAATTGACGGTTTTTAAGGTCTTTTTTAATCAATGCAAAACACGAGACTTCATTTTTTTCAATCTAAAGCTATACTCTGGGCAAATCTTGCATTCAGGAATTTTACAAAGAGATGATAACTTAGGAAGAACACATTGCAAATCAAAAGGACAAGTAAATAATAACCCTTTATCTAAATAATCTGATTCAATAGTCATGAACAAATATTAAAATAAAGATATTTAAATAAAAAAAGTTTGAAATTATATTTAATTATTGTATTTAACTATTTGATCAAATTTATTTCTTAAAAATAGAATTTCCTTTTTATCCATTAAATTATACCTAATAGTCTTATTATTTTTTTTAAATAATCTAATTTGGATAAATTTTAAAACATAAAAACAGAACAATAACAACGAAAATAATAAATATAAGGGAATAATTAGAAAAGAAAGTAATATACTTTTTCTACTATACTCAAAATCTTTATCATTCATTATATAAATAAATTAACTTTTTTGCTATAGTGTTAAATACCTTCAATGGAATTACATTGATTTCTCTGTCTATTTTCTTCTCTTCTGATACTATCTTTAAGGAGTGAAACAATCTTTTGAATAAATACATCAAAATGATTAAACCTTTCATTATAACAATGATTTAAACTCTTCATAAGGTAATCTTTTGGTATAGATTTACCAGTATTATAAATAACTAAAACTTTTATAAATAAAGCCCAATCATTTTTATTCTCTGATATTGCATCAATAATAAACCCTTTATTTATATTATATCCATCAAAATCTTTTATTAAACGAATAAAGCCTTCGATGTCAAAAATATCACAACTCATAATAAATTCCAATAAAATTTAAAATCTTTTTTATTATAAATGTATCTAATAAAAAATATAAATATATATAAAAAAAACGAATGAATTAATTTTCATAATTAGATGATTGTTTCTCTAATGTTTGCTTCCATTCATCTAAAGGAGTTTTTGTTAGTATACTAAAGAGAATCGTCCAATCACTTAAAATTAGATCCCATGTCTGTGTACGTTCAGCAATTTGCTCATCTGTTATATTTTTAGACTCATTAACTAATCGCATTGTTCTAACTTTATTATTTATTAGTTTTACCATTTGAAATGAGCCTTTCCATTGATGCAGGATCTGCTCCTTAAAATGTTCATTATGTAAATTAAATTTAACTAAAGAAGCAGGAATTAATGATTCGATAATTTGAAAAGTAATTTCTTGTAGACTATAAAATCCCTCATTTAGATGAAAAGAATTTAAAAAATAATTTAATATGTAAGTATTAATCCTAAAAATCAAAAATATATTTCTTACAAAAACAGTCTGTAAAAATCTGGACAAATGTCCTCTTGAGTGCCTCCAGACTGAGAGGCTCAACTTCACCATATAGGATCGTTGAAGTGTACTTGATATTCAACCGTTTGGTTGATAGATGGCTCATATATAACTACATTTCGAGCAGCATTTAAGTCAGAATCCAAAG
>SDBV01012265.1_pt1 | contig 10993 bp, 8 predicted proteins | sample 2277081 | NCBI WGS metagenome assembly SDBV01 (sample SAMN10402039, study PRJNA504765) | marine sediment metagenome | isolation source: marine sediment core GS10_PC15, 223 cmbsf | place: Arctic Ocean: Southern Knipovich Ridge | collected 2010
TAGTCGAAGTATCGCTGCCCCACAGCCGCATCGACCGTGACGAGCATGGAGAGCTTTCCAGCTTTGCGGTGGCCTGCTACTACATCGTCGCGATGGCGGAAGCATCGAGCAACCTCGCCCGCTACGACGGCGTGCACTTCGGCCATCGAACGAGCGAGAAGGTCAACGACATCATCGAACTCTATTCTCGCAGCCGGGCCGAGGGATTCGGCGAGGAAGTCAAGCGACGGATCATGCTCGGCACGTACACGCTGTCGGCCGGGTATTACGACGCCTACTACAACAAGGCCCTGAAGGTTCGCCGGCTGATCAAGAACGATTTCGACAAGGCGTTCGCCGACTGCGACGTGGTGCTCTGCCCGACCACGCCGACGACGGCGTTCAAGATCAACGAAAAGACCGACGACCCGCTGCAAATGTACCTGGCTGACATCTACACGATTTCAGTGAACCTGGCTGGGCTGCCGGGAATTTCGATCCCCGCGGGGCTTTCCAACACCGGCCTGCCGATCGGCATGCAACTGATCGGCCCGGCCCTGAGCGAAAGCACCGTCCTGCGAGCGGCCAGGATGTTCGAGAAAGCATCCGGCATCAGTAAACTGAAACCCGAAGCACTGTTGAGTTAAACCTTACATCAGCCACGAGCATCGCCGCACCAAGGCGAGAAAATTATCGTGAGAAACATACGCGTCGCATCTGTCCAATTTGAGTCCGTCGCAGGCGACAAGCAGGCGAACATGGCCAAGGTGCAATCGTTTGCCGGCCAGGCGGCTGAGGCCGGCGCGGAAATTGTCGCATTCCCCGAATGCTGTCTGACTGGTTACTGGCACCTGCGCGGGCTTGCGCGAGACCAGCTTGTCGACCTGGCCGAATCGGTACCCGACGGGCCATCGTCTAAGACTCTGTTGGCGCTTTCGGAGCAGCACAACCTGACGATCGGCGCCGGACTGATCGAGTTGGCCGACGACGGGCAACTATACAATACCTACGTCGTCGCCATGCCGGACGGGCAAGTTCAACGACACCGCAAGATTCACTGTTTCGTCAATCCGCACGTTGCCAGTGGCTCGCAGTTCACCGTATTCGACACTCCTCACGGCTGCAAGGTTGGCGTGCTGATCTGCTATGACAATAACATTGGCGAGAACGTCAGGCTGACGGCCATGGCGGGCGCTGATATTCTGCTGGCACCACACCAGACCGGCGGCTGCAACACCGCGAGCCCTCTGTGCATGGGCCTGGTCGATCGCAAGCTGTGGGACAACCGCCACGACAACCCGGCCGCCATCGAGGCCGAGTTCAAAGGCCCCAAGGGTCGCGGCTGGCTGATCAAGTGGCTGCCCGCTCGCGCACACGACAATGGCGTGTTCCTGATATTCTCCAACGGTGTGGGCCAAGACGGCGGAGAAATACGAACCGGTAACGCGATGATCATGGACTGTTACGGCAACATTCTCAGTGAAACATGGAAAGCCGGCGATGAAATGATTCTCGCCGACCTGGACGCGTCACTTCGCGGATCGAGCACCGGCGAAAGATGGATTCGCACCCGCCGGCCGGAACTGTACGGCCTGCTGGCCGAGGCAACCGGACTGGAAGAAGACGTCAAGAAAGTACGCTTCGAGCACGAGCAGAACCGTGGAGATACAAAGGTGTAATAATGGTCGAATCGAACGATATCGTAAAACTCATTGTCGGCCTGGAAATTCACGTCGAGCTGGCAACGCAAACGAAAATGTTCTGCCGCTGCCGGAACCACTTCGGTGACCCGCCGAACACCAATGTCTGCCCGGTCTGCATCGGCATGCCCGGATCGCTGCCGGTGATGAACCGCAAGGCCGTCGAATATTCGATCAAGGTTGGCATGGCGCTGAACTGCAAACCTGCGTCGTTCACCAAGTGGGACCGCAAGGGCTACTACTACCCCGACCTGCCGAAGAATTACCAGATCAGCCAGTACGATTTGCCGCTGGCCGACAACGGGTATCTGGAGATTCCGCTGTCTGACGGCAGCAGCAAGAAACTCCGCGTTCTGCGCGCCCACCTGGAAGAAGACGCCGGCAAGAACGTCCACGACAACCCAGCCCACACGGGCGTGGACCTGAACCGCGCGGGCGTGCCGCTGCTGGAGATCGTATCCGAGCCGGACATGCACACCATCGAAGAGGTGATGGGCTACGCCCGCTCGATGCAACGGCTGGTGCGATGGCTTGGCGTGAGCGAGGCTAACATGCAGATGGGCCACATGCGATTCGAGCCGAACATCAATTTGCACATCACTCGCGATGGGCAAGTGTATAAAACGCCGATTATCGAAGTGAAAAATCTCAATAGCTTCAAATCGCTCGAGGGCGCGATAGCCTTTGAGATCGAGAGACAATACGCAGAGTGGCAGGCGGACCCGGAAGGTTTCACACTGGCCAAGCTCGGTAAGCAGAATCGCGGCTTCGACGACGCGAGCGGCAAGACCGTTTTTCAGCGCGACAAGGAAGAGGCGCACGATTACCGCTACTTTCCCGACCCGGACCTCGTGCCGGTGACCGTCAGCGACGAGTTGCAGAAAAAAATCGCCGCCACGATCGGCGAGTTGCCTCTCGCCCGCCGGCAGCGTTACATGGACGAATACGCCCTGACATTCAAGCAGGCCGACGCGCTTACGATGGACGCAGCCACCGGCGATCTGTTGGATTCCGTCGCAGCCGCCGGCGCCGACACCAAACGCTGCGTGAACCTTCTTCTGGGGCGAGGGGCGGCGATCGCCAACGAACGAGGCTGTTCTATCGCAGAAATTGGCATCGGCGCAGACGCCCTGGCAGCCCTGGTGAAGATGCTCTCTGCCAGCGAAATCAACGCCACCGCAGCGTCAAAAATATTCGACGTAATGGTGGAAACCCAAGGCGAAGACCCGCGGAAAATCGCCGAGCAGCAGAACCTGCTAGCGGTGACAGATACCGGCCAGATAGAGACTTGGATCAACGAAGCTATTGAGGCCAACCCCCAGGCCTTCGAGGACGCCCGCAGTGGCGGCAAGAAGCAGAAAAAGGCGTCTGGGTTTCTGATGGGCCAGGTAATGCAGAAGTCGCGCGGCGCCGCCCAGCCGGCCGACGTGCAGCGACTGCTGCAAGAGAAACTCGAAAGATAACCGACATCCGCAAAAAATCTGTTGACGTTGGCAAGGCTAATACAAGATACTCTGCCCTTAATCCCGCGCGCCAAGCGGGCCGATAAACGGCGGGTAAAACTATACCCCGACCGATTGGCGCAGAAGTGGAAGTGGACGTAAAGAACAGGAGTTACCGCATGGCACGCGTAGTTCAGCAGCGAACCGGCCCGTCTTATCTCTATCTGGTGGTGGTGTTCGTTTTCATCGCCCTGATCTCTCTTGGACTGGCGATATGGATGTATCTCAACGCCAGCGAGACATCAAAAACACTCGCGGACACCGAAACAAAGCTCAAGGCCTTGGCCAGTTCGAGCGAAATGTCGGGCGATTCGATCGAGAAAATGATGGATCAATTTCGGCGTTCTCGCAAGACAGTGGTCCGCCAACTGCTCAATGAGCAGGACGAGCTGACCAAATTGATCACCGGCAACCAGACCACCCCCGCTGCGGCCCTTGCCCAGGCGAAGACGGCTCTGGACAAGCCCGACAGCAAAGAGAGCCTCGTCCCCGAACTGCTTGATCTTGCAGCACAGCTCAAGAAGCTCGGCGAACTAGCCGCCCAGCAAAAGGCGCTGCTGGGGCAGAAACAGCAGGAACTCGCCAGCAAAGATCAGGCGATGGACGAACTCGACAAGACCAAGGAACAACAACTTGCCGAGTTGCGGGCCAAAGTCCAGCAGATGGACGGCGGTCTCCAGCAGATGGACTCCCGCTATAAAGCCGACCTGGACCAGGCCCAGAAAGATTGGGAACGCAAACGCCAGGAATTGAACATCAACATTTCCAAAGTGACGCGCACGGCGTTGAAGTTGGAAGATGAGGTCAAACGGCTACGCAAGCGAGTGGAAGAATTACTGGTCATCATTCGCAAAGCGACGGCCGGCGAAGGCGAGGCGAAAGTAGCACTCAAGCCCGACGCCAAGATCCTTAAGGTGTCGACCCAGGGCGATGTTTGCTACATTTCGATCGGCGCCCTGGACCGCGTCACGACCGGGCTGACCTTCAGCGTCTATCCGCCTTCGGGAGTTACCGATGACGGGCAAGGCAAGGCGACGATTCGCGTCACCAGCGTTCTGAAAAACACCAGCGAATGCCGTGTGGTTTCCGTAGCCAAAGGCGAAACGATCAGCCTGGACGATCCGGTGGCGAATGTGGCCTTCGACCCGACGCAAACCTTCACGTTCGCCGTCGAAGGGCAGTTCGACCTCTACGGCATGGGCCGTGCGACATCCGAAGGCGCAGAAGACACCAAGGCCATGATTCGTCGGGCTGGCGGAATAATCGCCGACGAGATCAACGTCGAAACCGATTTCATCGTAATGGGCGCCGAGCCGACCAGGCCGGCCAAGCCGGAACCGACTGCAGGCGCCCAGGAATGGCAGGTCTACCGCGAGCAACTGAAGGTCTCTGATCGGTACGCCGATGTGCTAAGCAAAGCGGAAGACATGCAGATTCCCGTGTTCAACACCAACAAGTTCCTGGCCTTCATGGGCTACACGCCGTCCAAGACGGATTTGTAGACCAAGCCAATTGTTTGCAGACGACACCACGGCCGGCGCCTTTATTGGCCCGGCCGTTTTTACGCGCCTATTGACATCGTGCGTACAGGCGATACAGTACTGACCGTTCATTACTCTGATACTCAGGAAAACACTATGAAACTATCACAGCGAATCAACGCCGTCGCGCCGAGCGCAACAATCGCAATCACCGCCAAGGCCAAGCAGATGCAGGCAGACGGCGCCGACGTAGTCAGTTTCGGCGCCGGCGAGCCGGACTTCGACACGCCGCAATTCATCAAAGACGCCGCCATCGAAGCTCTGCAGGCGGGCGACACAAAATACATTCCGCATTGCGGCGCAGCCCTCAACCAGGCGATTGCCGACAAGCTCGCTCGCGAGAACGGCCTGCATGTTACGCCGCAACAGGTCATCGTCACATTTGGCGGCAAGCACGCGATATACGCAGCCTGCCAGGCGATGATTGACCCGGGAGACAAGGTACTGATCCCGGCGCCCTACTGGACCAGCTACCCGGAAATGGTCCGCCTCGCCGGCGGCGAGCCTGTCATCCTGTCGGCCGGCCGCGAGCAGAATTTCAAGATTACGCCCCAGCAGGTGCTCGACGCAGCCAAAGGCGCCAAAATTCTGATTCTGAATTCACCCTCGAACCCGACGGGCATGACCTACACGCCGGAGGAACTTTCGGCCATCGCCGAGGCGGTGCTACAAACCGACCTGATGGTTTTTTCCGACGAAATTTACGAGAAACTCATCTACGGCGAGACACGGTTTGTCTCGTTTGCCTCGCGGGATGAAAAACTCCCCGAGCGAACCGTCACGTTTAACGGGCTGGCCAAGACCTTCTCCATGACGGGCTGGCGGATCGGATGGGCGGCCGGGCCGCTGGACGTCATCAAGGCGATGGGCAAGCTCAAAAGTCACGAAACGACCAATCCGGTCAGCTTCGCCCAGGCGGGTGCGCTGGCTGCCTATACGTCCCCTGCCGCAGCCGACGCGGTCGAAGCGATGCGCGAGGAATTTGCCCGTCGCGGAATTCACATGACCGCCAGGCTCAACGCCATCAACGGCGTTGAATGCGTCCAGCCGACCGGGGCGTTCTACTGCTTCCCCGACATCAGCGCACACTTTGGGCGTTCTTTCGGCGAGTTGGAAGTGACTGATTCATTGACGTTCGCCAAGGTCGCTCTGGAGCAATTCGACGTGGCTATCGTACCCGGCGTCGCCTTTGGCGACGATAAGTGCATTAGGCTGAGTTTCGCCACGAGCATGGAGCAGATCGACAAGGGCCTGGACCGGCTCGAAAAAATGCTCGGCTGACAATTCTAGAAGCTATGCCAAAAACTGCTTCGCAGGCGAAATCGCTGCATTATTTCGATCCGATAAAGAGCGAAAACGATGTCGAATCATGGCGATTCGCCGAGTTTTTTCGATGCTGTCGGACGGAACAAGACCCGCTTGCAGCGCGAATTGATGTTTTGGCATACCTCTTCTACGTATTGGCGTGGTGGAGTTTCCAAAGGCTTCGCCACGTCGCAGCCGCTCTATCCATCAGGCCCATGTTCTGCAGCGACAGCGCCAAACCCGTGCGAATCTGCTCGTTGTCCTCTGCGCCTTCGGAGGCGGCTTCCATGTGCCGAATGGCCTCTTCGAACTGACGCCGATCGGTAAACAGCAATCCGAGACGATAGTGCAGGTCCACGTATTGCGGTTCGATCTCCAGTGCGATTTTGAACGTCTCGATCGCTTCGCTGGTGCGCCCCAGTTCCTGTTGCGTGATTCCAAGTTTGACGATGGCCTGGACGTAGCTGGGATTGATCGCCACCGCTGCGGAGAACTCTTCCATCGCTTCGACCAGCCTGCCCTCCGAGCGAAGCAGCACGCCGTGGCGATACCGCACGTCGGCATGGCCGGGATGTCGCTGGACTTCCTCCCCATGCCGGTCGATCTGCACCTGAAGCAGATGATCGTTGTCGAGATCGATCTCCGCCACAGGCAGATTCTCGTCCATCTGGAAGCCGGCAATGAATTCTTCGGCCACCGACGCTTTCAGTTGCAAGCGGGCCGTCTCGGCAAGAAGCAGCGTGCTGTTCGGCTCGATAGCTGCCGCCAGCGCAAAATGGTCCATTGCCTGCGGCGTGTTGCCGGCAGCGATGTGCGAAACGCCGATTCCGATATAATTGATCAGCAGCCGCTCGTTGAGTTCGCTGGCATTCTGGAAAGCATCGGCGGCTTCTTCCCATCGGGCGTTGAGCAAATGATGCGTGCCCATCTTGACGCACCCTTCGAGGTAATTCGGCTGGAGTTCCATCGCAGTGCGATAATGCTTCATGGCCGCGTCGTCGTCGCCGATCTGGCTGTACAAATCGGCCAGTCGAACGTGAAGGTCCGCGAACGATCCCTGGCCCTCGAGCAGCGTGTGCAGGCGTTCGATGGCTTCGCGAATTTGACCTGCCGCGGCAAGCGATTCCACCTCGTCGTCCATCAAGGCCCAGTTTTCCGGCTCCATGATAATCGCATTTTCAAATTCTTCGACCGCCCTGCTGTAATTGCCCTTGCGGTAGTGCAGATGCGCCAACGCTGCACGAATCCAGGTTTCTTCGGGGCGGAACTCACGCAGCGCCTCGTACTGATCGGTCGCCTCCTGCAAGTCGCCGGTCAGGACCGAGATCGCCGCCACTCGCTCGCGGGCCGCGAAAAAGTCAGGCTCGCTTTTGAGGGCGTCGTGGTAATAATCGATCGCCTTTTGCGGCTGCTGGAGCTTCTCCAGGCAAAAGCCGATCGCGAAGAGAACCGGCGGCTCACCGGGACGATTCTGATTGGCGATTTGAAGATGTTCGAGCGCCTTGTCGGGCATGGCCTTTTCGTCGTACGCCGACGCCAGCGCCAGGCGGGCTGCGATGTAGTCGGGTTTGACGCGGCAGGCCTGGCCCAGATGTTCGATCGCCTCGTCGACCTGGTTCATCCGCAGATGCGCCAGCCCAACCTGGAACTGCTTGTCCGGCCATTCGGGATGCTCGCCGCAGGCATTGGAAAGTTCTTCCAGATTCCGGTCGGGGGGAGACCAGAAGTATCGGTCCAGCATGTCGGTCAGTTCACCGCTTAGCCCACGCCCCAGAATCTCAAGTAAATGGCTCACTTACTCACTTCCTCCTCAGGCAGCCATCGCCTCCAACGACTCGGCTGCCCGCTTATAATTCGAATTCAACTCCAATGCCCTACGCAGGTGTCCCTCTGCCTGGCTGGCCCGGTTCGCCTTGTTCATCAACTCGCCGAGCAGGCAATGCACGTCGGCCCAGTCACCGCCGCAGGAGATCGCCTGGCGAAGATGCTCGATGGCTTGGTCGTGCTGACCCATCTCGGCGCTCAGCTTTCCGGCCAGGATCAACGCCTGGACGTATCGCGGGTTGATCGCCAGGGCTCGCATGACATACTCCAACGCTGTTTGAGATCGGCCGAGGCGATGAAACACGCGCCCGCACCGATAATGCAAATCCGCATAACTGGGATGCTCGTTGATCGCCATTTGCAGCACGCCGCCCAGAAGCTCGAACAAGTCCCCATCCACGGCACTGGCCGGCAGAGAGAGAAACGCATCGACGAAATCCGGCTCCATGCAAATGTATCGCGCTAACTGGCGAACATGCGACCCGCCAGAGTTCACAATGCTCGGGTCGGGCAATCGAAGGATCACACTGTAGCCGGCGTCCTCGGCCGCCTTTGACGCTGAAGCCAACTGCCATGCCGACATCAGATCATCAGGCCGAAGCTCGAACGCCCGCTGAAACGAACGAACGGCAATGAGAGTGTCCTGGCGGGCGGCTGCGATCAGACCGTGGTAGTAGTGCGCCTCGCCGTCGGTGCAGTCGGCCTCGATCGCCTGGGCGAGCGTCTTCTGTGCCTCGTCGAAACGATCCTCGGCTGCGTAAAATAATCCCAACTGGATATAGAGTTCGCAGTGATCTTCCTGAAGGTCGCGAATCGCCCGGGTAAGCGTCATGTACGCTTCGGGGCGACGGCCAGCCTGCCACAACGCCTGGGCGCACTTGCGACGGACCGGCGCACTATCTGGATCGATCTCGGCAGTTCGCTCCATCTCATCGGCACATTTGCGATACTGATGTGTGCCCGCAAACAAGCTCGCAAGATAGGACGAGAGATCGCCCTGGCGGCCCATTGTCTGGATAACCTTGTGGAAGTGTTGCTCGGCCTGCGCGAACTGCCCTTCACGCAAGGCCTCAATCCCCAGTGAGCGATGGCTCATCGCATGATAGTAGCGGGCCATCTTCCCGAACAGGTCATCGCTCGCACAGCATGGCCTCAGTGCCTCGATGGCCTGAAGGTATTCGCCCTTGCGATAGAGAGACAATCCGTGGTTGCACTGTTGCGCAGCCGGCGAATCTGCCTGGGCGGCATCGGGATATTCCTGCGACCTCTTCCTCACATTTTTTTTATCGGCAACCAAAGAGGGCAGGTGTAATAACAACGATTTTGTAATCCCCGGTTTGCACCAAATAACTCCCTGCCCAGCACAGCAATAGCCGTCACTTATCGGTCATAAGCTATAACATCTATTGATTCAGTAAGTTACAAGAAGGGTGTATTGCAGCCTCCCCTGTCCCATCGATGCCGCTCAGTGACTTGGAATAATAAACGCTTCGGCTTGCTGGCTGCGAACGACGGGCAACTCGGCGGCGGCCTGCTCGTAGGTCGGGTATCGGCCGATCTGGACGACAAACAACGGGCCACGCTCGTCGAAAGTGATGTTGAGATAGGCGGGGAGTTTGCTCTTTAGGAATCGCTCGGCGGCAGAGGCTGCAAGATTTTTCTTGCGATACGCGCCCACCTGGATCGTCCAGGCCTTGCAATGCGTTCTCCGCCCAGCCTGGCGGGCGATGTCGGAACCTTCGAACTGGAAGACCACCCTGTCGAACTGCAAGTCGGCGTCTTCCCAGCGCCCCTGCCGCTGAAGCACGCAGCCCAGCAGATACCTTGCCCGATCGCCCGGCTGCTCGCCTTCAGAGATATTCGCCAGCGCCTGGCGAAGCGTGTTTTCCGCCCTGGCCATGTCGTCCGCTTCGTACGCCATCTGCCCCAGTTCCAGCAAGGCCCGGGGCTCCAGATCGCCGTCGGACGCGTATCGCAGTGCGGCGTTGAAGTCGGCCTTCGCCCCGGCCCGCTCGCCCGCTCGCAAGCGCGACAGCCCGCGCAGATAATGCGCCTGGTCGAACGCGGACTTGTTCGCCTTGTCCTGGAGGAAAGAGGTGAGGCACTGCGAGGCGGCCTCGTCGTCGCCGGAGTGATAGAGTTGTCGACAGCTTTCGAGTTGCCTGGCCGCCTGCGGACTCAGCGTGCCCGCGCAGCCGGAAGCCAACGCCGCACACAGCATCGCCATAATCGTCGCCAGTCGCCTTTGTATCAACATTTGCGAACTCCCATGCCGAAAAACTGAAAACCACAAAACATACTGCGTATCGGCAGACCAACGTGCTACCCTGTCTCCCGAAGACGGACAGGTAATTATGCGTCATTGGATTGTGGAAATCAAAGCACGCTGCGATCAGCCGGACCGAATCCGGCAGATTCTCCAGTCGCACCAAGCCCGTAACGTGGGCACAGACCGGCAGGTGGACACATATTTCGATTGCCCGGCCGGGCGTCTGAAACTACGCGAAGGCTCGATCGAGCGAAACCTGATCCACTACCATCGCACGAACCAGTCTGCCCCGAAAGACTCCGACGTGACGCTGTTTTCTCCTCCGGACGGGGATGGCATCAAAGATGTGCTCACCGCCGCGATGGGCGTGCTCGTGGTGGTCAGCAAGACGCGCGAAATTTTCTTCATAGACAACGTCAAATTCCACATCGACCAAGTGGACGGGCTGGGCGGCTTCGTGGAGATCGAGGCGATCGGCAACGACGGACAGATCGGCCGGGACAAACTCCTCAGCCAGTGCAACCAGTTCATGGAACTGTTCGGCATCGAGGGCGAGGATCTGATCGATTGCTCGTATAGCGACATGCTGCTCGGCTCGACCTAAACCTTAATTGCAAACGCTCCCTGTCGCATTTCGGCCTGTTGTTCTAGCAGTTCCGCCGTCAGTCGGGCGAGCATAAGCGGCTCGTTGGCGGGCACGATCCACACGGCCGACGCCAGCCTGCCCGAGTCGATCCGCCCCTCGACGGCAAGCTGCTCGTTGCGGGCGGCATTGATTTCGATACCCGCAAATTCCAGGTCACCGCAAATGTCGGCCCGCACCACCGGGTCGCCCACCCCCACCGTTCCGCTGAAGGCCAGCACGTCCAACCC
>SDBV01012266.1_pt1 | contig 10993 bp, 6 predicted proteins | sample 2277081 | NCBI WGS metagenome assembly SDBV01 (sample SAMN10402039, study PRJNA504765) | marine sediment metagenome | isolation source: marine sediment core GS10_PC15, 223 cmbsf | place: Arctic Ocean: Southern Knipovich Ridge | collected 2010
GCGTTCACGGTGTCGGCGAAAACGATGCCGGTCTTCAGGAAGTTGACCTTGCCGTAGACCTCGACCGCCCCGGGGTTGAACAGGGACCAGTCGAGGCCGGTCCACGGCATGTCCCACTTCCAGAACCTGCCCTGGTAGCCGATGTTGTGGATCGTGAGGAGGGTTTTCGCGCCGCCGGCGGTTTGCGAGTCCACGGTCTTGACGTGGGCGCACGCGAGCGCGGTCTGCCAATCGTTAAGATGATAGATGTCGGGCTCGAGCCCGAGCGCCCCCGCCGCGGCGATGACCCCCCGCGCGAAGAGGCCGAACCGCAGCGCGTTGTCCGGGTAGTCTTGGTCCTTCTCGCCGTAGAACCCCGGGCGGTCGAAGAAGGGATCGTAGCGGAGGCATACGAGCCTGGCCTTGCCCTCCGCGACGTCCGCTCCCTCGAGGCCCACGGGGATACTATGCGGCCCGAGGGGCACCTCGACCGCCGGCGGATCGAGGGGCTCGAGGTGGACGCCCGATTCTCTCACCGAGCGATAGAGCGGCAGCATCACCGTGACGCGCACGCCGCGCTCGGCGAGCACACGCGGGAGCGCTGTGGCCACGTCGGCCAGGCCACCCGTCTTCGCGAACGGTGCGAACTCGGAGGCTGCGTAGACCACGTTCACGTCGCGGTTCTTCCCTTCCCGTTTCGACTACAGAGGCGGCGAGCGGAGGCGCGCCAGGCCGTGCAGTCGGGCCGGCTTCGTTTGCACCACTACCGTCCCCGTGGGGAAGCCCTTTTGCACGCTGCCATGAGTATATCGGAAGCGCGGCAGATGCGCCAGCGTCACGGTGCAGGATCGGTCGGCCGCCCGGACGGGCAGCGTGGGGAAGGTGCTCACGGCGGACGGAGCACTCACTGGTGTGGCGAGGTGGGGGGCTAACCTGCCAGGGCTACATCCACCACCAGTCGGCGCCGCCGCCACCCTCGACGGGCGGGGCCTGGAACTTGACGTGCTTGACCTTGGCGCGCGCGCAGGCGTCGAGCGCCCCCACGACCCACTGGAAGGGGACCGCCTGCCTGGCGTCGACGACCACCGGCATCGGGCTCTTCCGGTTCAGGTCCTTGAGCGTCCGTGCCAGATCGTTCAGATCGCCGACCCTGACCTGATTGACCCTGAGTTCGACGTGCGCCCCGGCGGTCGACAGCGGCACCCTCCTGCCCGGGTAGTGCTCCCCGAACGCGGCTCCCGGCTTGTGGATCACCTGGCCGCTGGCGTTCGCCCAGTAGATCTTGACGCGGATCTCGGTGGGATTGGTGGGCGGCGGAGGGAGTACCGTGACGTCCGGACCGTCCTGCGGCAGCTGGGCTTCGAGCGTCCGCTCCACCGTCTTGAACTGCATGGAGCACAGGAAGAATACGAGAAGGAGAAAAACGACGTCGATCATGGAAATCGGGAGTTCGCGCTCCCCGGCTTCCTGCCTGGCCTTGAGCCTTGCGATGGCCCTCCTCATGACCGCCCCCTTTCAGGTACGCGCCACGGTTCAGACCGTGGCACAAGAGGTGCGGCCGTCGGCCTCCCGACTTGAACGCTGTCCTTCTACTTCACGTCGCTACATCCACCACCAGTCGCTCCCGCCGCCGCCCGGGGCAGGGGGGGACTGGAACTTGACGTTCTCCACGCCGGCGCGCACGCAGGCGTCGAGCGTCCCGACGACCCATTTGAAGGGAACCGCCATCCGGGCGTCTATCACCACCGGCATCGGGTTCTTCTTGTTCAGGTCCATGAGCGTCTGCGCAAGAGCGTTCGGGCCGTCGACCTTGACCCGGTTGACCTCCATCACGATATGCGCGCCTTTGATCGACAGGGGCACCCTCACGCCCCCCGACTTCTCCTCCCAGTCGTCGGGGAAGGCCTTGTTAAAACTGTGGATCACCTGCCCGTGCGGCTGGCTGGTCGTCGCATTGTTGTTGGCCCAGTAGATCCTGACCCGGATCTCGGTGGGCACCTCGACCTGCTTCGGGATCGGGTTCTGGCCCTCGTCCTTCGGCAGTTCCGCGTCGAGCTTCCTCTCCACCGTCTTGAACTGCATCGAGCACATGAAGAAGATGAGCAGGAGGAAGACCACGTCGATCATCGAGATGGGCAGCTCTATTTCGACCTCTTCGTTGCGCATCTTTATCACGAATTTGGACGCCATGCCGTCGCTCCTCTCTATGACCGCGATGCTCGAAGACCCTCCGGTCTCGCATCGCCCAGCATCGCGAGCACGGAGCGTCCGCGAACGATGCGGCCCTACCGAACAACCGTCATTCGGGCAACGTCCTCAACAGCGCGTCCTCGTCCGCCGCGGGCCTGGCACCGAAAGAAAGCTTCCAGATGTAGGCCCTCATGCACTTTACCATTACCTGCTGGACGAACTTGTACTCCGTCTTCGCGTCCGCCCGGATCTTGACGGAGATTGTCGGCAGGCCGTCCTGGTCGCGGCGGCTCGCCTTGGCTTTCTTCTTGAGCTCCTGCAACAGCACTTCCGGGGTGACGGTCCTGCGCATCATCCTTATCTTGCCCCGGTCTGTGATGTTCACGATGAAACGCTTCTCGCCGGGCCTATCCTCGGTCGCCTCGAGGGCGAACGGCAGCGCGACCGACTCGATCTCCATGTTCGACATGTCGGTTACGACCATGAAGAAGAAGATAAGGAGAAAGACGATGTCGATCATCGGCGTCATCGACATCTTGGCCTCCGTCGGCTTCGGCCTGCGGAGCCTCCGGATCTCCGCGTGCTGGCGGAGCAGCTCCATCTCCGCGAGCGAACTCGTCCCCGGCTGAATAATGAGGGGAGCCCCTTCGCCGGCCATAGCACACCTCCCTGTCAGGTACACCTTGCACCGCAGAGCACGCGGAGACCGCAGAGCACGGCGGTCGACCTGCGCTCGCTATCAAGCCGTTCCCACGGTCCCGCCGTTCTCCGCGTGCTCAGCGTCCTCTGCGGTGAACGCCGTTGCCGGGCCGAGCCGGTTATTCCACCTTCCGGAAGCGGTCGATGAGCTCGCTGGTGATGGCACTTGCCTCCTGCGAGAGCTTCATGACCCGGTTCCGGAAGAACATGTATCCCGCCGTCGTCGGGATCGCCACCGTCAGGCCCAGGAACGTCGTGATGAGGGCCTTGGAGATGGAGTCCGCGAGGTCGCTGGGGTTGGTGGCGCCCTTCATGACCGCGATCTTGTTGAAGGCCTCGATCATGCCCGCGACCGTCCCCAGAAGCCCGAGCATCGGCGCGATTCCCGAGATGAGCGACAGGTAGCTTATCTTCTGCGTGAGGTTGGTTCCCTCTTCCTCGGCGACGTCGTCGATGGCCTCTTTCATCTGGGCGTAGCCGCCGCCGATCTTCGCCAGCCCGGCCCCCACCACCCGGCAGAGCATGGAGTCGTCCTGATCGCAGAGGTCCATCGCCTCCTCGTATTCCTCCTCGTCGAAGAGGTTCTCCAATTCGCTCAAAGCATAAGGAGGAATGAGCTTCTCGCGGCGCAGAGACACCGCGTGCTCGATCATGAGGGCGAGCCCGGCGACCGACAGCAGGATGATGGTGTAGCCGATCATCCCGCCGGCTTTGATGTTGTCGAGGAAGGTGCGCTCCACCCCGTCATCCTCCTCGCCCCCCTCCTCCGCCCAAGCCGTTCCTGTCGACAGGCCCCCGACCGCGAAACCGAGCACGATCGCGAGCACAAGCGCCGATCCCAACCTTTTCATCTCCCCGACCCCTTTCTCTAGGCCCGGGCCGCGGCCCGACAGCCTGTCGTTGGTCCTCATCACGACATCGTCGAGGACCACTGGCGACCTTCGCCTTATACACACAACGCAGACAATGCGCAACTCATTAACGCCTTCTTCTACCGCCGCCCAGCCCCACGGGAAGCACGCGCTTCCCCTTCTTCCCGGCCCCCTTCTTGCCGCCATCCTTCGCCTCTTCCTCTTCCTCCGCCTCCTCTTCCTTCTCCGTCTTGTACTCCACACCGAGGGCCGCCAGGCGGCCTTTCGCCTGTCCGGCCCACCGGCTGTCCGGGAACTCCCGGGCGACGAGCGTGTATTGCCTCTTGGCCTGCTCGACGGCCCTCGCGCCCTCGCTCCTGGAGAGCTTCGAGAGCCGCTCGTGGCAACGACCGGCGCGGTAACCCGCCTTCGGCAGCACCTGCTCGTCCTCGAAGTAGAGCGCCACCACGCGAAGGTAGTTGTACCGCGCGATGACCAGGTCCTGCGAGCTGGCGCCCCTCTTTTCCTTCTCCGCCTTTGTGAACTTCTCGAAGTAGCAATCGGCGAGCCCCATGTAGGCGCCTCCCAGGAACTGGGTGAGCCCCTCACGCTCGCCCTTCGCGATGAGCTTGTTGGCGTTGTCGATCGCCAGCGGATAGGACCCCGTCGACACGAGGGCCTTCACGGCACCGGACTCCGCCAGGAACTGGATCTCGGGGTAGTCGCGAGCCCTGTTCGCCACCTGACCGAAGAGGCTGACGGCCTTGTCGTGCGCTTTGGCCCTGTCGAACATCTGGGCCTCGCGCAGGAGGGCCAGCATCGCGCGCTTGCGGACAGCGCGGACCTGCTCGAAGGGAATGCCAGGCGCGCCGCCCATCTTCTTGAAGCGCTCGTGCGCCGCCCTGAAAGCCCCCGCCGCGTCCTGGTACTTGCCTTCGAGCTGGTAGCTGTCGGCGACGCCCATGTACGCCTTGAAGATGAAACGTGAGTCCGGCACTTCCTTGACGAGCCGCTGGAAGTACTGGCGCGCCTTCGCGGCGTCGCCTTTCTTCTTGTCGCCTCGCCTGAGGTGGGCCAGCCCGAGGTAGTACAGGCAGTACTGCTTCGGCCACGGGTGGTTGCCGATCTTGCGGAACTTACCGAGCTGCTTCAGCGTCGGCTCGAAGCTCTTCTCGATCGCCATAGTGTAGTAGCGCTGCTTGACGCGCCGCAGGCCGTGATTGAAGTCGCGGGAGGCATCGCCGTACTGGACCTCCATGACCTTGCTGCTTGGCACCTTGAACTTCACCTCTCCCCGGACGCCGACGACCACCTTCCAGCTGTCCTCCTCGATCCTGATGTCCGGGATCTCGGGGGAGTCGGCGCGGACGATCACGTCCTCGAAGAGCTCCTCCTCCGCCGCGCGGGCGCCGCCGAGGACAACGAAGGCCGCGAGGAGGCCCGCGATTCTCACCACGGAGACACGGAGACACGGAGGACGGCGACGCCGGAAGGAAGGTGAACGGCACGGCGAACGGCCTTCGCATCCAAGCCGTTCGCCAGGTTCCGACGTTCTCCGTGATCTCCGTGTCTCCGTGGTGAAAATTGACGTGCCGATCATTGCGTCACCCCCTCACCGGCCGCCGCTGCCGGGGATGCATCCGGCGCGGGCGCACCGCCCTCGGCCGGGGCTCCCTCCTTCTCCACCGGGCCTTCGCCCTCCGCGGGCGGTTTGCCCTCCGCCGGTGGCCCGCCTTCGGGGACGGCCTCACTGCCGTCGAAGTCCTTCCTCAGGAGCTTGGCGTCTATCTCCGATATCGGTCTCTTCTTGCCGTCCTTCGTGAGGAGTCGTATCTTGATGGCGGCCTTCTTCGCCTTGTCGGACAGCAGCCGCACCGGGATGCCTTCCTTCTCGGTCTGGATCACGCCGAGCTTCACCCCAAGCTTCTGCAGCACGAAGTCCCCCAGCGGCGACTGGTAGAGGAGACGGGCCAGCGCCACCTTCCGCAGACGCGCCGCCTCGCGCTTCTTGACTCTCTTGTGCCTCAGCTGTGCATCGACGAACTCGATCTTCCTATCCGGCAGCCCGCGGAAGTGCCGCTCGAACGCCTCCTTGTAGAGCTTCTTGCCATCCTTCTCCTTGATCTCCTTCATCTCAATCTTTCTGTCGATGATCGTGAGCTGCAGGCCCAGCTCCTGGTCGAGGGGCGTGATCGTCCGGTTGTAGCCCCCCACGACCTCGATCTTGATGTTCTCGTACTTCTTGAGGACGAGCTTGACGTCCAACCCCTCGATCGCCGCCTCGCACTTCGCGACGAAACTGGCCGCATCGGGCCAGTGCTCCTCCCGGTCCTTCTTGGGACCAAAGACAACGAGCGTCGGGAACTTCAATGCGTTGCGGAAGTGCTTCTCGGCGAGCTTCTTGTCCGTCTTCTCGGCCTCGCCCTGGCGGAAGAAGATCTGGCTGAGCGCGATCTGGGACCGGAACCAGGAGTTCGACCGGTCCTGGGATTTCTGGTGCGCCTCGACGTAGAGCTCGCGCGCCGCCTGGAGATCGCCGAGATTCTCGTTCGACTCGGCCTGGAGGACCCTGAGCTCGGGATCCCGCCAGTAGTAGACGCGCACGACCTTGAGCAGCTTGATGGCTTCCTTCCACAGGGGCTTGGCCTCCTCGGGCTTCGAGGCCTGCAGGTCCTTGGCGAGCGCAATGTTGCAGTCCGAGAGGTTCAGCTTCACCCGGAGCAGATGCAGGCGGAGGGTGAGCTCGACCTTGATCCTCTCCAGCTCGGCCTTGCACTGTAACTTGGGGTTGTCGGCCAGTATCTTGGCGATGACCGTGACGGCCTTGCGCCAGTCACGCTTCATCGGGGGGTGGATCAGCTTCTCCTTGAACTTGGGGTTCTGTTTCAGTATGTTCTTCATGATGGTGATGGCCTTGTCCCGGTCAGGCTGATCCATCCGTCGAAGAAGCTTCTCCATGTATGTCTTGTCATAGCGCTCCCCCAGCGGCTCCCCGAAGACAAGCTCCTTCAGCGACTTGATCTCAGTCCTCACGCGCCGAAGATCGACTTCCCTCTTGAATATCTTGATCCCGACCTTCTTCGCGGCTTCCTCGAAATCGTCGGGGCCGATATCGGTCTTCTTGCCTTCCCCGGACGGGTCGAACTGGGCCAGGATCTTGTCGCTGTAGATCTCTCGCGCGGCGTCGTAGACCTTCTGCCGGTAGAACTCCTCGGCGATGAATACGTAGAAACCGATTCCCCTCTCGCTCTTGGGCTTGAGCTCCATGAGCTTCTTCATGTTGCCGGCGAACTTGAGCCGGTACTCGGCGGCCCGCTTCATGAGCGCCGCTTTCTCCTCCTCCGGCTTACCTTCCGCCATCGCTGCGATCTTGCCGGCCGCCTCGTTATAGACGCTGCCTACCATGCTAAGCGCCGCCGTGTAGTAGTTCTTGTCGCCCCTCAGCTCCTCTGAGGCATGGATCAGGTTCGTGAGCGCCTCGCGCTCGCCGGGCGTGCCGACGGCGGAGAGCGTCTTCTCCCTGAGCGCCCTGAGGCGCGTCCACGTAACCGTGGAGTCGAACTTCTTGTCCCTGTCCGCGTTCTTGAGGAACCGGTCGGCAGCCTTCACTGCCTCGTCGAAATCCCCCAGGGACATGTGGATGACCGGCCGCGCCACTTCGACCTCGACCATGCGCTTCTTGCGCTTCTCCTCCTCCTTCGGGGAGCCCTTGCCGCGGCCCTTGATGGCCAGCTCCTCGAACTTGCCGAAGGCCTCCAGCGCCTTCTTGCCGAATTCGGCGGCCCTTGCCGCAAGCTTCGGGTGCCGCTTCGCCAGCTCGGGATTCTCCACCTCGCTCATCGCCTGGTAATAGGCCTTGCCGGCCATGTGATAGGCGAGCTCCCGGATGCGGGCCTGCGTCTTCGCGGCGTTAAGGAACAGCACCGCCGCCTCCTCCAGCTTCTTTGCGCCGGCCTCGGGCCGGTTCGACTTCAGGTGGCCGGCCGCCACCTGCCGGCGGAGGAGCCCTATGTGGAAGTCAGCGAGGTCCTTCGTCTTGGGCCTGACCCTTATCAGCGTCTCGATCGCCTCGCTCAGGCGCTCCGCATCGAAGGGCGAGCGGCTTTCCCTGTGCCGCCGGCGGGCGGCGACCACGAGGTTGTTGGCGCTCTTGGTGAGCCGCGCGTCCACGCCCGTCAGGAGCTTCCCCAGCGACTCGCTCTTCATCGCCTCCTCGAACAGGAGCGCGTACTCGTTGAGGATCTCGCCCTCCTTGGGCTTGATCTTCTTGCTCTTGATCTTCCTCTTGATCTCCTCCAGCGCCTCCTTGAAGGCCGGATGGCCCGCGAGCGAGCGCCCGACCACGTCCTTCGCGAAGTAGCGGAGCACCGCCTCGAACGAGAACCGAGCCTCATACCAGAGCCTCATCGACGAGTAGCAGATGCCGAGCTCGAACCAGGCGGACGGCTCGTGCTCCAGGCGCACCTTGTATTGCACCTCGTCGTCGCGGCAGGCGGAGATCGTCTTCTTGAAGCCCCTGACGGCCCGCTCCAGGTACCGCCTGCGCGCACGGGGGTTACGTTGCTCCTGCGCGCTGTGGTAGTTCCCGATGGCGATGCGGTGCAACTCAGGGGGGCCCAGGACGGCCTTCTCGTTCTTCTCCTCGAGCTCCTTCTGGATTTCGGCGAGGAGCCGGCTGGCGTTGTTGGGCCAGGGCATCAGGTTCTTCTCGATGACCCGCTTGCACTCGCGGATTGCGCCCTGGTAGTCGGGCGGATCCTTCTTGAACAGGGCCCTGGCCTTGATGATGAGTGTCGCGTTGCCCTTCAGGTCGTCCAGCGCCCAGGGTAATGCATGGAAGAGATCGTCGGCGGCCTCGACGGCCTTGTCGTACTTCTCGGCATCGAACAGGGCCTTGGCCCTATCATGGAAGGCCCAGAACCTGAGGTTGTTCACCCACTGCCTGGCCGCCGCGGACAGCCCCCGCGGGTTGAACTCGCACACCGGATCGAACCCGTCCTCGCAGGCCTTGTCGACCTTGCCCGCCAGCACGTACGCGCGGCCGATCGCATACTCGATCCAGATGACGACCCCGCCGAAGTCCCGCTCGTCGTATCTCGCCTTCTCCCTAGTAAGGCTGGTGAGGAGCTTCTCGATGAACTTCTTGCGTTCGTCGCTGCCCTCCTCGTAAAGCGGGGCTTCCTCCAAGACCATGTTGTAGTAGCGCTGCATGGCCTGCACCGCCTTGTCGAGCGCGTGGGCGAGCACCTCCTTGGGTGTCTTTTCCCTCTCCTCGTACTTCTTAAAGACCTCCCAGGCCCTCTCCGCCGCCTCCTCGAGGGGCTTTATGAGCTTGTCGAAGATGTCCTTCAGCTCCCTGCCGATATCGTCCTTCTCCTTCTGGTCGGTCGTTTCCTTCCTTCTAGCCAGCAGAGTCTTGATGCTCTGCTTCTTGATCTTGCCGAGGGTGTCCAGGGCGTCGGCCCGGTCCGGGTGCTCGCTCGGAGCTTCCTTGATGAAGTCCTCGATCAGCTTCTTCGCCTCGTCGTAGAGCTTCTTCGCCTCCTCGGTCTTGTTCTTCTTCGCTGCCCTCCCCGCGAGCCTCCACTTGATCCCGCCGAGGCCCAGGGCTCCGGTAAGCTGGCTGGAGCGGCTCGGGGCCTTCTTGAGGTCGCTGAAGTGCTTCTGGGCGAGGTCGTCCCAACCGAGCTGCTCCATGAGGGCCATGCCGAACTTGTAGTCACCCTCGCCGCGCGCAGGCCGGTTGAGGACTGCAACGAGGAGCGCAACGAAGCCGAGAAGAAGAACCACGCCCGTTAGGGCAGGCCGAACGCTGGAAGGAGCCTGACCTTCGGCCATGCGAAGATCGATTCTCAGCATTGCCACCGCCTTCCCCCTCACTTGGAGGGCTCGCACCTCTATTCCAAACCTCCATACGTACACGAAGGTGTTTTCTTGCGCAAGTTCTGAAAAGAATTTCGCGGCCGGCACGCCGTTATGACCGCAGCCCTCGAAGGCCCTCCGGTCTCGGGCTGCTGAGCGATCTGAGAGCGGAGCGGTTTCGAAGATCGCGGCCCCAACAGGCGGGCGCGGAGGCCTATGAGGGGATGTAACGAGGAGGAGAACTCTCGCCCGGGTCTGTCTGAACCGGGCCGCGTCTGCCTCCGTTACGAGCGGCCCCGGCGGAAAGGCCGCCTCCGCCGATTTCAATTGCGGAGCAGGCGCGAGACCGGAGGGTCTTCGAGCGATGCGGTCCTACTAGAGCTGCTTCGCCTCCTCCTCCTCGAAGAGAATCAAGTTGGCGCTGCACATGATAAGAAGGTTCTGCTTCTCACGCTGCTTGAGGTCGGTCCCGAACAGCCTCCCCACGACCGGCAAGTCGCTGAAGAAGGGCACGCCGCTGGAGGCGTCGAACTTGGTTTCCGTCATGAGGCCGGAGACCAGGACCGTTCCGCCGTCGGGCACCATGATCGTTGTGCGCACGCTGCGGAACCGGATGCTGGGCAGGTAGATCGGCAGATTGAGCGCCCCGCCCACGAGCGTCCTGATCTCGAACTCCAGGTTGTCGGCCGTGCCCGGCTGGAAGGTCATGGTAATGTAGCGGCGGTCGTGGCTGACCGTCGGCCGCACGTCGAGCACCGTGCCCGTCATGATCGTCGAGATGATCGGGTCGTACACGCTGCCCGAGATGTCGTAGTCGGAGATATAGGCCCGTTGCATGGCGGCCATTATGTACGCGCGCTGGTTGTTGTACATCGTGAGCTTCGGCGCCAGCAGCAGATCGCCCTTCTCCTCCTTCTTGAGCGCGTGAAGGATGCCCTGGGCGAGCACGTTGCCGATGAATCGGAACTGGAAGGTCATCCCCTGACCGGAGCCGGCCGGCGTAAGCTGCCCCAGTCGCGAGCCGAACGGATAGACCCGGTTCGTGAAGGCGGTGCTTCTCGCCCAGTAGTCGAACTCGCTCGCCGGGTTGGTCTGCGTGTCGGCATGCAGGAAGCCGACGCTGTCGGTGACCCCGGAGGCGACGAACGGATGGTTAGGGTTGATGGCCCCGGAGAGGGGCGAATTGGGCCCCCAGTACCAGTCGGTCGGCGCGACAGGGCCCGCCGGCGTCGGGCCGGACAGAGGGATACCAGGAGCAGCGCCTCCGGTAAGCGCCCTGGCGTCCGGCAGGTCGGCGAACTGAACGCCGATGTCCTCGAGGAACCCGTCGCGCACCTCGATAAAGCGGGCCTGGACCGTTACCTGGAGCGTCTGCGTCTCGCGGAACGTCCTGAGGAGATGGGAAATCAGCC
>SDBV01012267.1_pt1 | contig 10992 bp, 11 predicted proteins | sample 2277081 | NCBI WGS metagenome assembly SDBV01 (sample SAMN10402039, study PRJNA504765) | marine sediment metagenome | isolation source: marine sediment core GS10_PC15, 223 cmbsf | place: Arctic Ocean: Southern Knipovich Ridge | collected 2010
CACCGAGAACCGCAAGCGTCGCCAGATCAACATCTTCTCGCGCCAGAACGCCCCAGTGATCGCCGTCAACGATGGAACGATCAGGAAGGTCGGTGTCTCGAAGAAGCGCGGTCGCTACATCGTGTTGACCGACAGCTACGGCAACGACTACACCTACGCACATCTCGCCAAGGTCTCGGCCACGCATCCAGTCCCGCGCTCCACCGGGGAGTCCAAACAGGCGGATGAGTTCCGTGCGGCGAACCGGAAACCCAAGTCGAAGCGCCAGCCAGCCAAGTCCGCCGTTTCCGCCCGAAAGGCAAGGGCTGTCTCCGCCTCCTCGGCCTACACCCCGCCAGACGGCGACCCGGCAACGACGACCGAGGAGCTCGGCAAGGAGCGTCTGTTCGCCAACCCAGCCCGCGCGGGCAATCGCGAGCAGGCCGAGCAACAGGGCCAACCGATCGTCGGCGAAGCCTACGAAGAGTTCCGGGTCTACTTCTCGAGGGTCTTGAAGCTATCTCCCAAGGAGATGGAGCTCAAGCCGCTAAAGAAGGGCTCGACCGTGATCGCGGGCACCGTGCTGGGCCGCATCGGCCAGCTCAAGTCCGGCCGTGGCTCGAAGCTCGCCCCCCACCTCAACTTCTCGATCCGCCCTGCTGGCAAAACCGCGCCTAGGATGGACCCGAAGCCGATCCTCGACGGCTGGAAGCTACTCGAGGCGACCGCCCTGTACCGCGCCAAGGGTCGCAACAACCCGTTCGTCGGCGCCAAGGCGGGCCGGCCGAGCCCCGGCCAGGCGCTTCTCATGTCGAAGGAGGCACTCCAACGGCGCGTGCTAGCCGATCCCTACATCGACGTGTACGCCTGCGGCCGCAACGACATCCGCACCGGCCGCGTCGACCGCCGCGTGCTGGCGCTACTCGAGTACCTGGCATCGTCGGGCCTGCATCCGACGGTCACCTCGCTTTCCTGCGGCCACTCCTACTTAACGGCGGCCGGCGGTGTCTCCGACCACCCGTTCGGACAAGCCGTCGACATCGCTGCGATCAACGGCATCCCAATCTACGGCAACCAAGGTCCGGGGTCGATAACCGACATCGTGATCCGCAAGCTGATGGGCCTCCAGGGCCAGGCCCGGCCGTACCAGATCATCTCGCTGATGGACTTCGGCGGCCCGTCATTCGCACTCGGCGACCATGACGATCACATCCACGTCGGTTTCCCGTCGCGGGGCGGCAGCGCCGGCCAGAAGATCGGACGCCAAGCCGACGCTGTGCTATCACGCAACCAGTGGGACAAGTTCGTATCGAAGCTGACCACGATCCAGAACCCGACAGTGCCGACGGCGCCATCGCGCTACTCAACCAAGGTCAAGCGCGGCGGTAAGAAAAAGGGCAACGCCCGCGACGGCGGCTAGCCCCGCCGGACGATCGCCACGGCCGCCCAGCTTTTCAGGTTCTGCCAGTTCGACTTCCCGCTCGCGCCCGGGCCCGCCGACGGGCGCTACCTGCTGCGTGACGACGACGGGGAGCAGATCGCCGTCATCGCGGTCAAGACCGTCGGCGTCAAGCCGCGGCGACTAATCGGATCGCGCAGCCGCTCGCGCCGCGCCAGCGAGGACGGAAGCGATGCGGAAGAGGTCGCTCTTACGCGCCTGACGATGATCGCCGCCGAGCCCTTCGAGACCGAGCGGGACGCAACCGGCTGGCTCGGATCGGTACGCAGAAGGGCGGCCGCGGACGACGAGATCGAGGCGGCGCTGCAATTCGTGAACAGAGTCGTGCGCACCCACCGGCTCGCCGCTCACGATCCGTACGAGAACGAGCTTTCGCGCGCCGGGGCCCACCGGATCAGGCTCGGCTACGGGACCGGCGATCAAGTTGCAGATGGTGCCTGGAGCGAGGCACGGATCGTGCCGACCGGGCGTGGCGCGGGACGGCAATCACGACTCGACCCAAGTTCGGCCATGGCCGAGATGCTGGGCGGCCGGCGTCCCGAGTACGCAGGCGACGACCTGTTGTTACGCGCGCGACTCGATCTGGATCAGGGGCGGGTGCGCCAGGCGGCGATCCAAGTACATGCAGCAGCTCGCACGCTGGCGGCAGAGGAAATCGATCCCGACCAGGGTGAGGACTGGCACAAGCGGGCGCGAGCTATCGAGACCGCAGCGCTCGACGACGACTTGGGCCCTGAAGACCTTGCTGAACTGGAAGAGCTTCAACGCCTGATGGAGCGCGCCGCGCGGCGGCGCATGCACCGCTAGTCGCCGCTCGTAACTCACTCCTCTTTACGGGATTCCGCCGCGCCCCTCTCGCAGGTGGTCGATCGTATGCGCGCTATCCGGAGCAAAGGTCGACCACCGTGCATAGCTGGACCTACTTCGCGATCCGCTCGGACAGAGTCTTGAGCACGCTCTCGAAGCGCTGGTGCAGCCACGCCCGTCCGCCGAAGGCCAGCAAAAGGCTGTCCACTCTTCCCACGTTCTCGACCTCCGCTACGAGTACCACATTCGTACCGTCCCCGGCCGAGCTAAGTCGCCAACTGACGCGAGCAACCGTGGCACCAAGGCTTGCGCTGCCCCCGATCAGGTCCGGCGGATCGAGCGCCGTTACCTCGGTCGTCACCGTGCGCCGTAGCCCCAGGGGACCGCACAAACGGACCTTGCCCCCGCGCGAGCGATCCTCGGCGCCGTTCTCGATGCTGACGACCTCGACGAAGCGATCGGCCAGAAGCCAGTGATTGCGCAGATCCGAAAGGAAAGAAAAGACGTCTTCCCGCGATGCGACGACCATACGTTGCGCGACGATCGGCCTGGCCGGCATCAGAGCGCCGCCAGCAGCGCCTCCAACTCGACGACGACATCACCGTCGAGCCGCACGTCGGCATCTGAGTCGTAGGGCGTCGGTCCTGTGGTCACGATCGCAAGCTTCGCTCCAGCGCTGAGTGAAAGGCCGGGCAGCCCCGCGACCGGGTGCACCTCGAGCGACGAGCCGACGCACAGCAGCAGGTCGGCGTTGCCGGCTAGCGCGACCGCCTGCTCCATCGCTTGTTCCGGCAGCATCTCTCCAAACAGCACGACATCGGGCTTGACGTTGCCGCTGCACTTGTGACAGCGCGCCACGCCGGCCTCGTCGAACAGCTCCTCGACCTGCTCCAGCCGATACTGCGACGCGCAGCTCATGCACGACGACGTCTCGATCGTCCCGTGCACCTCAACCACTTGCTTTGAGCCAGCCGCGCGATGCAGGCGGTCGATGTTCTGCGTGATCACGCCGTCGAGCATCCCGCGTGACTCCATCGCAGCTAGCGCCAGGTGAGCCCCGTTGGGCTCCACGTCCGCGAGCATCCCGAAGCGCGGCCGGTAGAAGGTCCAGAAGCGCTCGGGCGTGCGCCTGAACGTGTCGATGTGCGCGACCTCCATCGGGTCGACGTGCTCCCAGATGCCGGTGCCGGGCGAGCGGAAATCGGGAATGCCGGAGGGCACCGAGATACCGGCTCCTGTCAGCGCGACGACACTCTTGCTCTCGCGAACGAGAGCTGCAAGGCGCCCTATCTGGCCTTGAGCATCCATCGAAACGGAAGTTGACCACACCATGGGGCTAACTTCCGTCTCGCGGATCTACTCGGGCTACTTGCCCTTGAACTTCGCCTTGCGCTTCTGGAGGAAGGCGCCGATGCCTTCGCGAGCGTCCTCCGAAGCGAAGACCTTGCCGAAGCCCTGCGCCTCGACTTTGAGGCCCTCGTCCAGGTCGCCCTGAGCGGACGCCTGCTTGATCTCCTGAATCGCGATCGGCGCCTTCTCGGTTAGCTTGCGCGCCCAGTTGAGCGTCGTGTCGAACAGCTCGTGATCGGGTGTGACAGCGTTGGCGAGGCCGTAGCGGTATGCCTCCTGGGCGGAGATCGCGTCGCCGATCAGATTCATCTCGAGCGCCTTGCCCTCGCCCACCAGCCGCGGTAGCCGCTGCGTGCCGCCGAAGCCAGGGATGATGCCGAGGTTGATCTCAGGCTGGCCGAAGGTCGCGGACTCCGCGGCAAGCCGGAAGTCGCAACTCATTGCCAGCTCACAGCCGCCGCCGAGCGCGACGCTGTTGACCGACGCGATCGTCGCGACACTCGAGGTCTCGAGCTTGCGAGCCATCGCGTGCATGCCGGTCAGCAGTCCCTCGCCGGCCGAGGCGTCCATCTTCGTGAACTCCTTGATGTCGGCCCCGGCAGCGAACGTGAAGATGTTGCTTGAAGCGAACACGATCACGCGGATGTCGCCCCTGGCGAGGCAGTGATCGACGACCGCCGCCATGTCCGACGCGAGCGTCGGGCTCATCGGGTTGAGCGGCGGCCGGTTGAGCCACAGGATCGCCACCTGGCCGCGCGTCTCGAGAAGAACCGTCTCGCGCTGCTCAAAGTCGCTGTCGGGCTGCGGGTAAGGGAAGAAGCCCTGCCCAGTCTTCTTGCCGAGCCTGCCCTGGGCGACCAGGCGTTTGAGGATCGTCGGCGGCGTAAAGCCATCGCCGAACTCGTTCTCGGCACGCTCCATCGCCGTCAGCATCTCGTCGAGTCCAGCCTCGTCGGCGCGCACGAACGGGCCCGGCAGGATGCCGGCGCCCATCATCATGCCGATCTCGATGTCCTTGACCGACGCTACCCCTTCTTCGAGCACCAGGCAGGCCTCGCGGAACGCCTTGAGTCCAAAACGCTCGACGACGTTGATCGTCTCAGTTGCAGTTGCGGTTGCGCTTTCCATCAGCCCTGACCTCCGTGCTCGTAGAAACCCTTGCCGGTTTTCTGTCCAAGGTTGCCCGCGGCAACCAGCTCCCGCATCTCCGGCGACACAAAGAAACGATCGCCGTAGGAGTCGCGCAGGTACTCGGCGACGTGCAAGACCGTGTCGAGGCCGACCATGTCGCTGAGGAAGAATGGGCCCATCGGCACGGTCTTCGAGTCGGTGATCTGCTTGTCGACTTGCTTGGCCGTCAGTCCCTGCTCCTCCTTGTAGCGCCAGACCTCGCTGACTCCGGCGTTGAGGATGCGGTTGACGACGAAGCCCGGAACCTCCGAGCAACGGACCGGCGTCTTGCGGATCTGCTGGACGAAGTTAGTCGTCGTTTGCATCGTCTCCTCGGAGGTCTCCTCGCCCTCGATTACTTCGATCAAGCGCATCACAGAAGCAGGGTAGAAGTAGTGGAATCCGACGACCTTGTCTGGACGGTCGGTAACCGCGCCCATCTCGGTGATCGATAGCGACGATGTGTTGCTCGAAAGGATCGCGTGGCCGGGAGTACAGGCGTCAAGGTCGGTGAACACCTGTTTCTTGATCTCCATTTTCTCCGGCACCGCCTCGACGGCGAAGTCGACGTCACCAAAGCCCTCGTACTCGGTCGTCCCGGTGATCAGCCCGATCGTGTACTCGAGCTTCTCGTCGGCCTGGCGCTGAGTGATCTTCTCCTTCTTGACCAGCCCGGAGAGTTGGCCCTGCGTGACCTGGCGGGCTTTCTCCAACCCGAGATCGACGAACTTCTGATCGACGTCCTTGAGAACGACGGGCAGGTCGGCGGCGGCGAGCGTCTGGGCGATCTCTCCGCCCATCGTGCCCGCCCCAATGACGGCCGTCTTGAAAACGAACATGCTGGGAAACCTCCGATTTGGAGCGACGGTGGCGATAAGCCTATTACTAAGCCTCGCGAACGTGCCCGCTCGTGCCTCCCGCGGCCGAGGTCAGCCCCCGTAGATCTCCCGCTTGATAGCGCGGATGCTACGCACGATCGAGTCGAGGAACGGTTCGAGGCCCTGCTTGAGGCGCTCGTACTCGGCTCGTCCCTCCTCCGTGACCGTGTAGAGGCGCCGGCTGCGCTTCTGTGGATGCTCCCAGCGTCCCTCGATGTAGCCGTCGCCTTCGAGCGTGCGCAACAACGGATACATCGTGTTCGGGTTGAGCGTGATCGCCCCGTCGGTGATCTCGGCGACCCGCTCGATCAGCTGATTGCCGTAGGAGGCCCCGCTATCGGAGTTGGAGATCAGATGGAACACGAGCAGCGTGAAGACGTCTCGCCGGCGCAGCTCGCCGAAAACATCCGACGGCCTGCCGCTCGGTGCGCGCCGGCCGGTTTGGGCGGCGCGAGTTGCCTCAGTCGCGGCCTTGCGTGCGGAGGCCGCTTTCTTTCGCTCCGGAGCACCCTCCATGAAGCGATTATAGGAGCGTTGTTAGAACTAACCAACCGCCGTACACAACCGTCATCTCGCCGTTTACGCGCGCTGCGCAGATCGCCTGGTTTGAGCCACCCCTAAGGAGTCAGGACGCAGACCGACTGTGGATCGTTCACGCAGAGCCTGTAGGACTCGCCGTCGACGATCTGGCGACGGCTGGCAAGTGTGTAGTTGACGCCGTCTTGGCCCTGGCCGATCTGGACTACGTAGTAGCCGCCGACTTCCCAACTCGAGTAGTTGTCGAAGACCGTGTTAGCGCCCTCGACATTGCCCGCCGCGACGCCCTGCGCCTCGCCCTTTTCGAGTCCGGCTTTCGTACCCTCGGCCTTACCCGCAGCCTCGCCGGTCTGCTGGCCCTGCTGGCGCCCGAGCGCCTGACCGGCCTGCTGACCGGCCTCGTAGATCGCGCTGTACTTCGGCTGGCCGACCTCGTATTGCGCCTTGATGTCGTCTTCACCCTTGGATTTCCCGAGCACGTAGCCGCCTCCGGCGAGCAGCACCGCGAGCGTTACAGCTCCGACGATCAGCAGGACCTTGTTCGACCCGCCCGAGCCGTTGCCGGTCGCGGGCTTAGGTGGTGGCTGAGGCGGATCAGGGGCGCCTGGGGGCGCGACATCGTTCATGGGGCCTCCGTCATGGGTTGGCCGGACCTTCGGCGCTCCCCGCCGCTCTCCTGCCGCGGCCGCCCGCAACCTACTGGTCGTGCCCGGGCTTACGCAGTCGCGGCAGCGGGCTCTTCTACGCGACGAGGCATCAGCACCTCGCGCGCGATCACAAGCCGCTGAATCTGCGACGTGCCCTCGTAGAGCTGCATGATCTTCGCGTCGCGCATCAGTTTCTCGACCGGGTAATCCTTGATGAAGCCGTAGCCGCCGTAGACCTGAACGGCGTCGACGGTGATCTCCATAGCGGAGTCGGCGGCGAAGCGCTTTGCGTGCGACGAGGCGAGCGTGTTGCGCTTGCCCTGGTCGAGCAAAACAGCAGACTGCCACACGAGCAAACGAGAGGCCTCAACCTTGGTCGCCATGTCCGCGATCATGAACTGGATCGCCTGGTGCATCGCGATCGGCACGCCGAACTGCACTCGCTCCTTCGAGTACTCGGCGGCGAACTCGAACGCGGCGCGACCGATGCCTACGCCCATGGCAGCGACGCCAGGTCGCGTGCGGTCAAGCGTCTGCATGGCGAGCTTGAAACCATGGTTCTCCTCGCCGAGCATGTTCTCCGCCGGAACCTCGACGTCGCTGAACTCGATCTGCGCCGTGTCCGAGGCACGCTGGCCAAGCTTGTTCTCCGGCTTGCCGCGCGTGATGCCGGGCGAGTCGCCGTCGACCACGAAAGCCGACATGCCCTTGTGACCTGCCTCGGGGTCGGTCTTGCAGTAGACCGTGTACCAATCGGCGTAGGAGCCGTTGGTGATGAACATCTTCGAGCCGTTGAGGACGTACTTGTCGCCCTGCTTGACGGCCTTGGTGCGCATCGAGCCGACGTCGGAGCCGGCCTCCGGCTCGGTCAGACAGAAAGACGCTAGCTTCGGCTCCTCGCAGAGCATTCCGAGATACTTCTTCTTGGTCTCCTCAGAGCCGCCGATGATCACCGGCGCCGTTGCAAGGCCGTTGCACACCAGGGTCGTGCCGATGCCCGAACAGCCCCAGCCGAACTCCTCTTCGATCAGGCACCCGTCGAAGCAGTGAAGCCCGGCACCACCGTACTCTTCGGGCAACTCGACGTTCAGCAACCCGACCTCATGGGCCTTGTTGATGATCTCCTGGGGGAAGGTGTGGTTCTCGTCGAACTCCCAGGCGACCGTCCGGATCTCCTTCTCCGCAAAGTTGTGGGCCAGCTCGCGCAGGTCTTTCTGCTCGTCGGTGAGGGTGAAGTCAACCACTGGTGGTCTCCTTGTCGACGGTAATAGATGCCGGCGGGAAGCTGTAAAGCCGGCAATTGATTGATTGATCAATCATACTAGAGAGCCGCGCTGCTTGGCTAGTCCTTTGTTTGAAATCCCCCTCTGGAGTGCGAAACTGGCGTGGTGGAGCCGACCGTCATGATTCTGGTCCTGGTCGTAGTCGTCGTGCCACTTGCGCTGGTGCTGTTTGCTGACTCCAAGGGCATGTTCGATCAGCTTGGGGGCGGGCCGTTCTCGACCGACGATCTTTCCCCTCCGTCGTCCGCTTCCGGGGGCCACAGCTCGAGTCGTGAAGAATTGGAGGCCGAAACGCGCCAGTTCGTCGCGGCTCGCAACTACCGGCTCGCCGCACGCGGCGAGCCGGCGCTTGACGTCGATTCCGAAGTGGCAAAGCTGATGGCGCTCGATCCGGCCAACGGCTCAGACCTGTCGCCCGAGGTCGACGCCGAGTTGCGCGAAGAGGTGCGCACGTTGGTAGTCGCTCGCAACGAACGTCGCAAGGCGAAGGGCGAGCCTCCCCTGGACATCGAGGCCGAAATCGATAGGCAACTGAGAGAAGCCGGCGCCTGACCATGTGCCTGCCGACATCAGCACTGGCAGTTCCGCTATAAGACGGCCATGGCTGAAACGGATACGCAATCAATCGAGGAAATCGTCACCCGCCCCGGCGTCTACTTCAATCCCCAGACCGAGGTGTTGATCGTCGTCGACGACTCATCGGAGTTGGACGGCGAAATCTTCAACATGGAGGAGTTCGAGGGTTCTGATTGGGTCGCGGTCTCGGGTGAGGTGCCGATCGACGAGCAGCGCCGCGATGAATTACTCGAGGAGTTCCAGGTGCACTACCACCCAGGCGCAGCAAGCAGCATCAGCGGATCGCCTGACGACGACTTCGATGAAAACGGCGACGACGAGAACGACGATCAAGAGGTCGGCCGAGAAGACTAGTGGTCGCGCCCGTAAGTTCGGGCGGCCATCCGGCGAGGCTAAGGACGCCGACAGGTGAAGACTTGCAGCCGCCGGTAACCGGCAGAACTTGTGGATGAGGCCACTAGCTCGCTAGGCGAAGAAGAAGACCAGCACGACGATCGCGTAGACCGACAGTAGCTGGAAGCCCTCGAACCAGTTCGATTCACCCTCCGCCGTGACTCGGTTGGCGATGATCACCGCCAGCACCATCGCGGCAACCTCAAACCCGTTGAACACCAGGGGCATTGGACCAGGGCCGAGCACGAACGACGCCAGCACCAGCAGCGGCGCCACGAACAGGGCGATCTGGGCGCTCGACCCGATCGCGATGTTGATCGACAGGTCCATCTGATCTTTGCGCGCGACCAGCACCGCGACCCAGTGCTCGGCCGCGTTGCCGACGATCGCCACGATGATCGCCCCGATGAAGAACTGCGAGAGGCCAACCGACTCGGCCGTCTCGGCGATCGACCCGACCAGGATCTCGCTCATCAGCGCCACCAAGACACCTGCCCCAGCGAGCGCCATGACACTCTTGCGCACGCTCCAGCTTGCCGCCACGCCTTCGTGAGGCGGGTTGAAGAGGTCCCTGTGGGTGCGAAGCGAGAACACCAGCCCGGCTATGTACGTACCGATCAGAACCAGCGCGACTGCGAAGCTGAGCTGCTCAATGGTCGAGCCGAAGTCGACGCGCTCAGCGTTGACCGAGGGGAGGCCACCGCCATCGATGAGCTGAAACACCGCAGGCATCACCAGCGCCGCCATCGCGAGTAACAGCATCGCCGACTGCGCCCCGGCGACGGTGCGGTTGAACGTTTGCCGCTGCCGACCCAGTCCGCCGACGAGCATCGAGGCGCCCAAGACCAGCAGGATGTTGCCGATGATCGATCCGATGATCGATGCCTTGACAACCTCCTGCAGTCCCGCGAGCAATGCGAAGAAAGCGATAATCAACTCGGGTGCGTTGCCGAACGTGACGTTCAGCAACCCGCCGATTCCGGGACCCGACTTCGCCGCCAACTCCTCGGTCGCCTTGCCCATTAGCGCAGCAGTCGGGATGATCCCGAGAGCCGCTACGAAGAAGATCAACGTGGCCCCGGCGTCCAAGAGGTCGAGCGCGACGGCGGCCGGAATAAGGGGAACCAGCAGGTAGGGCCACCCGTATGGCGTAAGCAGCCAAGGACGCTTGCCGGATTTCTCGTCAACATCCATCGAGCGGCATTCTGCCTGATCCGTGTGACGACGGCCCGAAAAGCGTGACGCCCGGCCAGGGCCGGGCGTCACATCAGTCTGCCGCTATCGGCCCGCGGTCACTGCTGCTGCAACTGCGATGCGCACTTCTGGATCTCCTCAGGCTTACCCGCCGCCTTCCCGATGCAATCCAGGTACTTCTGTGCCTGCTCGGGATCGGGCGCGGCGCTGTCACCCGAGTCGCCGCCGGTCGTCGGCGGTGCCGCAGAGCTACCGCCTGCACCGGCGCCCGCACCGAGCGCTCCGAGCGGGTTCGCACCGAGCACGTCCTGTAGGGCCTTGAGGCTCTTCGCGTTCTTTGGCGCATCGATCGTCTGCGGCTTGTTGACCTCGGTGATCTCAGCGATCAACTTGATGTCACCACCGTTGACGCCCTGCGCCTGCGACTTGAGGCTGTCGGGCACGTTGAACTTGAAGGTCACCTCGACCTTGCGCATGATCTTGTCGTCCTTGCCCGAGTAGACGTCGATCCTGGCCTCGGTGACCGCGTCCTGAACCTGCTTCTTCTGCGCGTCGGTCAACGCTTTCGGCAGCTGCTGCCGCTGTTCCTTCGTGAGGTTCAACTGTCCGCTCTTCGAGAGCAGGCTGTTGATGTCGTCGAGGAACGCGAGAATGTCGACCGTCGCCGAGACATGAACCGTCTCGGTGCCACCGATGTCGGCTGTTCCCTCGTCCTTGGC
>SDBV01012268.1_pt1 | contig 10992 bp, 7 predicted proteins | sample 2277081 | NCBI WGS metagenome assembly SDBV01 (sample SAMN10402039, study PRJNA504765) | marine sediment metagenome | isolation source: marine sediment core GS10_PC15, 223 cmbsf | place: Arctic Ocean: Southern Knipovich Ridge | collected 2010
GACAGCGGCGCAGGCTCAATCCGCTCGATCTTTCCACCCGCCTTCGATTCATCCAGCACAGCCCCCGGCTTAGACCCATGCTTTGCAAGGATCTTGTCATAGTTGTTGAGAATCTTTTTAACCTTAAAGCCGGAATTAGCCGTCTGGTTCAGGTTATGCAATGCTTGCGACCGCCGCTTGTTGACCTCCTGCTGCGGCCCTTGCAGGTTCTGCACCACACCCATCACATAACCATCCACCCAGTACGGACAGAAGCGAAAATATGGAAACGCCGTCATGCCCGAGTACGGATCCCTCTCATCCTCCAGCACGATATTGCCCGCCGTCACCGTCTTATTCAGTACGAGCGCTACCCATTCCTTGACCACCCACTTGCCATCGGCGTTCGCCACGGCACGGGCAATCTCTGCATTCTCCGCGGCGATTACTCTCATCGCGCTTGTCGCCGCATTGATCAAAACCACCCGCTTCTCCCAGCTTCTCCACCAGCACTCACGCACACGGTAACGAAGCACACCGGCGTCGGCATTGCCCGTAACATCACCCGACTTCGGATCAACATCCAGCCCGCCGCCGTCAATATCCGCTATCCTGCTCGGCCAGTTGAGCTTTACCGCCTCCTTATCCATCCAGTGATCGCGGATAACAAACTTGCCCGTGCGGTTCAGGTCATACTCCTTTGCATCCGGGTCCTCACGCATATCAAACGGCGACACCTTCGAGACCCGGATATCCCCGCTGACAGGGTCATCACTGTAATCGATCCCCATCCCCAGCCACCCCTTGTTGCCGACCAGTCCGTCAAGAAAGCAGTCGGCAATCTCAAAGGCGGCATCATTAACATCCATGCAGTACCGCACCGTCTCGGTAAACACCTCAGCGAGTTTTACCAGTCCGCCTTTTCGGGCCACGACGGTAATATCCTGCCGACCCTGCCTCTGGATACCCGCTAAGAGATTGATAATCGGCAGAATCAGATTGATCGTAAGTGCAGGTCTTTTTTCGGCCTGCAACTTGGCCAAGTCAGCCGCATCCCACTGATTGCCAACATAGTAATTAAACCCAGTCTGCATACGGTCCCGCTCATCGCGCAGACCCGCCTCGGCATGTTTCCAAAAGTCGCGAACCAGATTTAATTTTTCAACTTCTGCCATATTCTTCTATCCGCAAAGCCAACAGCTAACCGCCAACAGCCACCTTTACATAGCCATAGCCGAATAACTGCCTGAGTAAATATCATCTTCATCCTCACTGTATGTATCCCTCTTTCCGACTAACTCACCCTCCACAAACTGTAATGCATACAGGCCGTTGACATAAGCATCAGCCCGGTCCGGACTCCTGCCCAATCGTTTCTTAATACTCGCTTTCGACTCGATAAGGATTCTGCCGTTGCGGAAGTCATAAGTCGGCGTACTCAACTGTCCGCGAAGCGATGGCTCAAGGTTCTTCAACTCCACATCGGCGTCGGCGAACATATCACCGGCCCCACACCATATCTCCGATCGCAGGTTATAGTACTTCTCCGCGTCAGCCGATTTGCCCGCATTGTCGACACCCAGGACATCGTCCCCCATCTCAATCAGCCGGTCGACAACGCCCGCCCCCATTCCGCATACATCAACAACGATCAGACAGTCACCGTGTTTGTGGGCCAGCGTATGCAGCATATTTGCCGTGTACATTAGACTCTTCTTCCCATAGATAACCGCCTCCCTGATCTCAGTGTTGGCCATGTAATAAATCACCGTCTCGTCATCGCCATACCGTGCCGGATCGCATGTAATCAGCTTCTTGACGGCAGGGGGGTAGAGCGTCAATTTGCCAGCGTTCATAACCCACTCGTCTTTGATCACCTGATTGAACCCACCAAGGCAATCCCACGACCCCTCCAGGTAGGCTTTCAGCAGTTCCGGTCGGTTGCGGAACGAATCCTTCAGCACCTCGATATACTCAGGCCCCAGATGATGATTATCCGTCGGCAGCGCCTGTATGAACAACCGATCCGGCGTTGGATTGAGGATGAACTCGTCCTTTAGAAACGAAGGTGCCGGATTCGCCGTGAAAAGCCCCTTGCCCGGCACTTTCACGCCATTGATAATCAGTCGAAACGTCGCCCGAAGCTCACCAATCTGTTCGGCGTCAATCTCCTCAGCCTGATCGAGAAAGAAGAACGCATACTCAGCCGAGTTGAATTTGTTGATAAGCTCAGAGTTATCCAGCCCACCGGTAAGAATCTTCACGCGCCCGCATACTATGATCTCAGCAGGCTTGCCCTTAATCTCGTACATATCCTCAGGAATAAACCGCTTCCACGTCTCCAGCGTTGTATTCGTGAAATCAACACCGCGCTTTCGCCCCATGAACCCCACTGGTATCGGATGCTTCCGCGGGGCGATATCACACAGCTTGATAATATCAAGCGCCTTCTCAAAACACCAAAGACACCCGAACACACTCTTTCCGCCACCCTTAGCACCGCCGTAAAGCACTTCCTTAATATCAATTCGCGCAAGCGCATCCCAAGCCAACGTCTGCTTTTTTGTCAGCTTCGATCTAAAATCTAATTTCCTGACACTATCCGTCATTCTTGCTCGTCCGTTTCATCCGTGGTTACTTCTGGCTGCTGACTTGCGTCGTCCGGCTTCTGTTCATACGTTTTCGTGATAATGACATTGAAGGGCATACCGCCCACGCCCAGATTTTCGGTCGCCTTGCCTTCGGCTAACAGCACTCGGTCTGAATACTGCTTTGCGACCCGCAGCACCTTGTCCATCTCTCCGAAGGCTTTTGCCTTTTGCTCATCAGTGGCCTCAGGGTCGTTGATGGTTTTTCTCAGTCCCTTAACATATTCCAGCGTAAGCCCGTCAGCGATCTCGCTGATCTTTTGAATAAGCTCCAATTTCTTATCAACTGTCGCTTTACTGTCGCTCATATCAGTATTCCTTTTAGAACCAAAAAAAAGGGACGCACTGAAACCTGCTTTCGTAATGAAAGCAAAATCTCAACGCGTCCCTGTTATAGACGACGATGATAACAGCATCTAAGCGGCAGCTAATCCGCCTGTGCCTATATTTTTTTGGCCTTGTCTTTTAATACACTTTCTACAACCCTATTGTACACCAAAAATCTGATTTTGTAAAGCACAAAATCTCGTAACACCCCGCATATACAACAGTTATCCATATCTCGATGACGCCATGCGATGTCTGGACGTGTCATTAAATGCAACACGTACCACGCAAAATATTTCAGGAAGTGTCTGTTTTTTCTTCTCACGCATCTGCTTAGGCCGATGGGTTCAGCCACACTGGAAACAAACTGACTACTCCGGATCTTCTAAAATCCGCTCAGCTAGTTCCTCGCAACGTTGCAATGCCTCCCCCATGTCCTTTAGTCCATCCTTAAGACGGCGGTTTTTAGCTGAGGAAACATACAACGTCTCATGAGCGATTGTCGCCCACAAGTCCTGGAACATCGTTCGTAATTGAACTTCACAAGGCACTGCAAGGGAACCGCCGTCTTTGAGATACGTGTCCACTTCAAGAATAAGGTGAATAGCTCGATAACCATCATTTGTAGGTTCGTTGATGAAATCTCTCTCTGGACGTTCGATGTTCGGATGCAAGCGGCATCCAGCCGCAACTGCCTTTTCGCATTTAAGGAAATCTTGGATTCGTTTGATGTTCGCAAGCGTAGGGCAAATGACACGGACTCCGGCAATATCTTCGATTTGCCCGAATCGCAGGACTGCCCCCTTGGTCCGCGAACCCATTTTACGAAGCATCGAGTTTATCGCTTTTACACGTGTCTCAACACGAATCAATTGGCGGAGCGGGCTTTGCCTCAAATCACTCAAAAGATAGAAGTCCAATAAGCTTTGGACAATATCAATTGCCTGCTTGCAGCGAATCCTCCAATGGTCAAGTTGAATAAGATCGGACGGTGTGATCCCGCATTCTGTAGCCAGTTCCGTGTCAATTTGAAAGCCAAGCTTTGCTGCTTCCGTGGCTAATCGTGCCTTTCGATCAGACTCAGAGACAATCAGGCGATGCGCAAGAAACTGTACGATTAATGCCCCTGCATCTGGTGTTAACCACTTCGTCGGGCCTTCCGCATCATACACGAGCGAAGCGACAAATGATCTCCCCGGTCCGATTTGCATTGGAATCAGAAGTATTGTTAAGTCCTGCTCTGGTTCTCTGCGGAATGGGAACTTTCTTGACGCCCTTCCCTTGATCAATGTAGGTGAATCACCAATTACGGTTTGAAAAGAATCCTTATAAGGGGAATTCGCATCCGAGGTACTCAGTAGACTTAGAGTATCTGCATCTCTTCCTCCGACGCGCCAAATACTTGTGTTCAGCGTTCCGCATACTCGATCGAGGATCTCGGTGATGTCGTGTAGTTCCAATACTTTCCCTGCTGATTCTGTCACGCATTCGCTTACGGCTTCATCCAAACACTTAGGAACAGCTTTTTTCCTGGCAAATCTCTCTTCGTTACTCGCATCTTGTTCGGCCTTGGACAATGCAGCCCTATAAACCATCTCAAACTCGTCTCCCAGCGGACAACTCGACAGCAAGGGAAGATACAATGCCTTCGCCTTTTCAACTACTTTTCGGAATAACCGCGGGGGTGTCATATTTGGCCTACTCATGTTATGCATGCTGTCGCACAGTTTTACATACACTGCCGTTAGCCCGGCTTCGGCGATCTGGTCTATAAACTCCCGGTTACGAATATCCTTGGCTTTTCCGATGACCCCTGCAGGTGGCTTTGTCAGTGCTTCAACAGCCAAACACACTTCTGGACCAGCGATTTCCTCGAGCACTAATTTGTCAGTCTGGGTATCTTCAAGCAAATCGTGCGTCAGGGCGATACAGACTACTGTCTCCAAGTCGTCCGAGAGATTATGCTCCACGATCGGGAAGTATTTTATTGCCAGTTGCGCCGTGCCAACAGGATGCACGATGAAAGGTACGCTAATGCCAGAGGTGCGCGTATCGCGAAATTGTCCACGATGACCCTTGTAGGCAAAACGAAGAGTCTCACGCACTCGCTCTGAAACCGGCGTCATGCTTTCGTTCTCAAGCGTCTGCAACAGTATCTTATAGGAAAATTTTTTGGAAGCCATTTTTCACCTTATTACGATAAAGTGCTAAACTGGGGTAAATTGGTCACAGTTTATCAATCGGCAATTATTTTAAGGACCCTAATGACCACTTTTCATAAATGTTCACAAATACCGGCCATATGGCTCACATGTAGTCCTGAATCGGCTCGCCCCACCCGTTGTAACCGTTCTTCATAGACGATAGATCCGCATTCGCTATATCACGACATAGAGTATCCGGGTGGCATTACAATACTGTACCTATATTCTGTCCTGGTTTGATTTGCTGCGAAAAGAACTCTCCTAGCCCTGCAAACTTACCTTGTACGCCTTCTTCAAGGTTCTTTTTCCATTGTTTGTTGTTGCGTACTTTTGGCACGATGATATAGTCATTCTCCCAATACCGCAGGCAGTACTGAATGAGCATTCGAGCGGTGCGACCGTTTCCATCTTGAAAAGGGTGAACACGAATTAGTGCGGCAAACAACTCTGCAAGAAACAGGCCCTTGTCAGTAGCTGAAGCTTCTGAAAACTGATCGACTTCTGACAGTTCTCGTGCAATCGCTTTAAGGCCACTGTCGATATCTTGGGGCTTCCAGAGTACGAGACCTCCGTAGTCTGGGACGTAACTATCCGTCCTAATTCCTGCGTCACTGAGTCGGGTTCCATACGTAACAGCGTGAACCTTCCGCAAAAAATTGCGCCCCGGTGGTATGAAACGCCAGTACGCTTCAATTGCATAGAGACAACGTGCCTGATTGACTACATCGCTCCTAAAGTCTGTGGTAACTGTGCGCGACCGCAACAGGGATCGCTCAGATTTAGTTTGCCTGAACGTAAGTAACGTTTCGACGACTACCTTTCGAACATCGTTCAATGAGTAGTCCCCGTGCTTCCGTTCGATCGCAGCGTGAATTATCTTTACGAAATCACGTTCCACGTTATGCCTCGCATCTTATATTGTTCCCAACAATGTTAGAAACGAGTAGAAGAGCATAATGACATTGTTATAATCCGCCGATTCTAATACATTTGGAGAAGTTTCATTCAGAAAAGTGAAGTCGTCTACCTTCTTTCTTGCGGGTTTCTTAACATCATTCATCACCTTCTCTATTGATTCGCTTACCGTCTCTAGTGCATTAATGTGTCGCGTGTCAATATCCCGAAACGCGTATTCGAACTGTCTGTAGAACAAATTACGCAGCGTCCACCGCCAGAATAGTTGCTCGTCTGCCGTCGGTAGCTCAAGCTTATCGAACTCAATTGTACGAATGATCGCAATTGCAACGTCCAACAGGGAAGCTTTCTTTTCTCTTGCTTTCTCAGACAGTTTTTCTAACGTTTTCGCACGCTTATGCGGGTCTTCAACTTTAATTACTCCACCAATTAACAGCGAAACCAGTCTAACCAAACTAACCATATCGTAATGTTCAATATCACGAACTGCTTGCTCATCGGTGACTTCTCTCTCACGCCTCGATCTCCGCGCGGCTATAACGGTTTCACAAATCATGGACGCGAGTAGTTTCAACTGGTCAGCACCGACAAAGCCCAATCGAATGCTCTCGAAATCGATCATGACGAAACGATTGTAATTTGCCGCCCACGTCAGATTGTTCCCGTTCATATCCCCATGCACAAACGACGGCTCAAAATACTGAGGCGCCACCATGTCGATGAAGTTACCGGATTCATATGCGTGATTAGGCCGCAGTTCTTGCAGTTCTTTGACCAGTTCGGGCAAACTTCTGAACCGATCAAAGACGATCTCAGTATTACTCGCGTTTGGATACTTAATATACGCCTTGAAATATTTACATGTTGCGATCAGCATTCGGAAAGTAGCGTTTGACAGGGTTGGTTCTTCAAGCAGGTGGTCTGTGATATTGCTCAGACGCTTATCAATATTTACGTAATTATGTCTCGTTGTGTACGGACTCCTCTTTGCGCCAGTGCCTGTCAAATCCTCAATCAGGGGCGCTACACTGCCACTCCCGAATTCTTTGGGTTTTTTCTTGCTCTGTTCGGCCCACTCCAGCTTACCCTCGTCTCTCCAGATTTTGATATTCTCAGTGAAGTGATGGGTGATGGCTTCTGCAATGTTTGCTGCTGACAGTTGTGTCTCTCTATTATCTCTGTTTGTTAACTCAGCACACAGTGTCAGAAAGGATATCGGAGTCGGCCTAATTTGGCCACTGACACCTGTGATCAGGTCGGAAATAATTATGCCGTAGCCAATATCGCGAGAATCCCGAGTAGATTTCTTTTTCGGTGCGGTCCCGATTGTGTCGAAGGCAACGCCGTTTGCAGGTATCCTGGCTGCCAAGAGGATCTTGTGCCGAACGTGTTCTATATAGTTGGCTTGCTCACGTTCCAGCTTTTCTTTCGTAGTCAGCTTTACGATCTGAGCCGTCTGGTAGGGAGCACCCACCACGAACATGGCCAGTGCACTGTAACCCGGATGATATTGCGTAAAGGTCGGTAGCTTGGAATCTCCAAAACGGCGATCCGCCAAGGCGCGGGCAATTGAGCCTAGATAGCAGTACCAAACGTCATTGGCAGGAACAGCCATCAGGAACTTATGGATGTCCTGAATGTTGTCCTTCCACTCTTTCTCAATCAGTTCAATGGCGATCTGGCTCCGCAGCCATCTATAGAGCGCTACTTGGTCGCCTGCAAGTTTGTCATTGTCAAGCTTCCTTATAATCTTCAAAACGCGCTCGCGCACTTCTCTCTGTGCTAACGAACTGTTTCGCCAAATGCGTTCACCCTTGTATTCAAGTATCTTCTTTGCTGCGTGGCAATCGAACCTCAATAGCTCGTACATAATTTTCGTATATAGGACTTTGCCGATCGTCCGGCCTGCCATTCCGGCGAATGCTTCTTTCATCCGTTCAGAGTAGTCAATCGAGTTACTTCCAAGCTTAATGTAGCTGAGCAAAGACGCGCTGGCGTCCACGAGACGCGAGATGAGTTCGATGTCCGCACGCGAGAACGCGTCCACGTAGTCGCTCTCAAATACAAGAATCGCAAATGGCCGAGTTTTCTTATGTGCCGGGCGGCGCAATAGAAACGCGGCTGTTGTCTTGGTTACTCCTTCTCGGACAATGTCAAGGACAAGCTCTTTCCACGCCTTCTTGTCATTTGATGTTAAAACAAGCCCTTTTGGAGGAGCAGACTTTTTCGCTGGAAGGAAGGCGTTTCGTGAAACGTCAACGTTAGAAAATTCGGCGGGGGTCACTTGGGGCATAGTTTTGCTGGACTGCTTCAGATACTGATACAGCAAATATTTGGAAATAGAGGGTGTTTCTGGGTTTGCCACTCGATAACAGTGAACGTAGTTCTTCTTTGCCTCGGACTTAGGGTATACTTCCAAAATTGGCGTCTGCTCTTCTTTTTTATGTCCCCGATAAGTGATGGACAAGAAGGTGACCCACTGGTGTTGCCGCGTGCGTTTCTTTGGCATGCTGTGGTATCGCCCGGGGCCAAAATACTCGTGCTTTTTGAATATTTTCGCAAACTTCTTCAATAACGCTGCCACGGCATCTGAAGGTGAGACATTCTTGTTGGCAAAGACAGGAACTAATCCTACGATATCCTGTAGGGCCTGCCGTTCGAAATCTAATCGTTCACGGACGCTCATTTCCCCAAGTGTCCGGAACATCTCTGCCACGAGGTGAGTGCACATTGGGATTTTCGCTTTAAGGTCGTCAAGATTGCCCTGATATGTAAAATATAGCGCTACCATGCAGTCTATCGATGCAGGCTTGTCAGTTTCCCCTTTTCCAAGCTTGGAATTGCTAAGACCTAAGACAAGGCAACCGTTAATCTTGTCAAAGGAAATCCCTTGACTATAATGATCGTTGGATGAAATTTTTTCAAGAAAAAAGTCGATCCTCTTTGGAAATACGTAACGTCCTTTTTTGGTTGCCTCTGGTTGGAGGCGCACGACCAATTTATCTTTGATGTTAAATAGAGTGTAATATATATTGTCGCTCGTAGTCGGCCCTGCGTCACCAGAGGGAGTTCTGAGAGTTGCACTCGGGTCTTCAAAGGCATGTGAGGTAATGCCGTCAAGGACAACGTCTTCAATATCGAAATAGTGTCCAATGTTTTCAGGTGATGCATAAATATGGCGGAGGCGCTGTTTTCGATAGCCTGAACGTTCGCGAACTGTTGCAATTTGAAGCGATATTCCTAGCGTTTTTGTTATGACCTCGAGACTCTGCTTGATAACATCTAGTGTGAGCTCTCGCGGGCTTACCTTTCCTGGGTTAGAAAAAGCAAGATTATGGATATGTGCCCTGAAAGCAGCAAAATCAAATGTGAATGCGTCAGACATCATTACCTCCTAAGGCTCTTGTCGTTTCGATATCTCTTGATACGGTTGTGCAAACGAGAAACGCGAAATAGATCTCTTTCCATTCTCGTTGATCGAGACTTATCATTTTGTAAATCAATGCGGCCGAACAACATATCGATAAGGCAGTCAAAGGCCACCAACCATTTGTCGCGAATGCGATCCCGTAGATGAGTACAGGGCCAACGCAGTTAGCACACATGGCACGGACGCCAATGATTGCTTCACGTCTTTCCCAGGAGGCAGAGGCATTATTTGAGACAAACACCCGACAAAGTCGATGGGCTTGCTGGCCGTCGACAACATCGTCTCCAAATACTTTCTTAACCTTTTCCCTAAGCCGCCTGTTTAGTGCAATGCCCAGTGGTGATTTGGAGGCGTGTGATTCGGAAAAATAGTCGATTCGTGGGTTGCAGACTTTCCAAACCAACTTGCGTAGTCCTTCTCTGCTTGCGACACTCCAAACCAACCCAATCAAGTATGCCGCGACGAATCCCAGCATTATGTCGATAACGACGCTCCCCGTTGACATTGTGTTCGCAAGATGAGATACGTCCTGGCTGCGCATGACGTAGACTGCATGCATCGTGGCGGCACCTGGAAAGAGATATGCTAAGAAGTCGAAAAGCCGAAACGGAACTGTTGTATCTTTTTTAATCACGCTGAAACTCCGTATGCAGTTTGTGTCGTGACTCTACAGGGATGTACTTTGCCCACATAAAAGTCCATAATTCGTTAGGAAGGGATAGAAGATCATCCATCTTCTTAGCTCATCCCGTCCATTCATCCGGTTGGTACGAACCTTATTTTTGCATCCAGAAGTAATCATATCACGGGAGAGTCCAACATTCAAGTTAGTGCAAGGAATTATGCGCACATTTTTTTATCGTACCTGCAAATATTCTCATGCTGTAACTTTTGTAATACCAAAGACTTACAGTCCACCCCGGTATTTGGTCGCCCCACGATGTTTCAAGTATTTCTTGTCGATGTTATTCTCATCGCTTTCGTAAGTATACTCGAACTTAACAACATCCTCATCGGGATCAGGCCCGTAATCATAGGTCCAGTGTGTTTTGACCCTGCCCAAGTTATCATATTCCGGCTCAAAGGCGACATCCGGCGTGGGATAATCGCGCTTGGCCACACGTGCGCCGATATAGTCGTAAGCCTGACACAGCGACGCCGCGTGTAGGATGAAGCCTTTCGGGGTGTAAACTACTGTCAGGGGTCAGAAAGTGCGCTTCGGCGCATTGATCAGCCCCAGAGGAAGCTGCGGCTAACTTCGTGCCAGCAGCCGCGGTAATACGAAGGTGGCGAGCGTTGTTCGGAATCACTGGGCTTAAAGCGCGCGTAGGCGGAAGTTCAAGTGTCCTGTGAAATCCCCCGGCTCAGAGGCTGTGTCGCAATTGTACCGTTTTCCACTTAAGAAGTCGATCTTTGATGGAGGCCATGTTATAATGGCATGTGTTGGTATGATTGAAAGGGATTTCTAATGGCTTATCGACATGGCGAA
>SDBV01012269.1_pt1 | contig 10992 bp, 9 predicted proteins | sample 2277081 | NCBI WGS metagenome assembly SDBV01 (sample SAMN10402039, study PRJNA504765) | marine sediment metagenome | isolation source: marine sediment core GS10_PC15, 223 cmbsf | place: Arctic Ocean: Southern Knipovich Ridge | collected 2010
GCTTGGTGATGTAATCGGTAGCACCGTACTTCATTGCTTCAATCGCATTCTTGATACTCCCGTAGCCGGTCATCAGCACTACTATGATGCCGGGATCCAAAGATTTGATCTCTTTAAGCAGCGTCATTCCGTCCATTCGCGGCATCTTGATATCAGTCAATACGATATCGATGTCACCTTCCCTCCTGATCTGCTCCAGTGCATCGGCCCCGGAGGCGGCTTCGACAACACCATACCCTTTGAGACGAAAAAGCTTAGCGCAACTCTGACGCATCGCAGTGTCATCTTCTACCACAAGGATGTTGACCCCACTACTCATCGACGGCACCCTCCATCGGAGTATGAGGCAGACGAACCAGGACCGTCGTACCCCGCCCCAGTCGGCTCTGAATCTCGATCCTCCCCTCGTGCTCTTCGACGATTCGCTGGCAGATTGCTAATCCCAGACCTGTACCTTTGCCTTGTTCTTTCGTCGTGAAAAACGGGTCAAAAACACGGTTGAGCACGTCCTCTTCCATACCACATCCATCGTCGGTTACTCGAATTTCCACACTGCTCTCGTCGAGCAATAGTCTGGTCGCTATGCATAAATGTCCTCCATCCGGCATTGCATCTGCGGCATTCGCAGCCAAATTCAGCAGTACCTGTTGAATCTGGTTACTGTCCACACAAACAAATATTCCGTTTCCGGCGCAGTCAGTCTCCAGTTTGATGCCTTTCAGTGTTAGATCGTTTTCGACCAGGGACAAGCTCTCTCGAATCAGACCATTCAAGTCTGTTCTGGAGATTACTCCCTCGGAGCGACGGGAGAATCCAAGTAACGAGTCGACGATGCGTCTGCACCGTTGCGCTTCGCCCTCGAGAACCTTTAGATCGGAAAGGTCTCTACCTCTCTCTGCCTGTCGCTCAATTATTTGCGCGCGCAGTAGTATGGTCGCCAGAGGAGTATTCAATTCGTGAGCGACACTGGCCGCAATTTGCCCAACAAGCACCATTTTTTCCTGCTCAAACAGTTGCTCACGTAACTGTTTTTGGTCCTGTTCCAGTCTTACCCTTTCTGATACGTCCTGACTGATCACAACAAGGCCCAGATAGCGCCCATCCTCGCCGTGCACACTGGAGTAATTGCTGAGACGGCACTGTTTATCACGGACAATCATTTTTTCGGTTACTGTAAACCCGGGTTTCTTCTTTGCCTGCTCAAGGATACTTGCCATTCTCGGACGCGCTTTGAGCGAATGGCAGTCCAAAAGCGGCTTGCCCAATAGTCCGCTGGCATCCCTCTGCCAAATTCGCTCGGCGCTTTCGTTACAGAGGGTAATCTTGTCTTCGGTGTCTACAAAAACCACACCCTCAACCATGCTGTCAATCATGGCACGCAACTTGTCTCTCTCCCAGGCAGCCTGTTCCTGCGTTATCCGAATCCGACGATTTTGGTCCTCCATTACCTTGCGTTGCCTCAAAAGCTCATCAGACATTTGGTTGAAGGACTTCACGAGATCGCCGATTTCGTCTTTGGAAGTTGCTTCAACCCGCTGGCCGAGGTCCCCGTCACGAATCTTATGTGCTGCCTTTGTCAGGCTGCGAACCGGTTGCGTAACCACCCATGAGACTACTGCTGCCAAACCAATCGCAACCAGGAGAACAAGGCCCGCAATGGCAACCAGTGCCGTCGTAAAATGCGAAATGGTCTCCTGGATTCGGCGTTGTGATATCCCAACGTGCACAGAGCCCACCTTCCCTTGCAGAATTGGAACGGCGATGTCGTGGACCAGGCCCTCCTCCACGGTGGGCAACAACTTTTCCTTCCACGTATCCCCATGGTTCAGCGTGTTTACCCCCATCAAGTCCGCGGGAAAACCCCCGGCGAAAGTATGAGCCAGCACACGTCCTTTGCGATCACTAACGTAAGCGTAGGTGACATCGGCATCACTATCTTTCAGGTTTCTAACTAACTGCAGCAGGGAGACAAACTCTTCAGTCAGCACGAAATGTTCACTGCGTGCAGCCAGATTAACTGCCATGTTGTGCCCCTTCGCCACGTACACTGTGCCAAGCGTGCTTGACAAATGGTCACGGACAAATATCACCACTATTATATCAAGCAGAGCCACCAGGCCGATGCAGCAAAGCATAATTTTCATACGCAAGCTCAAACGTGGCATGGTCATTTTCCTGTTTCAAAACTCTGAAAATCCTTCATGAAATCCTCCATTTGGCGGATAGAGTCATACGCATGGTCTTCAACCACCGTGAACCGGTCAATCAGGACTTTCCTTAGGATATTGGAACCTTCGGGATCGTTGTGCATGTTCAGAAAGGCCGAGCGCAACTTCTCTTTTAATTCAGAGTCAATGTTTGGCGAAACAACCACGGGGGGAATGGCGCAAAAAGGTGACTTGTAGAGAATCTTGGTTTGTTCCGTCAATTCCGGCTCCTCGGCGTTCAGATACTCCCAGATCAGGCTGTCCACGGCGGCACCGTCGACAAACTTCTCAGCCACTGAGAGGATTGAGTTGTCGTGAGAATATGTAAAGATATATCTTCTGAAGAATGACTCCGGCGTTTCTCCCATCCTGGCGAGGGTGTAGGCGGGAATGAGCATCCCACTGTTGGACAGAGGATCCGAAAATGCAAACAGCTTGCCTCGCAGATCGTCGAACTTTTCCATCGTACTGTCCTTGTGAACAATGAAATATGAACGGTACTCCGTTTTTCCGAAACACACCGGAACACACAGAAGTTCCATCTCGAAATCGCGGTGACCCTCGACATACGGACGCGAGCAAACGAATGCTGCGTCTATCCGCCCTTCTTTCATCAAAAAGTTGACCTCGGCATATGTCTTCCGTTGGACCATTTCCACCCCACGACCGAGCTTTTCACCAATGTAATCGAAGATGTCCTCGTAAAAAGTAAGCGATTTTGCAGGCGAGATAATCGCACCGACAGCGATTCGCAGTTTATCTGCATCCTGATGAAGTAAAAGAGGCTTTGTTAGCGACGGTCGTAAGCTGATAGGTCTTTCGACCTCGGTCCGTTTTGCCTGGATCAAGTATGTTACCCCTGCTATTAAGAACAGGCTGAGCAGACCTATCGCAACTGGCCAACGCGCTCTAACCATTTCTCACTGCCTTTCTGTTAACTCGAAACGGACACATTGATGCCTGAATCCACGCCTCACCAGTGGAGCGGTTGATATACAGGTCGCGCAACCAACAATTCTCCGACTGCGAGAGCATCTTGTTATATGCCGTTCGTAATCCAATAATATGGTACTCGACCAGTCCTTTAATAGCAAGAGCAAACTAACATTGTTGTTCGCATTTACCATAATAATGCACCTTTAGCCTTCACCCCTTGTCAATATTCAAGCAATTTGTGATATCGTATCCTTATGTATTTTGCTGCCTTGGAAACTCCTATCCTGAACGTCCATCAAAATCGTTGCGGTTCCACTCCGGCTTCAGAGGAAATTCTATACTGCTTCTGTCTCGTTGTGAACGATAAACAGCTGTGAAAATTTCTACTGTTTTTCGCCCGTCCCGGCCCGTAATCAAAGGCTGGCGGTCTTGAAGTACAGCCTGTAGAAAATCCTGTATCTGCAGCCGGTGATAGTACTCCATTGCGTTAATGCTGTTGAAAAACTCACAGTCCTCCTTCTGCCATTTTTCCAACAGGTTCTCTTCACCCGCCACAGTCCAATAATCATTTATAGGCGGCTCGGTGATACTGGACATACCTGCAATAAACATTGCTCCGCCATCGGTCTGGACACCGACCGAAGCACCGTTATCACCATGTATCATGACCTTGCCGAACAGAGCGGGATTCTGTGAGTTACTCACGATGATGTTGCCGATGCCGCCGTTTTTGAACCTTATTACTGCTGCGGCAGTGTCTTCAACTTCAATATAAGGGTGGTTCAGGTTGCCCCAGAAAGCCGAGAGTTCTTCTATGGGCCCCATGTACCATTGCAGCAGGTCTAGTTGATGCGGCGCCTGGTTGACAAGAACACCGCCGCCCTCTGCGTTCCATGTGCCTCTCCACGCATCGCTTTCATAATAAGCCCGATCTCTCCAGCCCAACATATAAACAGTGCCGAGAATCGGCTTTCCGATTTTCCCGTCGTCTATGGCTTTGCGAATCCGCTGGCAGGGGGCGTAGAATCGCCTCTGGCAGACTGTACCCAGTTTTATACCCGCTTGCTCCGCTGCATCGAGCATCGCATCACAATCTTGTAGTGAAGAAGCAAGGGGCTTTTCCACAAGAACATGTACACCGAGTTTTGCAGCTTTGATCGTCGGTTCTGCATGACAGGGGTGAGGTGTGCATACGATAATCATGTCGAGTTTTTCCCCGGCGATCATTTCTTCGAGATCGCAATACCCTGTGACACCGTACTTCTGAGCATATTGATTTGCCTTTGCGGCGGTCCGGCTGTAAACAGCTCTAAAATCCGATTCTTTGAGCATGGCAAGTGCGTTAGCATGCAAATCCGTAACCTTGCCGCAACCTATGATTGCTGTTTTGAGTTTTTCCATATTTCAGTCGCCAAATGTAATGTTCTAAACATTTTTATCGATACATACAGATTTTTAGACCGCCGCATGCTCATGGTTTGAGTATAACTTTCATCAGTCCCTGTTCGCGGCCATAAAGTCTCTTGAACCAGGATGCACCTTCAGACAGAGGGGCTCTTGCACTGATAAGAGCATCTACATCTACTCGACCGCCGGCTATCATATCCAGACATGCCGGATACTCCCCACATGACGCACATGAACCGTACAGTGTAATTTCACGTGTAACAACCGATTGCAGGGGGAAATCAACATTCGGAGAAAGATTGCCCACGAGCGTAAGACGGGCGCCCTTTCGCAGAACATCAATCGCTGTTCTAACCGTGGCGGCAATGCCGACCACTTCAAAAGCAACATCGGCGCCTTTGCCGGCAGTCTGGGTGAGTATCTCCTGTTTTACGTCGACGGCATCAACGTTGAGTCCGCTGTCGGCACCGAGCTTACAGGCCAGATCAAGTCGATTCTGATCCATGTCAATCGCGATGATTTTTCCACAGCCGGCGACCCTGAGTGACTGAATAACAAGTAGTCCGATCATTCCGGCTCCAATAACCACGGCCGTATCATTCAGGGATATTGGCGTTCTTTCCACTGCATGGAAGGCTATCGAAAGTGCTTCGACCATAGCCGCCTGCGAAAAAGCAACCTTATCCGGCAGGGCATACAGGATACGTTGTGGAACAGCTACATATTCAGCGAAGGCTCCATGCCTGCGATAGTCTTCGCAGGAAACGCCAAGAACCATCCGATTGTCGCAAAGGTTAATCCGCCCGCGACGGCAGTACCAGCATTTGCCGCAATAGACAGTCGAGTCGAACGTGACACGATCGCCTTCTTTCCAGCCGCTCACATTAGAACCCGTCTCGGCAATGATACCGGCCGCCTCATGGCCCATAACGATCGGCGGACGGCGTCTGCCCGTAGAACCATCCATACCGTGAACATCACTGCCGCAGATACCACAGGCTTGGACTTTGATAAGCACGTCATCGGACCCAATTTCAGGCTCTTTCATATCATCGTAAATAAAACTGTTGTACTCTTTTAAAATAAGTGCTTTCATAGGCTACCGCCTTCCTTTTTCGATAACTTCTTTCGTGTGACTTTGCACTTCGTCAGGAGTCTATTTCACAGATTTCTCTGGATTCCATTCGAGAACGGACGTCAAAAAGACCGGCAGAAGCGGATGGATCATCTGGCTGGAAATATCGGTAAACAGACTGACCAAGCCTAAGGTGTAAACATTTCTTTTTAATTTCCCATCTTGCTCAGGATTTGCTTTGTTTGCCGACATCTTTTTCATTAAAAGAGAAAAACAAATTGAGTGCCGACCACGTTAGTTTGCAACCATCCATCACGTGTTTTGTTGCTTTTGAACGTATAGTAAATTCCAGCTTTGAGATTTTTCGCCAGGTTAAACGAAAATCCCGCAGATAACCTGTTTTGGTTAATACGGCTTTCTCCGAGATTTGTGAAGACCTCGTCAGCAATATACGGCTGGAGGTTAAATCTTGTGAGTTTGAATGGCAGGTTCACCGTTGTTTTATTCCTAAACCTCCAAACAGTCTCTTTCAGTTCGAAGTCCCGGTATTCGAGCCTCGCTCTATTCCCAACGTCAAAGTCAAATATCCTGCCTTTTAACATGATGTTGAAGTGCGGGCGATTTTCATGCCGAAACTTATCGGTGCCGTCTTTTTCATATTCTTTTTTGAAGTTGAAGCCAAGGTCTATCCAGTCACCCAGGCTCTTGTATACCAGGCTGACATCGGTATTATGAAGGTAAGGATTGCCGTTGTCTTTTCCAAACCTCAATTCTTCCCTGACGGTAATCTTCCAATCTTTATTCAGGTCGTAGTCAATGCCGAACTCCTGCCAGTATTCGCCGTTTCCATTCTTCGAAGCAAAAGAAACACTGCTCAGCAACATTCCTTGAGCAATTATCGCTATAAAAAGAAAAAGGTTGGTTTGAGATGCCCTGTTCACGATATTTTCATTCCTTTCATTATTCTTGACTCTATGGCAATTCAGGAGAAATCCTTTAGTGCTCTTGGTGGAGCAAGCCCGGCCCTGCGCTTCAGGGGTTGTGGGAGAATATTTCTCTTTCGACCTGGCCGAGGTAGAACCTGCCGTCGGCCTGGGCGAAGTTGATGACCGTGTCCATCTGCTGATGGATAAAGGCCGTGTCATTGCCCACGACGGCACAGCCGATGACCGCCAACTGTTTGCTGTCCTGGGCCTCTACCTCGGCAACCGAAAAATTGAACCGGCTCTTCAACCGCCCCACAAGACTCTTGACGATACCGCGTTTCTGCTTGAGGGACTCAATCCCGTGCAGATGAACATGCATTTTTAACAGCCCGACTATCATAGGACGTCCCGAAGTTAACGGTGGGGCTGCTTCACGCTGCAGATTTGCCGACCCCTTTGCTCGAACAATCCATTCGATATCGCTGTAATTGTACAGTCTGGGATTGCTTTTGGGGAGGAATAATGTTAGAATTTTATGGTAAAGTTTTCTGTTGGAGATTAAATGCGTCCGTTTACGCTTCTGATAAAACCCGCGGGTCCCGACTGCAATATCGCGTGCAACTACTGCTTTTACGCGTGTAAGACGTGCATTTTCGGGCAAGGCCGCCACCGGATGAGCGACGAGGTCCAGGAAACGCTGGTCAAGAGCTACATGTCCCTGCGGTTTGGCGGCAGCAGTTTTGCGTGGCAGGGCGGCGAGCCGACGCTGATGGGGCTGGACTTCTACAAGCGGCTCGTCCAACTCCAGCAGAAATACGGCGAAGACGGCCAACTCGTCACCAACGCCCTGCAGACCAACGGCATCCTGCTCAATGACGACTGGTGCAAATTCTTAGCCGAATACAAATTTCTCGTGGGCATAAGCCTCGACGGCCCTAAGCACTTTCACGACATCTATCGCCTCGACCACGCCGGTGGCGGTACGTACGACAGAGTTGTCGCCGGGATCGAAAAGTGCCGCCAACACCACGTCGAGTTCAACATTCTCGTCCTGCTCAATGACAAAAACGTCGAGCATCCGGATGAACTCTTCGACTTCTTCGTCAAGGAAAAGAAAATCAAGTTCCTGCAGTTCGTCCAGTGCGTCGAGCGCGATCTGGAAACAGACGAAATCGCCACCTTCAGCATGAAGCCCCAACAGTATGGCGAGTTTCTGTGCAGAATCTTCGACCGCTGGCTCGAGTACGGCACGGACAAAGTGAGCATCCGCACTTTTGACAGCGTCGTCTCATACCTGCTGGGCATGGGGCATACCGAATGCACCTTGGGTCCGCAATGCAACGACTACATAGTCATCGAGCACAATGGCGACGCATTCTGCTGCGACTTTTACGTTGACAACAAATGGCGTCTCGGCAATATCTGCCAAACAGCAATCGAGCAATTAGCCGGCGCCAAACTCAAGCGGCAGTTTTCCCGCAACAAGCGCGACATCGGCAACAAATGTCTCGTCTGCCGATACCTTGACATCTGTCGCGGCGGCTGCCCCAAGGATCGCCTCGCCGGGTCAGGGACGCACAAGGCGCCCAGTTATTTTTGCGAAGGATATAAATTGTTCTTTGACCACACATTAGGACACTTCCGGCAGTTGGCGACCGAACTGCAGAGACAACAGGCGGGCGCCGGCGAAAGAACCCCCAACTCATGAGAGGAGAAGAAATGAGCCGTTTCAATCGTCTGCTGGCGGCGTCACTGGCGTGCCTGGCTGTTTTGTCATCCGGCGTTGTGTTTTCCCAATCGACCATGCCTCCGGGCTATACGATCCCTCTTATCGACCTTGCGGACCAGACGCATCGTCAGGTCGTTGTCGACAGAGAAACCGGTCAGTATCTCGGCCACCCCACGACGGTGCTGCTGGAAGACGACAAGACCATGATCGCAGTCTACCCCAAAGGCCACGGCCGAGGCGCCATCGTTATGAAGAGGAGCACCGATGCGGGTTTGACATGGTCCAGGCGCCTGCCCACACCCGCAAGCTGGACGACGTCGAAGGAGGTCCCGACCATCCACCGTGTCATCGACAAGAACGGTAAGAAGCGTTTGATCATGTTTTCGGGTCTTTATCCGATCCGCATGGCCGTTTCCGAAGACGACGGCAAGACATGGTCCGAGTTGGAGCCGATCGGCGACTTCGGAGGCATCGTCGCGATGGGATCGGTGGTGAGGCTTGCCAGCGGCGACTATATGGCGCTGTTCCACGACGACGGGCGATTCCTTAAGGGTCAAGGCAAGAGGACGAAATTCCAGGTCTTCAAGACAATCTCAAAAGACGGCGGCCTGACCTGGTCCGACCCCGTGGTGATAGCCGAGCACGCAGCAGCCCATCTCTGCGAGCCGGGCGTGGTTCGCTCTCCGGACGGCAAACAATTAGCCATGCTCCTGCGCGAGAACAGCCGCAAGTTCAACTCGTTTGTCTGCTTCAGCAACGACGAAGGCGGGACATGGTCCAAGCCGAGAGAGCTTCCGGCAAGTCTCACCGGGGACCGCCATACGGGCAGGTACGCCCCCGACGGCAGGCTGTTCATCACGTTTCGCGACACCACACGACAGAGCGCCACGAAGGGCGACTGGGTCGGCTGGGTCGGCACATATGACGACATTGTTAACGGCGCCGAGGGCCAATATCGCGTCCGGCTCATGGATAACCATCGCGGCGCGGATTGTGCTTATCCGGGACTCGAACTCTTAGGCGACGGGACATTTGTAACGACCACATACGGACACTGGACTCAAGGGCAGCAACCCTACATTGTCAGCGTCCGATTCAAGATCGAGGAAATCGACGCGCTGGCAAACACGCCCCAGAAAACAAAGCTCTTCATCAGCGGCGCCGACGGATACCACACATATCGCATTCCTTCGCTTATCGTAACGAAAAAAGGAACACTGCTTGCATTTTGCGAGGCTCGCAAAGGCGGCCGAGGCGACAGCGGCAATATCGACATGATGCTCAAGCGTTCCGAAGACGGCGGTGCGACATGGTCCGGCCGGCAAACTGTCTGGGACGACGGGGCCAACACCTGCGGCAATCCCTGCCCGGTTGTTGACCGGACGACCGGCACTATCTGGCTTCTGATGACATGGAATCTCGGCTCGGACCGAGAGTCGGCTATCATCGATTTGAAGAGCAAGGATACCCGCCGCGTTTTTGTAACATCGTCAACCGACGACGGCAAGACCTGGGCAAAGCCAATGGAGATCACCGCCGACACCAAAGAGCCCGACTGGACCTGGTACGCTACGGGCCCGTGCACCGGAATCCAGCTTGAAAAAGGTCCGCACAGGGGCAGGCTGCTGATCCCGTGTGACCACATCGAAGCCAAAACAAAAAAATATTACTCGCACGTCATCTACTCCGACGACAACGGAAAAACGTGGAAGTTGGGCGGTTCGACACCCACCGACCAGGTCAACGAATGTCAGGTTGTCGAACTTGCAGACGGCAGGCTGATGCTCAACATGCGAAATTACTACCGCGTCAAAAAGAACCGCGCCGTGTCGACCAGTTCCGACGGCGGGGTGACATGGTCAGAAATTTACCGGGACCCCGCCCTGCCCGAGCCGCGTTGTCAGGCAAGTTTCATCCGATACAGCCTGGCATCCGATGACTCAAAAAACCGCCTGCTCTTTTCCAACCCCGCCCACACCGACAGCAGGGTCAACATGACCGTCAAACTCAGTTACGACGAAGGCAGGACCTGGCCGATCACAAAGACACTCCATGCGGGCCCCGCCGCCTACTCATGTCTGGCCGTCCCCGGCGACGGCCGAATCGCATGTCTCTACGAAGCAGGCCAAGACAGCCCATACGAAACCATCACATTTGAAAGATTCTCACTGCGATGGTTGACCGATGGAAAAGATGATAATGCCAAATAGCGCACAATTGCAAATTGTGCCGGTTTTCGCAAAGAAACGCATCCGGATTATGCCAGGCCGGGCGACCGCATTGGAGACCCCCCGAAGCAGTGGATGGTTTGGAGGAAGCAGTATTGCCACTGACATATTCTGCAACGACGCCTCACTATCGAGTTGCAGCGGCTTTTGCCCTGGGGCAAGCAGGCAAACATGATGCCGTTGACGATCTGCTTGAGACGGTCAACAACTTCGATAATGCTCTGGAGGTTCGGCATCTGGCGGCGAAAGCCCTGCTGAAGCTGTGCAATAGCAGCGACCTCAAAGTCTTACGCCAAGCGGCTGACAACTATCCTGAGGTTCATACGAGAAGAGTTCTTTTAAACGCCTGTGCGAAAGCAGAACGTAAATGATGGCGGTTTTGGCAGAATGGAAAAGAGGTGGGCATAAGAACTATCCTGCCTGAATGAAAAGATCTGTTCAGTACAGACACTGTCGATTGGTCTTGGGCAAATACGATTTGAGG
>SDBV01012270.1_pt1 | contig 10992 bp, 21 predicted proteins | sample 2277081 | NCBI WGS metagenome assembly SDBV01 (sample SAMN10402039, study PRJNA504765) | marine sediment metagenome | isolation source: marine sediment core GS10_PC15, 223 cmbsf | place: Arctic Ocean: Southern Knipovich Ridge | collected 2010
GCCTGGGCCAGGTTATTTAGATGCCCTTCGTCCCGGCCTTCAGGGTAACCGGCCTGTGGTTTGCCATATACCGTATCTCGCGGAGACCAGGGGGCCATGAGCTCGTCCGCCAACGTGCGGATATTGCGGCTTTGCGTAGCAGCCCATTCGAGACCGGTAAATATATTCTCAAATAAACCTGGCTCTTTTTCCGGTTCAACTGCACTAATCTTTTGTTCCAGATTCAAACCTTCCTGAGTCTTTGCTAAAGCTGCGTACTGATCTTCGTATGGTGATCGGAGCCATTGATTAGCTGCCATTTGTAGAGTTTCCCAGGTACTCGGAGCATCAGGGCTTACCGGTTTCGGCGTACTGGTATAATTACCCGCCTGCGTTATCTCACTTACAATAGGCTGTACTTGCTGCGGACCTGGAAAGAATGTGGATCCTATTCGACTTATACCTTTACCGATCCCGCTTGTGATATTTGTCAAGGCGTCCCAGCCGCCGCTGACTAAACCACCTGCCATTTCAAGAATCATTTTTTTATCCCTTCTTAAACAATATAATTGCCCCGAGGACCAGGCCGGCATACATAAGATAATTCGGCGGCTTTGCAGCCGGTGCCGGCGGTGATACATAGACCGGTTGTACCTGTTGGCCCCCCTGCTTTTCCAGGACCTCAATCAACGTATCGATCGTCTTTTTCTGCTGTTGAAAAATATCTGTTTCCGTTGTCTCGGTTTCGTTATTTTCATCCGCCATTTTTAACCTCTGAACAATCTGCCGATTGCCTGGTTGATCTGCTCAACCGCACTATATTCTTCCGCCGGCGGCAGCGTGATAATTTGCCGGATCGGCGGCTGGCTTGTTTGTTCGATTAAATTTGCTAAAGTAGTAATATTGCTCGCTTGTGTCTGTAATTCCATTTGTTTGCTGGTTAATTGATAATATTCGCCTGCCTGTTTTTCCATAAATTCCAATTCCTGAGCTTTTTGTGTCGCTACTGATTCTGCCTGTTTTTTTAACTGGCTTCTTGCAGCTTCGGCTTGTTTGGCTCCCGTAACTATTGAATAAGTGCCGACTCCAAGAGCAGCGGCCGTCAAAGGTGCTACCGCGACGGCGGCACCCACTCCCGTTATCAAAGCTGTGGCGGCTGCTGCTACTGGCGGCATATTCTTAACCTCATTTTTGTTTCGTCAAAAAACACAATTTTTTTGTCCGGTATATTTTCTTTGGCATCCATTAAGGCAATGATGTTTTGAATCTTGTCACCTTCTGGATTGCCCACTATGCAAATAAAATTGAGCAGGTCCGGCCATTCCTGGTAGATGCCAAATCCGCGTATCTTGCCATTGACATAATTGACTAAAGTCGTATCCTTGTAAGTCTCGAACATCCGTCGCAAAAAATCGTCCCGGACATTCGCAAAACCAACGTGATTAGCCTTTGCGAATTTTATCAGGTCATCAATCAGCATAATAAAAAAGGCGATTTTCCCTTTGTGGAAAGAATCGCCACGATAAAACCCAACCTTCACCTTTAGGGCAGCGGTTTATTTTTTCAAGTTACGACTTCTTGCGGGGGCCTGATCAGCTCGCAAGGATAAATGTCGATAAAATCGCTGGTCCCGACAGTATTGACATCCAGCATCAATTCAAGACTCGACAGCCGGCTCGTATCCAGGCACTCAGTTAAACGTCCGTCTTTGACGAATTCGAGCAGATAGTAACCTTCGAGCAGATGCTCGAGGAAGTAATGGTCAACTGCCGCCGCGCTGCCGTCAACTTCTGCGACCTCAATCCCACACTCCAGCCGATTATCCATCTGCAAAAATCCTGCGAACCGGTTTTTGAATACTTCCGTGCCTGCCTTGATTTGAATACTGTTAAGAATCGTATCGACCTGGTCACCGTCCGAATGAGTTTTTAATATAAATGACCGGTATAAATTACTCACCGGCAGCTGGATTTGATGACTTGTACTGGTTGCCGTTACCTGGCTGCGGATCATATATTCCTTGAACACCATAAACCGGGTACCAGGCGGTATCCCTACAGCTTCAACAGCCGCAACATAAAGCGTAGCGGCATCGACTGAGCAGCCGCCGGCGGCCGGGTCATAAGCATCGTTCATTACGTCATCGGGATTCCCAAAGGTGACGATAAAATCCAGGGTCGCAAGACCGGCACTGTTTAACAGCGTATCAATCGGCCGAATCGCCCTGGGCATCGCAAAATCGATCTGCGCGTGAACAACCATTGCAACATCGGTTTCCGCAGAGTATCCGCTAAAACCGGCAAAGCTGATATGAGGCCTGACACCGTGACGGATTTGATCGAGCCTGTGAAGTGTTTCCATGTCATAGTTTTTAATGACATCGCGGCCGTTCGCTCGGATCATTATGCTCTGGACCAACTGGGCAGGACAGCTATCCTTCGGCGCTCCACCGGTAGCTCCAACCACCCGGTCCATCTGGGCCACGAGTTTGAGCTGCAAGGTTCGATAAGCATAATTTCGCGGCAAAGGCAACGTCCGCGTTTGTCCTGCGGCATAAGTTATGGAGCCAATTTCGCGTTCTAAGATCTTCATTTGTTTAACCTCTAAAAAAGTTTCTATTGTTTTCGGCGAACGCGCGGTTTATACTCTAAACCATTGCCTTATGCTCTCCGGCAACATCTTGACCATGAAGAACAGGATCACGATCGCTATCGCCATCGAGATTAACTGGTTAATTGACGGTATCTTGAAAGCTGCCATATCATAAATTCCTTAAAAAAGAGATTTCAAAAAAAGGTCTGGAAGGCAAACAAAAAAGCGGCCTGGCAAATTGCTTGCCTCCAGACCGCTTTGCTACTCCACTGTTATCAGCATATATTTTTTGCAGTGATTTTGTCAATGCTTTTTTTTGTGTCCCCTGTTTCTCTGCGTTACTCGACGAGCTGCTGCAGTACCAGGCCTCGATGCTTTTGCCGTAACGTACTTTTTGTATGCTCGATGATGTGCCTGCTTACAGGCCGGCGAACAAAAACCGTCTCTATCGGTTTGTTTTTTGGTTTTATATGTATTTCCGCACCAGCGACAATACCAAAGATATTTATACATAAGCGTTACTCAAAAAACCAGCTGTTTTCCGGACCGCATAGTTGCCCTGTGCTTGCCGTAACGCAGAATTTTTTTAATTTTCGCTGTTTTTTTCTTTTTCGTCTTGTTCCGGCTGTGAAGTTTCGGCTTTTTCCGTTGTCAAGCCGAAATAATCGGCTACAGCTTCCGGCACTTTTCTAACCGGCAAATGGAACGCCCTGGCAAGATCGATTTGAACCCAGGCCCGCAACGCCCGGACAGCCTCAAGAATCTCCTGACGTGTTGTCACTGATGACACCTTTAGCTGTAAATGTTTTCCCAACTGTCTGTCGATCAAGTCCGAATCAATCTCGATATCCTGATCGTCCGGTTCCTGTTGATCGCCCTGCTGCTGTTGTTCGCCCTGCTGCTGTTGATCACTCTGCTGTTTTTCTGTTTCTTCCAAATGCCGAGTTGCTAACAATCCTCGTAAATAAATTGCCAATTCCTCCATTTCTTCCATTTCGTCAGCTATCAAAATCCAGCCAATACCTAAAGCATAAATTTCTCTTAACATTTTTTACCCTTTCAAATTCTGTTTTCTTTTTTATAAACTCTCAAAACTTTCCAGATTTCATTTACACTGCAATTCATAATCCTGCACAAAGTCCGTAGTTGATCGCAGCGCAACAATCCTAACCTGGCCCGCAATCCCCAATGTACCTTGCAAGCCGGCGATCCCGCCAACGCCCGGACAATATCTTTTACTTGCTCAGCTGTAAGCCTAATTATTCTGCCTTTGCCATTTTTACGCCCTTCCAATTTCCAAACCTTCATTGCCGTCTGTCCACTTTACATATTCGTACTGCTTTAAGCTGTCGAGCTTGCCGTCAATGTCCTGGCCCAAAAGTATTCGCAGATATTCGCGGTCCCTGGGTTCGTTCGTATTGAAAACGTAAATCTCTTTTGCCTGGCTGGTCAAAAGCCTGTTTATGCCGTACGGGCGCTGCGTGATCCCGATCAGTGTGATATTTTTATGCCGGCCGCGCTGGACCACGTGGGCGAAGGATTCGCTGATCTGGTACGACGTGCAATAGCAATCGATCTCCTCGACCACAAAACAAATGTCGCCGATTGTATAAACCAGCTCCGCAATCTTCTCGATCTCCGCATCCGGCTTCAATGGCCGATAGATCAATCTGTACGGATGCTGGTAAATCCTACGCCAAAACTCTGTGAATTTTTCGTAATCCTCAAAGACGACGCCTTCGGTATATTCGCCCAAAGTATCGAAGATCAAAAGACGCTGCTCATCTTCAATGAGCTTTTCGGCCAGATAAGATTTACCACTGCCGCGCTTGCCAAAGATCAGGATGATTTTTTTTTCGGTCATTTAAAAATTTGTCCCTATTGCAAAGCCGACAATAAAACTTCCAATAACCGCCGCCCAAAAACGAATTTCATCATAAATATCTTTTTCCATTTTTATAATTTCACCGGTTCGGTTGCTTCTGGAAATTTTGTTTTTGATAAATCCGGTGAACGCGGGCCTCCGTGCCCCACGTCCTTCACGTTCACCGGACCGGAGGAAAGTGTCTGCTCTTTTTCTTTTCTGATCTTCGCCAAAAGATTCAACCGTGTCACCATAATCGAATAACTGGTTACTGCCAGGCTTAGCCAGGCAATACCTATTGTCGGAAAATTAGGCAGATAATAATCGAGCAGCTGCTTGACCGGGGCCGCTAGCGCAGCCGCCTCTTTATCCACAAGTTTCAGCTCATCGAGCTTTTGACTGACCGCCCAGAGGTCAAACGGCATCTCCATCGTTTGGCGAATAATATCCTCGCTCATTGCAAATTCCGGCTCAGGTATCGTATCTTTGCGCGGCCGGCCCCGCCCGCGCTTTGCCGATATCGGTTCATCGTGTAATTGCTCATCGAGTTTTTGCTCGAAGTCTGTGACCTTTTTGCCGGCCTCCGGGTAAGGTACAACTTTCGGCGGTTCGGTTCTATCGATCGTGCCGCCGCCAAACGGATCAAGTGTTACCTGTACCGTTTTTTTTGTTTGTTTTTTGACTGCTTTTTTCTTTGATTTTTTCTTTGCCATTACCAATCGTCCTTATCTTCACTTTGACTTCCAGTGTCGTCACCTTGACTTCCGTCATCGTCATTGTCGGAATCCGCTGCGGATTCCGGCTCAGGCTCAGCGTCCTGGTCGAACACTTTGGCCTTAAGCGCTGCAACGTCCTGTTCTACCTGCTCGATGCGTCCGATCTGTTTCACTTTTGCACCGTCTTTTTTCGTGATCGTAAATGTCGCATCACAAGTTTCGCAGATGATCTCATTGCCCTGCCGGATTGCCGGCTTATGACAATTCGGGCAATACGCGGGTTTATTTTCCTTCGCCATTTTTGCTCCCTTTTGCTTTTGCAAGAATTTTGCTCCATTCCTGTTTTGAAATTTGGTCGTGACCGATCTTAAAAATACGATAAACTTTATGGAATCGCCACGGCCCGCCTGATGAAAAATCACGGCCTAAATAAATAATCTCAATGCGCTGACCGCATAATTCCCCTTTTCTGATTTGTTTGTGGAGCAAACGATTGCCGACAATTTCCACGACCTCGTCGTTATCTAATTGCAGTGGATATGATGTACCCTGTCGAAAATTCCGAATTGGGAAACCAAGATGGCCAATAATGCTTTCACCGCGTCTATTAAAACGTATAAATCGACAGCCAATTGTCGGTTGATCATAAGGCTCAAAGGTTCGGCGACCGACAATACCATCTACCAGGTCTTTGCAGATTTCTTTTCGCTGTGATTTTTCAGGCCGCGTTTTTGCTTTTTTACGTCCCATAATTCTTTTGGTAAAGTTGTAAAATTATTGTGCAGTTGCAAATCCTTGTATAATAAAAACTTACGACGCATAACATACCTTATGGGACGTTGCTTTTATTTTAATATCGGCAAAATTACTTTTTGTCAATAGTTTTTTTAAAAATTCCCAATTTTTTTGATAATTTTTTTTGCCACGTCTTTACCGGCGGCTGTTGGCGGTACAAAACCGCAGGTTGTTGCATTGCCACGAAAGTATAAATTCCCCTTTTTATCCCTTAATTCGAAGGCGATCCCATCGGTCTCTCCGATAAAATGTGCACTACCGGTGAGGATAAATTTCGCTTGTTCCCGGGAGGCTAAAAAATTTTGTTTGTGTAATTCGATCTGGATCGCATTTGATACAATTTGTCCTGCTGATCCTGTGAATTCTGAAACATAGATTTGACCGGTTGTTATTGGACTATATTGTTGGACTTCGACTGATATGCAGCTGATTGTCGCTAACAGAAGAATAATTATCAAATATCGCATTTAATCCTTCGGCTTGCTGCTCCACTGAACAACCGGTTGCCGGTCAAGCCGCTGGGGCTTGCGGGGTTTGGGGCGGAGCCTCAAGATAAAACATAATAAAGCCGCATTTTTCGGCGCCTCCATATTTTGAACGGCGGCGGCGTTTTTTACCCCGCCGTTCTACAAGGGCATCTTTAGTTGTTGTTAACTAAAGATACCCGCCACCCGTCCCAGACCATGGTAACGTTAAACCCTGGCTATGTCAAAAAAAAAATAAAACTGTGAAATGTTTTGTAACTCCTTATCTTATCAGGAATTACGTTGTGGATAATCTTAAGGCCGAAAATTTCTTTCTAACGATGTTAGTACTGCGATACTCTTTTCCGGACTTGCCCCTGCTGTAGAGCCTGCTGGGGGCCTTGCTGGCCATCTGTGAAGATGCCCTCTATCTGCTCAAAGGTGATAATTTGTTCGCAGTGTTCGCCGGCATAACTAAACACTGTGCGGATCTGTTTGTTTTCCGGCTCGAATTTCACAGATAGATTGTTAATGCCGGCCATCGATAACATCGATTTTATGATTTGCAGCGATAGCATCGTCGAGTTTTCCTTCAATGCGCGATAGGCTCGTATGGATCAAATCCAGTTCACGCACAAAATTCCGTTTGTCTGCCTGATAAACTTCTTTGTCCTGTTTAAGATTGAGCTGTACCACTAAGGCCGCTTGTACTGTTTGCATACGAACGATCGCAAAGGCCGCAAGCATCAATAATACAATGGTTGGCAGCCAGGGACAAATATTTTTTAAGAATTTTTTCACTATCCTTTTTTCTGTTTCAGACCGGAGATCAGGCCGCGCTTGCGTATGTTGTCAATGATCGCTCCGAGGCCGCCGCCGCCAATAAGTAAAGTAACCAGGCCCGGCAGGTCTGCGATATCCCCGGAGGCTAAGGAAATAATAAATTCCTGCAATTTTGCCTGTTGAATTTTCTGCTCCTCGAGGGATTCGCCGGCCGCCTCAAATCGAAAGATCATAATCTCCTGTTGTTTTTGCCAGGTCTGATATTCGAGATCCAGGCCGCGCTCATTGACGACTTGGCCGGGAAATAAAAGACTTGCCACCTGCGGCGTACAGCTTGCGGCGGCAATCCAGATCACAATTGCAAGGACCGGAAAAACAACAACGAACCTGTTATGATCTATCCACTTCCAGACTTTCTCTAAAAACTGCATAATGGCTCCTTTTCTTTCAAATTTGGTTTCACCAGTTCGATTCTAAGGCCCTTAAAATTTTTTTAGGTACCTAATTACCCTGTTTTATTCTAGGCAGAGCCAGCCGCCAGGATTATTTTTGCGTTTCCGTTTTCTTTTTCGGCCTCGTTTGCCTCGTACGCGCCGGCCCCGGCTGATCCGCCAGCCGCTTTTTACCTTATAAAGTTCTTTCCCCCTGGCCGCGCTCTTCGCGGTTCTTTTTAATCGATATGTTTTGCGTGTGCTTTTTCTTTTCTTTGCCATTTTAAACCCCTAAACTATTTTGGATAGCGGCAATAATGTTTGCGTAAAAAACCAGCAATTCATTGTGTTCATCGATTCGTTTCTGGACAGTAACTTTTCGTTGTTCAATATCAAATTGATCATACTTATCAATGTGGCCGCTTGGATGTTTGATAATCATTTCGCCGTTATTGTATATTGTTTCCATTGATTACAGACCTTTGCGAACGCAACGAAGTTTTTTCGTTCCTATTTTTAATTTTGCTACTGTCTCACCATCAATAAAATCAATCGTCCAGGCTAATTGAGGATCCCAATCATAGCTTGTCGATGTCCAATACTGAGTGCTGCTTGTGTTCGGTAAATAATCTGCATCAATAGCCGGAGTATTTTGACTAAAATCAATTATCGAAAATAACTCTTTTACATTTGGCAACCGCCAGTCATCAAAGCCGGCAAAGTTCAGAGCTTCGGCGTAAACAATAGCAGCGGCCCAATTCAAAGTGTTACTGTTATTACAACCGGCAGCAGCGCCGTCCGCAGCCCACATCAAACCTGTAGCCCTGTCCAGGACAATATCATCGCCGCCAATTGTTTTAGCGATCCACCGTTGGCGATTATTCGGAAGGAACCGCCCCTTCCACCAGCCGGCCGCGTAGTTACCATCATCACCGGCTTGGAATTGTACTCTCTGGCCGGTTTTAGGCAGGCCGCGTGTGATTATGTTTTGGCCTGCAATTGGTGTATGAATTTTAGACTTCATAGGCAATAAAGACTATTTCGCCGCCCACCTCAAAATTGGCGTGGACCTGATCCGTATTTGAAATACTGACCTCTATCCATTCGCCGGCATCGAGCGGCATACAATTGATTTGAACGGCTGCAACTCCAAAATCTATCCAGGCCGTTTGCGTATTATTGACATCGGCCTTGATTAAGGCCCGATTGCAGGGATTCGCCGCTGCTGCAACATCGGTATCAGGATTTGCGTGCGTCAAATTCAGGACCTGCTGGACCTCATCACCCATAACGCCCTGTGATTTTTTGTAATATTCGAAATTGATCCCGATGATGATATCAATCCATTGATCAGTCTGCACGGTATTGGTGACATACAGTTCGGTAAAAATCGTCTTAATAACCGTACCGAGCTCGAGATCGATCTGATCGTTTGTGTTGCGATTTATGCTTATACTTGCTTTTGCCGATTCACTGCTTACCTGTTCTACATAAAAGAATTCGCCGGCAATCCCCCAGTATTCGGCGGCCCTGGCACTTGACAGATCGATCCGGCGGCGAACGTAATTGTCCCAGCCGCGAACCGCCTGTTGTTTCAGCCGCATCTCCCAGGCCTGAATGTCCCTGTCGCTGCCGCTCATTTTTTACCCCCTGGCAATAATGCCAAAACAGCCGTAATTGCGACCGCCGTTGCAATTGCACCAATCCCGCCGACAAGTATCTGCCCTGCCGGTTCTTCAATAATTTGATATACCTTGTCTAATGTGAGCCAGGCTATAACGCCGGCAGCAATTATTAAACCTCCGATCACAGCGGCGGTTACAATGACCGGATTTGTTTTATTGACGCGGACCGTAAAAATGACTTTGTTATCCGCCGGCAGTGAATGTGAAAGGATAGTAAAATCTTTTTTGCGGCCGTCTAACTGCCATTCAATCATGGCAATTTGTGCAGCCTGTATCCAGACCATACCAACAGTTAAAAAATGCAGCTCAATTACATCACCAGGCTGCAAAGGTTTATCTTTATCGATCTCGATTTTTTCCATTATGGCCAGTTCCCATCTTTGATTAGTTCGGCGATTGCCAGTGACCGTAATTTGTCGGCGATTTTTTGCCCCTGTTGAACAGCCTGGAGCTGTGCCGGATCCTGATAAACCTCTATCGCATCAAGCGCAGGTTGGTTGTCAACTTCAATATAATTCAGATCATCAGCAAGATCATGCTGACCTGCCGGCAACTGCGCTTTTGCCTTGATCCTGCCCTGCAAATCTTTGTAATAACCGAAACCTGTTTGTACTGAAATTTGTGTCATTTTTAAGGTTCCAACGGTATCCAATAAACAGTCGCAGCTGCCAGGCAAGTTGCTTCCCAATAATCATTTTTTCGCACCGGCATCGCTATGCAAGCTCCATATCCGACAACTGCTTGGGCCGGAGTATCTTCTTGCCTGATAATTGTAGGTGGATTTACAGAATCTGTAATACCTCGCAACGTCATAGTTGTACCGTCCCACCAAGCACACACTATGCCATCAGTCGCAGCCTGGTAAACTGTATTTATTGCCCTGGCTAACCAGGTACCGAATCGCTTTCGCGGCTGCGTTGCTTTGGCCATATTACCATTCCCCCGTGCCTACGCTCTGGCCTGCTATTGTCGCGATCCCATGAATCGGACCTCGATAATCGTTCATAGAAAAACTTGCCCCTGGGGTCAAAACGTGGAACCAAATATTGCCACCAGCTGAAGTTGTCACCGTGTTGTCAAATCCAAGATAGATATTGCCGGTATTCAAAATATCCGCACAGATTGTACAGCCTTTGCGATTCGCATTTACCGCTAAAAGTGGCGTCTGTACGACGCCGACCGCTTGCTCGGCACCTGGAAATTCCGGCGTGACATCGCCGCGAAGCTCATCGAGGATTCCCCCTACCCCCCCCACCGTCGTAGACCTATGGTCCAGTATCTCCATCAGCTCCGGCGCTTCAGTGCCATATATGATCTGCATTGTTCCAGCCTGGCCCGCAGGCGTGGTGACATAAAGTCGATAAAACGGTGTCTGTAATCCACAATGGACACTGAAATCGATCCTCGGTTCGCGTGTTTCATTGACTTTTACACCTACATAATCACTTTCCCCGGGCGCACTGAATATGTAAAAGACATTGCCGGCGATATCATAAGGCTGGTCCACAATGACGATACCTAAATCAATATTTATGATCTTAGGCACGCCCATCGAACTTTTTTTGACTAATTCGATCTTTTCGGCGAATTGTGCTTCGTCCAATCTCATTTTTTGCGGCTCAATAAAATTACTAAAACAATTACAATACCGGCTATGATCAAGCCGGCACTCAATCCCTTCGA
>SDBV01012273.1_pt1 | contig 10990 bp, 6 predicted proteins | sample 2277081 | NCBI WGS metagenome assembly SDBV01 (sample SAMN10402039, study PRJNA504765) | marine sediment metagenome | isolation source: marine sediment core GS10_PC15, 223 cmbsf | place: Arctic Ocean: Southern Knipovich Ridge | collected 2010
TGACTTCAACTGATGCAGCTCTTTGTTGCTTCAATATTTCCCGGCCTATCTTTTTCAGATTGTAGGCGCATACTGCCAGACTAATGTATCTTTTGTAATTGTGGATTCCTCTGTCGGGGCATCTATCCAGCCCCCGATGCTCTAGCTCATTGATGTTTGATTCTATTGCACTGTGCTTGTTCTTGAGGCGTTTGAATGGACGGCTTTTCTCTTCTTCCTCTTCGGCTTTATTTCGTTTTCCAAGTTTAGGCATAATCACTCTGGGCACTTCTAATGCCAACAATTCCTTATTCTCTTTTCTCCAATAACCTTTGTCAAAACTCCATGAGGCAATGTTGTATTTCATCAAGAGGCGATCTGCCAACTCGATGACAATATCTCTGTCTTGTTCCTCATTCATCAATTGATAATCTACTATCAGGTTAAACTGGTCAGTAGTTATTGCCAGCTTTTTGCCCAACTCAACATTGGGATTGGATTTCCCCTTGTTGACCCACTCGGTATAGGTCTCAAAAATTGAAAACATTTTTTCCTGGTGAGGTATTTTTTCACCGAGCAGTAATCGCCTGTTCACTAAATCCATATGCTTTTCCATCAACACCATAAAATACTCCATGGTTAGTATCAGGGCAACATCTTGCATATCGGACATCGGAAAAGTGGACAGTTCATTTTGAAGTTTTTTCAATAGTACCCCGGCCTTGTTGAGATATCTTTTAGTAGCTTGTTCAACCCTATTTTGTTTATTCTTGCCCCCGGAACTGCTTGCCTTTCCCAACTCGCGCATCAAACCTTTTATCTCATAGCGCCAGTTCTCGATTTTGCGCCATCCGCCTAATTCATTGTATTTCTCTAAGAATAATGAAACAGTATCAAGGCACTTACGTGCGCTATCCCACAACAGGTTATAATCGGTTGGAAAATGAACATTACTCTCCACAACAAAACTATCTGTTTTTAAGCGCAATGCTGTGTTTTCTTTTTTTTTAAATACCTCCTTATGCCCAAAATCAACTACTATTGTGTTTATTTCTGTGATCACCTCATCGCTAAGCATAGTGATATTATCATAAATATTTTGGTAGCTGAACTCCTCTCGATTGTAACCAAAACTTCTTTCTATTCCCATTATTAGACGCATGGTCCGGTGATTATTGGCAAGATTGTGTAGATCATCGTAGCTGGCATTCTGGCATAAACGAACTTGGGCTAATACAAATATGCACCATAAATCCATGCCCCTTCTACCAGTTCTCTTCTTTTGGGCATTAATGTGCTTTTCTAACAAGCTGAATATCTTCTCGTTATACTCTTGGGTGCAATAAATCTCTTTCAAAGCTGCCAATAATTCATCTAAAGAATTTTTACTCTTACTGTTGATTTTGGTTTCTGATATGGGAAACTGTCCAATGGATAATTGTTGTTCGAATCTTTTTCTCATCTACGAATCTTTTTCTTTGCCGATATCCAATTATGCGAATCTATAACTGTTAAACGCCTGAATATCTGTATTTTAACTGATTTTTCCTAATAAAAAGTGAAAAGATTCGAGTAAAATGTATCTCTTAAGTCATTGGTTGCCTTTTAGTTAGATGCTCAAAATGAGGCACTAAATACCAAGACGCAATTGAATACAGAAATGATATCCTTACTTATTTCAGTAATAAAATATAGTTTCGTTATAATGGATCCTCTCTTCGATATGTTCTTTTGGTCATGTCGAAGGCTGATAAAATCGGATCTCTGATCCGAATGATACCTGGATGGGCCTCCCCTTTGATCCAGGCATCTACTACATGGCCTTTGAAAATGACACCTACATCTTCAAGCTCCATTCCGACTTCACCAACAAATCAGCCTTCTTCAAAATCACCATTCACCGCAAGACCATAAACATTAATCTTAAAGATCACCGTGACGGCTCTTTTGCTCTAAATGATTTTTACTTACATATTTCTCGCCTTCAAAGCTCCAGAAGAGTAACGGATGGAGCTTGCGCGCGGAAAGCAAGGTGTGAGAAATGGATTTGTGCAACAATTATTTCTCGCTATTTATAAGTCTTCCCAAGCTGAACATTTAACCAGGTTGTAGAAGCTTATAAACGAGTGCTGGCGTGATATTTGAATTCCGATGAAACATAATCAAAATCAAATATCGTGTCAACACGAAGCCTTAAACGAGACGCAGGCGAGCCAGACACCAGGCAGCGGTTGGATTGGAAGATGCTGAAGACGAATGGAACGAGGTCGAACGCGTTCGGGTGATAGTGGAAAGAGTCAAAGATACTTCCAATACAAGAGAGCTGTTGTGAGGAATTCCACAGACAAAGCAAATGCCGTGACAGGCTTGCGCAGCAATCCACAGGACGATCATTGTGTTTCCCCTCCTGATGAAACTCTATGATTGGTCTGGCACACATTTGCCGTCAAAGGAATTCCGAATGCCTTTTAACCTGCAACTAGATAAAATAAAACTAATTTATTGTATCAAAATTGAGATAAATAACAATTAGTCGTATTTTGAAAAAAATTAATTTAAAGAACATACAGATGAAACATAAATTACTCGACTATTTATATGATAAAAGAATGGGTTGCTTTTCACTGATGCTGAAAATGCCAGTTATAGATTACCTTAATTTTGTTGAAGACACCTACAATGATAGAGGAGGAATAAGAAACCAGAGAGGCCCATTAAAAACAGCCTCAGCAAAAACAATAAGAGATCGAATGATAAAGGATGTAGAAGCAGGAGCTGTTTTGCCTCCTATTGTAATAGGTTTGTTATTGGAAAAAAAATATGCGCCCGATTTTGCATTTGCAGATGTGGATTTGACCGAAATACTTGAAAATATTCCAAAAGAAAGAGTCTCTATCATTGATGGTATGCAAAGAACAACAGCATTACTTGAAGCAAAAGAGTCAATAGTGGAAATGGAAATCAGAATAGATTTATGGTTAGCAACAAAAATTCAAGCATTAACATATCGTATGCTAGTACTTAATACAGGTCAAATACCATGGGATCTTCGAAGGCAAGTGGAGGTGATTTATGAACCTTTAATAACAGAGTTTGAAACCATAATACAAACTAAATATGCTGATATAGCTGATTACTTCAATATCATTAAACAAGATGATAATGAAAGAAGAAAAGCATCAGGAGATTATCATGCCAGTGATATTGTAGAGCTATACTTAGCATTTTCACTAAAGACAGAAAAAGTTGCCATGAAGAGCGTACTCGCAGAAGAATTTTCCAGATTAGATATGATGCAAGCAATGCTCAATGAGAAATTCGTGCCTGTATTTGTGGAGGTATTCTGTTCTCTTGCGCGAATAGACTTGATAATAGGCAAAATAAATGATGTCTGGGAAGCACCATTAAAAGATGGTAAAGATTTGTTTAAAAGTTTGCCAGCAAAGGTAGGTTTTATTACAGCGGCAGCACAAAAAATATTTGGAATAGCAGGGAGAGACCTATCTGTTGAGAGACAAGATAAGTCATTAACTGTTATACGTAAAAAGACATCAGACTTGGAAAAATATATTAAAAAAATACAAACGAAAGAAGAAATAAAAGAATTCCTGGCATTTGAGATTCTTTCGCAGAGACTAAATGACTTGCCTAAAGGAAGTAAAATAGGAGATAAACAAAGGGAACTATTTTTATCAGCATTTAAAGTATTCTTTTCTGAAGACTTTGATTTAGACGAACCAGCACCAAGCTTGATTCCACTTTGGAGGGCTAATTAATGAGTCGTAAGATAGAAAAGATATTCAATAGGCTTAGAAAGCAAATCCAATCCCCAGATTTAATAAGTCGGATAGTATCACATTCCTATAGCCTTAATTTGGGTGAATATAGAAAATGGTTAGTAGAATCCGAGGTTATTCATTCTGAGGAATGCACACCACATAAGTTTGTTTCTATCATAAAATACGATGAAGAGTATTATATCGTATTGCCGGAAGCAATCGAAGACAACCGGGCTTTTAGTAGAAATGTAATAACAAATGCCTTAAGTTCAGAAATGCTTCTCCGAGAAAATCCAGGACTAATAGCATTTTTATGGTCGCAGTTACATTGTTACGAGAATGCATACATTGATGAAGAAGCCCTAGCTTACAAAATATTTAGTCAGCCACCTGGGACTTCGCTGGAAGTTGCAGATTTGAAAGAATATTATACAGCTTTTGAAATTTGGAAATTAGATGCCACAATTTTAAAAGTTTCAGAAAACTATCTTAAAAAAGAGTTTTGGGTTCAGACATGTTATAGCATATATGGGTGCCTCTTATGTGAATACCCTGATATGTTAAGTCTGAAGTTTAACAACGCTGACGTAATAGGTGAAATAAAAACAATATTAGATATATATGGTGATCTAATTAGCATACCTATACTTAAAGGACTAACAGCAACTAATTGGGAACATTGCTTCCTTGAATTCTATAGATGTATAGAGCGTCTATATGGATTCCCTGTTATGAAAAGTATAATTGAAGCGATTACATCAGATAATGATTTAACTATAGACATTGACTTGCTAGTGAAAAACAATGAAAAGATTTACAATGTAAGACCAAATGAAGAGAATGCATTAATAGCCCTATTGAGTCATACTGAATGTGAGAATCAAGTAAACGATTTTACGACAATTTGTTCAATAACCTCCGAAGAAAATAAAGTAAGAAATGTGGCAAAGCGAATCTATAATAGAAGAAATAGTATAGCACATTGGAGACACGCTTTAGAAGATGAGACATTGGAAGTAAACGAAGTGCTTGTAGGTAAATTATGCGAAATAATAAATGAATTATATCAAATATATAATCCTTATTTAAGGAATATATAGATTATGGACATAGGCACTGTTAAAGTATGAACAATTAATCATGTAGATTCCCCAACCATTGCCCACCCAACTTTTTAACATTATTTTTACCCCATGATCACAGGAGAACCCAAATCACAAGTAGATAAAATGTGGGAAGCCTTCTGGACAGGAGGTATTTCCCACCCACTTACCATCATTGAGCAGTTTAACTACCTGCTGTTTATCCGCAGGCTGGACGAGAAGCAGCTACTAGATTCATAGCAAACACTATGACAGACTTGCGCAGCAATCCACAGGACGATCATTGTGTTTCCCCTCCTGATGAAACTCTATGATTGGTCTGGCACACATTTGCCGTCAAAGGAATTCCGAATGCCTTATTTCCTGCAATAACTATGACAGCCAACAAGTCTGCCGTATCGATCTGTTCTGCTTCAATTGTAGCAAGTTAGGCATATGCGATCCTCTGCGTCTAGCACATTTCCTCGGCAATCGGAATGCGAACAGATTTCACGAACAACATTACTTTGCTTGCGACATACAAAACAGTAAACTGATGTTGATTCTGGTTTATTTGGTTTCAACTGGGCGGTTGTAACGTCAAGATCCCAATCAGATGCTGCCATCTGACAATTGTAACAGTAGTATCTTCGCTGCTTTGGATTGAAACCGAAGAAACGACGAAGATGTGCTGGTTTAAGTACATCTATTAAATACAGACACTCACGAGCAAGGATCGCTTGGGAAGAATCACCCCAATATGCAAAGGAATTAGGCTGTTGGCGAATGGCATTTGCTCGACGTGATGTCCATAATTGCTTTCCAATAAAAGTATCGGAAACCTCAAGTACATTCAGCAGAACCTCGGTCGCAGATAAGCGTAGACTCGGATCTACTGTGTGCATGATCGTATTGCGCCGCGTACGAAGATCTTCATAAGTACTAATGAAATTGCTCGGTAGACGAGGTGTGCATATAGTATCGTGAGCGCGAATGAGGTGCTGTGCATCCAACGTCTTAAATGAAGCAAACACCGTATCCGCTTGGTCACATCGACGTGGCCAATCTCGAGGTGAGCCATCTATCAAAAGGTATGGGCTGACTTCAGCAATTCGTGCCTTGATTAAGAATTCAACACCTTGTTGCAACAATGATATAGCAGTTGCAAGAGGTCGTTGCGCAGCTTCCCAGTATTCGTTAGGAACAATACCCTCGCTATCCCATTCGTCGCAGTCCGATTCGTCAAGACTAATAGCAAGGTCGATAGCGGTCTGCCATGCCAAATTAAGGTAGGCAAGACCTGAATGCTGGAAGTCGTCACTCTTAGGGATGTCTTTAATCACTTTTAGCTGTCAATTGATGATGAAAACTTTATTTTACGTTCACTTGCAGTATAATACCTTGTAATTTGAAGCTGTTCTTGCAATCGAATCCAAAAACTTCAATGATTATCTATTGAAGTGTCTCGAGAATGAGCAAAACTGTAAAGAAATAATATCTTTCACTGGAAATACGCAGCTTCGCCACGTCGCTCAAACCCTGGCATTTATCTCATTTCGAAATCAATGTAGAAGGTACAAAGATTTTTGAATTTCTCATGCACGAACTAACAAGATAGTATAAATGGTCTTACGGGATATTTGCATTCAACAGATGATGAATCTTTTTCCACATGAAAGATTGATCATCTGAAATAGATCTCAAGTTATAACTGGATGGAAGTCTAAAGCATAGAACTGCTAATTAGGATTATTAAAAAGTAAATGAAGAGTAAAATACTTTGGTACAATATTCATTATTCTTATTAGTTAAAATTTCACATCATCTTTGTAGTCCAACCATTGAAAATCTTTTTTGTCCTTTCCAAAATCTTTACAATACTTTAATAAGGTAACTAAGTTATCTTCATTCTTGCCCTTGAATTGAAAAAGACCCACTAATTCAAGCTCAAGAAATTCGTCAACGGCCTTGGGAAATAGAGCTACATTTTGTCCTTTATATTCGGTTGGCACACTTGGATAGCTGATGCCAAGTAATCCTGCTTTCTCACAAATGTAATTCATATACGCTGCAGTGATCTTGTACTTATGATCTTCACCAGGCCCCACATCCATTCTTGCAAATTCATTACTAAAAAACCTGCCCTGCTCCACGTAATGATCTTTCAATGGCATATTTGAGAGTTTATTCAGTTTATCATCTAGAGAATTCCTTACGTATTCATTTACTTCAAGGGCCTCATCTGTGAAAATCATTTCCAATAGTTCAATATCCTCTTTGACACGCCATCTGGAAAGCGTAAACTTCTCCTCTACGATCTCAGTATCATTCAATTGTCTTACCAATTCAGATGTTTCAAAATATGCTGCTACGCGCGGTTGTTCAATCTGCTGAGTGATTATAGATCCATAGAAAATTGCTTGACCAGGAAGATTTGCCCTTCCGAATCCAACATATTTTTTAAGAATATCTTCGTCGTGGATATAGCTGACATCTTCAATCTTTTTAAAAGGATCATCTGTTTTATTGATTCGCACCCTATCGATCGTTGTATCTTTCTTTAGCAATGCGGTCGGAACAAATTTGTCCTTGAGGTCTGCAATGCTTTGATAGATCAAATCATAATCTACATGTTCCAATCTATCTCGAACGTCCTCAAGAAACTGAAGTGTTGGATTCTTGCTCATTTAATTCCAATTATCTTTACAATATTTGATTAGGTCTCCTACACCCAACTCAATAGTCGAAGCGAGTCTTCTAATATAAAATGCTGCTTGACATTTATCATTCCTTATGTATATCGGGTCTGTGAATTTTCGTATCATGTCCAAAGGATCATTCCATCATCAAGTCATCAAGAAATTCTGATGCGGGTTCCACTCCCGTAATCAGTAGGTAATCTCTTGCTCGTGTACTTGCGACATATAGTAAATGTCTCTCTGTATCATATACTTCCTGGAGATCTGATTCGTCACCAACAGATTCAATACGACTTTGCAATGGAATAACTTCGTCATCGCAAGCCATTATGGCAACTGCACGAAACTCTAATCCCTTAGCAAGATGCATCGTGCTAATCGAAACAAATCCGCTGGTGGTTTCTACCTTGTGATCGAGTACCTTGAATTTTAAACCAGAATTGCTTACAGCTTCCTGTGCACGATCTAGCTGTTCCTCCGAACGAACAAACAATCCAAACTCATGTGACAAAACACCAGCATTCGAAAGTTCTGTTAGCCAACTACTTACTTTCTCAATTTCCTCCGATTCATTTTTTAATGTTTGAATATTGGGCGGAGGACCATTGAATACTGAAACTGTGTTACTTCGATCTTCGCGGTTACCATCCACATCGACAAGGACCGGGTTTAACAATTTATCAGCCTGGGTTCGAATTTGATGCGACGTCCGGTAGTTGACACGTATTGTTCGTGAACGCCCAACAATATCAATACCCTGAGATTTCCAGGAAAATGGCTGTTGGAATATGCGTTGACCAAGATCGCCTGCAAAGAAAAGTGCATCAGGTCTATTTTTACCCAAGGCTGCAAAAAATCGGATATGAGATACACAGATATCCTGAGACTCATCTACCACTGCAAAATCAAAAATTGAGTGCTCATTATTTAAAATTTTTGCGGTTAACTCATTAAACATATCGGCATATGTAGCTAATTTTCGTTCCTTTAATGTAGCTCTGACATGTTCAAATAACTTCCACAAAACTTTCCTTGGCTCTTCAGGCATGCGTGTTTTTCTTCCAAGTCGAACAACATCACGGTATTCGTCCCAACTTTTCAATTGCCAGCCGTCAACAACCTCATCCCACTCGCTTACCAGAAAGTGCTGACTGAATTTGTGACCATCCACTACAACTGATGCTATTTTAATAACTTCTCTTATAGTTTCAGAACTGGCAATGGTCACAGGTCCAATAAGTTTATTATATAACCTTATTCCAATCGCATTAATGGAGTAAACATCAATCTGTTCTGCTAAATGGGGTTCACTTCTTAACAGGCGATATAATTTGTTTTGAAGTGCATTTGCCAGGGTATCTGAGAATGTAGTCAACAAAACACGAGAATCGGGATTCACACGAGCCACATGCACTGCTCTGTGTAAAGCCACGATGGTCTTTCCGGTACCGGCTGAACCAGATACACGGGAGGGACCAGAATAATCTCGATCTACCAATTGACGCTGGTCAGGATGAAGGAAAATAGTCCATTTTTCCCAGGGATAATCTAGCGCTCGACTTAACTCCTCTGAATTGGTCATTACACGGAACCGGCGTTGCGCATCAGGATGATCGAATGGATTTTCAACAGCAACAGGCTCTATTGGCTTTGGTTTGCCTCCGGTTGCTAGTTCCAAAAGCGCTTCAGCAGCCTCAGCAGGCAGATGATCGGTTAAGGTAAATAATGTATCCTCTGTTGCAGATTTCACATCTTGAAGCCACTCCTCTGGTACGCCATATCCAAGTAGATCTTCATTAGACATATTGGCAAAAATCAAGGTTGTGGCTGGAATAGTTTTTACTTCTTCTATTTCTGTTTCAACATACACAGGTACAATGATTTCCTTTACCATTTCACGGATTTCTACCAACTGAGCCGCGCCTGTTTTGGGATGAACTTCAAGTTTTCTACGCTCTGCCCAGGCATAAGCTTTATCGTGATGATTAACATGACACAGCAGCAGACTATTCTGAGTTTTATGTACAATCAACCTGATGTCCATATTCACATAAATAGACCAAAAATTCTTATCTTTTATCTTATTCAGTTTGTGAAACTTCATCCCCGGGTTTGCAGGATTGATCTGCAAATCGAAAGCAGTGGTTTTTACCGCCTTCTGCTCATCCCCAGTAAGGCGATCGAGGCTATCCGTGAATGTATCAGCTATTCTAAATTCCATATTCTTACACTTTAAATACCTTCATGACCTCATCACCAAGGTGATTTATTACCTTTACTGCTATTCTTCCACTTTTTGGTATATCAAATGGGCGAGAGGTATCGCTGTATAAGGTTTCCCATGCTTCTCTATCGATCTCAGCTTTCAGTGTGGTCTTTAAGGATTTATATGGATCGTTTGCGCCTAAGAAGTAGGCATGCCGTACAAAGAAACTCTCTTCGTTGTAATCGGTATCAATAAACCAACAAGCTATACCATCGGCTCCATCACTAATAACTTCACCGGTTTGAGGTTTAAATACATCCACGCCATTAACTTTGACACGAAGTTGGTTATCTTTCTCCTCTATCAAATCGATGTCAGGTTCTCCGAAAATGACAAAAAGGTTTCCTTTACCAGTATTTTTAAGATCCTCTGCCATATGTAAGTCGGCATTCATACGTGCTTTAAGCACTGGGATACGACCTAGTTTGTTAAATTCTGTTGTATGTGCTTCAAAGTTGAAAGCACAGGCAATTAATGCATCAAAATTGGCATCGGCTGCTTCACGAGCCGCTTCGACAAGATCAGCGCGCTGGACAGTACCAAATTCAGGTCCGATAAATATAGCAGCTCGTTTCTCTGTATCACCTTCTAAATAGCGGCCTTCTGCACAAACCAAATCACCTGGCCATGGAATAAGCGCAGTAAACGATATTTTATCATCCTTATGTGCTTGCTGCACACCAGCTGTCTTAAGGTTTTCGAGTATTATCTGTGCAAAATCCCTTTTCGTTTCATAACGAAGCTTTTTCTCTGATACCGCATCTATCAACTCATCATTTTGATCTACACCAAGCATGCGGTGAGGACTTAAACTTTCGACAGTGAAAGGACCTGCTACCCGAACTTTCTTTTTATCCTCATAAGGTTTATCATAGAGGTATTCAAAATCTGCTTTAGCTGCTATTGATTTGTCTATTTCAGTTTGACGTGCAATACGATTATCCCACCACTTTTTATGTAGTTTTTTTACATCTTCGCGCCATGTGGAATCTGCTTCACGAGGGATTTCCCATTCTTCCCATTGCTGCATTAAGCTACTGTTTAATTGATCACGCAAAGGCTCTAGTACCCTGTCCCAAAAATTTTATTAGTAAAATTGGCAATTTAACTTAAGCTGCGCACTTGACTTTAGCTGTTATTTTATATTTTAAAAGATGTATCAAATGATCAAGACTTTCTATTCTT